>Ga0164243_10001297_pt1 | contig 42709 bp, 41 predicted proteins | sample OricompcompostOP_FD_108781 | JGI IMG/M metagenome (GOLD analysis project Ga0164243, IMG submission 108781) | Organic Plus compost microbial communities from Emeryville, California, USA - Original compost - Organic plus compost (OP) | ecosystem: Engineered > Solid waste > Mixed feedstock >...
GCGGGCTGCAGTTCGGGCTGCTGGGGATACGGCCGGATAGTCGACGGGCCGTATCGCTGTCGCGAGCGCCGATGCTTGGGGAAACCTAGTTAGCAGGCCTAGCGCGCGTCCCTCTGGACCCGCAGCCGGATCAGCCGGTATGCGACGCCGACGAGGAGGACGATGACGCCGACGACGATCGAGGCGATCGGCAGGGTGCCGACCAGGACGAGGCAGCCGGTCGCGCCGAGGATCTGGAGGGCCTTGGGGTAGCGGCGTTGTTCCTTGGCCTGGGTGAAGGCGGAGACGTTGGCGATGAAGTAGTAGAGCAGCACCCCGAACGAGGAGAACCCGATCGCGCCGCGCAAGTCGACGGTCAGGACAAGGATGCTGACGATGACCGCGAGGGCGATCTCGGCATGGTGGGGGACCTTGTGCTTCGGGTGCACCCCGGCCAGCCAAACGGGCAGATCACGGTTGCGGGCCATCGCCAAGCTGGTTCGCCCGACACCGGCGACAAGGGCGAGAAGGGCGCCGAGTGCGGCAGCAGCGGCCCCGATCCGGACGATCGGCGCCGCCCATCCTGCGTTCGCGGCGGTGACCACCTCGACCAGGGGCGCGGCCGAGGTGGCGAGCTTCTCCGGCCCGATGACCACCAGCACGGTCACGGCGATGAGAGCGTAGACGACCAGGACGATGAACAGGGCGGTGATGATCGCCCGCGGAATGGTGCGCTGCGGGTCCTTGACCTCCTCACCCATCGTCGCGATCCGGGCGTATCCGGCGAACGCGAAGAACAACAGACCCGCCGACTGGAGAATCCCGTACGGGCCGTCCGCGTACAGATCCTCGGCGAGGTCGTTTCCAGCCGGGTTGCCGGCGGAGAGCCCGACGACCACGACGAGGGCGAGCACCAGCAAGACGACGGCGACGATGATCCGGGTCAGCCCTGCGGTGCGGGTGACTCCGAAGTAGTTCACTGCGGCCAGGACCAGGATCGCCGCGACGGCGACCGGTTTCTCCCATCCGCCCGGGGCGGCATAGGCGGCGAAGGTCAGTGCCATCGCCGCGCAGCTCGCCGTCTTTCCGATCACGAAACTCCACCCGGCGAGGAATCCTGGCCATTCCCCGAGCCGTTCCCTGCCGTAGACGTAGGTGCCGCCGGAGGTCGGATACTGCGCGGCCAGTTGCGCGGACGCCGTCGCGTTGCAATAGGCGACGACCGCAGCGATCGCCAGACCGATCAGCAGTCCGGCACCCGCCGCGGCGGCGGCCGGCGCGAAAGACGCGAAGATGCCCGCGCCGATCATCGAACCCAGACCGATCACCACCGCATCGGTGGTCCCGAGCTTGCGAGCCAAGGCCGGGCTAGAGGTCATGGTCGCCATGCGCTCGGGCGCCGGGTTCCTTCGGGAGGACTTCGGCGGCGAGCTCGCGCACCGCCCGACGACCCTCGGCGAGAGCCTCGACGCCGGCCGGAGTCGCCCGGTAGACCCGCAAGACCCGGCCGTCGACCGTCTCCTTCGTGGAGATCAGCAGCTCGTCCGCCTCCATCCGATGCAGCGTCGGATACAGCGTCCCGGCAGAGATGTCGTAACCGTGGTTCGACAGCTCCGCGCTCATCCACGCACCATGAATCGGCTCCTCGGCCGCGTGATGCAGGATGTGCAGGAACACTGCCCCCCGAAACAACTCCCTCATCCGTCCTCCGCCTCGAATCGTATCCCGATATCGGATTCCGATAACGGCGACGGAGATGACATGCAAGTGAACAGATCGGACAACGCTGCGGCGCGCACTCTCGGGTGAGACGAGCTCGTTTGCGGATTCTTGGACGCGCGTTCCTCCGAGATTTCTTAGCCGGTTCTTGGCCCGTTCCTGTCAGGGTTGGCGCGCACGTTCGCCGCCGGACTCGAGGACACAGTTGGACCTTCTCAATGCAATTCTGCTGGGCTTCGTGCAGGGGCTCACCGAGTTTCTGCCGATCTCCAGCAGCGCCCACATCCGTATCGTCGGTGAGCTCATCGGCACCGGCGCCGACCCGGGGGCTGCATTCACGGCGATCACCCAACTGGGTACCGAGACCGCGGTGGTCCTGTTCTTCTGGCGCGACATCGTCCGCATCCTGTCCGCATGGTTCAAGTCCCTCTTTGGCCGAGTTCCTCGCAGCGATGAGGACGCCAGGCTCGGGTGGTACATCATTCTCGGCAGCCTGCCGATCGTGGTGCTCGGCATCCTGTTCCAAACCCAGATCGAGACAACCCTGCGTTCACTGTGGATAGTGGCTGGCACCATGATCGTCTTCGGCATCCTGCTCGGCATCGCCGACCGAGTCGGGGCAAGAAAGCGCCGACTCGGCCAGCTGACCACACCCCACGCCGTCGTCTACGGGCTCGCCCAAGCGCTTGCGCTGGTGCCCGGGGTATCCCGCTCCGGAGGCACGATCACCGCCGGACTATTCATGGGATACGAACGCCCCGCAGCCGCCCGATACGCGTTCCTACTCGCGATTCCCGCAGTCTTCGGCAGCGGACTCTACGAGCTCTCCAAGACGCTCACCCGCACATGCACCGCCGCAACATCCTGCACCCCCGAGATATTCACCGGCCTGGAAACCGCCATCGCGACCGTAGTCGCCTTCGGCGTCGGCCTCGCAGTGATCTCGTTCTTCATGCGATACATCGCACACCGCAGCTTCCTGCCGTTCGTGATCTATCGCATAGCTCTCGGCGTTGTGCTGATCATCCTGCTGTCGACCGGTGTGCTGGCGGCCTAGTTTCTCGCCACCGTTCGGATTGCGTCGCGCTCCGATTTCATCCCCTAAACCCCCTGAAACTGAAAGAAGGAGTGTCCCTTGTCTTGGCTGTTCGATGGTCTTCCGCTACATCCTCTCTTCGTCCACGCTGCAGTTGTTGCGGTGCCGGTTGTCGCGGTTCTGGCCATCGCTGCCGCATGGATCTCCAAGGTGCGCGACTGGCTCGGCATCGTCTTGCCAATCCTCGCCACCGCCGCCTTCATCGCGGCGCTTCTCACCAAGCAGTCCGGTGAGGCGCTTGCAACCCAGGTCGGTCAGACAGCAGCAGTGACCGCGCACACAGGGATCGCGGATATCGCGACTGCCGGCGCCTTCTTGCTGTTCGCTGGAGCTTGGGCGCAATGGGGATGGCTCCGCTTCTTCGTTCGTCCACGCCCGGGCCGCCCCGAAGCGAGGGTGACCCGTCCGCGTCTCGCGCGCGCGGTATCTCTCGTCGTTTCTGTCCTGCTCACGCTCGTCGGGGTATTCGCAATCGTCGCCATCGTGATTGTTGGCGACACGGGGGCTCGTGCCGTATGGAGCTAACAGTATGAAGGTGGCGCGCGCACGTGCGACAGGATGCTCGGATTCGATCCGAGTCCAACGCACCGTGCTGGCAGACTCAGGTTCTGATAGCGGTCAAGGGGTCGCCTCAGGGAGGTCCCGGTAGTGCGGTCGTCGAATCCCTCCCTTGCGGGCCTTTCTCCCTGGCGGATGATTGTCGGACTCGGCACGGTGAGCCTCACGATCGATATGGTCGCGGACGGCGCGATGTCCGTGAATGGTGCGTTTCTCGCCCAGCTAGGCGCTTCGGCCCTGCTGGTCGGGCTGGTCACTGGCGGAGCGGATGCCGTCGCACTGCTGCTCAGATTGGTGACCGGACCGTGGGTTGACAGGACCGGTCGCTATTGGACGTTCACTATCATCGGCTACGCGCTCACCGCGATGAGCGTTCCGCTGCTTGCCGTCGCGCCGTTCGCCGGTGGTGCTGGTCTCGCCATTGCGAGCGTGCTCCTCATCCTCGAGCGAACCGGGAAAGCGATCAGAAGCCCGGCGAAGACTGTCTTGCTCGCCGATGCGGCTGGGGCCGTCGGGCGCGGCAAAGGCTTCGGCGTGCACAAGGCGCTCGATCAACTCGGCGCATTTCTCGGCCCGCTGCTCGTCGCTGCGGTGGCTGCCGCCGTCGGGGCGTACTGGCCAGCGTTCCTCTGGCTTGTCATTCCTGGTGTGGCCGCGATGCTCATTCTGTTCTGGTTGCGCGGGCGGGTGCCCGATACCTCGGTGTTTCGACAGGAGCCGGTGGTCCTGGAGCCGACGCTGTCCGGCGAGGTTGTCCGGGTCGATACGCATCGGGTCACCTTCGTGCTGTTCGCGTCCTTCGGGGCGCTGACCACGTTCGGCCTGATCGGATTCGGCGTGATCACCTTCCACCTCGAGGATGCCGGCCTCGTCCCATTGCCCGCCGTTCCCCTCGTCTACGCACTGGCCATGCTCGTCGCCGCGTTCACCGCACCGGCGACCGGGTGGGTATACGACAAACTCGGTGCCCGCACTCTGCTCATCGTGCCGGTCTTGACCGCGTTCGTGCCGGCGCTGTGCCTGGCAGGCGAGCTGCCTCTCGTGCTCGTCGGGGTCTGCTTGTGGGGAGCGTCGACCGGGATACAAGACTCAACCATCAAGGCTTTCGTGGCCGACCTTGTTCCCCCGGCCGGTCGGGGATCCGCCTACGGCCGGTTCGCGGTGTTCCAGGGTGCTGCCGCACTCGCCGGCGGCACAGTAGCTGGCGCACTCTACGGCAACGTGGCGCTGTTGAGCGCACTCGTGGTCATGGCCCAGGTCGTCGCATTCGTCCTGCTCGTCGTCGTGCTTCGGAGGCGTGGCGTGCGTCAAGCACGGGGCTAGGCATCTTTGACCGGCTCAGTTAGAGCCGATCCTGAATGTACGCGACTCGGTCGGCCGGGCTGAGAATTGGCACTTTCACAACCGGGATTGGGAGATCCTCGTATACCTCGGTGAGAAGAGCATGGACGCGCAGTTGCGCGTAGGCGTCCTCGGTACGGGCGTAGTCCGCGGCGAGGGGGATCGAGGATGAAGGTCTTCCGATAGGAGACATGCCGGAGCGCATCGAGTAACTGCGCGTCGGGCTGGATGTCGAGGAACCTGTAATAGGCCAGCGAGTCGGGGATGGCGCGATCGAGGAAGATGGTCGCCTCAGGGTCCAAGCTCGCCTCTTGTTCTAGCTGCATGGCAAGCACTCCGTGCTGGAACTCGAGTCGGAGCGCGCGTACTTCCTCGACGGTCTTCCCCTCGACACGTTTGAGATCCAGGTAGTGCCGAGCGTGTTCGATCGTGGTCGTGTAACCAAGGCCGTGCAGCATATCGACGGTCGTCGTCTTGCCCGAACTAGGGCCTCCTGTGATGACGTACCAATTGGTCATGGATCGGTTCTCTCCGGGGCGGTCGGCGGAACAACTGCGGCTGCGTACCTAAAAGCATACCCCTGTGGGGTATGCTGGCTTCAGCGGACGGTGTTGATCACCGGCGTAGTAGGAGGAGTTTCACGTGATCGTGATCGTCGTTGTGGCTGCTGCGGTGCTGACGGCCCTCTTGGTCTGGTATTTTTTCGCGCCCCGCGCCTCCACGCGCGCTGTCGTGGATGGTGGTGTGCAGGTCCAGACGGTCACCGTCAAGGGCGGCTACTCGCCCAGCGTCGTCGAGGTGGTGCAAGGGGTGCGGACCCGGTTGCAGTTCGACCGGCAGGAGACCGGCGACTGCTCGTCCCGGGTCGTCTTTCCCGACTTCAAGGTGAATCAGAGCCTGCCCGCGTATGCGACCACGGCGGTGGAGTTCGTCCCCGAACAGGTCGGTGACTTCGAGTTCGCGTGCGGGATGAACATGCTGCACGGCACCGTGAAGGTGGTCGCCGGATCGGCCGACAGGCCGCGAACCGCCACTGCGTTGCTCGAGGCCCCCACGACGATCGTCGCCGACGGGCCGGCCGACGTCGTCGGATCGATGGAGGATCACGGCGACCTGGAGGCGGCCGAGCACGCCAAGGAGATCGCGGACCTGCTCCGCCGGGTGATCGTCGGCGCGGTGCTGACCCTGCCGGTGTTCCTCTCGGTGATGGCTCACGAGGTGTTCGGTGCCATGTGGGTACCGCCGCTGCTGCTCGCGCCGTGGTTCCAGTTCCTGTTGATCACCCCGGTGATGTTCTACACCGGGTGGCCGATCCACCGGACGGGATGGCTGGCGCTGACTCACCGGGCGGCCGAGATGAACTCGCTGATCACCCTCGGCACGATCGCTGCCTACGGCTTCAGCCTGGTCGCCACGTTCATTCCGTGGGCGCTGCCCGCTGAGGCGCGCGGGGTCTACTTCGAGGCGGTTGGCGTCATCCTCACCCTGATCCTCCTCGGCCGCCTCCTGGAGGCCAGGGCGAAGGCCGGCACCGGTGAGGCGATCCGAACCCTGATCGGCCTGCAACCCCGCACCGCCCGCGTGGTCCGTGGTGACAGCGAGCTGGAGATCCCGGTCGGCGAGGTCGTCACCGGCGACATCGTCGTGATCCGTCCCGGCGAGAAGCTCCCGGTCGACGGAAAGGTCACCGAAGGCACCTCCGCGGTCGACGAGGCGATGATCACCGGAGAGCCGATCCCGGTCGTCAAGTCCGCCGGCGCCATCGTGATCGGCGCGACAATCAACCAGACCGGCTCCTTCCGGTACGCCGCGACCAAGGTCGGCGCGGACACCATGCTCGCCCAGATCATCCGACTGGTCCGCGAGGCCCAAGGCTCCAAAGCACCCATCCAGCGCCTGGCCGACAAAGTCTCCGGATACTTCGTCCCGGCGGTCATCGCGATCGCGATCTGGACCTTCGCCGCCTGGTGGGTGTTCGGCCCACCGCCCGCCGGAGTGTTCGCCCTCGTCGCCGCGGTCGCCGTGCTGATCATCGCCTGCCCCTGCGCGCTCGGGCTGGCCACCCCGCTGTCGATCACCGTCGCCACCGGCAAGGCCGCGGCTAACGGCATCCTGATCCGTTCGGCCGAAGCGCTCGAGACGGCGCACAAGATGAACACGGTCGTGCTCGACAAGACCGGCACGATCACCAACGGCACCCCGACCCTCACCGATGTCCTGCCCGCCGACGGGTTCGACACGGACGAACTGCTCGCACTCATCGCCGCTGCCGAACGCGACTCCGAGCACCCTCTGGCGACCGCGATCGTCGCGGGCGCGCAGGACCGCGGCCTCGACATTCCCCGGGCGAGCACCTTCGACTCGATCACCGGACAAGGAATCCGCGCCCAGGTGGATGGCAAGACGGTGCTCGTCGGCAACCCGCGGCTGCTGACCGACGCCGGCATCGACACCTCGAGCCTGACCGCAGGCATGGAGACCCTGGCCGCCGACGGCAAGACCCCCATGCTCGCCGCGATCAACGGCCGCCCGGCCGGAGTGGTCGGCGTCGCCGACACGATCAAGGACGGTTCGATCGCCGCCATCGCTGACCTGGCCGCCCGCGGGATCGACGTCGTGATGATGACCGGCGACAACCGCACCACCGCCGCAGCGATCGCCCGCCAGGTCGGCATCGGCCGCGTCGTCGCGGAGGTCATGCCCGAGCACAAGGCCCGCGAGGTACGGCGCCTGCAAGCGGAGGGCCGGATCGTCGGGATGGTCGGGGACGGCATCAACGACGCCCCCGCGCTCGCGCAAGCCGACGTGGGCTCGGCAATCGGCACCGGCACGGATGTCGCGATCGAAGCCTCCGACATCACCCTGATCTCCGGGAACCTCGGCGGCCTGGTCACGGCCATCGACCTGTCCCGCGCCACCATGCGCAACATCCGGCAGAACCTCGTGTTCGCCTTCGGCTACAACGTCGTCGGCATCCCCCTCGCCGCCGGCGTGCTGTACCCGGCGTTCGGGCTGCTGCTCAGCCCGATGATCGCCGCCCTGGCGATGGCGCTGTCCTCGCTCTCGGTCGTCACCAACTCCAGCCGGCTCCGCCGGTTCACCCCCAAGCCCGCCGCCACCGCGGCCGCGATCTCGATTACCCACCCGGTGATCGAGATCGGCAACCAGCACACGAGTGAGGACAATCCCATGACGCACCACACTTCGCACACCTCAGACGACACCGCCCTCGTCACCGATCCGGTCTGCGGCATGACGATCGACCCGAAGACGGCCGCGGCCACCCGCGAGCACGACGGAACGACGTTCTACTTCTGCTCCACCGGATGCGCCACCACGTTCGACGCGGACCCGCACCGCTACGGCCACCCGCACGCGGCACACTGAACCTGCTCCGAGAAATGGACCACATGACGCACGGATACGTGGGCAACAAGGACGCACTGTTGACGCGGCTTCGCCGGGTCGAGGGGCAGGTGCGCGGCGTGGCGAGGATGATCGACGAGGACACGTATTGCATCGACGTGCTGACCCAGGTCTCGGCCGCGACGAAGGCCCTCGAAGCGGTCGCTCTCGCGCTCCTGGACGATCACCTCATGCACTGCGTCGCCGAAGCCACCGAACAAGGCGGCCCGGTCGCCGAGGAGAAACTTCGCGAGGCCAGCGCCGCGATCGCACGACTGGTTCGTTCCTAGCTGTGGGACCTTCGGCCGTGTACGACAGCCCCAGCAGGCGAAGGCATCGACGCACGGTGACCAGACGGACATCGGCCGCGCGACCACGTGGGGCGTACCGGCCGCACCCTCATCCGAACCGGATGGGGAGTTAGCCTTGGGTATGAGGGAGGTGGGCGCATGAACACGATCCGGTCACTGGCGAGCACACGCTCGACCATGCACCGCCTCGTCTTCATGCTCGGGATCGCGGTCGCGCTCATCGCGGGTCTGCTCGCGATGCACACCCTCACCGCCGGCAACACGCACGTCGAATCCGCCCCAGCCATATCCTCCGCCGCGGCTCACGACCAGGTGATGGTTGGGGCCGCCGTGGACGGCACGGCCGCCGATACCGGGCACTGCGCCGGCTGCGGGGCTCCGGGGAACATGCCCGACCATTCGATGCTGATGATGGTCTGCGTCCTGGCGTTGCTCGCCGCCGTCATCATCGTCATGGCGCCTGCCTTGCTCGCCCGTCTCAGCATGTCTCTGGGTGTAGTTGTCCTGGCCGCGGACGTGCCCCGTGCATTGCCGCGCCCGCGTCCGCCTTCCCTGCTCGTTCTGTCCATCAGCCGGACTTGATTCGCGTCGTCTTCCCGGGTTTCCCGGGAGGCTGCTTCGCCCTGCCCGGGCACCGAATCACGAATTCCTACTGATACCAAAGGACGTACACAATGCGACTTCGCACCATTACGCTGGCCTCCGGCGCGCTTCTCACGGCGACCCTGCTCCTGGCAGGGTGCGCTCAGAACGACACCGGCGGCGGGATGCCCGGCATGGACCACGGCACCACCCCCATGACGACGCCCTCCGCCAGCATCGGGGACTTCAACTCCGCCGACGAGATGTTCGTCACGGGGATGATCCCCCATCACGAGCAGGCCATCCAGATGGCCGATCTCCTCCTCGGCAAGGACGGCGTCGACCCGCGGGTGGTCGACCTCGCCGAGCAGATCAAGGACGCCCAAGGCCCCGAGATCGAGACCATGACGTCCTGGCTGGCGGAGTGGGGCATCCCCTATGACGACTCCATGTCCGAGGGCATGGGCGGGATGGACCACGGCGACGGGATGATGTCCGAGGCGGACATGACCGCCCTCGAGTCCGCCACCGGCGCCGACGCGACCCGATTGTTCCTCGAGGGGATGATCGGTCACCACCAGGGCGCAGTGCAGATGGCGCAGTCGGTGATCGACAACGGCCAGAATCCGGCCGTCGCCGACCTGGCGCAGACGATCATCGACGGTCAGACCGCCGAGATCGCCACCATGCAGGACATCCTCGGCACCCTCTAGGGCGCCCCTTTCGCGCGTGCTGCGGCCGGCCGTTCCTGGTCGACCGCGGCACGCCTCCAACCTCGCCAGGCCATCCTCGCCACGGCTTCCCGAACTCAGATCGGACCTCTACTTATGGGCACACGCTCCATCGCACTCTTCTTCTTCGTCATGGTGCTCCTGGCCGTCGTTCTCGGCGCCGCCGTGATCGCCATCCCCACTATCGGAGCAGCATGAACCGGACGCGCGCGCTCGCGCTGGTCTCCGGCCTGGCCGCGGCCGTGACCGCCGCCGTCCTCCTCTCCGGCTGCTCGCCGACCGGGATCACCACGACCCCCGCAAGTCCTGGGGTGAGCTTCGCGCACGTCCACGAACTCGTCGCCCGTCAGGACGGCGGCCTGCTGGTGGGCACCCACGAGGGCCTCTACTGGCTCCAGATCGACGCCGACGGTTCCACCACCGCGGTCGGACCTCTCGGCGGCCTCGACTTCGATCCGATGGGGTTCACGATCGCCGGGGACACCGCCTACGCCTCCGGGCACCCGGGACCGACCACCCCGGGAAGCTTCGGCACCCCGAACCTCGGACTCATCACCAGCACGGACGACGGCGAGACCTGGACCACCGTCTCCCTGAAAGGGGTGACCGATTTCCACGCCCTGGCCGTGATGACCGCAGTCGACGGCGTCCCGCACGTGTTCGGCATCGACCCGGGCAAGCCGCGACTCCAGCGCAGCACGGACGGTGGGCTGACCTGGAGCGACGGGGCCGAACTGGTCGCCCGAGACATCCTCGTCGTCGACACCACGCTGTACGCAACGACGTCGGAGGGGCTGGCCGTCAGCGAGGACGACGGGATGAGCTTCACCCTCGACCCGACACCGCCGGCCCTGTACCTCATCGCCGCGGATCCTCAGGGCGGCCTCGCCGGCATCGACACGACCGGCACGCTGTGGACCCGCAGCCCAGGCCAAGACTGGGCGCACGGCCACACCGTGACCGGGACATCGCAGGCGATGGCCGTCGACGGGGCACGCATCTACGTCGCCGACGACCGCGGCATCGCCGTCACCGAGGACGCCGGCGCGACCTGGATCCTGCTCGAGGTGAACGGATGAGCCCCATCCAGCCGAGGGGCATCGCCCGTCGCACACCCGGTTCGACAGTGCCGGCATCGACCCATCAGAGAGGACTGAGATGAACCCCACGATCCGCAACACCAGCCTGACCAGGCGCGGCTTCCTCGCCGTCGGCACCGGCACCCTTGCCGCGATCGCCCTCGCTTCCTGCACGACCCCACCGCGCTACGTCACCCCGACCAGCGCACCGGTACGACAGGCGGAACTGGCCCGCGGCGGGACCGGCCGAGTCACCAGTGTCGACCTGGTGGCCTCCCCGACGCAGATCGACCTCGCCGGCACCACGGCGGACACCTGGAGCTACGGGCCGGTGCCGGCGCCGACGATCCGGCTGACGACGGGCGACACCCTGCGCGCCACCGTGCGCAACCGGCTCCCCGCCGACACCTCCGTGCACTGGCACGGCTTGGCGCTGCGCAACGACATGGACGGCGTCCCCGGCGCGACCCAGGCGCCGATCGGCACCGGCGAGGACCTCAGTTATGAGTTCGTCGCCGCCCAGCCGGGGACCTACTGGTTCCATCCGCACGTCGGCCCGCAGCTGGACCGGGGGCTGTACGGTGCGCTCATCGTCGAGGACCCGGACGAACCCCTGGTCTACGACGAGGAGTGGGTGGTGATCCTCGATGACTGGCTCGACGGGGTGACCGGCACCCCCGACGAGGTGCTCGAGGAGCTGCGCGGCGGGATGGGCGGGATGATGGGCAACGGCGGGATGGGCGGCCACATGATGATGGGCGCGCGCTCGGACCTGCTCGGCGGCGACGCCGGCGACGTCGCCTACCCGCACTTCCTTATCAACGGCCGCCCGGCCGCCGACCCGGAGACCTTCACGAGCGCCCCCGGGCGGCGGCTGCGGATCAGGATCATCAACGCGGGCAGCGACACCGCCTTCCGTGTGGCGCTCGGCGGCCACCGGCTCACCGTCACCCACAGCGACGGCTTCCCGGTGGACCCGGTGGACACCGACGCGATCCTGATCGGCATGGGCGAACGCTACGACGCCCTGGTCACCCTCGGCGACGGCGCGTTCCCGCTCGTCGCCGCAGCGGAGGGCAAGGGCGAGACGGCGCGGGCGATCGTGCGCACCGGGTCAGGCGATACCCCACGCGCATCGGCGACCATCCCCGAGCTGACCGGATCGGTCCTCACCGCGGGCGCCCTCACCGCCGACCCGAGCGTCCTGCTCCCGGCGCGCACCGTCGACCGTGAGCTGACGGCGACCCTGTCCGGCTCGATGATGGCCTACGACTGGGCGATCAACGGGCGCCGGTTCGACCCGGCCGACCCCCTGGCCGGCGCGCTCGGCGTGACGCAGGGCGAGCGGGTGCGCCTGCGCATCAAGAACACGACCCAGATGTGGCATCCGTTCCACTTGCACGGGCACACCTACCAGCACGCCGGGACCGGGCCGCGCAAGGACACCTCGATCATCCTGCCTGCCGAGTCCCTGACCGTCGAGTTCGACGCCGACAACCCGGGACTGTGGGCGGCGCACTGCCACAACATCTATCACGCCGAGGCCGGGATGATGACCATCCTCGGCTACCAGACCAGCTGACAGTCCTCAGCAGGAAGAAGCAAAGAACATGCAAGAACGAACCGTTGTCCTGGAAGTCTCCGGCGTCCAGTGGGCGTCCTCGAAGTCCGTCGTGGAATCGACCCTCCTCCGCCAACCGGGCGTCATCGCCGTGGAGGCCAACCCGGTCTCCCAGACGGCGAACGTCTCCTACGAGCCCGAGACCACCTCGCAGGCCCACTTGCGGCAATGGATCATCGAATGCGGATACCACTGTGCCGGCCAGTCCGTCCCAGACCACATCTGCGATCCCGCCCACGACCCCCACCACGCATCCCTCGGCCACCACCACACGCCCGCGACCGCGGAGCACACAGCGACTGAACATTCCGGGCACGAGCATCCGGGGCACGAGTCGATGACCGGACACGAAGCGCACAGCCCCGCGCCGGTCGCGGCCGGCCCGTCAGCGGCTGACCACGCTGCGCCCGGCCCTGCGGACCACTCGGGTCATGCCGGGCACGGCACACCGGCGCGGAGCGCACAGGATGTGATGGGGCACGGGGGAAGCCACGTCGGCATGTCGATGGCGTCGATGATCCGCGAGATGCGCAACCGGTTCCTGGTCGCCGCGATCCTGTCGGTGCCGATCATCCTGTGGTCCCCGATCGGCCGGGAGGTGCTCGGGTTCACCGTCCCGGCCCCGTTCGGGCTGCGGGATGACGTGTTCTCGCTGATCCTGTCGCTGCCGGTGATCTTCTACTCGGCCTGGATCTTCTTCGACGGCGCCTTCCGGGCGCTGCGGGCACGGACCCTGGACATGATGGTGCTGGTCGCCGTCGGCGTGGGCTCCGGCTGGCTCTACAGCGTCATCGTCACCCTCACCGGCGGCGGCGAGGTGTTCTACGAGGCCGCCACCGTGCTGGCCAGCTTCGTACTGCTGGGCCACTGGGTCGAGATGCGCGCCCGCGGCGGCGCGAACGACGCCATCCGCACCCTGCTGGAGCTCGCCCCGGCGCGAGCGGTCGTCATCCGCGACGGGGAAGAGGTCGAGGTGCCCACCGCCAAGGTGGTACCCGGAGACCTCATGCTGGTACGCCCCGGCGCGAAGGTCCCCACCGACGGGGAGGTCGAGGAGGGCGACTCCGAGATCGACGAGTCGATGGTCACCGGCGAGTCCCTGCCCGTCGAGAAGACCCCGGGCTCCGCCGTGATCGGCGCGACCGTGAACACCACCGGCACCCTGCGGGTGCGGGCCACGAAGGTCGGCGCTGACACGGCCTTGGCGCAGATCGTTGCCCTGGTGCAGGAGGCGCAGAACTCTAAAGCGCCCGGGCAGCGGCTCGCGGACCGGGCCGCGTTCTGGCTGGTGCTGGTCGCCCTGATCGGCGGCAGCCTGACCTTCCTGGTCTGGTGGCTGACCGGCGCTCCGGTGCCGACCGCGATCCTGTTCGCCATCACCGTCGTGGTCATCACCTGCCCCGACGCCCTGGGCCTGGCCACCCCGACCGCGATCATGGTAGGCACCGGCCTCGGCGCCAAACGCGGGGTGCTGTTCAAGAACGCCAGCGCCCTGGAGTCCGCCGCGCACATCGACACCGTCGTGCTCGATAAGACCGGCACCCTGACCAAGGGCGAACCCGAGGTCACCGACTACCTGCCGATCGGGATGGACGACATTGAACTGCTGTCCCTGGCCGCCGCCGCGGAACGCGAGTCCGAGCATCCCCTCGCCAAGGCGGTCGTCGCCTACGCCGACGCGCGCAACATCCCCCGGCGCACCGCCACCGCGTTCCGCAACATCACCGGCCTCGGCGCGGTGGCAACCGTGGACGGACGCCGCGTCGTGATGGGAAACGCCCGGCTGATGGCCGAGGAGGGAATCGACATCAGCACCATCTCGGCGGCGCAAAACGACCTCGCAGCCACCGGCCGCACCGCGATCGCCTTCGCCGTCGACGGGAAAGCGGCCGGCGTGATCGCCCTGGCCGACGCGCCACGGGAGACCGCCGCGGCCTCGATCGCCGCCCTGCACGCGTCCGGCATCCAGGTCGTCATGCTCACCGGCGACAACGAGCCCACCGCCCAGCGCATCGCCTCCCTGCTGGGCATCGACACCGTCATCGCCGAGGTCCTCCCGCAGGACAAGTCCGCCAAGATCGCCGAACTGCAGCAGTCGGGCAAAAAGGTCGCGATGGTCGGCGACGGCGTCAACGACGCCCCCGCCCTCGCGCAGGCCGACCTCGGCATCGCGATCGGCGCCGGCACCGACGTCGCCATCGAGACCGCCGACGTGGTGCTGATGCGCTCGGACCCGCTGGATGTTCCAGTCGCGCTGCGCATCGGCAAGGGCACCGTGCGCAAGATGCGGCAGAACCTGGGCTGGGCCATCGGCTACAACGTCATCGCCCTGCCCATCGCCGCCGGCGTCTTCTTCCCCTCGTTCGGCATCATGCTCAGCCCGGAGATCGCCGCGATCTCGATGTCCGGCTCGAGCGTGATCGTCGCCGTCAACGCCCTGCTGCTGAAGCGACTCCACCTTCCCGCCCCCGCCGAACCCACGACGGCGAGCAGTCCCGCGCCGGTCCCCACCGGCGCCCGGTAGACGCCACCGCAACTCCTCGATCCCGGCAGAGAAAACGATGAACACACGCACAACGCCCACCGGCACCGATTCGCGTAGGGACCCGGCTCAGTTGGAGAACGGAGGCGGCTGAGTGTGGGTTTCTTAGAGACTTCTTGGAAGCAGTGGCAACAATGGGAAAACGCAGAGCGAAGGGGTTTGGAGTGCTGACGGAAACCCCGAGGCCGACACTGTTGCCGATTGCGGATGGTGAGGAAATTAGAGGTCAGCTATCCCGCGCTGATCCCCGGCTCACTTACCGGCGAGCCAATCAACACGACCTGTACGTTCAAGGCGACCAGGCGGATGGCACGACCGCATCGTTCGCCATGTGCGTGCTCCAGCACCTCGACCCGTGCAACCTCGCCATCGAGGTTGTCGACCGCGTACCCCGGCTGCGTGAGGAGTCGGCGACGCCGGAGAGGGGTCGCGAAACGCCACCATCTGACATGGCGATCGCATCGGCGAGCGTGGCTAAGACTCAACCAAGATCTGCGACTGGAGCTGAAGGGGATCCCGCGGTCCCATCCGGTGCGCGCAGATGAACAAGGATTTGAGGGCGATTCGTGTGGCCGCGTGGGAGCTGTTCGATCAGGCACTCAGGGACCCGCGTGTTCATCTGGACGATCCAGAGCGGACCTTTGATTCTGCCGCGGACTACGGCCCGTATGTCAACGGCCGCGACGAGCGGCCCCGCCCGTCGCCGGTCGCTGGTCGCGGCCGGGGCGGGGAGGACCACGTGCGCACACGACCATTGCGGACGCTCGCGCTGCCGCCCACCACCCGGGGACGGCATCGCGCAAGGCGGTGAATCGTGTGACAGATCGGGTGCTGTTCGGCGAGGCGCGGCTTCCGCTGAAGGTCCACGACGTCATCACTATCGCACCGACCCGTCGCGTCGCCGTCGAAGGCGTCAGCGTAGTGTTCGTCACGGAGGGCTGGTCCCGGCTTGAGCACGCCGCCGGTCAGATTCCGCTGGCGCCCGGGAGCATTGTCACGATCCCAGAGGGCGTTTGGGTCGCGGCGACGCCGCTCGGGTACGTGCACTCGGTGATCCTCTACCTGCGCGAAGACTTCCTCGCCTCGCAGCTGCAATGGCTACCCTCTATGCACCCGCTAATCGCCGACTTGCAGGCCGCGCACAAGGGCGCACAAGCCATCAGCGTCTCGCACATCAGCGAGCGCGGCATCCAGCTTCTGAGACCCAAACTGAGCGTGCTGGCCACACTCAGCGGCAGCTGTGGGGGTGAGCTCGCCACCCTCGCACGCGTGGCTGATCTCCTGGACGACCTCGAGTATCTCTCCATACGCACCACCGGCGCCGGAGAGATGGGGCCGCTGCACCGCGCGCCGATCCCGCACCGGCCGGTGCTCGCGGCTGCGCGCGCGCTCCACGACGAGCTCGACCGACCGTGGACCATTGCAGAACTTGCTCGTCGGGCGGCTATCTCGGAATCGCAGCTGTCGCGACTGTTCAGACAGGACCTCGGCATCAGCCCTGGTGCGTACCTGTGGCGCGCACGCGCCGACCGGATGGCCGAACTACTCGTCACCCGAGATCTCACCGTCGCCCAGGCTGCGCGTGCGGTCGGCTGGGCGGACCCCTCCGTCGCAAGCAGGGCGTTTCGGCGCCGACACGCGATGAGCCCTCGCGCCTTCGCCACTCGGAGCCACTTGCCCCGCGGGTTCTTTAATCTCGCGGGCAAGCGCGTGCCGGGCGAATAGGCACGCGGCAAGGTCCAGCGTCGGAGGCCGGTCACGCTCGGGTTCACGTCGATTGCCGATCGTGTGGACCGCCCTGCCTGGGACCGAGAGGCGGAGCTGACCAGGGCTGAGCGGCGAGCCGGACCGGCGGCGTGAAGGTGCGAGCGCGCGCGTGCGGACCCGCGTACCTGGCTGGCATCCCTGCTCGCTGGGCAACGGCGGCGAGCGCTGACGAGAGCTGGTTCTCGATGCCCTCAGAGCGTCCGCATGCCTTCGGTCCCGAGTCGCTGCCGATCGAGCTGGACCGCGACGGCGCGGTGATCCTGGCCGGCGACTCGGTCGAGCTCCTACCCCGACTGCACGGCGAGCTGGTGGACGCCCTGGTGAGTGACCCGCCGTACGGCCTGGAGTTCAACGGCAACGACTGGGATGGCAAGACCGGGTTCGCCGAGTCCCTCCCCGGCGTGGATGTGGCGGGGATGAGCGACGGCGAGGTGTTCGAGGAGTGGTGCGCCGCGTGGGCGCGCGGCGCACTGCACGCCCTGAAGCCCGGTGCACACCTGGCCGCGTTCGGCGGCACGCGCACCTGGCACCGGATGGTGCGCGGCATCGAGAACGCGGGCTTCGAGGTGCGGGATCAGATTGCGTGGATCTACTCCTCCGGGATGCCGAAGAGCATGGACCTGGGGTACGCACTCGACAAACGCAACGGCATCCGTCGCCCGGACCGGATCGTGCAGCAGTCCGAACACGACGGTGTACTCGGCGCGACCCGCCGGGTGGTGCAGCATGGCACCGCCGTCAGCGAGGACGCGCAACGCTGGGAGGGCTGGGGCACCGGGCTGCGGCCCTCGTTCGAGCCGATCATCATCGCCCGCAAGCCGATGGTCGGCACGGTCGTCGACAACGTGCGCACGCACGGCACCGGCGCGATCCATATCGACGCGGCCCGCTTCGGAGAAGCCAAGTGGCCGGCGAACGTCGTGCTGGACCCGTCGCAGGCCGACGCGATGGACCTGCTGACGGGCACCTGGCGTACCGATCCGGTCTCGGCCCGGTTCCCGATCTTCCGCTACGAGCAGAAGGCTCCCGAGTCGGAGCGGCCGCGCGCGTTCGGCGTGTCGCACGCGACGGTAAAGCCGCTGTCGCTGATGCGGTGGCTGATCCGCCTGCTGACGCCGCCAGGCGGTCTCGTCCTGGAGCCGTTCGCCGGGTCCGGCTCAACCGTCGAGGCCGCATTACTGGAGGGGATGCGGGTCGTGGCGATCGAGAAGGACCCGACCTTCCTTCCCCTGATCGCCTCCCGCGTCGACCGAGTCACCCTGGGGCGGGGCGAGCATGCGAGCTGAACGCGGCGTGCCGAGCCGACCGGCGACGGGACGCGCGGCAAGAAGAGGGCTCCGCTGATGCCTGAGCATCTGTCGATCGGCGTGATCGTGTGGTTCGACTGGGACCGGGACGATCCGACTGTTATCGCGGAGCAGGATCCGACGACGCTGGCCCGCGCGATGGCGTTGCTGATCCATCAGCGGATCTCAAACGACCGCGCATACGGGTCGCTGGCCGGCCTGCTGACGGCGCAGCCGCCTCCCCAGGACTGGCTCGAACCGCAGGACGTCGACGACTGGCTGGAGGCGCTTCGGGAGGCCGCGCCATTCCCCGCGTTCTCCTTCCATGAGGTCCCGGTCGCCGGCGGCGCTGACGGCACCGACCGGGCCAGCGCAGTCCGGATGCTGGCGTTGGCGCTTGAGCATCGCGACCGGGAACTTGGGGCACCGGCGCCCGTGCACCGGGGCGAGGCCGGCGGCGACCGCCCTGGGCCTGACCTGATGCGCTGAGCGACCTCCCTCTTCGGGGGTTGAGAAGCGCGGTCAAGGAAGGGACCGTCGACAGCCCGCGGCGGAACGCCGCCGACGGCGGGCGCGCTTGCCGTCGCCGTACCTCGTAGGCGAGGGTCGCCGATCGTGGGCGCCGTCGGCGAGAGGGAGAACGAACGTGGATGAGCTGCAGATTCCGGAAGAAGGCGAACCTCTGCTCACATTCCGGGTAGGCGTGGATTTCAGGGTGGGCGCCCGGGATGCGATGGAGGCGCGCGCCCTCGTCGAGCGCACGCTGAGCGCAGAGGATTCGGACGGAACGCCGTTCGTCTCCCGGACCCACCGGATCATCGACGATCAGTCCTGGGGCGTATCGGACTGGCAGCAGGTCCCGCCTCGGCCGTCGCAGGCCGCGCTCGTCCAGGAGAAGTACCCCGGGCTGGTGAGCGACCTCGCCGTCATCGAAGGCCTTGGCGTCCTGGTAAACACGCCCGGTGCATTGCCGGAGCAGACGCGGGAGCGAATCCGCGAGGTGCTGGCGAGTCTGGATTGCTTCGTCTTCGCCGAGGATCCCGGACGTTCCGGTGGGCCGCGGATCTTCGAGGGCGCAGCGAGCACGGCAGCTGGCGAGCTCGCCGAGGGCGTCTACCGGGCGTTCGACTACGACGACCGGGAGTATGCGCTCGTCGTCGCCCCCTCGGAGCTGACCCCATCCGGTCGGGTGTCTGCGGCGATCCCGAAGGAGCGCAACGATGCCCGCGCCCTGGATGAGATCTCGCGGCTGCTCGAGCAGCACACGCGCCGGCAGCCGTTGAGCGAGCTCGTGCGGCAAGTCAGCCGTCGGATGAACACGACCCGGCGTGCCGGGTTCCCGTCCTGGATCCCGCTGGAGAGCGAGCCCGAACGCCCGCCGCGGCCGCCGGCGCGCGTGCCGGTCGGCGTCATCGTCTGGTCGGACCTGGACGGCGTCGAGCCGACCGTGTTGGCCGACACCAGCGCGGCGCGCCTCGCCCGCACGATCGCCACGACGCTGCACGAGACGCTCTCGGACTCCGATGCCTTCGCCGGCGCGACGGAGTTCCTGACCGCGCACACCGCCCCGGCCGACTGGCAGTACCCGGAGGATGTCGACGCCTGGCTGAACGCGCTGCTAGAGGCCACCCCGTACCCGTCGTTCTCGATCCAGTCCGTCCCGCTTGGCCCGACGATCCTGGCCGGGGCGCCAGCGAGTCCGGAGCTCACGCAGGCCCTCGACCAGCGCGCGCAGGACCTCAGCGCGGACACCGAGCCGGGGCCCGCAGCCTCTGGTCGCGAGCCGGGCCGGGCACTGTGACCTACCTCATCCGCGGACCCGTCCGAACGGTGCCGAGGCGGACGATGAAGGAGGCGTAGATGGCTGAGGAAGAGCGGCGATACCGGATCCCGGTGGTGTTCGAAGTTGCCAGCAGCGGGGAGCGAGAACAAGCGGCACGGGTGCTGCATGCGCTGCTGACCAGTTGGGGCGACGGCATCCACGAGGTCCCCATCCTCGACGAGCACGGCGCCCCCACCGTCCCGATCCAATCATGGTGGTTCCCGGAGCCCGCCCTGAAGCATGTCGACGGGAACACCCGCGAGGCGGAGCACCTACGCTCCCCGAACGCCTTCATCGACGAGTACGAGGACACGCCGGTCATAGAGCTGCTGGCCGAGGCATTCCCGGAGGCTCCGAACCCGGAGAACTACCACACCGCTAACGGCGAGCGCGACGAGGACGCCTGGGGCGTCGCTTTCGACAATTTCACGGGCGAGGCACTCGATCTCGCGATCAAGGTCACCCGCATTGACGAAATCGTCGGCCGGCTCGAGCGCGCGGAGACGCTGCGTGACAGCCTCGCCGACATGCTGGAGCGGACCCCGCTTCCGGAGGAACCGCAACGGCAGGACTACCTCGTTACCGTCGCCCCGCGCTATTCCGGCGAGATCGACGGCTCCCGCTACGACTGGGACTATGCCGGATGGCAAGGCGACTTCAATGCCGCTGCCCTCATCCGCGAGCAGGAGCTGCGTCGCCTGTTGACGGGGGCGGGCGGGCGCAGCCCGGTACTCCCGCCGCGGTTTCAGAACGAGTGGCTGCCGCGAGACCTCATCGCGACCCAGGCGCTGCGCGAGCTGGTCGACCAGGAGGAGTCGCCCGAGCCGCCGCAGCGCCTGCTGTCGAGGGAATCGCGAGCCCATCTGCGGGCGATGCTGCACGTCGGCGACCTCGACATCCGGGTGCGAGATGAGGACGGCCGCGAGTTGTATGCGGGCGCCGCCTCCCGGGCAGCCGACACCCTTCCTGCCGGCGTCTACGAGGCGGCCACCCTGTTCGGTGACGAGCCGGTTCGGCTGGTCATCGGCCCCGCCGGACGACACAACCAGCTCGCCTCGACGGCGTTCCCCCGCGGCGACCATGACGGCGCCGTCCTGGACGAGATCGCCCGCACCATGCGGGCCGTCCCGGACGAGGCTCTACGCGACCGCATCAGCGCGGTCCTGGCCACAGTGGGACGCCGCGACGGCTCGGAGATTCGACAGCCCACGACGAGGCTCGAGCAGGGCGTCCTGCTCAGCGAGCTACTGCGCGAACGCCACGAAAGACTGACGGGCGACGAGAGACCCGACTTCGACGGGCCGGCCTCCCCAGCGCGGGGCACGAAGCCGGGCGGCCTGCCGCGGTAGCGCGCTTGGGTCAGTCGACCGGCCAGTCGATCTCCGCCACCGATGGCAACAGCGGGCCGACTTCGATCTGCAACGCCTGCGCCAGGCGAGCGAGCTGTTTCAGCGAGGGGTTCGCTGGCGCTCCCGGCTTCCAAAAGCCACGCTCGAGCTGCTGATAGTGGTTGCGCGTGATGCCCGCCTTGTGGGCAAGCTTCTCTTGGGTGAGGTCAGCGGCGATGCGACGGCGCTGCAGCTCAATGCCGAGCGCCCGCGCGTAGTCCTCCCACGTGGTCGGTGCATTGGAGGACATATGCCAACCGTGACGAACCACACCCCTTCCGGTCAGCCAGATATATCCGGCATAATTTTTCTGGCCTTCCAGGGTTTGGCAGGTGCGCGCATGTTCCCGGTTGCGGGAACCTAGTCCTGCACTTGTCCCCTCGGGGGTGCTTGCCCCAACGAACCACCCCGATACTGTCGCGCGCACCCGAGCATCAGGTGTCGCACGGAGCCTCGGGCCACGGCCTCCTAGCGCCGCCGGCCGTCCGGCGACCGAGCTGGTGGGGCTCTGATGAATCCGAAGTTTCGGAGCTGACGCAGAACATGACGCCTGGAATCCACCGTCCCGGCCCACCGCGCGCGCCTCGGCCGCGAGCGAGCGGCCCGCGAGCGGCCCCCGCACCTTGCTCCATGAGCGGGCTCGTGTCATCCGGACGGCGACCACTCCCGCAGCGAGGAAGAGCAGGGTCATGATGGCCGATCGAGACGGGACGCCTCCGCTGGGCTATGTACCGGCGCCGTTGGAGCACCACACCGTGACGATCGCGTTCGACGTGCTCGCCCGGTCGGAGCAGGAGGCTCAGTACATCGTGCGGGAGACCCTGATGGAAGACCTCGCCGCCCCGGGCGACGCGGTGGTCACCGACGGGAACCGCATATTCGGCGAGTATTTCGGCGAAGACGTCTCCAGCATCCAGAGCTGGATCCCGGTGTCTGGCAACGAGTCCGGAACGCCGGTTGCGCCGCCAGCGGACCTGATGATCTGGCGGACCCTGCGCATGCTCGTCGAGAGCGGGACCGGCGCCGATCTCGTAGTGAGCGCGAAGGACCGCGAGCGCATCGCCGAACTCCTGCGCGCCGCGGATCTCGACGTCGTCGTGCCCGACCCCGAGCATCCCAATGAGCCCGCGATCTACGAGGGGCCCGCATCCGAGGCGCACCGCTGGATTCCCGCCGGCGTCTACCAAGCGAGAAACGCCGACGGCGACGGAGCGCTGCGCCTCCTCGTCGGGGCCGTGCGCGACGGCGCCGACGAGGCGGAGTCCGTGGCATTCACGGCGGCAGCACACGACGCGGCGGCGCTGGACCGCATCTTCTTCCTCCTGGAGGGCGTCGGCAAAGCGCAGGCCGCCCGAACCCTCGAGGCGGTCAACGCCGTTCTCGCGTTCACCGGTCGGCCCGCGGCGGACCTCGACGGGCTCTCAACCGACCGTGGACGCAGGCACCCTCTGCTGCGCGGTCTGCTCGCGCGCCGAGAGGAATCCTTGGACCCCAACGGCGACTCGTCAGGCCCTTCAGAGGGCCCCGGTCCACGGCTCTCCCGCTAGCACAATCCGCGCGCGACACGCGCAAGCCCGACCCCGGCGTGTGTGACCGAGGCACGCACGTTCATTGCTCAAACGCGCATCCTGCGGGCTCGCGCTGGACGCGGGAACGCCCCAGCGCGTATCGGTAGAGGACGCCGCTACGGTGCGCCCCGGGAGGGTCGCAGCATGAATCTCGAGGTCACCGTAGCGGACGCGGGTTACCAGCAGATGACACGCACCTGACTCCGACGGGCCAGGATGCGCGGGCATTCGGGACCGTGAGAGGAGGCGAGCATGGTCCAACTGCGCGAGGTCATGGCGGCGCTGTACGAGCGCTCACCGGCGGCGCTGCGCGATGCGGCGCTCGCCTATGCCGCCGCCGGCCTACCAGTCTTTCCCTGCGCACCAGGCGGAAAGACGCCGCTCACCCACAACGGTTTCCACGAAGCGACGACCAGTGTGCGGCGGATCCGTGGCTGGTGGGCGTGGCAGCCCGAGGCGAACGTCGGTATCGCAACCGGGCAGGGCGTCGATGTGCTCGACATCGACGTGCACCCGAGCGGGGACGGCTACATCGTGTTGGAGCGGCTGCACCAGGGTGGCCTGGTGTCAGGGGCGATGCAGTCGGTGCGCACGCCCTCCGGTGGGGTACACCTGTACTTCCCCTCCGACGCGGCAAGGCCGCTCCGATCTTGGTCGCGCGGCACGGCCCATGTTGACTTCCGCGGCACCGGCGGCTACATCATCGCGCCGCCCTCGACCGTGGCCATGGGCGGGAACCCGCGCCGATACGAAACGATCGCGGTGGGAGGCGCCGGCACGCCGGTCGACGCAGACGCGATCCGCGACTTGCTCACGCCGCCACGTCCATCCCGCCCCCACCCGGCCAGCGGCGACGCATCAACGTCGGCAGTGGATCGGCTTGCGGGGTGGCTTGCAGGCGCGGTAGAAGACAACCGAAACAACAGCCTGTTCTGGGCCGCCTGCCGGCTCGCCGAGCTCGGCCTACCGGAGCAGGCGATCCTGGACGCACTGCACGAGCCGGCCCGCACCGTGGGGCTCACAGACCAGGAGATCGACAAGACCATCCGCTCCGCCTGGCGCACCGTGCAGGTCACCCCGGACGCGTCACCGGCCAGCAGCCCGTTCCGGTCGAGCCGGGAGGCGGTGACGCGATGACCGGCACGGCCCGTCCCGACCCGCGCGTGCGGCCGGGCGCGGGTGCGGCCAGACCTGCACCTGGCGTGTCCCGGCTGGTGATCGGAACCAGCCTGTCGGGCACGATCCTGCTCGCCCTGGGCGCATTCTGGCTGAGCTTCACCGCGCTACGCGACCTTGCCGTGCTCGCCGGCATCCCCCAAACCCAAGCATGGGTCTGGCCCCTCATCGTCGACGGCGTGATCCTCGAGGCGACCATCAGCGTCGTGGCGCTGCGTAACCAGGCCCCCTCCGCCCGCCGCTTCGCCTGGCTGCTGCTGTCCGCCGGAGCCGGAGTGTCGGTGACCGCGAACATGACCCACGCGGTCGTCGCTGCCGACACGCGTGTGCCCGCCCTGATCGCGGCGCTGGTCGCTTGCATCCCACCGCTCGTGCTGCTGGCCATGACGCATCTGACTGTCGAGCTGCTCCGCAACTCCGACACCCCAGGCCCCGACCAGGACGGTGACGTGCAGGCGAGGGAGCAGACGACGGTGACCCTCGTCGCGGCCCCGGCACGAGCCGTCAGGGATCCGGCGGCGATCGAACGCGCCCCGCGCACCCGGCCGGGCGGCGATGTCCGGGCCCGCGCCGTGGCGCTGGCCGCGGCGGGGGCCTCGCAGCGGCAAATCGCAGCGGAGTTGGGAGTGCATCCCACCACGATTGGCCGGTGGCTGTCCGCACCTGATCATCCCGCGGAAGGAGAAGCGAGATGACCGACCCCGACCTGCCCAACCCAGCCGAGACCGCGACGCCGCACCCCGGCGTCACCGGCACCGAGCGGGATGACCGTAGCGCCCCGACGACCGGTGAGCGACCCCGAGACGACGCCGGGCAGGAAGAAGCGGCGGCCATCGAGATGATTCGCACCGACCCCGCGCTGCGCCGGGAGGCTTCCGGCACCGATCCACGGGTCGCGACAGAGGAGGGGGACGATCGGCTGCGAGTGCAGTGGGTACGTCCAACCGACCTGGCCGCCCGTGCCGGCGCGCGCGTGCTGGAGAAGGGCATGGAGCTCAACCAGCACAGCATCGGCCTCGCCCGACAAGCTGCACTGGAAGCGGCCCGGGACGCCCGAGGACGCCTGCGGCAAGCCCTGGCCCGTCGCGAGCACGCCCTGACTCCGGACACTCCCGACACGGCGTCCGCGCCGGTGCTGGGAAGGCAGGGGGTGAGCCGGTGACCCCATCCCGCCCGGGCCCATGTTCACCCGGCATGCCCGGCCCCCGCACCCAAACGACCATTCACCGCATCGACGCCGGCTGACCCCGGCGGCTCCAGCAGCCACGGCAGCGTGAACCCCCGTGGCGTGCTTCAGCGACGCCAAAAGCCGGCGATACCCCTCTCCAGGAGGCCGCGCAGCGTCCTCGAGATCGTTTCGGCATCGGGCCTTCATACCTCGCTTGCACCCAGATCCGTTGAGGGAGTCGCTATGCACTACAACACCCCGATCTCATCCGGCGATGTGCCGGACTTCACCACACCCGAAGGGCTCCGCCAGGTCCTCACGGACTTGAACGCGACCGGCACCTGGTCGTCCAGCCCGGTCGCGACCGCGCTGATGGTCTACGCCACCGCGAAGTACACGCCGATCGCAAAGGCGTGGCACCGTGACCCGGCCGACGCCGCATTCGAGGCGTTCATCGCCATGCGGCAGCCGACCACGCTGCGCGCGATCGACCCGTGGGCGGTCGTCACCCGCGCCGTCGCGCTCGGCATCGCCGCCGAGGTACATGCCGACCGGAACATGACCAGCCAAGACAAGGCCCGCCGCCCCTCGAAGCGACCGACCGAGGAGCCGGTGCGTGCCGGGCATTACGAGGAGTTCTTCTACGATGTCCACCCGCACGCCGCTCCGATCGGCGGCCCGGCCGAGCTGGACGGCGCCGAGCGGGTGATCCGCACCGTCAGCGTGTTCCTTGTCGTCACCGGGTGGCCTGCCCGGCAGGTCGAGCAGGCCGTGGACTACATCGCCCATCGCATCACCGGGCTCGGCTCGCACCAGTCCGCGATCGAGATCGTCAGCCACGAGCACAACATCGCCCTGCGGCTCGGCTACACCCCAGATGCATGGACTGAGCTGGTCGGGCTCGTCGTCGGTATCCGTGCCCGCAAGCGTCACCCCGGCCGGCTCGGACTCCTGGCCCGCGCGCTGATCGGCGACACCGCTCAGGAGCTGCTGGCCGACGAGCACCTCGCCCTTGCGTCCCGAACCGCGGCCTCCAGACTCGGACAGGCGGAAACGCCATGAGCCGCTCCGGCTACCTGGTCCTCGAGCACGCGATCGACGAGATCGAACTTGGCTTCTCGTTCCGTCGCGACCTCGGCGACCTGGACGAACTCGTTGAGTCGATCCGCCGCACCGGCGGCTTACTTGTCCCGATCTCGATCACGCCGCAGAACGTCTTGATCGCCGGCGAGCGGCGCTTGGCTGCGCTGCGCATTCTCGAGTACCGGGTCGCGCCCGTCTGGGTTGTCACCGGCGTCTCCGACAAGCTCGCCACGGTCCTCGCCATCAAGGACGAGCACGCCCTGCAGAAACTGCTCACCCCGGTCGAGCAGGCCGAGCTCTACACCGAGTACAAGGAAATCCTCGCCGAGGACAACGCACGCAAGCAGCGCGCCACCCGCTTCGGCGCCGGCTCGGCTGCCGCGCAGACCGAGCCCGACGAGGCCGACCCGGATCCGGCCGCAGCGCCGATCGAGCCGGGCGGGCACGGTGGTGTCGAATCAACACCACCGCACACCGAGCCCGCCGGGGCGCTGGGAAAGACACGCGTGCAGGCCGCCAAGGCCGTGACCGGGCGGGACTCGCACTCGATGCTCGACCAGGTCGTCGAGCTGCAACAGATCGCCGCGGCCGAGACCGAAGACCCCGAGATCCGGCAGCAGGCAGCGGAGGCGCTCATCGAGCTGAACACCGACGGGAAGGTCAACGGCCGCTACCTTCGGGTGAAGATCCTGCAGGCTCTCGCCGCGCTGCGCCGCGCCGCAGACGACCCGGCCGAGCCGGAGCCGGTCCGCCAGGCGGCGTCCGCCGAGCTGCAGGTCGCCGAGGCCCAGGAGGCACCCAAAGACATGCTGCGCGAGGCGACGCGCGCCCTGGCCCACCTGGCGCAGGTGCGGCAGCAGGCCGCCGCCGCGGGGCCTTCGGGGTGGACCGACGTGGACCCGCTGCTGCGGCAGAAGCACCAGAACCGTCGCCTGGTCGACATGCTGCGCCGCGAGCACGGCTGGTGGGACCGCTTCGACGCCGACGACTTCGGCCGGTACGCCGACCCGGACCAGTGGGAGCTGGTCGCCAGCTACGCGGTCGGCAGCAGCCGCTTCCTGGAAGCGGCCACCCTCGCCCGCAACGCGGCCCTGCAGGACAGCGCCGATGCCCTCGTTTAGTGACCCGGCCGCCGACGCGGAGGAGATGTGGCAGAGCGCACGCGGCCTCGCGCACGCGACCCGCGGCATCGACCGGCCCGAGGACGTCTACGACGTGTTCGGCGCGGTGACCGCGACCCTGCGCGCGCTCACCCAGAGCCTGGAGCAGATCGCACACTGGAACCTCGCGCACACCGAGCGCGCACAAACCGACGACGGGAGCTTCGAGACCGGCGCCGACCACGCGCGGGCGGTGGCGTTCTTCGCCTTGGGCGCTGCGAGCACCCTCGGCCAGGCCACCGACTTGGTGATGATGGCCCATTCCGCGGCCGGGCGGATCGCCTGGCAGCCGGCACCCGCCGTCCGCGATGCGCTCGCAACACGGGAGGTCGAGCTCACCGAAGAGCTGGACTCCGATCCGGGTCCGCACGAGCCCCCGCGCCCGGGGCGGGCGCTGGACTGATCGGCAGGGCGGCGCACCTGACCCGTGCATTCAACTCGCACAGGAGGCAGCCTCGTCATGACCGACCCCGCCACCCCGGACCGTCCCCGGCGGCTCCGATTGATCATCTCGCTGGCTGCCGCCGGCCTGGTGCTGCTCGCGTTCATCGGAGTCGGCGTCTACGGCCTGCTCACCGGCCCCGCCGGCCGGCCAGCCCCGGATCCCGGCGGCACCTCTCGACCCGGCACCATGACTCCCACGCCGGGCGGCGCAGCGTCGCCGAGCACGCCGACGCTGGCACCGTTGCCCGCCACGAAGGACCCGGAAGTGTTCGCCCGGGCGCTGGCGCAGGCCCTGTTCACCTGGGACACCTTCACCACTCTCACCCCGCAGGACCATCGGGCGGTGATCCTCGAGGCGGCGGATCCGTCTGGGGAGGAGACTCCGGGGCTGATCGGCGATCTCGACAAGTACCTGCCGTCGGCGTCGACGTGGCGGAGCCTGCAGGAGTACCGCACCGCGCAGACCCTGACCATCGACCGGCTCTGGGTGCCCGACCAGTGGGATCAGGCGGTCGAGGCGGCAGACGGGCAGATCGCCGACGGTCTGATCGCCTTCACCGTCGAGGGCACGAGGCACCGCACCGGGGTCTGGTTCGACCAGCCGGTGACCTCGGAGCATCCGGTGACGTTCACGATGTTTCTGTCGTGCCCGCCGGCGACGGAGCAGTGCGTGTTGCTGCGCCTGTCGCAACTCGACAACCCCCTCCGATAGGCCGCGCCGATGAGGAAGGCGCTGATCCTGGCATTGGTGAGCATGTTGTTCGCCCCGATGCTCTCTCTGCTCGGCGTCGCCGTGCTCGTCAACCCGGCCGTGACGAACCAGGCGCTGTGCATCGCCTCCGGCGTAATTCTGGGTCCGATCCCTGACCACCTCGAGGTGACCACGGCCGGTGGGACGACGTTCACGCTCAACCGGGCGCAGCTCACCCATGCGGCGACGATCATCGAGACCGGCGGCCGCACGCCCGGCGTCGGCCGCGACGGGATTCTCGTGGCCATCATGGCTGCGCTGACCGAGTCGACGCTTCGCCAGCTCGCCAACGTCTCGGCCTACCCGGAGTCGGCCGGCTACCCGAACGACGGCGACGGCGGGGATCACGACTCGCTCGGCCTGTTTCAGATGCGCCCGCAGTCCGGGTGGGGCACGGTCGCGCAGCTGATGGATCCGCAGTACCAGGCGGCCGCGTTCTATGGTGGCCCGGACGGCCCGAACGGTGGCTCGCCGCGCGGGCTGCTCGACATTCCGGGATGGCAGCAGATGGACAAGGGCGAAGCCGCCCAGGCCGTCGAGGTCAGCGCGTTCCCGGACCGTTACCAGAACTACGAGCCCGTCGCTCGCACGATCCTGCAAGCCCTCACCATCACTTCCAGCCCCGGCGGCTCCAGCGTCCCGGGGGACGCCAGTATCCCGGAGACGACCCGGCTGGTGTTTCCGCTGCCGACCGGCAGCTACACGCAGACGTCCGACTTCGGCCCGCGGATCGATCCGATCAACGGAGAACGCCGCTTCCACTACGGCACCGACTGGGCCGCGGCCGCCGGGACACCGATCTTCGCCCTGGCCGACGGGGTCGTCACCTACGCGGGCATGGTGGACGGCTACTCCGGTCAGATCACCATCGAGCACACCATCGGCGGCGAACGAGTCGCGACCATGTACATCCATATGTGGGCGGACGGCATCTTCGTGCACGCCGGCGACCGAGTCATCGCCGGGCAGCACATCGGCGACGTCGGCAGCTCCGGCCACTCCACCGGACCGCATCTGCACTTCGAGGTCCACCCCGGCGGAGCGGGCGCTGACGCGGTCGACCCGGTGCCCTGGCTAGCCGCACACGGCGTCGAAGGGATCGACGCTCCGACCGCCGGCGGACCCGGCTGCGCCTCCTGACAACTTCGCCTGTCTGGGGTGCGCACCTGTGAGATGCCCCGCGCTATCCGATGCAGGAAGAAGGCCCCATGGTACCGATGCCCCTGCGGCTGCTGGTTGTCGCCGCGGACGTCTACCCGGACTTCGACGCTGTCGGCGGCCGTTCGACGCTGATGAGCATCGTCGGCGCGCTGCTGACGATCACTCTGATCGTCGCCGTGCTGATGCTGGTGATCTGCGCGGTCGTGTGGGCTGTCGCATCCGCGCACGGCAACTTCCAGGCCGCCTCCCGCGGCCGTGTCGGCGTGTTCGTCGCTCTCGGAGCCGCCGCGCTCGCGGGCGCGGGAGTGGCGTGGATGAACTTCTTGCTGAATGTCGGAAGCACCCTGTGAGGGCCGAACATGCCTGATGCGATGACCCTCCCGAGCGCGCACGAGCTCGTCCGCCGCATCGAGGCCGAAGCCCGGCCCGGCGGCGCCTGGACCTACGACGCCGACCCCTCCTGGTCGCAGGATGCCGCGATCGTGTTCCCAGAACGGATCCTGCTGCGCGTCTCCCGCAACGATGAGACCCTCGGCTACGCCTGGCAGATGGAGCGGTGGAATCCGAGCGACGAGACCTACCAGCCGGTCACTGGACAGACCGGCCAGGCAGCGAACCCCGGCGAGATGGCCGCCGTCGCCGTGGCGTTCATCGACGAGCACAACATCGGCGAGCCGGTGCCCGTAACCGTGTATCCGCTCGCCGAGGAACTGGGCGAGCGCATCCAGGCCGGCTACCCGCGCGCACACTGGCAGCACTACGTCAACGACGTATACGCCTTCGTGTTCGAATACCCGAACGAGCGGCGCCTCGCGTTCTGGGACGAAGCCGACTTCATGGGCTCGATCGACGGCTACACGTGGGTCCAAGAAGAGTTCTCGCCCGCCGAGAACCGCTGGATGACGGTGGCGGCCAGCAGCGACATGGTCTCCCTTGGGCAGCTGCGCCGCACCGTCGCCGAATTCAACGACACCGGCGAAGCCGCCTACCGCTCACCGGCGGAGACTCCCGACGCTCGTGTCGCGGCCCGCAGCCTTCCCGCCCGTGCAGGCCGGCCCGACGCAGGCGACGAGCTCGTGCGGCGCCTCTCCGAGCGTGCGGCCGCGCTGACCGACGACGAGCGTGGCCTCGCCGCGCCCGCGCGGACCTCGAGTCGGCCAGGTCCGGGCCGGTAGCGGCGTCCGTCGTCCGAGGGCCGCACCTGTGACGATGAGCCCCGCACGAGGCGGGGCTCGTACTCGTCAAGGAGCCCTGCATGTCCCTCATCGTCGACACCCTCGCCCTGGCCGCCGCCGCAGTGCCGGCTGACATCGTCATCCCACCCAACGACAGCGGCCTACCGGGCATCACCGCATTGCGCACAGTCGTGGGCGCCGTGATGACGGTCGGCCTCATCCTCTCCGTTCTGGCCCTGATCATCGCGGCCGTGGTCTGGGGCTTCGGGGCGAACTCCTCCAACCCGCACCTCGCGTCCAGGGGCAAGCTCGGCGTCTTGATCTCCTGTGGTGCCGCGATCATCACGGGCGCGAGCGTCACGCTGATCAACTTCTTCTGGAACGTCGGCCAGACCGTCTCCTGACCCCCTTCAAGCGACCGACAGAAAGGGGTGACCCATGGCCGGCATCTGCGACGTCCCCGTCATCAGCAACGTCTGCGACGCCGTCGGGGAGGGAGCGGCGACGCTGATCAGCGCCCCGTTCGATTGGCTCGCGCAAGCGATCGGCGCCGCCGCGTCCTGGATGTTCCAGGGCGTGTGGTGGGTGTTCGACACCACAACGCTCGTCGACCTGAGCGACCCGGGCTACATCGGCGTGTACAACGTCATCTTCGGGATCGCCATCTTCCTGATGCTGATCTTCTTCTGCCTGCAACTGATCACCGGCCTCATCCGCCGCGACCCGTCCGCCCTCTCACGAGCGGCGCTCGGGCTGGCGCGCAGCGTCCTCGGCTCCTTCCTCGTGGTCACCCTGACCACGACGCTGCTGGAGGTCGTCGACCAGCTCACCATCGGCGTCATCCAGGCCACCGGCACCACCGTGGAGGAGATGGGCGGCAAGATCGGCCTGCTCGTCGCCGGGCTCACCGCCATCAACCTCAGCGCCCCCGGAGCGGGGGCGATCGTGACGATCTTCCTGTCGTTCCTCGCGTTGAGCGCGGCAGCGATCGTGTGGTTCAGCCTCCTGATCCGCAAAGCGCTGATCCTGGTCGCGGTCGTCATGGCGCCGATCGCACTCTCCGGCGGCTCCTGGGATGCCGCCCGCGGCTGGTTCGGAAAATGGGCGAGCTTCGTCCTTGCCCTGATCTTCAGCAAGCTCGTCATCGTCGTGGTGTTCCTGGTCGCGATCAACCAGGTGAACGCCCCGATCGACTTCGATCTCGCCTCCATCGCGGACCCAGTCGCGGGCATCGTCTTGATGTTCGTGGCGGCCTTCGCGCCCTATATGGTGTACCGCTTCATCGCGTTTGTGGGCTTCGATATGTACCACGCGATCGCAGCCGAGCAGGACGCGAAGCAGTCGATGAACCGTCCCCTGCCGCTGCCCGGTAAGCCCTCGGGGCCGGCCCCCAAGCAGGTGCTTGACGGCGACGGCTCCTCCTCGGGTGGCTCCGGCGGCCCCCCAGCTGCATCGGGTCCGGGCGGTCCCGGAGGCGAACCCACCCCGGGTGGCGCGCCCGCGGCAGGCGGGTCGGCCGGCACCGCCAGCACCGCAGGGTCGGCGGGCACCGCGGGCACCGCCGGCGCAGGCGGCGGCGCGGCCACGGCCGGCGCTGGGGCAGGTGCGGCGGCCGGGCCGATCGGGCTCGGGGTGGCCGCAGCCGCCACCGTCGCCAAGGGCGCAGCGGAGGCCGGGCCCAAGGCCGGCGCTTCTGTGGGCCGGGCCGCGGAGGGTCACGCATCTCTGGCTCAGGAGGGCCAGGCCGCCCCGCCACCCGAGCAGCCGCCGCGGCATGCGACCTCGGCTCCGTCTTCGGCGCCGCCGCAATCCGGGCCGGCGCCTGCCAGCCAGCCCGCGGCCTCTACGCCGCCACGATCGCAGCCGCCCGCACCCCAGCAGGGGCCGCAGCAGCCGCCGCCGCCGCGCACCTCTCCTGCGCCCCCGGCACCCGCCCCGACGGATCCGGGGAAGCGGTAGCCCCCATCGCACCGATCCCGAGAGGAGGTGACCCCACCCAGCAAGGCGGCGGTGCACGACCCGGTCAGCTGTAGCGACCTGACCGGGGATCGTGCACCGCCGCCTTCTTCGCGTCCTCGTACCTGCCTGGCGTCCCGCATGTCCCGCCGAGCCCTCGAGGAGCATCATGGCTACCACCCGATCCGAGTACGAGCTGACGCCGGTGAAGTTCTCCCGGCTCACCACCCGGGGTCTGATCCTGGGCCTGTCCCTGTCGCAGGTGATCGTCCTGGCGGTCGCGGCCGTCGTGTTCGTCGCCTCCCTGTACGCTGGCGGCTCCACCGTCCTGTTCACCGCCCCGGTCTGGGCCTCCGCGGTCGGGATCGCGGTCGTCGGGATCGGCGGCCGCAAGCTCGTCGAGTGGGTGCCGATCACCGGGAACTGGCTCTGGCGCAAGGCTGCACGGCAGACCGCCTACCGGCGCCGCATCGCCAAGCCCCGCCCCGCCGGCACCCTCGCCCTCCCCGGCGATGCCGCGGCGCTGAGGCAGTACGAGGACCCCGAGACCGGGGCGGTGATGGTCCACGACCCCCACCAGCAGACGCTCACCGCGATCCTGGAAGTCACCCACCCGGCTTTCGTGCTGATGGACCCCGGCGAGCAGGAGCGGCGCGTGCACGCCTGGGGGCGCGTCTTGTCCACCGTGTGCCGCTCCGGCCGGGTCGCCCGGCTGCAGGTCCTCGAGCGGACGCTGCCGGACTCTGGGTCCGGGCTGACGCAGTGGTGGGCCGAGCACGGCCGTGACGACGGCTCCTGGGTCGCGAACACCTATCGGGAGCTGATCGAGCGCGCCGGTCCCACCGGGGAGCGGCACATCACCACGATCTCCGTGCAGCTGGACATGCGCGCCGCCGCCCGGCAGATCCGCGCCGCCGGCGGCAGCCTCCGCGGGGCCGCCGCAGTGCTCGGCCAGGAGATGCACACCCTGACCACCGCGTTGCGCGCCGCGGACCTGAAGCCCTCCGACTGGTACACGCCGGGGCAGCTGGCCGTCATGCTCCGCACCGCCTACGACCCGCAGGTCGCCTCGAGCCTCGACCGTGCCGGCGACCTCGGCCGCGACCTGGCCACTGCCGGCCCGGTCGCCGTCGAGGAGACCTGGTCCAGGCTGCGGTCGGACTCCGCGCACCACGCGGTGCTGTGGATCAGCCAGTGGCCGCGGGCGATGGTCTATCCGGGGTTCCTGGCCCCAATCCTGCTCAGCTCCGGGATCCGCCGATCGGTGACGATGCTGTGCGACCCGGTCCGCTCCGACCAGGCTGCCCGCGATATCCGTAAGAAGAAGACCGAGTACATCTCCGACGCCGCCCAAAGGCAGCGGATCGGGCAGATCGAGGACGCCTCGCAGTCCGCCGAGTACCAGGACGTGCTCCAGCAGGAAGCTGACCTTACGGCCGGGCACGGCGTGCTGCGCTTCACCGGCCTGATCGCCGTTTCCGCCGGCACTATCGACGAGCTCGACGCCGCCGTCGCGGCAGTCGAGCAAGCCGCGATCCAAGCCTCCTGCGAGACGCGCCTGCTCGTCGCTCAGCAAGCGCAGGCGTTCGTCGCCGCGGCGCTGCCCCTGGGGCGCGGCATCTGATGCACCTACCTGACGGGCACTGACCCCGGAAGGAAGGCATCGCCATGGATCCCGATCGCAGCCGCCGCAAGCTGTACTCCACTGTCCTCGTCGAGAACGGGCGGGGCAGCCGCCGCGGCCGCAGGCAACGCCAGAAGGCCGCCGAGGCGGTCCTCGCCAACGATCAGGCCGCCACCCGCGCCGAGCAGAAGGCACGTTACGAGGCGCAGCGCGCCGAAGCCCGGGCCATCACTTACCTGCCTCGGGGCGGCGAGCCCGGACCCGCCACGCTGCGCTCGTACCGGCGGTTCCGCGTGCCCACGCACCAGGACACGTCCGCGACGCTTCAGGGGGCGTATCCCTTCCTCGCCGAAGGCGGCCTGGGGTCGAACGGTGTCTTCGTGGGTCAGGATCTCTACTCGGGCGGCAGCTTCGTGTTCGACCCTTGGGTGCTCTACCAGCGCGGGCTCATCACCGCACCGAACCTCGTATTGGCAGGCATCGTCGGTGCCGGGAAATCGAGCCTCGCCAAGAGCCTCTACACGCGCAGTATCGCCTTCGGCCGCCGCGTCTACGTTCCTGGCGACCCCAAAGGAGAGCACTCCGCGATCGCCGAAGCGGTCGGCGGGAAAGCCATCATCCTGGGGCACGGGCTTCGCACCCGCCTCAACCCCCTGGACGAGGGCTACCGCCCCGCCGGTCTCTCCGAGGCCGAGTGGACCTCCACCATCGCCTCGCGCCGTCGTGACCTGATCGGCGCGCTCGCCGAGACCGTCCTCGAGCGACCACTCTCTCCTCTAGAGCACACCGCGATCGACCTTGCGCTGCGCGCAACCGTCGCCCAGGCCTCCGTGCCGATCCTGCCCATGATCGTCGAGCGCATCCTTGCCCCCGACTCCGCCGACAACCTGGACGGGCGCCTCGCCGAAGACGGCCGTCTTGTCGGCCACGCGCTGCGCAGACTCGTCGCTGGCGACCTGGCCGGATTGTTCGACGGACCCTCCACGGTGACCTTCGACCCCACGCTGCCGATGATCAGCCTCGACCTCTCCCGGGTCGTGGAAAACTCGACCCTGATCAGCGTGCTGATGACCTGCTCCTCCGCCTGGATGGAGGCGGCGCTCCTCGACCCGAACGGTGGGCAGCGGTGGGTCGTGTACGACGAGGCGTGGAGGTTGATGTCGCATCCGTCGTTGCTGCGGCGGATGGACGCGCAGTGGCGCCTCAGCCGGCACTACGGCATCGCGAACCTACTCATTTTCCACAAGCTCACTGACCTGGACACCGTCGGGGACAGCGGCTCAGCCATGCGGGCGCTGGCCGGCAGCCTCCTGGCGAATGCGGAGACGAGGATCATCTACAGACAAGAGAGCGACCAGCTGGGAGTCACCGCACAGACGCTCGGACTCACCGGAACCGAGCAGAGACTGCTGCCCACCCTGGGCACCGGGCAGGGCCTGTGGCGCATCAAGGACAGGTCCTTCGTTATCCAGCATCAACTGCACCCCAGCGAGCTGGCGGCCTTTGACACGACCGGCAGGATGACCGGAGATTCCCGTAAGTTCACGGATGCTGAAGCCTCGCGCGGGCCTTTCGACGAGGGTACGGCGGCGTGAAGGTGCGGCGCAAGAGCGAGCCTGAAGGTGTGCCGGCGGTGCTGCGGCTGATCATTGCGGAGGTCGTTTCCGAGGAGCACATCGTGCTGACCGTGAACCGGCAGCGCCTCGCTGCTGCACCGACTACCCGGAACGAACTCGGCCAGGCGATCGGCGAGCTCGTCACCCGACTGCACAGCCCGACCCGGGTCGAGATGCACGAACTGGACGGCAGAGTCTGGGCCGACATCATCACGCCAGCAGCGGCGCCCGCTGATGCGCTGACACCGCCACCTGCGCCGAGACCGCTGCTGGTCGAGCTCACCTCCGACGGTTTCGTCCCGGGCGAGGACGTCGCGATCGCGCTCATCCTGCGGCACACCTCCGCCGCCGGCAACGGGACCGCTCGCGCCCTCCTGGATCGGGCAGAGACGGCGACGATCACCGGCGAGGTGATCCTGTTGGGTCGCGTCTCAGGCACCCTCTCGATCCAGCGCGCCGACTGACCCTCGCCGACCCATACCTCCTTGCTGACCCTGCCGCGCGGACGGGGTCAGGAAGGAGACTCGTCATGCCCGCGACCGGACACGCCCGCCCCGCAAACGATGCCCTGATGAACGTCGCCCTTGGTGCTCTGGTCGCTGCGATCGCCCTCGGTGGCGTGTTGCGAGTGGCCGGCAGTGCCGCAGCGTTCCTCACCGGCCAGCCCGAGCCGACCGGGAGCCTCACCGACGGGCTCGGCGTCCTGGCATCCCCTGCCGATCCGGGGGCGGCGATCGGAGCTGACGGCCTGAACCCGGTCGTCTACTGGCTTCTGGTCGTCGTCTTGCTCGGTGTGCTTGGCACGGCGGGAGTGTTCGTGTTCCGGGCCGTGCGACGCGCACGCTCGGGCACGAGCCCGCACCAGCTGGCGGGCACAGCGACCAGCGGTGAAATCGCTCGGGTTGCCTCCGGCAAGACGCTCGTGAAGCGCGCGAGCACGCTGCGACCATCACTGACCGGCAAGGCCGTCCCGAGCGACGTCGGCTATCTGCTCGGCTCGAGCAAGGGCGGACAGGTGTGGGCAACGGTCGAGGACAGCATCCTCCTGATCGGCCCGCCCCGTTCCGGCAAGGGCCTGCACATCGTGATCAACGCGATCTTGGACGCCCCCGGCGCGGTCATCACGACCTCCACCCGGCCGGACAACCTCACGGCGACTCTCCGCGCCCGTGCGCGGAAAGGTCCTGTCGCCGTGTTCGATCCGCAGCAGCTTGCCCCGGGCCTGCCGTCCGGACTGCGGTGGTCGCCGGTGCGCGGCTGCCAGGATCCGCTCACCGCCATGATCCGCGCGAAGGGGTTGGCGACCGCGACCGGATTCGGCGGGGTGCAGGACGCCGGCTTCTGGGAGGGCAAGACGACCAGCGCCATCCAAGCGCTGCTACACGCCGCCGCCCTCGACGGACGGGACGCGAAGACCCTGTACCAGTGGGCGCTGAATCCCACGCTCGCCGCCGACGCTGTCCGCGTCCTCTCCGCACACCCGGGCGCGGCTGACGGCTGGGCCGAGAGCCTGGATGCGATGGTGCAGGCCGACCCGCGCACGCGCGACAGCATCTGGCAGGGCGTGTCCCTTGCCCTGGCAGCTCTCGCGGATCCCCGCGTCCTGGACGCCGTCTCCCCAGCTGCCGGGGAAGAGTTCGATCCCGAGACTTTCCTCCGGTCCGGCGGCACATTGTTTCTGCTCGCCACTGGTGCTGGTGCGGGGGCCTCGGCGGCGCTGGTGGCCGCGTTCATCGAGGATCTCGTAGAGGCGGCCCGGAAGATCGCCGCTCGCTCGCCGGGCGCCCGGATGGACCCTCCGCTGTTGCTCGCGCTGGACGAGATCGGCAACTTGTCGCCGCTGCCGAGCCTGCCGACCCTCATGGCTGAGGGCGGCGGGACGGGCATCACGACGCTGCCGGTGCTCCAGTCGCTCGCCCAGGCGCGGGAGAAGTGGGGCGAGAACAACGCGAACGCGATCTGGGACGCCTCCATCGTCAAGGTCATCCTCGGCGGCGCCTCCAACAGCCGGGACCTGCAGGACCTGTCGACGTTGATCGGCGAACGCGACGAGGGCACCGACTCGTACACGACCGACGCCTACGGCGCACACTCGAGCCAGCGCTCCATCCGGCGGGTGCCGATCCTCCCGCCGGACGTTCTGCGGACCCTCCCGTTCGGTACGGGGGTCGTGATGCTGCGCACCGCCCGCCCGATCGTCACCGACCTGCGCGCCTGGCCCGCCCGGCATGATGCGAGCCAACTGCGCGCTGACCGCACGGCGGTGGAAGCCGAGTTGCGGGCGGGCGCCTGAGGGGTAGCAAAGAAGGTCAGCGTCCGAGCGAACTTGGCGGCGATGAAGTGCGCGGACCCTGCACAGCCGGCAGAGTGTGGTTGCGTTCTACCGTGTGTCCCTGGCCCCACAGGATCGTGGCGACCACGTCTGAGGCGCTGGTGATCATCTCAGCCTCACCACTCTGGAGGAGCCGGTTCGAGCCAGCGCTGGCCGCGCTCGTGATCGGACCGGGAACCGCGCCCACACGACGACCCAGCGAGGCAGCCTCACGGACGACGTGGAGCGTGGATGAGCGATACCCGGCTTCCACGACAACCACGCCCGCGGACAGTGCGGCCATGATGCGGCCGCGTTGCAATAGGCGCCACTTCGTCGGCGCCGAGCCGAACGGTATCTCGCTGAGAAGCAACCCGCTGGAAGCGATCCGGTCGAGCAGGTCGGCGTTCCCGGCCGGGTACGGGCGATCCAGACCGCCGGGCAGCACAGCGATCGTCGCCCCACCGTGCAACAGAGCTGCCCGGTGGGCGGCAGCATCAATGCCGTATGCGCCACCGGAGATGATCGGAACGCGCTGCTCGGCGAGTTCAGCCGCGAGTTCAGTCGCCGCATCCTGCCCGTACCGGGTCGCTGCTCTCGCCCCGACCATCGAGATCGCCGCCGAAGCAGGCGCTTGTAGCAGGTCCGTGTTCCCTTTGGCCCAGACGACGGCGGGGGCGCGGTCGCCGAGCTGATCGAGCGCGACCGGCCAGTCGGGATCGCCGGGGATCAGGATCCTCAGACCGAGGCGGTCGGAATCGGCGAGCACCCGGCCGGCGCGGTCGGGATTCACGCGTGCCTGTGCACGCCAGGCAGCAGCCTGCTCCTCGTCCAGCCCAGGGACAGGACCGTCGGTGTCGGCCAAGCGGACGGTGGCGGTCGGCCCGACCTCGCGCAGCAGCGCGCCAGTGACACGGTCACCAGGCTCGAAAGCCGTGGCGATCATCACCCGGGCGGCTCTGTCACCCTCCGGGAATCGCGTGTTCGTGTCCATCCGACGGCTCCTTTTCGTTGATCGGTTACACAACGAGGTAGGGGCTGGATTCTTCGGCATGGTGTCGCACCTGACGGGAGACCCCGCGACCGCGGGCGAATTAGTCGACACCCAAAGAAGGAAGAGGGCATGGCCATTCCTACTCGCCCCGGAGTCGTGGGGTTCTTCATGTCGGATCCCGAGCTGACCACCTCGGAGAACGGCCGCAACCGGCTGTTCGCGTGGGTCGGCCTGCAGGATCCGACCCCGAACGAGGACGGCAGTTTCCCGCCGCCCGTCCGGTCCCAGCTGGTGATGTTCAACGCATCGGCCACCCGCGCCGCGGAGACGTTCCGCAACGGCGACAACTTCGTCGCGACCGGCCGCGTGGATGCCTCGGAGCACAACGGCGAGCAGCGGGAGCGGTTCATCGCTTCCAGCATCGGCCCCGACAACAACCTCAGCACCATTCACGTCCAGCGCGGCCGCACGGAGCAGCGCACCCCGGAGCGGAGCGGACCCGACCGCGACGCCCAGGAGGCCGACCCCGCGGCGGCCGCGCTCGCCCGCCGCGAGCAGGAGCTCGACACCGCACCGGCGGCTGGCGCGGCCGCCGCAGCCTCCGCCCAGCGTGAGCCGGTCGCCCGATAGCCGGGGCGTCGCCGGCGGCCCCGCAGCCTCCGCCGGCGACGCCCCTTCTCTTTCTTGTGCGCTGTGCCCCAAGGAGTCACGCCATGACCACGTCCGAAGAGGACCAGCCTGACCTGGACGAGAAAGCTGTCGCCGAGGTACAGCGCGTCGTCGCCGAGCAGTACGCCCAGCACATCACCGATGTCCTCGGCGAAGTGCCGCGACCCATCAACTGGCGCACCCTGCCCCCGGACGACCTCGAGCACGAACTGCTCGAGCTGAACTCCTGGGTCGACTGGCTCCGGCACGAATACGGGCTGCCCGCGCAGATCATCCCACCGATGTGGCACCGCCACCCCGAGCTACTCTGGGAACTCTCCGCACTCCGGCAGCACTGGCTGTTCTGCTACGACCCGCAAGCCAAAGGCAACCAAGCCCTCGCCTGGCACCACGACTTCGCGATCGCCCGAGAGCGGCTCCGTGACTGGGTCACCATCGCCGGCACCCGCCTGGACCGCGACCGCCCCACCCGCATCACCCCGTGGCCCGGAGGCGAGGCCGAGGACTGGACCGAGCAAGACACCAGCGAACGGCCCATTACCGCGCGTACGGAGGACTTCCTCGCCTTCGTCAACCAACAAGTCGATCGCCGTGGGGAAGAGCAGACAGCATTCATCGCAGGGCTCCGCAGTGACGACCGCTGAGAGCGCACTAGAGGACACAAGCGCTGAGCGCGCCCCTCACGGTGATCTCCCGTCGGACTTTGATGTAGTGGCCTGGACTCGGCAGGCATGCGAGGCGTCCGGCGTGCCGTTCGCGGTCGAAGACCCGGTGGTACTGGGCCGGCTCCGCGCGCTCATGGAGCATCCGGCCTGACCCAGCACCGTCCTGCTAAGCCTTGAAAGTGAGCTGGACGCGCTCGGGTCGGAATCGGGAACCACCGTTCGCGTAGGGCTGCACCACGAGGCTGTCGATCAGCGCGGTCAGGATCGCGCGCTTTTGCGGGACCGTCCACTCCTGGTCCCAGGCGTGGCGTAGGGCCGTCTCGTCGCCGATAGGGAGCCCTTTGAGGGCCGACCCGCGGTTTACCCTGCCGAGGGCCAGTTCCGCGTCGTGAACGGCGCTCTGCGCCGCCACACGCCCCGCGTGGTACTCGCCGCGGCTGAGCATCCCCGCTCCGTAGTCGCGCGCGAGGTCTTCCATCCGCTCGCGAGCGGCCAAGATACGTCCCATCGCCTCCGCGACCGCCCCGCCCGTCTCGGCAGTGTCGGCCGGGAGGGTGGTCACGGCCAACCGGGCGATCACCGCCTCTCTGACGACAGCTTCGAGACCGGAAGCGCTGACCGACAGCCCACCTCGTTCAGGATGTCCTGGCACCGGCATGCAGCGGTAGTAGTTCCGCTTCGCGTCGGATGGTCCGTGCTTGGCTTTGCCTGCGACGAGCCCGGAGCCGCACCTGCCGCAGGTCGCGATCGCGGACAGCAGGTTGATCGAGGATGCTCCGACCCGTCGGTCGGGGTTGGAGAGCATTGCCCGGATACGGGTCGTCTCTTCCGGCGTGATGATCGCCGGCCAGTTCCCCGGCCCGAGGATCTCCCGTCCGTTCGGGGCGTCCCCGCGCTTTCGGGTCGGCTCATATGCTCGTTGCCCGCTGATCCGCGCGGAGACCAAGATGGACTTCACTGTGGTCGCGTGCCACACCCCAAGTGTCTTGCCGGTCTTCGCCTGCGGTGCGGGGAACCCGGACTCCTCGTTCAGCCACGCAGTGATCGAGCGCAACGATTGGCCGGCGAGGAACCTGTCCGCCATCTCGCGGACGACCGCGGCCTGCTCAGGGATAAGGACGCCGCCCGTGCCATACCCGAACTTCGCTGCGCCGTGCCAGTCGCCACGTTCGGCCTTCTGTCGGTTCGCGCGGCGGATGCGGTCGGCCTTGTGTCCCGACTCGTAGGCGGCCATCGCGACGAGCTGGCGGGCCATCAGTCGACCCTCGTGGGTGTTCAGGTCGAATGCGCCGCCCATGACCGCTTCGATGCGGATCGGATGCGTCTCGACGAGGTCGATCAAGTCCTCGAGCTCGCGCGGGCGTCGGTAGAGGCGGTCGACGTGCCACACCACGACCCGCGAGGGGCCGAGCTTGATCCGGGCGAGCATCCGGGCGAAGTCCGGTCGCTTCTTGTCCAGGTAGGCGGACGTGTCGTTGTCCATGAAGACGTCGCTCTCGGCGACGTCCAGGCCTAGCCGGGCGCACAGGGCGAGGCAGTCGTCTCGCTGCCGCTCGACCCCGGCTTCCTCGCCGGTGCGGTCCTCGCTGATCCGCAGATAGACCAGCACCTGCTCCGTGATCGTGGCGGTGCCGCTCGTCGTCGCTCTAGTGAGCATGACGGTCGCCTCGGTCGGACTCCCGGCCGCTGGTCTCGTCGGACGCGCACTGTGCGAGCGTCCGGAGCAACTGACGGCAGAACTGGTCGACGGCCAGGCAGGTCGCCATTACGGTCGCCGCCACGACTTGGTTGTTGTCGCGGCAGAACTGCTCTATGGCTCGTCGCTGCGACTCCGAATCCCTGCCAACGTCCGGCTGACGGGCCACCCGTACATATACCGCTACGTTCTTCCTGCGTTCGACATCCATGCCGATCACCTCCACTGAGTAGGTGCGTCAGAAGCACCAAGTGGAGAAGACCAC
>Ga0164243_10001298_pt1 | contig 42708 bp, 38 predicted proteins | sample OricompcompostOP_FD_108781 | JGI IMG/M metagenome (GOLD analysis project Ga0164243, IMG submission 108781) | Organic Plus compost microbial communities from Emeryville, California, USA - Original compost - Organic plus compost (OP) | ecosystem: Engineered > Solid waste > Mixed feedstock >...
CCACGTGCTGGATGACGGGCCGGTCGACGACGGTGAGCATTTCCTTGGGAATGGCCTTGGTGGCCGGCAGGAAGCGCGTGCCCAGCCCCGCTACGGGAAATACGGCCTTGCGGATACGCGTCGTGGGGGCGGGCATGGAAAACTCCGAGCCAGTTGATGGGTTTTGTGGGAAAAGGGATGATTGGTGCGGAATTTGAAAGACGGGGCGGGTGCCGGGGCACCCTTTATTCAATGCATAGTTAACGTCCCGCAATGGTAAGGTTCAGTCCCATATCGGGGCCAGCTTTTGGAAGGCGCGAGACAACGATGACCATCCTCGTTACCGGCGGAGCCGGATATATCGGAAGCCATATGGTTCTCGAGCTCCTCGATAGCGGGGAGAACGTCGTCGTGCTCGACAATCTGTCGACCGGCTTCCGGTGGGCGGTGCCGGCCAACGCGACGCTCGTCGTCGGCGATGTCGGTGATCAGGAGCTGGTGCGCTCCATCGTCCGCAAGCATGGCGTCAAATCGATCATCCATTTCGCGGGCTCGATCGTCGTGCCGGAGTCGGTCGTCGATCCGCTGGGCTACTATCACAACAATACCGTGAAGTCGCGCGCCCTCATGGAGGTCGCCGTGGAGATGGGAATCGAGAACTTCATCTTCTCATCGACAGCAGCCGTTTATGGCATGCCGAAGGAAATTCCGGTGCGCGAGGATGCCGCGCTGGCGCCGATGTCGCCCTACGGCTCCTCGAAGTTGATGACGGAGATCATGCTGGCCGATACGGCGCGCGCGCATAAATTCCGCTATGTCGCCCTGCGCTACTTCAACGTTGCCGGGGCCGACCCCAAGGGCCGGTCCGGCCAGTCGACGCCGCAGGCCACGCACCTCATAAAGGTCGCCTGCGAGACGGCGCTCGGCAAGCGGCCATTCATGGAGGTGTTCGGTACCGACTATCCGACGCCGGATGGTACCTGCATCCGCGACTACATACATGTTACGGACCTCGTGCGTGCGCATATGGCGGCACTGCGTCATCTGCGCAGCGGCGGGGAGTCAGACGTGTTCAACTGCGGCTACTCGAAGGGCTTCTCGGTGCTGCAGGTGATCGAGGCTGTGAAACGCAGCTCGGGCGCAGATTTCGAGGTGCGCCTTTCGCCGCGCCGCGCGGGTGATCCGGCGGCCATTGTTGCCGCGTCCGACAAGATCCGGGTGCGGCTCGGCTGGCGCCCCGAATTCGACAGCCTCGAGACCATCACAGTGCAAGCGCTGGCATGGGAAGCGCATTTGCAGCAGTTCAAGCACGCAAGTTAGCAGTGCGGTAACGGCCTTGGGGCGCTAACTGAGGCCGCAAATTTGCCGGAAGCTGAGGTGACGAGGTCGCGTGCGCGAACGCATGTCGATTGCCACGAGCTTTGCAGCACGAGCTTTTGCAGGAGGTCGCGTTGAGATTTGGCAGCATGCCGTTGGCAGGATACCGATCAGGGCTGCGCGCTGTGGCGTGTGCGTTTGCGGCCATCGTAGCGCTCATGGCCGCCAGCGTGCCGGCGGCAGCGGATGCGTTCGGCGACTTCGTCGAGGGGCTGTGGCCGGAGGCCGAGGCGCAAGGCGTATCGCGCGCCACGTTCGATGCTGCGTTCAAGGGCGTGACGCCAGACTATTCGCTGCCCGATCTCGTCGTTCCTGGCCGCAAGCGCGACGACAGCGCCGGGCAGGCGGAGTTCACCAAGTCGGCGTTCGACTACCTCAATCCGAAGTACCTGGCGCCGCTCGCCGTGCAGGGGCGCAAGTTCCTCAAGGAACACGAGAAGGACATCGTCAACATCGAGAAGAAGACTGGCGTCGACCGTTACATCATGGTCGCTATCTGGGGCCGAGAGACTGCCTACGGCACGCACAAGGATTCGCGCGATGCCATCCGGGTGCTGGCGACGCAGGCCTTCACCGGGCGGCGCAAGGATGAGTTCCGGCTCGAGATCCTCGCCGCTTTGAAGATGCTGCAGGCAGGCGTGCCGCGGGCGAAGATGAAATCATCCTGGGCTGGGGCAGTCGGACTCACTCAGTTCATGCCGACGGAATACTTCCAGCATCTCGAGGATGGGGACGGCGACGGCAAGGTCGACATCTTCGACAGCGTGCCCGATGCGCTCGCCTCCGCCGCCCGCCAGCTCGCCAACAAGGGTTGGGTGCGCGGCGTGCGCTGGGGCTATGAAGTGCACATGCCGAAGAACGGCGACTGCTCGCTGGAGGGGCCGCCGGGCGAGCGCACCATCGGCGAATGGCGTAAGCTCGGCTTTGAGCGCACGGGGTCGAAGCCGTTTCAGCCGAACGAGGACAGCATCCGGGCGTATCTGATGATGCCATCCGGCGCTTATGGACCGGGTTTTCTCGCTACGGAGAATTTCAAGGTCATCCGTCTCTACAACACCTCCGACCTCTATGCGCTGTTCGTCGGCGACCTTGCCGACCGCATTGCCGGGGCGGGCGGTTTCCACGTCCCCGCCGCGCAGGTGGCGCAACCGCGCACGGCGCAGGTGAAGGAGATCCAGGAGCGGCTGGCGGCGATCGGCTATCCGATGGACAAGATCGACGGCAAGATCGGCTCGAACACACGCCGCCAGGTCGGGCTCTACCAAAAGGCGAACGGCCTCAAGATCGACTGCTGGCCGACGGAGGCGGTACTCTCGCACCTGCGCACGAATACTGCCCGGGCATCGGACAACGGGCCCAGCAAGCAGTAGAAAATTCTGTCCCGCGTGCTATGCCCTGCCGCGCCGGCAATGCTCCGAGCGCCGGCTGCTGCGCCGCGGAGGAAGCATGGATCGCTGGGTCGAGGAGACGTTTCATCCCCATTGGCGGGTGCGGCTTGCGGCCGACGAAGTGCTGCATGAGGTCAAGACCGAGCATCAGCACCTCATCATCTTCAAGAACCGCACGTGGGGCACGGTGCTTATGCTCGACGGCGTCTGCCAGCTCACGACGTCGGATGAGTTCATCTATCACGAGATGATGGCGCACGTGCCGCTGATGGCGCTCGACAAGCCGAAGCGGGTGCTGGTGGTCGGCGGCGGCGACGGCGGGGTGTTGCGCGAGGTTCTGAAGCACCCGAGCGTCGAGCGGGCGATGCTGTGCGAGATCGACCGCGAAGTGATCGATACGGCGCTGAGGTACTATCCCGAGATTCCTGGCAATAGCTTCGAGGATGAGCGCACCGTGGTGGTCATTGCCGACGGATGCAAGTTCGTGGCCGAGACCGACGAGCGCTTCGACGCCATCATCGTCGACTCATCCGAGCCGATCGGGCCGTCGACCGTGCTGCACACGCCGGAGTTTTTCGCCGACTGCAAGCACGCGCTGAAGGAGGACGGCATCCTCGTCACTCAGAACGGCCTGCCGTTCCTGTTTCCCAACCAGTTGCGCGATACGACGCGGGCCTTTGCCGGTCTATTCCAGCAGGTGGCGCCGTATATGTGCACGCAGCCATGCTATTTCGGCGGTCCGTTCGCGCTCAACTGGGCGTCCGACGAGGACGATCATCTCGACATCACCGCGCGGAAGCTGGCGAAGCGGCAGGAGAAACGTGGGATCGAGACCAGGTACTGGACGCCTGCGGTGCACAACGCGGCATTTGCGCTTCCCCGCTATGCCGAGGTCGTGGTTCAGGAAGCCATCGCGGATGGCCGGGCCGACCGTGCCTCTGCCAAGAACGGTCCTGGCAAGGGCAAGCCAGCAGCGAAGAAGGTGCGCGCCTAGCTACCTGTCATTCGGCCGCCAGCGGGCGCTCTGCGAGCGCGCCTCGACCGGAGCGGGTGAGAAAGCGGTGGCACTGCTGCTCGCAGTCGTAGCCGAGCAGTGTGCCGAGCATGAAGTCTTCCTCGGCCGTGAGCGTATTGAGCGGACGCGTAACGAGCGATCGCGCCACGGCCACGAATGCGGGCCGGCCGAAGAAGAGATTGGCTTTCTCCGGATTCAGCTCCTGCACGAAGTGCTCGATGTCGTGCGTCTTGAGCTTGCCGAGCACCAGCTCGAGCTCCCGACGGCTGACGGTCATAAGGAAGAGGCAACGAACACCGCGACGGTATTCGTAGATGTTGTGGTGGAAGAGGCGCAGCACGGGCAACGCATCGTCACACCGGAACGTCGCTGATGAGAGAGGCTCAATGGCCTCTCTGATCACAGCCATCGGCTCAGCCATGAGGTCATGCCTTCGGTCATGCCGGGGCGAGCACTTGGCTCAGCCATGCGGTGACGCGCTTCTCGGTCATGCCGGATTGGGTGTCGGGATCGATGGCGAGGCCGACGAACTTGCCATCCCGCTCGGCGGTCGATTCGCCGTAGTTGTAGCCGGTGGTCTCGGTGAAGCCGATGACCTCTGCGCCGAGCTCTATGACCTCGTCGTAGAGAATGCCCATCGCATTCACGAAGGACATCGGATAGGTCTCCTGGTCGCCGGTGCCGAACAGCGCGACCTTCTTGCCCTTGAGGTTGGAGCTGCGCAGCTTGTCAATGTGCTCTTCCCAGTCCGTCTGCAAGGTGCCGTCGCCATAGGTCGGCGAGCCGAGGATCAGGAGGCTGCAATTCTCGAAGTCCGCGGTCGTCGCGTCTTTGATGTCGACCGACCGGCCCTGGCACTTTTTGGCAATTCTTGCGGCAACGCCTTTCGTGGCTCCGCCGTCAGAGCCGAAGATAACCGTGATGCTCATGCCCGCACTTCCTCCCGTGGATTTGAACCAGTCTCCAGGGCGTAATCGATAACATGACTTTTTGCGTAAAGAAACGCGTCCGATGGCTCGGCAGTCAAATTTGGAATTGTTCTGCCTCGAAGTTGTGAGCCGCCCTTTGAGGTGAAGAGGGCAGGCAGCGGGCGCGACTAGATCTGCTCCGCGAGATGCGTGCCTAGCAGGTGGTCGTAGACTTCCAGCGTCTGCCGCTTCATCTGCTTCAGAGAGAAGGACTTCAGAACGTGCTCGCGTGCGCGCTGGCCCATTTGCGTGCGCTCGGCTTCCGCCATGGTCAGCGCCTCTCCGATCGCGTCGGCGAGGCGGATCGAATCTTCGGGTGGGACAAGCCAGCCGGTGGCACGGTCGGGTGGTACTCCGGGGCGTCCGAGCACGGTCTCCGGCGGCGCGCCGATGTCGGTGGCGATGACCGGCGTCGCCATAACCTGCGCCTCAGTAGCGGCGCGGCCGAAGGCTTCCGGTTCGACCGAGGCGACGACGGCCACGTGCGCGGCGCGGAAGGCGGCCGCCATGTCGTCCTCGTGGCCGACGATGCGCACGCGCTCGTCGAGGCCGGCGTCGGCGATCTGCTGCAACAGGGTCGCTTTGTAGGCGCCGCGCCGCTGGGCATCGCCAGCCAGGACGAAGACGACATCGCTGAGTGCGGCTTTCTGCGCCAAGAGGGCCGCCGCCTCGATGACGAACCGCTGCCCCTTCCACTGCGTCAGGCGGGCTGCGTGCAGCACGACGCGGTCCGTGTCGTTCACGCCCCAGCGGCGGCGCACGGCGGCGACGCGCTCGGGAGCGACGTGGGCCGGGTCGAAGAGTCTTCCATCGACGCCGCGATAGATGACGCGCAGCTTGGCGCGCGGAGTGCCGTAGCGCATGCGGATGAGGTCGGCGGTGTAGTGCGAGTTTGCGATCACCACCTCGCCGCGCGCCATGACGCTGTTATAGAGGCGCTTCAGATCGGAATTCTCCGAATAGGCGCCGTGATAGGTGGTGATGAACGGCACGCCGGTCCACCGTGCGGCGATCAGCGCGCTCCACGCTGGGGCGCGGCTGCGGGCATGAACGAGGGAGACGTCGTCCTGGCGTATGATCCGCGCAATGCGACGCGCGTTCCACAGCAGCCGAATGGGGTTCTTGGCGGCGGCGGGGAAGAAATGCACCTCGGCACCGGTATCGCGAAGACGCTGAACGAGGCGCCCACCCTCGGTGAGGACGATGCAGCGTCCGCCGGTGGACTGCACAGCGTCGGCGATTTCGATGGTTGATAGCTCGGCTCCGCCGGTATCGAGCTCGGGGATGATCTGCAGTATGGTCGGGCGCTTCTCGGCCACAAGCTATCCTCCGGCGGCGAAAGGGTTGTTTAGATTGAGTGAGAGCGAACCGCAATTCCTCGACCTGAGCTCGACCGGTAGCGTACCGGCACGTCGCATCGCCTACCGGATCGACCCGGCGCCGGCGGGGGGCACCGGGCTCTTCTGGCTATCGGGCTACCGGTCGGACATGGCGAGCACCAAGGCGAGCGAGCTGGCGGTGTTTGCCCGCGACAACGGCTACGGCTGCGCACGCTTCGACTACTCGGGGCACGGGGTATCGGGTGGTGTCTTCGAGGAAGGCACCATCGGGGCGTGGCTGGAAGAGGCGGAGGCGGTGTTCCGCCTCACCAGCGGCCGGCAGATCATCATCGGCTCGAGCATGGGCGGCTATATCGCGCTCCTGCTGCTACGCCGGCTCATGGAGGCTGCGCCGGAGGAGGCGCAGCGCATTGTCGGTCTCGTTCTCATCGCGCCGGCCTGGGACATGACCGAAGAGTTGATGTGGAAGCAGTTCACGCCCACGGCGCGGCGGGAGCTCGAGGAAAGCGGCGTGTATCATCAACCCTCCGAATATGGAGAGCCCTATGCGATCACGCGCGTCCTGATCGAGGAGGGCCGAAGCCATCTCCTGGCGGGAAAGCCGTTCGATCCGGGGCGGCCGGTGGTCATTCTGCAGGGACGTCTCGATACCTCGGTGCCGATTGCCCATGCCCGCGCTCTATTGGGACTCTTGAAGGGCAATTGGGTGGAGCTGAAGGAAATTGCGGACGGTGAGCACAGGCTGTCGCGGCCGCAGGATTTATCGCTGCTTTTCAATAAAATCACTGCAGTGGCGCAGAGCGGTTCGCCGCGTAACGAATGAGGCATCGACAGCCGTCTCGGTACGTGGAAAGCTGGGCTCGCAACTATAGAAAGGCGAGCTCCGCCATGCTCAAAGCGGGCTTTCGCGTTGTCGCCGCCGCGGGTCTTGCGGCGTTGTTTCCCCTGAGCGCCGCGGTCGGCGGCGATGAGGGCACCAGCATTCAAATCGAAAGGCCGGCAGGGGCATCTCCTGAACCAGAAGCCGGCTATCGCCCGCGCTGGGCGGATCCGTTTGCCAAGTCGTCGCAGCCGGGCATCGAGAACGATCCGACGCCGTTCAATCCGGCCGATGTCGATGCCAACTCCGACACCCTAGACATCAAGAATCTGGACCAATAGCCGCGTGAGGCGGGGGTTTGCGCGTCGCGCGAACCGCCCGGGACCTCATGCGTTGGCAAGTCATGCTGGCAAGTCGCGGAGTCGTCGCAATTGGGAAAATTGCACCATATTTCCAGCAACTTGCGCAACGTCAATTACCACGGGGGTGCCATCGGCCGACCATCAACGGGCATTTTCATTACCCCACGATCAAGTGACGACACGAGACCGGAGAGACACATGGAAAGACAACTGCAGATCGCATTCAAGAACGTGGAAAGCTCGGCTTCCTTAGAAGAACTGATCCGCGAGCGCGTGGAGCGTCTGCAGCGTTTTCATCCGAACATCACGGGCGCGCGCGTCGTGGTCGAGGTTCCGCACCGCAGCCCGGAAGGAGCCAAGCCGCCGCTCGGCATCGCGGTAGAGATCGACGTTCCCGGGCGCGCGCCGGTGGTCGCCAAGGGAGAGCAGGAACGACGCGGGGTGAATGGCGACCATTCGGCCGTCGTCAACCGCGCCTTCGAGGCGGTCGAGCGGCAGCTCGAGCAGATCACCGCCATCCGCAAGGGCGAGGTGAAGCAGCACGGCTCGGCTGGCGACACCGGCGTCGTCGTGCGCCTCTTTCCCGAGCAGAACTATGGATTTATCGAGGTGAAGGACTCGCCCGACCTCTACTTCTCGCGCGACGTCTGCGGCAACGGCTCGTTTGCGGAGATCAAGGTCGGCTCGATCGTGCACGTGACGCGCGCCGCCGCCGAAGGCCCAATGGGTCCGCAGGCAAGCTCGGTGAAGCTGTTGGGCGGCAGCAGCCCTTCATGATGTTGCCAACATGCATCCGTCGTCTCTTCCCACCATGCTAAGGAGGCATGGGGACTAAGGGGAGGGACCGGATGCTCAGTACGACGCCGCATCGGCTGGAGGAGGACCTTGCAGCCGTCGAGCAGATCATTGCGCGGCCGGTGGCGACGGCGGGTGAGCTGGCCGCGAACCTTGGCCAGCTCTACGAGGCGGCATTCGGCATCAGCCTCGACCGCTATGACGTGGCGAGCCTGACGGGAGCGGCGCCGCGCATTGCGCGCGCCATCTTCGACCTGCGGCTGCGCGTGCGCGACCAGATCGCCGATTGGCATGGGCGCGGCTTTCTCACCCTCGAGGGTCAGAAGGCATTGCGTAACGCGCTACGCATCGCGCGCTACGCCACCGACATGCTGGGTGAATTGAACATTCGCTACGCGCAGCTCGGTCCCGACGAGAAGACGCTGCGCGGGTTCACCGGCCATAGCGTCAACACGTTCGTCAATCCGGCCTATGACAACGGCGAGGACATTCCGTTTCAGGCCGGCGACCTGCTCCTGATGCGCGGTATGCATCACAACAGCGCCGCCATCGCGCGCATCGGCGATGTCGACAGCCAGTTCAGCCATCTCGCCATCATCCATACCGACGCCAACGGCAAGCACTGGGTGGTGGAGGCGCTGATCGAGGACGGCTCCGTCATCAACTCGCTCAGCGACGTGCTGCACCACGGGCTCGGGCGCTGCGTCCTGTTCCGCCATCGCGACAAGCAGCTTGCCGCGCGCGCCGCTGCGCTCATCCATGAGTTGGTCCGCCACTCGAACGAGCGCAGCCGGCGACATATCTGGTACGACTTCACCATGGAGCTTGCGGGCGACAAGCAGTTGTTCTGCTCCAAGCTGGTGCGCAAGGCCTATGCGCTCGGCAGCGAGCAGGCGTTCCTCTTGCCGACGTTCACCACCCGCTTCGATATGAAGAACCGCGATTTCATCGAGCGCATCGGGGTCACGGCGAAGGAGACGTTCGCGCCGGCCGACATCGAGCTCGAGCCGGCGTTCGACCTCGTCGCCGAATGGCAGGACTATCGCGTCACGTCGCGGCTGAGGCTGCAGGACCTGCTGATGGACCGCCTGTTCCTGTGGATGGACGAGCACGACTACCGCTTCCAGGAGGACTGGCCGATCAAGCTGATCGGCTACCTGGGCCTCTTGTCGGGGCAGCTTTCCTCACGCGCCAAGGACCTCATCTCGAACGTGGTGCCGAAGGTGCCGCCGAACATGACGCGCGCCACCATCCAGGCCGTCGCCATGCTGCACAAGACGGCCGAGCCGCTGCTCGCCGAGCTGCAGGCGCTGGAGCGGCGCAGCATCGACCGCAGCGGGCGGCCGCTGCATGCACGCGAGGTCTACGACTTCCTGGAGGCTAAGCGTCAGGCTTCCGGCGGCGAGATCGGCTATCTCGTCGGCAGAGCCTGAACCACCGAGTTCCAATTGCCGGTCGATGCCGCGCGGGCAACGGGCAGGCCCGCGTCGAGCGCGCGTTCGAGCGCCTGCGCGCCGGCTTTGGCGGCGGTGGTCTCCGGAACGATCCATGCCCGGTAGCCCGCGGTGACGATGGGCTCGGAGCAATGGAGCTGCCCTGGCCCGATATCGCATGAGCGGTCGGGCTCGACGGTGCGGATCTCGCGCCGCTCGTGGTGCCAGAAGCCGAGGTCCACGGGCTGGATGGTCGACAGCGGCGCCGGCAGCGTGACACCGCGGAACACGCAGGTCGTGTGGTTGCGGCAAGCGCCGGCGTTGCGTCCGACCGTGTTGCCTGGGCCTAGAGCCTGCGCACGGCGCATGGGGCTCGCCTGGGCGCCGGCGCCGTTGCTCACGTAGCAGTCGTCGCCGACGCACAGCACCGGGTTGGCCGTCATCTTGGGATTGGCAAAGCCGTGGCGGCGCGGCTGCACCAGAACGAGCACCGTGACACGCGCCGGATAGGTCGTCTTGGCGCTGGCCTGTGCCTCGATCAATGGCAATGCCGCTTCGGGCACGGGGCCGCCGAGGCTGCTGCGCGTTTCCTTGCCGCGCTCGCGCGCCTCGCGGGCGAGACGGAACTTCTCGGCAATGCGTTGGGCCTCTGCCTCGCGCTGCGCCTCGAGGGCGGTGCGCTGCGCGGTCGCCGCGGCGTTAGCGATACGCCGCTGCTCGGCAAGGGCCGCTTCCTCGGCCTTGCGTTTCTCCTCGGCTGCCTCGGCCTGGCGCTTCAACTCGGCCACGCGCGCTTCTTCGGCACGACGCTTCTCCTCGGCGTCCGCCGCCTTGCGCTTGATTTCAGCGACGCGCATCTCCTCGGCCTTGCGCCGGTCCTCGGCGGCGCGCGCCTCAGCAGCCTTGCGCTCAGCTTCGGCCTTTTCGGCGGCGAGGCGCTTCTCGTCGGCCAGGCGTCTCTCCTCGGCCTGGCGCTTCTCTTCCACCTCTCGCGTCAGCCGGGCGGCTTCTGCCTGGCGTGCCTCCTCCGCGCGTCGGTTCTGCTCGAGCTGCAGCTTCTTTGCTTCCTCGGCAAAAAGCTGCGCCTGCGCGCGCGCAGTCTCACGCTCGGCCTCGCGCTTGAGCTCGGCTTCGGTGCGCGCCAGATCCGCGGCGCGGCGTGCTTCGGCCTCTTCCTTGGCGCTGCGCAGCATCTCGGCTTCTTCGGCCGCACGCTGGTTGGCGGCGGCTTTGCGCTCGGCAACGGCTGCCTGCTTCTTGGCTTCTGCCTTGGCGCGGGCTTCGGCCTGTCGCGCTTCCTCGGCGCGGGCGCCTTCATCCGCGGCCTGCGAGAACTTCTCGGCCAAGGCGTGCGCGGCCTCGTCGTTGGCCGACGCAACCGAGGGAGCAAATACCCAGCTCATCACTGCAACGGCGCAAAGCGCACCGCGACTGACACAACCCGTGGCCGACCGCATGACGTTCCTCGCCAAGTTTGATTCGTCAGGAGCGAGCGCTCCCAAGGTCGCGGCAAAATCACGACCGGACGCCGCCTATAAAAAGGGTGCTGCTTGAACGGTGGCTGAACGGCGGCGTTCAGGTGCTGTGGCTGTGGATCACTGTCGCTCGAGCGCGAGCTCGTCGAGGACAGCGCGCAGGCCTTCGCGGTAGGTCGGGAATTTCAGAGTGATGCCAAGCTCTTGATGGAGGCGCGCGTTGCTGACCCGCTTGTTGTCGGCATAGAAGCTGGCGGCCATCGGCGTCAGGTGCGCGTCGGCGAAAGCAACCTCGGGTGGCGGCGGCATGTGCAACAGCTCGGCCGCGTAGGCGACGACGTCCTGCGGCGGCGCCGGCTCGTCGTCGGTGACATTGTAGACGCGGCTCGACACCGGCGCTGACATCGCGGCGCGCACCGTCTGCGCGATGTCATCGACATGTATGCGGTTGAATACCTGGCCGGGCTTGACGATGCGGTGGGCGGTGCCGTCGCGCAGGCGGTCGAGGGCGCTGCGGCCGAGGCCATAGATGCCGGCAAGACGGAACACCTGCGTGGGGATGGTTGCGGTGTCGCCGAGCGCGAGCCATGCCTGTTCGGCGGCGATGCGCTGGCGACCGCGGATGGAAGTGGTGTCCGCCGGTGTGGTCTCATCGACCCAGGCTCCTCCACGGTCGCCGTACACGCCGACCGTCGAAAGGTAGCCAATCCAACGCAGCGAGGTGGCGGCACGCAAATCGGCGGCGTAGTGGCGCAGCACGGGGTCGTCGTCGCCGGGCGGCACCGAGACAAGCAGGTGCGTTGCGTTTCGAAGGGCCTTCGCGATGTCGGTGTTCGCCGACGTGCCGTCGAAGACGAACGCATCATAGCCTTGGGCGACAAGGGCTGCGGCGCCTTCCGGTGTGCGCACCGTTCCGGAGATGCTCCAGCCTTCTGCCGCCAGCATGCGTGCGATGCGCGAAGCGCTGTAGCCGAGGCCAAAGCAGAACAAGTGGCTCATGGCGTGCTCGCTGCCTGCCACTCGGCCCGCACGACGCTGTCGCTTTCGCGGGCGAGATGGCGGTGTCGCATGCTGTCGCCGATGGCATCGGCGGTGAGCTGACGTATGGCCCAAACGGCCATGGCGCGCACCAGTGGCGAGGGATCGGCGAGCAGTGCCTCGATGCGCGGGAAAAGGTTCTCATCGCTGGAGTTGCCGGCGGCAATGAGCACATTGCGCAGGAAGCGGTCGCGGCCAGTGCGCTTTATGGGTGTGCCGGCGAAGCGGGTGCGGAAGGCTGCATCGTCGAGCTGCAGAAGCTCGGTGAGAGGAGGGTTATCCGTCTCGGTGCGGGCGGCAAATCGGTGCTCGCGCGCTGTAGCGGCGAACTTGTTCCACGGGCAGACGCCTATGCAGTCGTCGCAGCCAAAGACGCGGTTCCCCATGGCGCGGCGGAACTCGATGGGGATGTGTCCCTTGTGCTCGATCGACAGGTAGGCAAGGCAGCGGCGCGCATCGAGCTGATAGGGGGCAGGGAAGGCTGCGGTCGGGCAGACGTCGAGGCAGCGCCGGCAACTGCCGCAGTGGTCGCTCTCGGGTGTGTCGGGCGGCAGCTCGGCGGTGGTGAAGATGGCGCCGAGGAAGAGCCAGGAGCCGTGCTCGCGGGAGACGAGCATGGTGTTCTTGCCTTGCCAGCCAAGTCCGGCGGCGGCGGCGAGCGGTTTCTCCATCACCGGAGCGGTGTCGACAAAGACCTTGACCTCGGCGCCGCCGTGGGCGGCGATCTTCGCCGCGAGCTGCTTCAACTTGCCTTTGAGAACGTCGTGGTAGTCCTTGCCCTGGGCGTAGACCGAGATCGCGCCGCGCTCGGGATGGTCGAGCGCGTCGAGCGGATTGCCGGCGGGCGCATAGCTCATGCCGAGCATGACGATGGAGCGGACGTCCGGCCAAAGGCGGGTCGGGCTTTGTCGGCGCTCGGCATTGGTCTCCAGCCACGCCATGTCGCCATGGCGTCCGGCGGCGAGGAACTCGGCGAGGCGTGCGGAGGCGGTGCCTGCAGCGTCCGGTGTCGTGACGCGCACGGCATCGAAGCCGAGCGTGCCGGCCTCGCGCAAGAGCGTGTCCTTCAGAGCGGCGCTCATGACAGGCCCGTCAGAAGTCGAGGTCGGGATAGTGCGCCGTCGGCAGCGCGCCCGGCACGCGGTCGGCCAGCAACGAGCGGAAGGCGCGTCGCGACTTGAGGCGCGCGTACCAGGTCTTGGCGATGGCAAAGTCTTCCCATGGCACTTCGCCCAGGTAGTCGGCGGTCGACAGATGCGCTGCGGCGGCGAGATCGGCAAACGAGAGGTCGTCGCCCGCCAGCCAGCGGCGATGGTCCGCCAAGTGGCTGATATAGCTCAGATGATAGCGCAGGTTGGTGCGGATGGCGCGCAGGAACTCGACGTCGGGCGTGTTGACGGCCTCAGGCTGTAGACGCGTATAGACCTTCTCCTGCAGCAGCTCCTGGGTCACCTCGCGGTTGAACTTGCCGTTGAACCAGTCGACGAGGCGGCGGACCTCGGCGCGCTGGGCGCGGTCGCCGGGGAAGAGGGCGAGCGGGGGCGCATGCTCGTCGTCGCCGGCGGGGGCCTCGGCAAGGTACTCGGAAATGGCGTAAATGCCGCACAAGGGCAGCGCGTCCTCGAGCTGCAGGACGGGAAGCTCGCCGGCAGGGTTAAGGGCGAGAAACTCGGCGCGCCATTCCCACGGCCGCTCCTCGATGAGGTCGACCTCGATCTCGAGCTCCGCCAGCGCCAGCCGTGCGGCACGCGAGAAGGGACAAAGGCGGAAGTGCGTCAGCGTAGGCATTGCTCGGCTTTGCGTTATCGTTGTTTGCTCGGAGCGCTGCTCCTAGGGCGTGAGGGCAGATAAGACAATCGCCCCATGTGGCGCGGAAGTGGCACCGCGCCTCGGCAAATCCTGCTAATCCTCCCCGCCGCACAAGAAATCGCTCCACGCAAGGTACGAGGCCGCAATGCCGATTTGGGAAGTGATCCTGCTTGGCCTCATCGAGGGCGTGACGGAGTTCCTGCCGGTGTCGTCCACCGGGCACCTGCTGCTCACCGAGCATTTTCTCGGCATCTGCACGCCGGGCAAGACTTTCGAGGTGCTGATCCAGCTCGGTGCCATCCTCGCCATCCTCAGCGTCTATTTCGTCAAGCTGATGCAGATCGCGCTGGCGATCCCGTACGATCCGCGTGCGCGGCGGTTCGTTCTCGGCGTGCTGCTCGCCTTTCTGCCGGCGGCGTTCGTCGGCGTGCTGGCGCATGGTTTCATCAAGGGCGTGCTGTTCGAGACGCCGATGCTCATCGCGGCGATGCTGATCGCGGGGGGGATCGTGCTGCTCGCCGTCGACCGCATGAACCTTGCGGTGCGCTACACGGATGCGATGGATTTTCCGCTGTCGCTGGCGTTCAAGATCGGCGTCATGCAGTGCTTTGCCATGATCCCCGGGGTGTCACGCTCGGGGGCGACCATCGTCGGCGCGATGCTGCTTGGCACCGACAAGCGATCGGCGGCGGAGTTCTCGTTCTTCCTTGCCATGCCGACGATGGTCGGCGCCTTCGCCTACGACCTCTACAAGAACTGGTCGATCCTGCATGCGGGCGATGTCACCAACATCGCCATCGGTTTCGTCACCGCGTTCGTCGCCGCCGTGTTCGTCGTGCGCTACCTGCTCGACTACGTCAGCCGGCACGGCTTTGCGCTGTTCGGCTGGTGGCGGATCATCGTCGGCGGCGTGGCGCTGGGCGCCATGCTCGTCGTTGGCCAGACGACCGGCTGTCCGGCAACGCCGTGACGGAGATCGCTTATGCGGCGTGAGAGGGCAGAGGGCGCGTCAGGGCGAGGCGGAGGCTGGCGACGTCGGGCGCGCTGCGCAGCGCTTCGATGACCGAAGGCTCGCGCACCACGCGCGAGATGCTGGCCAGCGCCTTCAGATGATCGCCGCCGGCGTGCTCGGGGGCGAGCAGCAGGAAAACGAGGTCGACCGGCTCGTTGTCGTGCGATTCATAGTCGATCGGCTGCTCGAGGCGTGCGAACAGGCAGAGGATGTTGCGCAGCCCGGGGAGCTTGACGTGCGGCACGGCAATGCCGCGGCCGAGCCCGGTCGAGCCGAGGCGCTCGCGCTGCAGAAGCGTGTTGAAAATCTCGCGCTGGTCGAGACCGGTCCTCTCCGCGGCAACCGTCGCCAGCTCCTGCAGAGCGTGCTTTTTGCTCGTTGCCTTGAGTGCGGAGATGATGCCGTCGGAAGCCAGCAGGTCGCAGAGATCCATCGTCAAATCCTGTTCCAACCTGTTGCGATCAAAGCCGTCTCACCGGGGCATATAGGCCTTCAGCGGTGACGACGGCGATTCCCGCAATTCTACATTTACGTTCGTGCCCCCGCACGTACCCTGTGCGCGCCGCGGCCGCGCTATCCCCTTGGCCAAGTGGCTAGTGCCGCTGAAAAACCAAAAAAAAGGCACCGACAAGGTCGGCTGCATAGAAATCTCGCAACCGGTTTATCGGAGTGCCTGGCCGAATCTCCCGTCGACAGGCTTTTCTTTGCGTCTTCCTCGCTGTCGCGGCGGCCAAACTGCGCGTGATTACGTGAAAATGCTCTCCAGCCGGCTGCGCCAATTGCCTGACCAACCTCAGGAATATTTTGCAAAAACGGGGCCAAGCCCTGTCATGCGCTTTGGTGCAGCGGGAGCTCGCGAGGCGGCCTGCGCTTCGCGCCGGTGCGTATAGAGCAGTCGGAAGGCCCCTACAAGTCGTCCCTTCGAGGGCCTGTGCGTGTCATGTCGCCGGCCCGACTCGCTCCGTCAGCCGCTTGTCGCGCCGACGCTGCACGGAGGAGGGAATGCGCATGGCCTCGCGGTATTTGGCGACCGTGCGGCGGGCGATATCGATGCCATCGTTCTTCAGCTTCTCGACGATCTTGTCGTCGGAAAGCACCGAGGCGGGCGTCTCGCCATCGATCATCTGCTTGATGCGATGGCGCACGGCCTCGGAGGAATGCGACTCGCCATCGTCGGCGGAGGCGATGGCGGAGGTGAAGAAGTACTTCATTTCGAAGATGCCGCGCGGCGTCGCCATGTACTTGTTGGACGTGACGCGCGACACGGTCGATTCATGCATGGAGATGGCGTCGGCCACCGTTCGCAGATTGAGCGGACGCAAGTGCTGGACGCCGTGGGTGAAGAAGCCGTCCTGCTGGCGCACGATCTCCTCGGCGACGCGCAGGATGGTGCGGGCGCGCTGATCGAGGCTCTTCACCAGCCAGTTGGCCGTCTGCAGGCATTCGAGCAGATAGTTGCGGTCGGCGGGCGAGCCGCCCTGCGAGACGGTGGCGAGGTAGGTGCGGTTGACGAGCACGCGCGGAAGCGTGTCGCTGTTGAGCTCGATGATCCAGGTGCCGTTGGGCGAAGGGCGAACGAGCACGTCGGGCACGACCGGCTGCAACTGCACCGAGCCGAACTTGAGACCGGGCTTGGGATTGAGCTTCTTGATCTCGGCGACCATCTCGAGCAGCTCGTCCATCTCGACGCCGACGGCCTTGCGCAAGGCAGGGAAGTTGTGGCCGGCGAGCAGATGCAGGTTCTCGAGGAACTTGCCGACGATGGGGTCGAAGCGGTTCTGCTCCTTGAGCTGCAGCGCCAGGCACTCGGCGAGCGAGCGGGCAAAAACGCCAGGTGGGTCCAGCGTCTGCAGGCTGGCGAGCACCTTCTCGACGAGATCCAACGGCGCGCCAAGCTTCTCGGCTATCGCGGCGAGATCGCCGGCGGGCAGGTAGCCGGCCTCATCGACCATGTCGACGAGGTATTGGCCGATCAGCCGTTCGGCCGGATCCTCGAGCACCAGCGGCACCTGCTCGCTCAGGTGCTCACGCAGCGAGACCTCGTTGGTGAGGAAGGCCTCGATGTTGACATCATCGTCGGAGCCGCTTCCCCGCTGACGCAGCGAAGCCCAGCCCGATGCATCGGCGCCGCTGACCGGGTCCGAGGGGCCGGTGTCGGGATAGACGTTGTCGTAGTCGGTATCGAACGTCGCCTGCGGATCGGCGACCGGCTTGTCGAGATCGACCCAGTCGCCATCACTGGCGCTTTCGGGTGCCGGCGGCGCTTCCTCAGCGTTGGCGAACTCGGGCGTCTCACTTTCGGCCCGCGTCGGCGCTTCGTTGCCATCGTCGGATTCGAGCAGCGGATTGCGCTCGAGCTCTGTCTCCACGTAGTGTGCGAGCTCGATGTTCGACAGTTGAAGCAGGCGGATTGCCTGCTGCAGTTGGGGTGTCATCACCAACTGCTGGCCTTGCCTCAACTCTAGTTTCGTCGAAAGCGCCATGCGCCCTGTCCAGCTTCCCTACTTAGTGTTTTCCCGTCTAGTCAGCGCTCGTTAACAAACATGTCTCCGAGATACACACGCCGCACGTCGTCGTTGGCTATGATTTCTTCCGGCTTACCTTGGGTCAGCACCTGCCCGTCGTACACGATGTAGGCGCGGTCGATCAGACCAAGCGTTTCGCGCACGTTATGATCAGTGATGAGAACGCCGATGCCGCGCTCGGTCAAGTGGCGCACCAGCTCCTGAATGTCGCCGACGGCAATCGGATCGATGCCGGCGAAAGGCTCATCGAGAAGCATGAACGATGGCCCCGAGGCCAGAGCGCGCGCGATCTCGCAGCGGCGACGCTCGCCGCCCGACAGAGCGATCGACGGTGACTTGCGCAAGTGCGTAATGCGAAATTCTTCGAGCAGGCTCTCGAGCTTCTCGCGCCGCTTCTTCGCCGACGGCTCGACGATCTCAAGCACGGCCATGATGTTCTTCTCGACCGACAGGCCACGGAAGATGGAAGCTTCCTGCGGAAGGTAGCCGATGCCGAGCCGCGCGCGCCGATACATGGGGAGGCGCGTGACGTCCATGCCGTCGATGGTGATGTTGCCTTTGTCGGCTGGGACGAGACCGGTGATCATGTAGAACACCGTCGTCTTGCCGGCACCGTTGGGACCCAGGAGTCCGACGGATTCGCCGCGCCGCACAGCGAGGCTCACGCCGCGCACGACAAGGCGCTTCTTGTAGCTCTTTTGTACGTGATGGACGGTGAGCCAGCCCTCGGCGCCGAGCGGCTGCTGGCCCCCATCGGTGAGCGTGGACTGCTCCGCATAGTTGAAAGCTTCCTCGCCCCACTCGGCGTAGGTGTCGGCTTGTGTGCGCTTGGAGCCGAAAGGAAGGATTTTCAACACGTCCAGCCACCCTCAAGCGACCTGATGCATAGACCATGCAAGGGTCGCGCCATGTATGGTGCGCCGATCTATGGTCCTGTCAATCGGCGTATTAGCCGCGATCAGCGATCGGCGGTGGTCTCGGTTCCGACCCAGCCGTCCGAAGCCTCTGTTTCCTTAGCAGCGGCCGGCGGCGTCTTTTCGGCGGCTTTTTTCTCGCGAGGGTAAAAAATCGCGCTCGGACGCGAGGAGCCGGGCGTGAGCTTATAGTCTTGGCGCTGCTTCCCATTCGGGACTGCTCTCGCCCCCCACGAGCCGTTCGCTTCGCTGTCGATGATGCTTTCGCCAGTAACCATGTCGATGGTGAGCTTGGTGCCGCGCACAACGTTCTTGCCCTGGGTGAGAATCACGTCGCCCCCCAGCACGACCTGGTTGTCCTTGACGTTGAAATCCGCCCAATCGCCGGTTGCGTTCTGGCCGTTCTTGGAGGTGACGATGACCTTGCCGCGCGCCTCGATCAGCGTGACCTGTGCTGCTGGTTTCTGGTCTCCTGCGCTGCTCGGCTCGGCCAGGCCGGCTGCTCCCGTGTAGTGGGCACGCAACTCCGAGGTGCGGACGACGAAGTCGCCCTGCACGACCCGCACGTCGCCCTTGAAGGTTGCCTGTTTGGCGCGGTCGTCGACGTCGAGGCGCGCAGATTCGATATCGATCGGTGCGGAGGGATCGGTCTTGAACACCCCGAGCGGGCTGCCGGCCGCGCCAGCGGCGGTGGAGGCAAGTTGCTTCGCAGCCTCCTTTGCGGAGCGGGCGGCGGTTTCCTCGCCGCGGTAGAATCGCGCCGCGATGCGGCCCGCCGCATCGTCGCCGTTGGTGGGCGAAGAAAGCTGCGTTCGCCCGGTCGCGCGCTCGACAAAGAGGCGCTCGCCTTTCAATTGGTTGCGTCCCTGACGGGCGACGACATCGCCGGTCAGCAGGATCGTGTCGGCGCGCTGGTCGACGGTGGCCTGGTCGGCGCTGGCATGGCGGTCTGTGCCGGACGCCATCTGCACGTTGCCGCTGACTACGGCGATCTGGCCGACGGCATCATAATCGAGGCTGTCGCCGGTGACACGGTCCTGCGGTGCGCGCGTCATGACGACGGGGGTGCTCGAAACGATGCGCTGGATCTTGGTGCCGGCACCCGGCAGCGCAGCGGTGCCGGTGTTGCCGCCTACGTAGCGAACCTCCAGCGCGGCGGTCTCCAGTGTCGCTTCACCCTGCTCGGCCCTGACGTTGCCGGTGAAGGTGGCGGTCTTGCCGGTGTCGTCGATGTCGAGCCGATTGGCGTGGACGTCGATCGGCCCTTGGCCGCCACCGATCAATGGCGCTGCCGACTTGGCGGAGGCCGCAGCCTGCTCGCCGTTCTCGTTGGGCTTCAGATGCGCCGCAACGTCGCCAATGAAGGCGATCTCGCGGCTCTTGTTGAGCAGCCGCATCTCGCTCGAGCGGATGGAGCCGGCGGGCATCTCGACGAGGACCGGCTCCTTGGAGAAGATGACATTATCCTTGGTCAGGATGGTCGCGCGCGACAGCCTGGCTTTGAGGCCGCTCTCGGCGACGATGTCGATGCCGCCGGAAAGCTCGAGCTCGTTGGTCTTGGTGTTGAAGTCGCCCTGCACCGCCTTGAGGTTCGTCTTCGACTTCTTGGCGTCGGTCAGGTCGCCGTCGATGCTGTTGAGGCGGACGTGGTCGGTGTTGACGAGATCCTGAATGGCCGTCTTGGCCGTGACGATGTACTTGCCGCCGTCCTTGTTGAAACCCTCGTAGCGCGGGTTATCCATGGTGAGGTTGTCGGGCATGATGCGCGGGATCTCGACACGCGGGATGCCGATCCCCCAGCCGGTGGTGTCGAGAATCATCAGGCAATAGAGAGCTGTGACGCCGACGGCGGCGCCGGGCAGGGTCCAGCGCAGAGCGCGCACGAGACGTGTATGGCGGCGTGCACGGATGAAGTTGCGCGCCCGGTCGGCGGCTGTCGTCCCGGCGAGGGGGTTAAGGCCAGTCCACAACTGGCCGGGCGTGAAATTGGTCGTCGTTGCCATGCGCTCTCGGAGGCTGCCGGCCGCTACTCGGGTGATCGCCGTAAATTGGGGTTATATTGGGACTTGCGGCGGCACGCGAAACGCGTTGTCCAGCGTGCTCCCCAGACTCAGTGCGCGAAGATGTCGTCCTCGCCGAATCCGGCCAAGTCGAGCTTGGCGCGGGTGCCAAGGAACCCGAAGGCGGCCTCGGCGAAGGCCGTGCGCCCCTCACGCGCCAGCATGGCGTCGAGCCTGGCCTTGAGAGCGTGAAGGTGCAGCACGTCCGAGGCGGCGTAGGCGAGCTGCTGCTGGGAGAGCTCGGTCGCGGCCCAGTCCGAGCTCTGCTGCTGCTTCGAAAGCTCGATGCCGACGAGCTCGCCGACGAGGTCTTTCAGGCCGTGGCGGTCGGTATAGGTGCGCACCAGCTTGGAGGCGATCTTGGTGCAGTAGACGGGAGTCGTCATGACCCCGAGGTACTTCTGCAGCACGGCGATGTCGAAGCGCGCGTAGTGGAAGATCTTCAGAACGCCAATGTCGGTGAGCAGCGCCTTCAGGTTCGGGGCGGCGTAGTCGCTGCCGTCGAACTGTACGAGGTGCGCGCTGCCGTCGCCGGAGGAGAGCTGCACGAGGCATAGCCGGTCGCGATTGACGTTGAGCCCCAACGTCTCGGTGTCGACGGCGACGCTGGCGCCGAACGAAACGCCGGCCGGAAGGTCGTTCTTGTGAAGGGTGATCGCGTTCTTTGCCATCGATGATGAGCCCTTGGCGGTTTGCATCGGGCTGCGATGGGCAGCCGTTCCCTATACGGCCTAAAGCTTTAGGCCGGGTTGAGGTATCGAATTCTTGGCCGGCAAGGCAAGGGGCTTGAGGAGTAGATGCATCTTTTGCCTGCGGCGCGTGTGTTGAGGGCATGGATTAAGCGAGGCAATAACCAATGCTCCGTATGCGTGTGGCCTCTACACGCACCGCTCTGCTAACAAGCCCAGGTGGACAGAGAGGACATGCGACCCGTGGCCAACATCCGCAGCTCCCGAACTCTTGCTGTCGCCTTCACGCTTCTTCTGGCGCCCATCGGAACCGCCCGCGCACAAGACGTCGACGCCTTGTTCCTCAGCGGCTACTGGTGCAACACGCAGACGAACGCGAAGACGGAGAACATCCCGCGCAATCGCAGCTTCCTGCTCAGCCGCCAGATCGAAGGCGACGCCAAGGAAGAGCCCTACACGGAGCGGCTGATCGACATTGTCGGCGACGTGCGCGGCCAGCGGATCATCCTGGCGCAGCGGCTGAAGAACGCCAACGGCAGCGAGTGCAAGACGAACTGCACGATCGCGGAGCGCGTGGTGCACAAGGACATGCTCGAGGTCGGCGACTGGAACTCAAGCACGGGCGTGTTCAAGTCGAACTCGCCGCGCGAATACGTGCATCGCTGTGAGAAGTAGAAAAGCGATCCAGGCCTAGACGTTGTACATCTGCAGGCGGTCGAGGAACACGGCCTGTCCGGGCAGGATCTTCTCGTGAGCCTGCTCGATGGGGAACCATTCGGCGCGGTCGATCTCCGGGAAGGTCTGCGTCTTGCCGCTGCGCGGCGGCCATTCCATGGGAAAGGTCGTGCTGACGAGGCCGGTGGGGTCCCAGTCGCCGCGGACGGCCCAGATGTGAACGCGCTTGCCGCTCGACTGGCGGGCCTCGCCGAGGTCGAGCTCCTCGCCGCTGGGCGCAAAGCCGATCTCCTCGGTGAACTCGCGGCGCGCTGCCGCCAGCACATCCTCCCCGTCGTGGACCTCGCCCTTGGGGATGGTCCAGGCGCCCAAGTCCTTGCGGGTCCAGAACGGCCCACCGGGGTGGGCGAGCAGAACCTGCAGCGACGATCCATTGCGTCGGTAGAGGAGAATGCCTGCGCTGTGGCGCACCATCGCGTAGCCAGCGGTCCCTTGTATGACGTGTCATACTATGCACGAACCTGGGCCTGATCCAACGCAGCCGTGCGCGAGGCGAACGATGAGCGAATTCCCGGCCGGATTCCTATGGGGCTGCGCGACGTCGGCCTACCAGATCGAAGGCTCGCCACTGGCCGATGGGGCAGGGCCCAGCGTCTGGCATCGCTTCGCGCATACGCCGGGCATGATTGTTAACGACGACACGGGCGATATCGCCTGCGACCACTACCGGCGCTGGGCGGAGGACGTCGCGCTGATGCAGCGCCTGGGGCTCAAGGCGTATCGTTTCAGCGTATCCTGGAGCCGGGTGCTGCCGAACGGCAGGGGCGCCGCGAATGCGCCAGGGCTCGACTTCTACGACCGGCTCGTCGATGCGTTGCTGGAGAAGGGGATCGAGCCGCTGCTCACGCTGTTTCATTGGGATCTGCCGGCGGCGCTCGATGACCGGGGCGGCTGGCTCAATCCCGACATCGCGCACTGGTTCGCGGACTACGCGGCGGCGATGTTCCGCAAGCTCGACGGCCGCGTGAAGAAGTGGACGACCATCAACGAGCCGTGGGTCGTCTCCGACGGCGGCTATCTCTTCGGGCCGATGGCGCCGGGGCACCGCAACCTCTTCGAGGCGCCCATTGCGGCGCACAATCTGCTGCGTGCGCACGGTGCCGCCGTCGAGGCGTATCGCGCCGAGGGACGGCATGAGATCGGCATCGTCGTCAATCTCGAGCCGAAGCACGCGGCGTCGCACAGTGACGCCGACATCGCCGCGACCCGGCGCGCCGACGCCTACATGAACCGGCAGTATCTCGATCCGCTGTTCCGCGGCGCCTACCCGGACGAGGTGGCGGAGATCTTCGGCGAGGCGTGGCCGCAATGGCCGGAGGAGGATTTCAAGCTCATCCGCCAGCCTATCGATTTCCTCGGCGTCAACTACTACACGCGCAGCGTGACGCGCTCTGCGCCTGCGCTCTGGCCGGTGCGCGCCTGCGCCGTGCGCCAACCGCGCGTGACGTACACCGATACGAATTGGGAAGTCTTCAGCGCGGGCCTCACGGAGATCCTGGTGTGGATCAAGAGCCGCTACGGCGATGTGCCGCTCTATGTGATGGAGAACGGAGCGGCTTTTCGCGACCCGCCGGCAGGCCCCGACGGCCGCATCGATGATGCACCGCGCGTTGAATATCTGCGCGCGCACATAGGGGCGGTGGCGGCGGCCATAGGGCAGGGCGTCGACGTGCGCGGCTATATGGTGTGGTCGCTGCTCGACAACTTCGAGTGGTCGCAGGGCTATTCGAAGCGCTTCGGTATCGTGCACGTCGACTATGCAACACAGGCGCGCGCACCCAAGGCCAGCGCCGATTTCTATGCGCAAGTGATCGCGAGCAATGGTGCGTGTCTCGCGGCCTCGGCTGACATGCAGCCGACGACCTGATCTCCGTGGACTAGGACAATCGTCGCTCAGGCCAGCTTGATGATGATGCCTTCGTTCCCGCGTAGTTCCATGCGCGATGAGGCGCTTTCGCCCGTACGGTCCGGATGTGTCGAGAGGGCGATGGTTCCGATCAACGCATCTTTGAAGCTGACGACCTTGGGCACGGCGTCAAGGTTGAGCACTACGACGAAGCGGTCGCTGGCCGCGTCGCGCGCATAAGCGAGAACGTCGCCTTCGATGGGTAGCGGCGTCCAATCCCCTACCGAGAGCGCGGCCTCCCGGCGTCGCAGATCGAGGAGCGCCCGGGTCAGACTGAGCATGGAGTCGGCGGCCTGCTCCTGCACCGCGACACTCATGGCGGGATGGTTGTTGCCCAGAGGAAGCCAAGGATGACCGGCGGTGAAGCCGGCATTCTGGGATGTGTCCCAGGGCATCGGTGTGCGCTCCGGGTCGCGACCCTGATGGGGAACGATCCGGGCGAAGGGGTCGCGCACCTCCTCGGGCAGGACCGGCACGTCGTCGAGGCCGAGCTCGTCCCCTTGGTAGAGCGTCGGCGTGCCGCGAAGCGTCAACAGCATCATCATCGCAACGCGCGCCTGGGGCGCGCCGAGACGGCTCGCAACGCGCCGCTGATCATGATTGCCGAGCACCCAGCTCGGCCAGGCGCCGGGCGGCAGCGCGGCCTCGTAGTCGACGATGAGCTGGAGAATTTCTGCCGGCTTCCAATCCACCCACATGAGCGCGAAGTTGAACGGGAAGTGGGTGCCGTTGAGGGTCGTTCCGTAGTAGGCGACGAGACGGTCCAATGGCAGGTAGACCTCTCCCATCAGGAGGCGGTCGCCGGGATATTCGGCCAGCACGTTGCGCATTTCGGCTATGGGCTCGAGCACTTCGGGCTGGTCGGCGCTGTGGAGCGCTAGCAGGCGCTGGTACGGAGGGTCGCCGGCGCGATAATGGGGATTGGGAGGGTCATCGCGGAATTGCGCATCCTTGATCAGATGCCAGAGCACGTCGACGCGGAAGCCGTCGACGCCGCGTTTCAGCCAGAAGCGCAACACGTCGTACATCGCGGCGCGCACCTCGCGGTTGCGCCAGTTGAGGTCCGGCTGCCTGGCGAGAAACGAGTGGCAGTAGTACTGGCCAGTGGTCTTATCGAGCTCCCAGGCGCTGCCGGCGGGAAAGCTCTGCCAGTTGTTGGGTGCCCTGCCGTCCTGGCGCGGGTCGCGCCAGATGTACCAGTCGCGTTTCGGGTTATCGCGCGATGCGCGCGATTCAAGAAACCAGGGGTGCTCGTCCGAGGTGTGGTTGGGTACGAAATCGATGATGACGCGGATTCCGCGGCTGTGCAGCGCTTTGACCAGCCGGTCGAAGTCAGGAAGTGTGCCGAACAATGGATCGACGTTCGTATAGTCGGCGACATCGTAGCCGAAGTCGGCCATGGGCGAGGGATAGAACGGCGAGATCCACACCGCGTCGACGCCGAGCCGCGCGAGGTAGTCGGCGCGCTCAATGATGCCGACGAGATCGCCGACACCATCGCCGTTGGTATCCTGAAACGAGCGTGGGTAGATCTGATAGATGACGGCTCGCTGCCACCAAGGTCGCTCGCTCACTGCGCTTCCCCTTCCGCCGCCTAGCTGGTTGCTGGAGATTCAAAGTCGAGCGCGCGCAGGCCGGTTTGCACCTCGGGGCAGCTCATGAAGAGCCTCCACAGAAGACCGGAGCGATAGTTCTCGATCATCACCACGATGGGGCCCTGGTCGATGCCGACGTACGATGGTGCATACCAGTCGCTCGCCTCGCTGAATGCATCGACGAAGCCGTACTCGCCCCAGATCCAACTGCCGAGGCGGCGGTAGAAGTGGCGGAGCGCGCGCATGGAGTGGTCGGGCGTATAGGGCAAGGATGCCAGCGCTGCGGTCGGGGTGATGACGCCGGTATCCTCGTCGGGGGCGTGGACGCGATAGCCTAGTGGATCGTCGCTGGCGGTGAGGCCCCAGCAGTCAGGCCCGTAACCCTTGAAGCGGCCGGGGTTGTGCACACAGTGCGCGCGATTGATGAGCGTGTGGTTGACGTTCTGCTGCCAATAGTCGGCATAGCGGTCCTTCAGTCCGCGCGGATCGAGGCCAAGGAACGAATTGTGGGCGAAGAAGAGCGGGCCGCCGTAGTCGGGCCCGAGCGGCAGTCGGATGCCGTAGAACGCTTTTCCATTCGTGAACTGCGTGCCTTGCGCCCAGCCACGATGATAGGCGTCTGCAGTGATGGGGTGCGTGGGCGAGGCGGCGGCGAGCACGTAGGTGATCAGGCACTCGTTCCAGCCGCGGATCTCGAGGTTCAGATCCCAGCCGTGGTTTGGGCTCCAGTGCCAGCGGAGTGCATTGTCACCGCCGTGCGTGTACCAGTCCCACTCGACGCCTCTCCACAGCGCATCGAGTTTTTCACGCAGCTCCCTTTCCTTCGCGTCGTTGCGGTCGAAGTATTGGCGTGCAGCCAAGAGGCCCGTGCACAGGAACGAGGTCTCGACAAGGTCGCCGCCGTCGTCTCGGTCGAACAGCGGGATCGTCTCGCCCGTCGCACCATGCATGAAATGCGGGAAGGCCCCGTGGTGGCGGCGCGCGCCTTCGAGAAAGCTCGCCATGTGCAGCAAGCGGTCGACAGCCGCATTCCTTGCGATCCATCCGCGCTCGAGTGCGACGAGGATCGCCATGATGCCGAAGCCCGACGCCCCTATGGAGACGAGGTCGGGGTTGGATCCCGGTCGCGGGTCGCTGCGGTCGCGTGCGAGCTTGCTCACTGGATGGGCGAAGTCCCAGAAGTAGCGGAAAGTCTGCCGCTGGACGAGATCGAGGAGCGCGGTGTCGTCGAGATCGGCGGTGGCGTGACTCATGGGGCGATGGCCTCGGCTTGCGGGCGAGGCGGCAGGCACGGGCCATCCGGCATGCGGCGCAACGTGAAGATGCGATTGTAGAAGTGGTCGTTCAGCGGGGTGCGGCTGGTGCTGACGACGCTCGTCCCCGCGAGCGCCCCCTCAAAGAGGCTCATGAGCTGCCGGCGGCGGGGCGGCTCCAACGCGCTCAGGGCGTCGTCGACAAACACCCATTTCGGCCGGTGCAGAATGAGACGTGCGAAGGCCAGGAGCTGTTGCTCGTCGAGCGGCAGGATCCGGTCCCAACGCGCGTCGCGATCGAGCGAAGAGACGAGGTAGTCGAGGCCGACCTGCTGCAGTGCAGAGCGGATAACTGCATCATCGAAAGTGTTGGGCTCGTTTGGATAGACGAGGGCGCTGCGCAGCGTGCCGAGCGGCAGGTAGGGACGTTCGTACATGAACAACACGCTCTCGCGCGGCGGAAGGAGGATCTTGCCGGTTCCCCACGGCCAAAGCCCGGCCAGGGCGAGGACCAGCGCGGTCTTGCCAGCATGCGGCTCGCCGACGATCAGGATGCGCTCGCCGGGCTGCACCTCGATGTCCGCTGCATCGAGCTTGGCTGCGCCTTCGGGAAGCGAGACGGCGACGTTCTCCAGGGCAAGAAGGCCGCGAGGATGCGCGGCGATCTCGATGCGCGGTACGTCGCGGTGCAGGTCCTCGAGGGTTAAAAGCGCATTGCGGAAGGTCATGACGCGCGTCAGCGTGGCGCGCCAGTCGGCGATGCCGGCGAAATTGTCGACGAACCAGCGCAACGACTGTTGCACTTGGTAGAAGGCGCCGACGACCATCATCAAGCCGCCGAACGAAAGGCTGCCGCCGAAGTAGCCGGGTGCCGCGACGATGATCGGCACCACCAGTGCCAGCCAGCCGTGCCCGGACGTGATCCAGGTGAGGCGCGTCAGGCGGTAGGCGAGCCGGCGCATGGTGTCGATCAGGCGCGAGAATATGCTCTCGAGGAGGCGGCGCTCGTCGCCCTCGCCGCCATAGAGCGCGATGCCCTCGGCGTGCTCGCTGTCGCGGACGAGTGCGAAACGCAGCTCGGCCTCCTGGCTGTAGCGCAGGCCATGCAACTGGATCAGCGGACGTCCGATGCGCCACGTGAGCCAGGAGCCCGCCAGCGCGAAGGCAAGCGCGCACCAGACCATGTAGCCGGGGATCGAGAAGGAGCGATCGCCGACGGTGAATACGACCTGGGTCGAGAGGATCCAAAGCACGCCGAGGAAGCTCACGAGCAGCAGTGTCGACTGGAGGAAGCCGACGCTGAGCGATGCCGTCAGCTCCGTCAGGTGGCGGGAGTCCTCCTGGATGCGCTGATCGGGGTTGACGCCGATGTCGCCGGCGAATTGCAGGCGATGGGCGCGCCCCGGCACGAGCCACTCATTGAGCAGATCGTGGGTGAGCCATTCCCGCAGCTTCACCTTCAGCAGCTCGTGCAGCAAGGTCTGGCTGACGGCCAATACGAGCAGGATGGCGACGATGACGAAGAAGACGATGAGCTGCTGGCCGAAAGCCTCGAGATCCTTCTGCTCCAGGGCGTCGTAGAAACTCCCCTGCCAGACGTTGAGCCGGACCTGCCCGACGGCAGTGGCACAGATGATGACGACGATGCCGACTGACAGCAAGATGATGGCACGCCGCTCCGGCGAGTTGGCAAGCGAGCGCAGCAATGCGCGGAGCTGAGCGAGAGCGCCGTCGCGGTTGGTTTCTTCTGTCGGTGCCGCGGGCATTTGCGCTCCTTGTCAGCCGGCCATGCAGGGTAGCCTCAAATCATTGACACCCGCATTCTCGCCCGGTGCAGGAGGTCGGGGCGACGATACGGCGGGATCAGCCTACAGCGGCGGAAAGGCCCGCGGCCTGACCTTGCGCAATGCTCTTCTCGAATGGAACCTGCTAGAAGGGGCTGCCGGCCCTTCATGTGGCCGGCAGTGGAATGATGCCAGGCCAGGAACGGAGATGGGCATGCACAACCGGGCAACACTCGACCTCGCGGTTGGACTTGTGCTTCGCGAGCTATGCGAGGAGCGGCAGGCCCCGCGTGACGAGGTGGCCGCGGCGCTGGAATTAACCGACCTTGGTGTAACGCGCGTCGAGACGGGTCAGGAGACGCTATCTGCCGGCGGCCTCGTCCTGCTGCTGCATGCCTTCAAGCTGTCGTGGGAGGAATTCGCCAAGCGCCTCAAGGCGCATCTGCCCGAGGCGGAAGCCGAAATCCTTTAGCGGGCGGCTGCGACCGGCACATGCGGCGATCATGACGCGCATCCTGACGCTCACCCTCAATCCGACGATCGACGTCTCGACCTCGGTCGAGCGGCTCGTTCCTGTTCACAAGCTGCGCTGTGGCCCGGCGCGGCGCGATCCCGGAGGCGGGGGCATCAATGTTGCCCGCGTCATCAAGCGGCTCGGTGGCGACGTCGCGGCCGTCTATCCGGCTGGGGGGCTCATCGGCGCGTTGCTGCGGAAGCTCACCGATGCGGAGGGTGTTGCGAGCCGCACCGTGCCGATCGCCGAGGAGACGCGCGAGAACTTCACGGTGGTGGAGCAGGGGAGCGGGCAGGAATATCGCTTCGTGCTGCAAGGTCCGCAGCTCAGCGAGGGCGAATGGCGCGCCTGTCTCGCTGCCGTTCTCGATGCCGCGGAGCAGCCGGAGGTGGTCGTCGTCAGCGGAAGCCCGCCACCGGGTGTGCCGCCCGAGCTGTTCGGGACGCTGGCGAGGGCGGTCAAGCAACGTGGGGCGAAGCTGGTCATCGACAGCACCAAGCCGGCTCTGACGGCGGCGCTGGCGGAGGGCATCCACCTCATCAAGCCGAACCTGCGCGAATTTCGCGAGCTGATGGACGAGCCGCTGATGAGCCGGCGCGAGTGGATCGATGCGGCGCGGCGGCTGATCGCGGGCAAGGGCGTCGAGCGCGTGGCGCTGACACTCGGCGATCGCGGTGCCCTGCTCGTCACCGCCGACGAAGCCTGGTTCGCCGAGGGACTGCCGGTGAAGCCGGTGAGCTCGGTCGGAGCCGGCGACAGCTTTCTCGGCGCGACGGTCTGGGCGCTGAGCTCGGGCCGTGGTCTTGCCGATGCGCTGCGCTATGGCATCGCGGCGGGATCGGCGGCCGTGCTGGCGACGGGGACGCGGCTGAGCAACGTTGCCGACATCGAACGGCTGCTGCCGCAGGTCAACGTCGAGCCGGCCTGATAGCGGCGGCTCAGGGCTGATCGAGGAGCTTGGCGGCGCCAAGCAAGCCAACCCAGGGATGGGTGACGACGTAGGTAGGGATCGCCGCGATGTAGCCGCTGAGCCGGCCCTTGGCCTCGAACCGCTGGCGGAAAGGCGACTGGGCGAAATAGTCTCCGAGCTTGGGCACGATGCCGCCGGCAATGTAGATGCCGCCGCGTGCGCCGAGCGTCAGGGCGAGGTTGCCGGCAACGGTGCCCAGCATGGCGCAGAACATTTCCGTTGCTTCCTTGGCGCGGGCATCGGTGGCGTGTGTGTGCGGGTCGGTGACCTGGGCCGGTGTCAGCGGCGAAGCTGCGACACCTGACAGCTCGCACAAGGCACCGTAGAGATTGACGAGGCCGGGCCCCGAGATGGCGCGCTCGGCGGAGACGTGCGGAAGACGCTGGCGCATGCGCTCGAGGACGTCGCTCTCGCGGGCGTTCGCGGGGGCCATCGTGACATGGCCACCTTCGCCAGAGATGGGGATCGGCCGTTTGCCTCCCGGCACGAGGGCGCCGACGCCCAGCCCGGTCCCTGGGCCGATGAGGCCGATCGGCGCGTCGGGAACCGCCGTTCCGGCGCCGATCTTGACGCGCTCGCTCTCCTGCAGGTGAGGGACGGCGGCGGCGTGGGCGTAGAAGTCGTTGACGACGCGCAGCTTGCGCAGCCCGACGCTGTTGCGCAGCTCCTCGATGGAGAACGTCCACGGGTTGTTGGTGAGCTTGACCGTGTCGCCCGTCGGCGTGGCGGCGATGGCGAGCACCGCTTGCGCCGGCCGGGCGTCGTTGGCGGCGCGAAGATAGGCCGCGAGTGCCTCGCCGATGCCGGGATAGTCGCGGCTGGGGAGCGATCGCATGGCGATCAGCGTGCCGTCGGGTGCAACGAGGCAGAAGCGCGCGTAGGTGGCGCCAACGTCGCCGACGAGGTTCAGGTCCATGGCCTTGCCTATGTCCACACCGCTGACGTGGACTTGAGGGACGCCTCCGCCGCGGCGACGTGCTCCTTCACGGCGATGAAGCTATCGGGCGTAACGGAGATGGAATCGATGCCGCTGCGGACGAGGAATGCAGCGAACTCGGGGTGATTGCTCGGCGCTTGCCCGCACAAGCCGACCTTGGCGCCGCTGCGGTGCGCCTTGTCGATCACGGCGCGGATCATCCATGTCACCGCTTCGTCCTGCTCGTCGAACAGCGGTGCCAGCTCGGCGGAATCGCGATCGACGCCGAGCGTCAATTGCGTGAGATCGTTGCTGCCGATGGAGAAGCCGTCGAAGCGCTCAGCGAACGCCTCGGCCAGGATGACGTTGGAGGGGATCTCGCACATCACGTAGACCTCAAGGCCATTCTCGCCGCGCTGCAGCCCATGCTCGGCCATGACCTTGAGGACGAGATCGGCCTCCTTCGGAGAGCGGCAGAAGGGAATCATCACGATGACGTTGGTGAAGCCCATCTCTTCGCGCAGGCGGCGGATGGCGCGGCATTCGAGGGCAAAGCCTTCCTCGTACTTAGGCGAATAGTAGCGCGAGGCGCCGCGGAACCCGAGCATCGGGTTCTCCTCCTTGGGCTCGAACTGTGCGCCACCGATGAGATTGGCATACTCGTTGGTCTTGAAGTCGCTCATGCGGACGATCACTGGTTTGGGGTGGAAAGCGGCGGCGATGCGCCCCAGCCCGCGTGACAGCCGGTCGACGAAATAGTCGCGCTTGTCGTCATAGCCGACGGCGAGATCGCCGATGGCCTGCTTTGCTGTCGCGTCCTGCAGCTCGTCGTAGCGGACGAGGGCCATGGGGTGCACCTTGACGTGATTGCCAACGATGAACTCCATGCGCAAAAGGCCTACGCCATCGGCCGGCAAGCGCCACCAGCGGAAGGCAGCAGCCGGGTCGGCGAGGTTGAACATGACCTTGGTGCGCGTCGGCGGGATCTTCTGCAGGTCGATGGTCGCCGTCGTGAAGTCGGCCTTGCCCTCGTAGACAAAGCCTTCATCGCCCTCTGCGCATGAGACGGTGATCTCCTGCCCGTCCTCAAGGATCTGCGTGGCGTTGCCGGTGCCGACCACGGCGGGCAATCCGAGCTCGCGGCTGATGATGGCCGCGTGCGATGTGCGTCCGCCGTGATCGGTGACGATGGCGGCGGCCCGTTTCATGATCGGCACCCAGTCGGGATCGGTTGTCGACGTGACGAGGACGGCACCATCGGTGAAGCGCTCGATGTCGCGCGGGCTCTCGATGCGGCGGACTGGACCGGTAACGACGGCGTTGCCGATGCTGAGGCCTGTGGCAAGCTTGCGGCCCTTGGATTTGATCTTGTAGGTGAGGAACGCGCCGCTCTCCTGGCGCGATTGCACCGTCTCGGGGCGCGCCTGGACGATGAACATCTCGCCGCTTTCGCCATCCTTGGCCCACTCGATATCCATGGGCATGCCGTAGTGGTCCTCGATGGCACACGCCCATCGCGCCAGCGTCAGGATGTCGGCATCGGGCAGCACGAATGCGTTGCGCTCGGCGTCCGAGGTCGCAATGTTCTCGGTCGCGCGCCCGCCTTCGTGGGCGTAGATCATTTTCTGCTTCTTGGCGCCGCGCCGCTTTTCGACGATGGGCGTGAGGCCGGCTGTCGCGAGCAGCGGCTTATAGACCTGGTACTCGTCGGGATCGACGGCGCCTTGCACCACGTTCTCGCCCAGGCCCCAGGCGGCATTGATGAGGACGATGCGGTCGAACCCCGTCTCGGTGTCGATGGAGAACATGACGCCGGCGGCGCCGAGGTCGGAGCGCACCATGAGCTGCACGCCGATCGACAGGGCAACCTTCATATGCTCGAAGCCCTTGGTCTGCCGGTAGCTGATGGCGCGGTCGGTGAACAACGAGGCGTAGCAGCGGCGACAGGCGTCGAGCAGCATGGCCTCGCCGCGGATGTTGAGAAAGCTTTCCTGCTGGCCGGCGAAGCTCGCCTCAGGCAAGTCCTCGGCGGTCGCGCTCGAGCGCACGGCGACGTCGGCGTTCGGTTTCCCCGCGCGGCGAGACAGCTCGGCGTAGGCGGAGGTGAGCGCCTGCGCCAGCTCGGGTGGCCAGGGCGTAGCGAGAATGACGTTGCGGATCGTCTCGCCCGTCTCGGCGAGCGTCGCTTTGCCGGCTGCGAGTGCGTCGAGGCGTTCGGCGATCGTGCCGCGCAACCTGCCGGAATCGATGAAGTTCCAGTAGGCGGCGGCCGTGGTCGCGAAGCCGGCCGGCACACGTACGCCCTTCGCGCCGAGACCGCGGACCATCTCGCCGAGTGAGGCGTTCTTGCCGCCGACGCGCGCTACGTCGGCACGGTTCACGTCCTCGAACCAGAGGATGTGCGGGCTGGTGGCATTGTCTGCTTCTGCGTCCATCGATGGCCCTTCGCCGCTGATGCGCTTGCGCGCTCTTCCTGGATAATCGGCAGCGCCGCGAAAGAGTTGATGAACGTCAAGGGCGGGTCGGATTGATCGGCACGCGGGTCCGAAGAGTGAGGATAAAACCCGATCAAATATCGATAATATGCGGATTGTGCCGGGACTGACCCGGGTCGGTATCAGGGCCGCGCCCGCCACGACTGGACACCGGGCACGGCATGCGCTGATCTTCAATCGTGCAGAGGGGATGCGGATGAAACTCGAAGAGCTTCAACTCGGGGTGCTGGCCTTTGTGGACGACGACGGCCGCATATGGGCGCAATGTGCCAAGCCTTCGCAAAGTCTGGCCGATCCCGACTACGTGGTCGAAGGTCCTTTGAGCGGCTTCGTGAACGAAGAGGGGACCTTCACGGAGGAAAGCGAAGCGGAGTTCCGTACGTGGCTTGCCGATCGCCTGATCAGCGACGACCTCTTCTACGTCAAGGACAAGGAACTCGCCTTGGACTTTGCCAGGCGCATCGCGGAGGCCGCCAGCCGGATATTGAAGGACAGGCCGAGCTAGGGCCGCCGCGCCGGTGCCTCTGAAGCACAGACATGAGGCGCGGTAGGCGTTCTTGCGGCTCGCCTCAGAACCGGCCGCGCAAAGTCATGCCGACGAGCCGTTCATCGCCGACGGTCGCTTCCGTTCCGTTAAAGCCGAGGCTCGTCACGTACTCGGTATCGAATACGTTCTTCGCAAAGACCGTCAGCGTGTAGTGTTCCCACTCCCAGCCGGCGCGTACGTCGACGGTCGTGTAGCCGTCGACAAAGCGCAGCGACGAATTGGCGAGATCGCCACCGCTATAGTAGCCGTCGGTGTGGCGCATATTGGCGCCGGCGAACCATCCGGAGCGATCCTTGTACATTCCGCCCGCGGCGATGGTGTAGGCCGGAGCATCGGGAAACTCGTTGCCGCTGTAGTCCTCCGTCGGCCCGGCGAAGGTGTCGAACTCGGTCTTCATCAGTCCCACCGAAGCGTAGAGCTGCAGCGGTGAGATTGGACGCCAGCGCGCCTCGATCTCAGCACCGTAGGCATGCGAGCTTTCGGCGTTGAGGATGTAGCTAAGAGGAAATCCCAGACCTGTTCCCGTGGTTGGATCACCGTCGTCATCCTGAGGCTCGTCGAAGGCAACTTGCTGGTTTTTGTAGTCATAGTAGAAAACGTTGCCATTGAGAGACAACGCTCGATTTAACCAGCTAGAGCGGTAGGAGAGCTCGTACGCGTCAAGATACTCGGGCTTGATGGTGGTGAACTCCATGGTGGGGAGACGGTACTCGGTGAAGCCATTGCGATAGCCCTTATTGTAGGTCAGTCCGATCGTCTGATCTGCAGTCAAATCATACGTCAGTCCGATCTTGGGCAGCGCTTCGGTGAAGTTGTCCGAGAAGTTTCCGTTCAGCGGCTTATAGATTGGACCAAATACAAACAGGTCCGTCACATTGAAGGCGTTGTAGAGAATCGTTCCGGTCGTCGTGCTCGACACCTCATCACGCAGCAGGCGACCGCCTCCGATGACAACGAACTTGTCCCAGAACCGGTAGCGGAGATCGGCATAGGCCGCCATGCTCTCCGTCTTGGCGTCCGTTACAAGATCCTGGACTGGCAGGGCCGGAAGCAGTCCCCCCGAATAGGTGTCGTAGTCAAAGCTGTCCAAGGTATCGTTGTTGTACTTGAACGAACCGTAGAACAGTCCCACCACGCCTGACAGGCCGTTGCCGCGGTTCTCGATCTCGAGGCGAAGGTCTTGCGTGAAGTCGCCTCCGGTCCGCGTCACGTCGCGCGCGTAGATCGATCCTGCCGCCGTGCCGATGTCCGTATCCGTATCCGCGTACGCGGTGATGGAACGCAGCGTCATTCCCGGTGCGAAATTATACCCGATATCGGAAATGAAGTTGGTGGTGAGCGTCGTGCGGAAGTCGACGGAGTCCGTCGGGCTGAGATCCAGCACGCGATCATGAAACGGTCGGGATACTGAAGTCACGCCCGGCCGGTCATCGACACGCGAGACCGTGAACAGGGCGCTCAACCCGGGGATTGCATCCGGCTCGAGCAAGAGCTTGCCGCGTATGGTGCGCAGCACGTCATCGTCCAGTTCGTCGTTCTCTGGGTCGGTATAAGTGATGCCGTGGTCGCGCTGGTAGCTCTGGCCCGAGATACGCAGCGCCGACTGGCCGACCACGATCGGAACATTGAACACGAACCCGCCGCTCTTCAGATCGAAGTCGCCCGTGGTACCCTCGATGATGGTTTCCCATTTGTAGGTCGGGTCGTTGGTCTTGATGAATACCGTGCCGCCGAGCGAGTTGCGTGCCTGCAAAGTAGACTGTGGGCCGCGCAGCACCTCGACCTGCTCTACGTCCCACAAGCCGCGTGCGCCGAGCCGCGTCGCTTCGGAGTTTTGCGTTGCGCCGTCGATGACTACTGAGATCAGCGGTGCGGCCGACGGGTTCGCGTTCTGGGTGAGGCCTTCCGAATTGAGGCCGCGGATGACAAAGCCGGAGTTGCCGCGCGAGCCTTCAGGCGCGCTGACGTTCGCCTGCGTGTTGAGTGCCTCCTGCAAATCCTGGATCTGCTCCTCGCGGATCTGCTGACCGGTCACGACGCCGATGCTCGTCGTCGTCGCCTGGAATGACCGGACGACCTTCTCGCCCTCGACCACGATGCCGGGCAGCGCCGCCTGGTTGGCAACGCCAGGCGCGGCCGCATTGCCAGCGCCCGACTTCAGGGCTTGCTTCTTCTTATTGCGCTTGGCAGGGGCGACTTCCGTCTCGACGCTGAGTTGGGGAAGAACCACTGTCTCGGAGGCGTCCGGATCGGGGGCTGGCGCCTGCTGGGCGGCCGGAGGCGGCTCCTGCGCGCCGGCCGGTCCTGCGACGGTCATGACCGCTGCGGCGATCGCCAAAGAAACAGAACGCACGCGAAACATACTCTACTCCACAACGCGATACTCCAGATCGATGCCGCATCGGCTGGCATGCCTTTGCGAGCCGGCATCCGATTTGCCCGTGCAGTATGCCAACACGCTGCACGTCGATCTCGTCACGAACCTGTGGCGGTATTGTTTACTATGGAAGGATACATTAATAGTGCAGGGCTGCCACACATATCGTCGGTTCCGGCCGCGGTGCGTTCCCGCGGCGGGATAGCGGGGCAGCAGCTTGCGGAAAGGTCAGCCGCGGCGTGCGGCCTCGATAGCGGCGACGTCGATCTTCTTCATGGTCATCATCGCCTCAAAGGCGCGTCTTGCTTCATCGCCGCCGACGGCCAGTGCCTCGGTGAGCACGCGCGGCGTGATCTGCCAGGACACGCCCCACTTGTCCTTGCACCAGCCGCACGCGCTTTCCTGGCCGCCATTTCCAACGATGGCGTTCCAGTAGCGGTCGGTCTCCTGCTGGTCGTCGGTGGCGATCTGGAACGAAAACGCCTCGGTTTGCTTGAAGGCGGGGCCGCCGTTGAGGCCGAGACAGGGGATGCCGGCGACAATGAATTCGACCGTCAAGACGTCGTCCTTCTTGCCCGACGGGTAGTCGCTCGGCGCGCGGTGGATTGCGTTTATGGCGCTGTCGGGGAACGTCTCGGCGTAGAAGCGGGCGGCGGCTTCGGCATCCTTGTCGTACCAAATGCAGATTGTGTTCTTGGCCATTGCGTCTCCTCCTGTCGGCGCGATGCCACTAAAGCGTCCAGCGCGGTCCGCCGTTCCGCCCGGGCAGAGGGAGGAGTCTTCGCAGCCAATGTGGCTACGTCAGCTTCGGCCAACCCCGGACGCGACGAGCCTGTGGAAACCTATCGGGCTAGGCTTTGCGTGGTGGATAGCGGGCGACTGAACTGCTTGGTCAGCACGAATCTTCCCACGGGCCGGACGGCGCTTCTTTCCCACCAGTGCTAACACACTGAAAACGCGTTCGGATTTTTGGGGTGGTGCCCAGAAGAGGACTCGAACCTCCACGCCTCGCGGCGCTAGTACCTGAAACTAGTGCGTCTACCAATTCCGCCATCTGGGCACGGAAGGCGAGGACTTAGAGAGCGCCGCGGCTATTGTCAATTCTATCGCGTGCGGCCGCGCGCGAGCTTCACAGGCCCGTCGCAGCTCGTGTATCCCATGGGCCTGAAATGGGCTTTGGCCCGTGGCGGCCGTGGTCGCCGCTCGGGCCACGCAGGAGGATCGCAAAATGGCGGATCGTCTCGACGACCGGGGGCTGGCTACCGTGTTCGGCGGCTCGGGGTTCGTGGGCCGCTATGCCGTCACGGCGCTGGCCAAGCAGGGCTGGCGCGTGCGGGCGGCGGAGCGGCGCCCCGACCTTGCGGGCTTCCTGCAGACGGCAGGATTCGTCGGTCAGGTGGCGCCGGTGCAGGCGAACGTGCGCTATCCACAGTCGATCGAGCGGACGCTCGCCGGGGCGAAGGTCGTCGTCAACGCCGTCGGCGTGCTGAGCAGCGGCGGACGGCAGACCTTCAAGGCGATCCATGTCGATGGGCCGCGGGCGATCGCCAAGGCGGCGCGCGAGGCGGGGGTGCGCCAACTGGTGCATATCTCGGCCATCGGCGCCGATCTCAAGTCGGCTTCGCGCTACGCGCGCTCTAAGGCCGAGGGGGAAGCGGCCGTGCTGGACGAGTTCCCTGGCGCCATCATCATCCGGCCATCGATCATCTTCGGGCCGGAAGACGAATTCTTCAACCGGTTCGCCGCCATGGCGCGCATCTCACCGCTGCTGCCGCTGATCGGTGGCGGGCGGACGCGCTTTCAGCCGGTGTTCGTCGGCGACGTGGCGGCGGCGATCGCCAATGCCGCCGATGGGCTGGGCAAGGCGGGAACGATCTATGAGGCCGGTGGCCCCGAGGTGCTGAGCTTCCGCGAGCTGCTCGACCTGACTCAGGCGTGGGCCGGGCGCCATCGCGGCTACCTGCCGCTGCCGTTCTGGCTCGCCAAGCTGCAGGCGGCGCTGACGTGGCCGCTGCCCAATTCGCTGCGGCCGATCACCGTCGATCAGGTCCGTCTCCTGCAGCGCGACAACGTCGTCAGCGAGGAGGCCAAGAGCGAAGGGCGCACGCTGGCCGCGCTCGGTGTTGCAACTCCGCATGGGATCGGCGCCATCGTGCCGGCCTATCTGGTGCGCTTCCAGGCGCGCGGGCAGTTCGCGGACTATAGAGTTTAAAAGATTGTTTTTCTGACGCGAGGGGCGAGAAGCTTCGTTTGCGGCAAGCCTCAAGTGTTGCCGCCTTCGGCGGTCTAGGAACGGTTTTCCCAAAGAATAAGGGCTCCGGCCGTGCGGCGGAGCCCTCACGTGCAACGCAGGTGCTGCGTGCTCAGTGGACGCTGGCGATCTCGAGATCGTCGTCCATCGCATGTCCGATCGCCGCCTGGCGCGTGTCGGTAAGTGCCAGAGGCGTGCCGTCCGCGGCGTGCAGCGAGAAGAGGCTGATGCCTTTCGGCAGTCCTTCGATGGCCGGAAACATGCGGCTCGCTTCCTCGGAGGTGAGGGTCTTGATGTAGGCAACAACGCCGCCACCGAGCGTGGCGAGCTCGTGCTCGGTCATGACGCTGTCAGGATGCAGGGTCTTCTCGGCTTCGGTCATGACGCTACTCCTTATCTTCGCCGTGCTCGGCTCTCCCTGATTTGTTCGGCGAGAGCGTATCGGCACCCAGGGTCTCGTCCCACCGCCCAAACGCGCGGTGCGGTTCTTTTGATGCAACGCTGGTGCACGTCATTTTCTGTCGCGTATCTCGATCGTGCGTACCAGGCGCTCCGGCTCCAGGCGTTTCAGGTCGATGGTCAGCAGGCCGTCCGCCAAGTCGGCAGACTTTACCTCGATTCCCTCGGCCAGCACGAATGTGCGGGCAAATTGGCGTGCGGCGATGCCGCGATAGAGGTAGTTGCGGGCCTTGTCCTCGGTCTGCTTGCCGCGCACGATGAGCTGGCTGTCGGCGAGCGTGATCTCGAGCTGGTCGCGGGTGAAACCTGCCACCGCGAGGGTGATACGCAGGGTCTCGCTGTCGCCGTTCACCGCATCCAGGCGCTCGATGTTGTAGGGGGGATAGCCATCGCCCGATCCCTTGGTTGCCCGGTCGATCTGGCGCTCGATCTCCTCAAAACCCAGGAGCAACGGGCTCGAAAGCATAGAAATCCGCGACATCCGGCGAAAGTCCTCCTTAAGCGACCTTCAATCTGCAGCATAGCCGGAGCCTCTTAACCTTTGGCCTCCGGGCCTCCAGCCCCGCACTCGGGCGCTGGACCTGCGGGAGAACATATGGGCGACAGGCCATGTACCTTCAAGCGGCAGAGCCCGGCAGGCCTGGGGCCTCAGGGAGGATGAACACGTTGTCATTTGACAAGGGGAGGGGGAGCCCGAAGATGACAAGCAACACCATTGCTTCGCCGAGCCGACTGCGACTGCGGTTCACCATCCTGGATCAAATCGGGGTTTCATCGATGCTCAAGTTCGGCGCAAGCCGTCCGGCAACATATCTCATGGCTATGCTCATGCTTGCTCTTGCACAACAGACTGCCTCCGCCGAACCCCGCGCCACCGAGTTCAAGCTGTCGAACGGCATGGACGTCGTCGTCATTCCCGATCACCGCGCGCCCGTCGTCACGCATATGGTGTGGTACAAGGTCGGTGCCGCCGACGAGCCGAAGGGCGTCTCCGGCATCGCCCACTTCCTCGAGCACTTGATGTTCAAGTCGACCGACAAGATCGCTGTCGGCGAGTTCTCCAAGATCATTTCAAGGCTCGGTGGCCAGGACAACGCCTTCACGGGCCAGGACGTCACCGCCTACCACCAGCGCATCGCCAAGGATCAGCTCAAGACGCTGATGGAGATGGAAGCCGACCGCATGACGCACCTGCGGCTGACCAACGACGAGGTGGCGACCGAGCGGCAGGTGATCATCGAGGAGCGGCGCTCGCGCATCGACAACAACCCCGGCGCACGGCTCGACGAGCAGATGAACGCGGCGCTCTACCTGTCGCATCCTTACGGCGTGCCGGTGATCGGCTGGGCGCACGAGATGGCAAAGCTGTCGCGCGAGGACGCGCTGCGGTTCTATAAGCGCTACTACGCGCCCAACAACGCCATTCTCGTCGTCTCGGGCGACGTGACGCCCGAGGAGGTGAAGCGCCTCGCCGAGGAGACGTACGGCAAGCTGCCGGCCAACCCCGACGTCGATGGGCGTTCGCGGCCGCAGGAGCCGATCCACACTGCGGCGCGGCGCGTCACGCTGAAGGATCCGCGCGCGGGCAATGCCTCGTTCCACCGCTACTATATCGTGCCGAGCTACGTGACGGCGAAGCCGGGTGAGGCCGAGGCGCTCGACCTGTTGATGAAGATCGTCGCTGACGGCTCGACGAGCCGCCTCTACCGCAAGCTCGTCGTCGAGGACAAGGTGGCAGCCACGACGGGTGGCGACTACTCCGGCTATAGCCTCGATTCGGGTGGCCTCTCGGTCTACGCGGTGGCGAGCAACGGCGACCTCAACGCGGTCGAGGCGGACGTCGACGCGGTGCTCGATGAGATCCGCAAGAACGGCGTGACGGCGCTCGAGCTGGAGCGGGCGAAGAAGTCGCTGACGGCCGACTACGTCTACGAGAGCGACAACCAGGCGAACCTCGCGCGTCGCTACGGCTGGGCGGTGGCCATCGGCCGCAAGATCGACGACGTCGAGGCCTGGCCGGCGGCGCTCGCGAAGGTGACGCCGGAGGACATCAAGAACGCGGCCAACACCTATCTCGATGCGCGCCGTTCCGTGACCGGCTGGCTGTTACCCGAGCAGGACGACGGCAAGGGCGCCGGCGACCAGGTCCAGCAGCCGGTCGTGCACACGCGCTCCTGATGCCAACAAACAGCGAGGTTATGCTATGATCGCGGCTCGCCGTCTGCGCTCGGCGTCGTTTCGCGCCGTGTCCGGTCGCCTTAGCGCGGCGTCCCTCGCCGCGTTCGCCATCGCCTTTCTTGCCACTTTCAGCTCGCCAGCAAACGCCATGAAAATCGAGACCGTGAAGAGCCCCGGCGGCATTGAAGCCTGGCTCGTCGAGGAGCACGCGGTGCCGATGATGGCGATGCGCTTCGCCTTCGACGGAGGCAGCTCGCAGGACCCCGATGGCCAGGAGGGTGTCGCCAACTTCGTGACGGCGATGCTGGACGAGGGTGCCGGCGATCTCACCTCGCGCCAGTTCCAGGAGCGCATGGAAGACCTTTCCATGCGCATGAACTACGAGGAGGCGAAGGACGCCTTCTACGGCAACTTCGAGACGCTGACGCAGAACCGCGACGAGGCCGCAAAGCTGCTGAAGCTGGCGCTGACCAAGCCACGCTTCGACGCCGACGCCGTGGACCGCATCCGCCAGCAGCTTCTCGCCTCGCTCGCCTATGCGGCACGCGATCCCGACAAGGTGGCACAGAACAAGTGGTACGCCACGGCGTTCGCCGGGCATCCCTACGCGCGTCCCGCCAACGGCACGGAAGCGACGGTGAGCAAGATCACAGGCGCCGACCTCGAGGCCTACCGCAAGCGCACCTTCGCCAAGGACACGCTGAAGGTCGTGGCGGTCGGCGACATCACGCCCGAGCAGCTCGGCAAGCTGCTCGACGAGGTGTTCGGCGATCTGCCCGCGAGGGCGGACCTCCTCCCGGTGCCGAAGACCGATCCGGTTCCGGGCGGCAAGCAAACCGTGGTCGACATGGACGTGCCGCAGTCGGTGGCGGTGTTCGGGATGGGCGCGATGCCGCGCAAGGATCCCGACTTCATGGCCGCGTTCGTGCTCAACCAGATCATCGGTGGCGGCGGATTCGCCTCCAAGCTGATGGAAGAGGTGCGCGAGAAGCGCGGCCTCGCCTACTCCGTTTACACCTATGTCTATCCCTACCAGCACGCCTCGATCTTTTCGGGAGGCGTGGCGACGCGCAACGACATGATGGGCACCTCGCTCGACATCATCCGCGAGGAGCTGCAGAAGATGGCGAACGGCGAGGTCAGCCAGACCGACCTCGACAACGCCAAGAGTTATCTCATTGGCTCTTATCCACTGCGCTTCGACACCAACGCGAAGATCGCCTCGCAGCTCCTGGGTCTGCGCATGGATGGCTTCGGGCCGGACTACGTTGATACGCGCAACGCGAAGATTGCGGCGGTGACGCTCGATGACTTGAAGCGCGTGGCGAAGCGGCTGCTCAACACACAGAACCTCATCGTCACCGTGGTCGGCAAGCCGGCGCTGCAGCACGCGAAGGGCGGGTAGGGTCTTTTCCTCAGTGGTGACACGAGTGGGGAGAAGCTTCGCGTGCGGCGTCTGTCGTACGAGCGGATGGCCGGCGCTCGCGCCGGGGCGCCTTGCGCCCTTGCCGCCTTCGGCGGCGGAGAGCCTTCCCTAGCGTCGCGATCTGACACGAGTGGGGAGAAAGCTTTGCATGCGGCGGTCGTCGCACGAGCGGGTGGCCGGCGCTCGCGCCGGGGCGCCTTGCGCCCTTGCCGCCTTCGGCGGCGGAGAGCCTTCCCTAGCGTCGCGATCTGACACGAGTGGGGAGAAGCTTTGCATGCGGCGGTCGCCGCACGAGCGGATGGC
>Ga0164243_10001299_pt1 | contig 42680 bp, 38 predicted proteins | sample OricompcompostOP_FD_108781 | JGI IMG/M metagenome (GOLD analysis project Ga0164243, IMG submission 108781) | Organic Plus compost microbial communities from Emeryville, California, USA - Original compost - Organic plus compost (OP) | ecosystem: Engineered > Solid waste > Mixed feedstock >...
CGAGTCCGTCCTGTCTTGGTTCCCGGCGACGTCGCCGGTGGTCATGAGCGCGCGCGTCCCCCCCTGGGCCGTGCGCGGCGCCGGTGATTTCAGCCGTGCCGGCGAGAGCGAGTCAAGCTCACGGAGTGACACCTGTCGCATCCACCCGCCCCTGACCCGGTGACCGCCGTCGCACGGGGCGCCCGTGACGGGGGTCGCACAGGGACGTCGCTCGTCGTGTCGGTCGCCGCTCCCCTTGGCGCGCGGGGCGCCGGATCCGCCACGGTCGATGCGATCATGGGTGGGTGAGCGACGAGCCACAGATGCGGGGCACCGACGACGGCCACCACGGCCACGCTGGTCATGACCACGACCGCCCCGGCCGGGCCGGCCACGGCCCCGACGGCCCGGGCCATCGGGGGCACGGACGCGGCGGGCACGGTGGCGGGCACGGCCACTCGCACGCCCCGAGCAGCACGACCGCCCTCGTCGTCTCCATCGTGGCCAACACCGGCATGCTCGCCCTCCAGGTGGTGGTCGGGCTGGTCATCGGCTCCCTGGCCCTGCTGGCCGACTCCCTCCACAACGCCTCCGACGTCGTCGCCCTGGTGCTGGCCCTCATCGGCCAGGTCCTGGCCGCCCGGCCGCCGAGCCGGCACCGCACCTACGGGTTCGCCCGCGCCGAGGTGCTGGCGGCGTTGTTCAACTCGGCCGCCCTGCTCGCCATCACCGCGTGGGTGGTCGTCGAGGCGATCGGACGCATCGGTGACGCTCCGGACCTCCCGGCCGGGCCGCTGCTGATCGTCGGTGCCCTCGGCGTCGTGGTGAACGGGCTGAGCGCGTGGCTCGTGGCCCGGGCCGGCAGCTCGCTCAACATGCGGGCCGCCTTCTGGCACCTCGCCGGCGACGCCCTCGGCTCGCTCGGGGTCGTGCTGGCCGCGGTGGTCATCGCCGTCTTCGGCTGGGGGTGGGCCGACCCAGTGGCCTCGCTCCTCATCTCCGCCCTGATCGTGTGGGGCGTGGTCGGCGTCCTGCGGGAGTCGGTGGCCGTGCTGCTGGAGGCCGCCCCCCGGGGGATCGACCCCGGCGCCGTCACCGAGGCCCTCGAGGGGATGCCCGGCGTCACCGGCGTGCACCACCTGCACGTCTGGTCGCTCGACTCGGAGACACCGGCGCTCACCGGCCACCTCCAGTTCGAGCACGGCACCGACCTCCACCGGGCTCAGCAGCTGGCCGACGCCGCCAGCGCCGAGCTGCGCCGGCGCTTCGGCATCGTCCACACCACCTTCCAGGTGGAGTGCGGTGACTGCGTCGACGTCCCCGTCGCCTTCACCCCGCGCGACGCCGCCCACCCCCACGACCACTGACCGACGACCCCACCCTGGCTCACCTCCTCAGGGCATGCCTGATCAGGCGAGCCAGGGTGAGGTGGCCCTCTCACCGTGGCTCAGCTCGTCAGGGCATGCCTGATCAGGTGAGCCAGCGTGAGGGGGTGCCGGCTCGGAGCAGGAGGGCTACCGCTCGTCGGTCGACGCGGCGGTGGAGCTCGTGGTGGTGGTGGAGGCGGCCGGGGCGTCGCCGAGGGCGTAGAACTTCCCGCCCCGGGTGGCCAGGTAGATGCGGCCCTTCCAGACCGTGGGGGTGGTCTCGATGCAGCCCTCGAGCTGCACCGTCCACTTGAGGGGCGGGTCCACGCGCGGGTCGGAGACGTCGTAGGCGTTGAGGTTCCCCTTGCAGTCGCCCTCGATGAGGACGTCGTCGACGACGACGGGGGAGCCCCAGGTCTGCGAGCCGAGGTTCTTCGACCAGAGCACCTCGCCCGTCTCCATGTCGGCCGCCAGGACGCGGCCGCCGTTGGTGGCGAAGTAGACGACGCCGTCGCCGAGGGCGGGCGTGGCCCAGACGCCGGCCGTGCCCGCGACCTGGTCGGGGATCGACCACACCAGCGGGTCGTCCGGCTTGGAGGGGTCGAGCTTCATCATCTGCCCGACCTCCTTCGAGCGGGCGTTGTTCTTCTCCCACTCGCTGCCCACGTAGAGCATCCCCTGCTTGTCGGCGACGATCGTGGCGTCGGTGTCGTCGCCGGTCCAGAAGCGGAAGACCCGCGTGGGGGTGACGCCGTCCTTCAGGCCGGAGATGTCGAAGCCCTGGATGAGCCCCGCCGAGTTGGAGAAGTAGACGGTGTTGCCCGACACCATCGGCGATCCCTCGATGGAGTAGTGCCGGTCGGGGGCGTCGATGGTGAGCTGCTGGTCCCAGCTCGGGGTGGTGAAGACGATCTGCGGGTTGATGGTGACCTTGCCCGCGGCGTCGTACCCCCGGTTCAGCTTGATGATGTAGAACCAGCTGTTCTCGCCACCCTGGAACATGTAGTCGTCGAGGATGAGGGCGGCCCCGTCGAAGTCGTCGTTCCAGACCTTGGTCACGCCGTTCTCGTAGGCGTTGAGCTTGTAGAGCACCTCCGCCTGCGGACCCCGGTCGGTGGCGACGATGTAGAAGTTGTTGTCGCGCGACCCCTTGTAGCTGAGCGGGTAGCCGTCGGGATCGGTGGTCATCGAGCCCTTGGCGAGGTCGCCGGTCTTGAAGGTCTCGATGATCTCCTTGCCGGTGTCGGCGTCGAGCCAGTGGAGGCCGTAGTCGTAGCCGCCGAACGACACCCAGGTCTTCCCGTCGCGCTCGAACACGTTGGGGTTGCCGGTCCAGCCGTCGCCGCACCAGGTGGAGCGGACTCCACCGTCGCTCGAGCTGCCGCACATCCCGCCGTTCTCGGGATAGGTCCACAGCACCTGGGGCGCCTCGGGCACGGGGCCGGCGCCGTACCAGGAGCGGGTGGGGTTCCCCCGGAAGGTCGTGTAGCCGACGGTCTCGGTGTCCCACGGCTCCTGCGACGACAGGGGGTTCACCCACCCGTCGTACGGCGGCAGCGTCGTGGTGGTGGTCTCCGGCGCCGTCGTCTCGGTCGGCTCGGTGCCGGCCCCCGCCGGCTCGCCGCCGGCGGTCTCGTCGTCGCGGCTGCGCCAGGCGAACAGACCCCACGCGAACACGAGGACCACCACCACCCCGATCAGTGCCAGCCAGGGGCCCCGCCTCGCCTGCGTCATGGGTGCTCGTCTCTCCGTGGGGGTCGCCCTCGCTCAGCCGGCGCTGCCCTCGGCGACGAGGCGCTCCAGCACGAGCTCGGGGTTGTCGGACTCCAGCCGTTCCAGCCAGTACTGGCTCTCGAACAGGGCCATGAGCGTACCGTCGGCCCTCTCCAGGATCCGGACACCACGCATGCCCTGCAGCTGGGCGGCCGACGGCCGGTCGGTGCGGCGGGCGATCCTGTAGCTGGTCGGGGAGAGCTCGACCGGCGCGCCGAACTCGTTCTCCAGCCGGTACACGGCGACATCGAACTGCATGGGCCCGACGGCGGCGAGCACCGGTGCGCTGTCGCCCTGGTCGACGTCGCGCAGCACCTGCACGACGCCTTCCTCGTCGAGCTGGGAGATGCCCTTGCGGAACTGCTTGTACTTCGCCGTGTCGCGCACCCGGGCGACGGAGAAGTGCTCGGGGGCGAAGCTGGGGATGCCGGGGAACTCGACCGGCTCGTCGATCCAGAGCGTGTCGCCGACTCGCACCTCGGTGGCGTTCACGAGGCCGACGACGTCGCCGGGGTAGGCGTCCTCGAGCGTCTCACGCTCGGACCCGAACACCTGGTGGGCGTACTTGGTGGCGAACGGCTTTCCGGTGGGCCCGTGGGTGATGACCATCCCCCGCTCGAAGCGGCCGGAGCACACCCGCAGGAAGGCGATGCGGTCGCGGTGCGACGGGTCCATGTTCGCCTGCACCTTGAAGACGAACCCGGAGAACGGCGCGTCGAGGTCGCGGGGCGTGCCCTCGACGTCCTCCCGGGGCGAGGGCGGTGGGACGAGGTCGACGACCGCGTCGAGCAGCTTGCGCACGCCGAAGTTGGTCAGCGCCGAGCCGAAGAACGCCGGTGTGGACTGGGCGCCGAGGAACAGCTCCACGTCGAGGTCGGCCCCGACCTCGTCGAGCAGCGTGATCTCGTCCTGGGCGGCGTCCCACGCCGGGCCCTCGTCGGCCGCCGCCCGCTCCGGGTCGACGATCTCCTCGGGCGCCTCGGTGGCACCCCGGGCGACGCGGGTGAACCGGGTGAACAGCCCGTCGCGGCGGTCGATGACGCCGCGGAAGTCGCCGGCGATGCCCACCGGCCAGGTGACGGGCGTGACGACCAGGCCGATCTGCTGCTCGATCTCGTCGAGCAGCTCGAGCGGCTCGCGTCCCGGTCGGTCCCACTTGTTGATGAACGTGAGCAGCGGCATCTCCCGCTGTCGGCACACGTCGAACAGCTTCAGGGTCTGGGGCTCGATGCCCTTGGCCGCGTCGAGCACCATCACCGCGGCGTCCGCGGCGGCGAGCACCCGGTAGGTGTCCTCGGAGAAGTCGCGGTGGCCGGGGGTGTCGAGCAGGTTCACCACGCAGTCCCGGTACGGGAACTGGAGCACGGTGGAGGTGATGGAGATGCCGCGCTGCTGCTCGAGCGCCATCCAGTCCGAGGTGGCCGAGCGTCGGCCGCTGCGGGCCTTCACCGCCCCGGCCTCGCTGGTGAGGGCCCCGCCGTAGAGCAGGAACTTCTCGGTGAGGGTGGTCTTCCCCGCGTCCGGGTGGCTGATGATGGCGAAGGTGCGGCGCCGTGTGGCTTCGTCGGCGGGGGAGGGCATTCCGGCGAGGGTACCGGTGGCCTCCACGACCCGGCGAAGCGCGCGACCGGGGCGACGTAGGCTCCCGACCGTGGAGGGGGACGACACGCGCGACTACCCGGGGGCTCGCCCACCGGACCGCACCCATCGGATCGACAGCAGCGGGATCAGCCTGGCGGTGAACGAGTGGGGTGAGCCCGACGCGCCCCTGCTGGGCCTCGTGCACGGCGGCTTCGACTTCTCCCGCACCTTCGACGTGTTCGCCCCGATGCTCGCCGACGCGGGGTGGCGGGTGGTGGCCTGGGACGCCCGGGGCCACGGCGACTCCGACCACGCCCACTTCTACAGCTGGGCCGCCGACGTCCGCGACCACCTGGCCGCCATCACCGCGCTGGCCGACGGGCCCATCCCGCTCGTCGGGCACTCCAAGGGCGGCGGCCAGCTCCTCGACCTGCTCGACGCCCGCCCCTGCCTGGCCTCGGCCTACGTGAACCTCGACGGCCTGCCCTCGCACTTCTCCGCACCGGACATCAACGACCGCGAGCGTCGTCGCATGCGCCGTGACGACCTCACCGCCACCCTCGACCGCCGGCGCCGGCGCAACGAGCTCTCCCGCCGGCCCGACACCATCGCCGGGCTCGCCGCCCGGCGGGCGCCCATGAACCCCCGTCTCTCCCGGGAGTGGCTCGAGTACCTCGTCACCGTCGGCGCCCGCCACGACGACGACGGCTGGCGCTGGAAGATCGACCCCGTCCTCCACCTCGGCGGCTTCGGCCCCTGGCGGCCGAACTGGTCGATGGAGCACCTGGCCAACCTCGACCTGCCGTTCCTCGGCGTGCTGTCCGGGGTCGTCGACGATCCGATGGGGTGGAAGAGCCGGCGGGGCGACGTGGCCCCGTTCCTGCCGCCCGACGGACGCCTCGAGTTCTTCGACGACGTGGGCCACTTCCTCCACATCGAGCAGCCCCGGATGATCGCCGACCTGGTGCTCGAGTTCCTGGAGCCGTACCGATGACCCGCACCACCGAGCGGCTCCCCAACGGCCGCCTGGAGCTCGCCCTCCATACCCTCGCCGAGGGGGAGGGCCGCCCTCTCCTGCTCCTGCACGGGCTGGGCGAGCGGGCCCCGCTCGAGCGTCCGTCGTGGACCGCGGCGTGGCCCGGCCCGGTGCTGGCCCTCGACTTCACCGGTCACGGCGAGAGCGACGTGCCCGTCGGGGGTGGCTACATGCCCGAGTCGCTCATGGCCGACGTCGACGCGGTGCTGGCGGTCAAGGGGCCCTGCACCATCGTCGGCCGCGGCCTCGGCGCCTGGGTGGGCCTGCTGATCGCGGGGGCCCGGCCCGAGCTGGTGCGGGGCGTGGTCCTCGCCGACGGGTCCGGCCTCGTGGGCGGAGGTCCGCAGCCCCCGTCGCCGTACACCGAGGTGCTCCCGGCGGGGCCCCACGCCACGCCCGACCCGTACGCCCTGCTCGAGCTGAGCCGCGACGTGCGGCCGCCCGACTACGCCCTCGACTTCGTGCGCTTCGCCATCGAGGGGTCCGAGCTGGCCCACCCGATCGTGGTCAGCGCCCGCAACCGGCCCGACTGGCTGGCGGCGGTGGCGGCCGAGATCGACGTGCTCGACCTCCCTCTCGCCGAGGCCGTCGCCACCTTCGCCGACCAGGCCTGATCCGCCTGCCGCCTGCCGCCTGCCGCCGGTCGGCGGGTGTCGAGGTGTCAGGTGTCGCGGGAGGCGACGTAGGCGGCGAGCTGGCGCAGGGCATCGATCGCCTCGGTGGCGAGCGGCGCCTGGTCGAGCGCCGCGACCGCCTCGCCGGTGAGCTCACCGATCGACCGCTCGATCTCGGTCCTCGCCCCCGTGGCCTCGATGAGCTCCTGGAGGGCGGTCACCTCGTCGTCGGAGAGGTCCGGACGGCCGACCCGGTCGAGCAGGGCGGCCCCCTCCGGGTCGCCGCGCTGCGCCCGTTCCACGGCGATCGCCAGCAGCGGGGTCGGCTTGCCCTCGCGCAGGTCGTCGCCCACCGGCTTGCCGGTGCGGGCCTCGTCGCCGAACGTGCCGAGGATGTCGTCGCGCAGCTGGAACGCCTCACCGAGCGGCGCGCCGTAGGCCGACAGCGGACCGGCCAGCTCGTCGAGGCGCCCGGCCAGCGCGGCCCCCACGTGCAGCGGGCGCTCGATCGTGTACTTGCCGGACTTGTAGCGGGCGATGCGGCGGGCGGTGGCGAGGTCGGTGCCGCCCCGGGCGGTGCCGAGCACGTCGAGGTACTGGCCCACGTTGAGCTCGATCTTGAGCTCGTTCCACACCGCGAACGCGTCGCCGGGCGCTCCGGTCATGAGCCGGTCGGCGAAGACCTCGGCGAGGTCGCCGACGAGGATGGCCACACCTTCGCCGAAGCGCCGGGATTCACCGCGCCAGGCGGCAGTGGAGTGGGTGGCGTCGAACTCGACGTGGATGGTGCGCTCCCCCCGGCGGGTGGCGGAGCCGTCCATCACGTCGTCGTGGACGAGGGCGAAGGCGTGGAGCAGCTCGAAGGCCACGCCGGTGTCGACCACCGCGGGGTCGGTGGGCGAGCCGCCGGCGCCCACGAACGCCCAGTGGCAGAACGCCGGCCGGAGACGCTTGCCGCCGGCCAGCACGAAGCGGGCGAGGGCGTCGAACGGCGCGGTCAGGTCAGGGTCGACGACGGACCAGCGGGCGGTCTCGGCGTCGAGCACCTCGCGGAGGCGGGCCTCGACCGGCGCGGCGACCGTGGAGAGCGCCGACGGGATCGGGACGGGCACCGTCACCCCTCGGCGGCGAACAGCCCGCCGGGCCCCTCGTCGGAGGTGGCGGCTTCGGTGCCCTCGGTGGGTTCGAGCGGGGCCACCGCCTCGAGGTCGGCGACGATGCGGGTGACCTCCACCCGGGCCGCGTCGAGCCGGCGCCGGCACAGCTGCACCAGGTCGGCGGCGCGCCGCACCCGGTCGGCGAGCACGTCGACGTCGACCTCGTCGCCGTCGAGCTCGGCGAGGATGGCCTCGAGCTCCTCCACCGCGTCGGCGTACCCCAGGTCGTCGAGGTCGTTCGGCTCGGTCTCAGGCGGCATCGGGCGGGTCCTCTCCGGAGGGGGCGGCGGTCACCGTGCTGGTGACGGTGCCGTCGGCGAGGGTGGTGACAAGCGTGTCGCCGGGGCCGACGTCGGTGCTCTGTCGCACGACGCTACCGGTGGCGGTGCGGGTGATGGACCAGCCCCGGGCGAGGGCCCGGGCCGGATCGAGCGCGTGGAGGTGGGTGCCGGCCGCCTCGAGGCGGGCCTCGGCCCGGCGCGCCGCTCCCGACGCGGCGGGACCGACGCGGGCGGCCAGCAGGTCGAGCGACCGGGCGTGCACGCGGAGGTGGGCGCGGGCGGCGCCCTCGGCCCGCCCGGCCCGCCGCTCCACGGCCGCACGGCCTCGTTCGAGGGCCGCGGGTGCCGCCCGCCCCGCCCGGCCGGCGACGACCTGCAACCGGTGGTCCTCCACGGTCAGGCGGGTCTGCACCGCCCGGGCCGTGTGGCGGGCGTGGGCGTCGAGGTGCGACGAGCGCTCCGCCAGGGTGCGAGCGGCCGCCGTGGCGATGTCGTGCCAGGCCTGCTCGGCGCGCCCGTGCGCCGTCGCGGCCAGCTCCACCAGCGCGCTGGCACAGGCGGTGGGGGTCTTGTGGGCGCGGTGGGCGACGACGTCGGCCACCGACGAGTCGATCTCGTGGCCGATGCCGGTGAGCACGGGCACGGGGAGGGTGGCGATGGTGCGCGCCACCAGCTCGTGGTCGAACGCCGCCAGGTCGGTGCGCGCCCCACCGCCGCGGACCAGGGCGACGACGTCGACGTCGGCTCCGGCCGCGGCGAGCAGCGCGGCGGCAATCGAGCGCTCGCTGCCGGCGCCCTGCACCCGGGCGTCGACGAGCACCACCTCCCACGCCAGCCCGCTGTCGGCGAGGGTCTGGAGCACGTCGGCCTCCGCCGCGCTGCGGGCGGCGGTCACCAGGGCGACCCGGCGGGGCACGAGCGGCAGCGGCAGGGCCCGGTTCCGCTCGAGGAGACCCTCGTCGGCCAGCACCCGCAGCACGCGCTCGCGCTCCGAGGCGAGCAGGCCGAGCGTGTAGGTCGGGTCGATCCCCTGCATCTGGAGCTGCACCCGCCCCGACGGGGCCCACAGGTCGAGGGGTCCGACGATGCGGATGCGCACGCCGTCGGCCATGCGGATGGACCCGGCCCGCTTCAGCTGGGCGTTCACCCCCATGCGCACCGACGACCACAGCACGACGGGCATCGAGGCCACGACCGAGCCCTTCTCGTCGCGGTCGACCAGGTCGAACCAGACGTGGTGGTTGCGCCCCCGCTTCAGGCCGGCGATCTCGCCCTGGACCCACACCGGCTCGGGGAAGCGGGCCGCCACCGCCGCCCGCACGCCCTCGACGAGCTCGGTGACGCTGTAGGTCCCGTCCGGCATGCCCGGCACCGTAGCGGGCAGGGGCGGTCCTAGAGTCGGCCGGGATGGCCCCCCTCCGCACCTTCCACCGGCAGCGCAACCGGCTGGCGGCCGTCGCCCTGGCCGGGCTGCTCCTCTCGTCGGCCGCGGCGTGCAGCTCGTCGGGTGACGGCGCCGCCGACGGCACGACCACCACGTCCTCGACGGTCACCGGCGGCACCGGCACCACGTCCGGGCCGGCGACCTCCTCCACCGCCACCACGGTCGACGGGGAGAGCGACGTCACCTCTCCGTCGACGCTCCCGAGCTACGACGGGCCGTGCGCGGCGCTCGCCGACACCTACGGGCTCGACCAGGTCCAGCCCCGCAACTCCGACAGCTGGGTCGACGAACGGCAGCGCATCGTCGTCGACGCGCAACGGGAGGCCGCCCTGCTCGGGCAGGCCCAGCGGGGGGCGCCCGCCCAGATCGCCGCCCAGCTCGCCACCATGCAGGCCTACGCCTCGTGGATCGCCACCACCGTCGAGGGCGCCGACAGCTACTCCGCCGCGGTGAGCGCCATCGGTGGGTACCCCGACCAGGTCGGCGTGTCGCTCGCCATCGCCTCGGTCGGCACCTGGCAGCGCGACAGCTGCCCCCGCTGACCGCCGCTCGGGGCGCGGCCCGTCCCGGGCGCGCCACGGCCCGGGCCACCGGCGAACGCCGGCGACCCGGGCCGCGGTGGGTCACTCCTGGACGAGCTCGATGAGCGTGCCGAGGGCGTCCTTCGGGTGGATGAAGGCGACAGTGGTGCCTCGGGAGCCGGGGCGGGGCTGCTCGTCGAGCACCCGGAAGCCCTGGGCCTTCACCGCGTCGAGGGCCTCGCCGCAGTCGGCTACCCGGTAGCCCACGTGGTGGATGCCGGGGCCGCCGCGCTTCTCGAGCCACTTGGCGACGGTGGAGTCGTCGCGGGTGGGGGTGAGGAGCTGGACGTAGCTCTCGGCCACCTTCAGCAGGGCCTCCTCGACGCCGTCGCTCTCGACCACCTCGCGGTGGTCGACGACCGCGCCGAAGGTCTCGCGGTAGTAGTCGATCGCCTCGCCCAGGTCGGGGACGGCGATGGCGATGTGGTCGATCTCGGTGAGCAGCGGCTTCACCTGGCCGGACTCGTCGCTCTGGGCGACCTCGTCCTCTTCTCCCGGTCGGCGGGCGGTGATCCCCATGGTGTCTCTCCTAGGCGCCGTGGCGGCGGAACAGGGTGATGCGGTCTTCGCCCACCTTCTCACGGAACTCCGGGTCGTCGATCCCGAGCCCTTCCGACGGGGCGAGGCACAGCACCCCGATCTTGCCCTCGTGGAGGTTCTTGTGGACCTGGTAGGCCGCCTCACCGGTCTGCTCGAGGGGGTAGACCGCGGAGAGGATGGGCTGCACCTTCCCCTGCCGGATCAGCTCGTTGGCCGCCCAGGCCTCCGCGTAGTTGGCGAAGTGGGAGCTGACGATGCGCTTCAGCTTCATCCAGAGGTGGCGGTTGTCGTACTCGATCATGAAGCCGCTGGTGGCGGCGCAGGTCACGATCGTGCCGCCGCGGGCAGCGACGAACACGGAGGCGCCGAAGGTCTGGCGACCGGGGTGCTCGAAGACGATGTCGACGTCGCGCCCGATGAGCGAGCGGATGTCCTTGCCCAGCCGTCGCCACTCGGACTCGTCCTGGGTGTGCTCGTCGCTCCAGAAGCGGTAGCCCGCCTCGCGCCGGTCGATGACGTGCTCGACGCCGAGGTCGTGCAGGAGGTCGACCTTGTCGGGGGAGGAGACCACGCCGACGGGCGTGCCCCCTCCGTTGAGGACGTACTGGCAGGCGTAGCCGCCGAGGCCGCCCGTGGCGCCCCAGACCAGCACCGCGTCGCCCTGCTTCATCGGCGCCGCGTTGGCGCTGACCAGCATGCGGTAGCTGGTGGAGTTGCAGAGGGCGTTGACCGCCGACTCCTCCCAGGAGAGGTGCGCCGGCTTGGGCATCAGCTGGTTCGCCTTCACCACGGTGAGGTCGGCGAGACCGCCGTAGTTCGTCTCGAAGCCCCAGATGCGCTGGTTGTCGGCCAACATCGAGTCGTCGTGGCTCGACGGGTCCTGGTCGTCGACGTAGTTGCAGTGCACCACCACCCGGTCGCCGGGCTGCCACCTCCGCACGGCGGAACCGACCCGCAGCACCACGCCCGCGGCGTCGGAGCCGACGGCGTGGAAGTCCTGGTCGTGGCGGGCGCCCCAGATGCTCTCGCGGCCCAGGCGGCTGAGGAACCCGAACGTGGGGAGCGGCTCGAAGATCGAGGTCCAGACGGTGTTGAAGTTGATGGAGCTGGCCATCACCGCCACCACGGCTTCGTCGGGAGCGAGCTCGGGGAGGGGGATGTCCTGCACGTGCAGGGACCGGCGGGGGTCCTTGTCGGTCGACTCGAGGCCCTCGAACATCTCCTGGTCCTCCTTGCGCACCACCACGGCCCGGTAGGCCTCCGGCAGCGGGAGGGCGGCCAGCTCGGCTCCGCTGGCGCCGGACTGGATGGCCTCGAGGATCTCGTTCATGGGCCGGCAAGGTAGTTGTGACCGAGCGGTAACCGCCAGGGTCGGTGGGCGGTGGCGGACCTCGGGGTGGTGTCGGTGGTGATGCGAGGGGGTGCGGCCGGCGGGCCGGTGAGCTGGGTAAGGTGTGCCGACCACGGAGAGTGCTCGTCCACCACCCGCCTCCGGAGGACCGCGTGTCCCTGACCCCCGACGACATCGACGCCATCGCTCGGCGGGCGCGCGCCGAGGCGGAGGCGGTCGCGCTGCGGGCCAAGGCCGAGGTCGACGCCGTGGCCGTGCGGGCCGTGGCCGACGCCGAGGCGGCCGCCGCCCGGGCTCGGGCGGAGCTCGAGGCCGACGCCCTGCGTCGCGGCGCCGAGGCCGACCGCGAGGCGGCCGCCCGGTTGCTGGCCGAGGCCCGCCTCCGGGTCGAGGAGATGCTGGCCGACGCCGAGGCGGCGCTCGGCCGGGCCGAGGCGGCACGCACCGCGGCGGCCGAGGCCTCGTCGGGGCCCGCCGTCATGCCGTCCTCGGCTGCTCCGGCCGCGCCCTGGCCCGCGCCGGTGGCGGAACCGGCCGTTCCGACGGCGTCCGCGCCGGCCGCCGCCGAGCCGGCGCCGCCTGCTGCGCCGTCCGGCACCGCGCCCTCGGCCGTGGTCCACCCGCCTTCGGGTCCGACGATCGGCGCCGTCGACCCCGCCACCCTCGACCGCCTCGAGGCCACGCGGGAGCACCTGTACGCCGCGATCGCTCGCCTCGCCCAGGTCAGCGGCCCCGTGCTCGACCTCACCGACGCCACGGTGGGCACCGCCCCGGTGGCGGAGCCGGCCGCCGTCGGGGGAGGCAGCGCCGCCAGCCGGTCGGGCGCGACGTCCGCCCCGCCGCCCGCCGCCTCGCCCGCCCCGGGTGCCGCGGGTGCCGCGGCAGCGTCCTCGGTCGAGGCCGACAGCGTCGATGCCGTGGTGCGGGCCGCCGTCGCCACCGCCGCCACCGGCGCCACCACCGTCGACCGCCCCGAGCTGTGGGGCACCGACAACCCGTCACGCCGGCGCCAGCAGCTGCGCGACGACCGCGACATCCTCTAGGCGGCATACACCCGCTGGGTTACCGGCTGGTAGCCGGTCCCGCGCCGCCGGATAGGGTGGTGCGCCCGGGATCGAGCGGTCCCGGCCGAGGGGGTCGGGCCCGTCGACTCAGGTCGACGCCACGAGCCCCCTCCCGACGCACCACTGCTTGGAGGACGTGATGGCTGGTTCGGTGATCCTGACGGGGGCGCGCACGCCCATCGGAAAGCTCTCGGGGGCCCTCGCCGGCTTCGAGGCGACCGACCTCGGCGCCATCGCCATCAAGGCCGCGCTGGAGCGTGCCGGCCTCTCGCCCGAGCAGGTCGACTACGTCTTCATGGGCCAGGTGCTGCTCGGCGGCGCCGGCCAGATGACTGCCCGCCAGGCCGCCGTGAAGGCCGGCATCCCGCTCTCGGCCCCGGCCACCACCGTGAACAAGGTGTGCCTCTCGGGCCTCAACGCCATCCACCTGGCCGACCTCTACATCCAGAACGGCGAGGCCGACATCGTCATCGCCGGCGGCATGGAGTCGATGACCAACGCGCCGTACCTGCTGCCCAAGGCGCGCAGCGGCTACCGCATGGGCGACGGCACCCTCGTCGACTCGATGATGTACGACGGCCTGTTCTGCGCCATCGACCAGCTCGCCATGGGCGCCGGCACCGAGAAGTACGCCCGCACCGCCGAGATCCTCCGCGGCCCGCAGGACGAGCTGGCCTACCTCAGCCACGAGCGCGCCGCCAAGGCCCAGAAGGACGGGCTCTTCGACGCCGAGATCGTCAAGGTCGAGATCCCCCAGCGCAAGGGCGACCCGATCCTGTTCAGCGAGGACGAGGGCGTGCGGGCCGGCACCACCCTCGAGTCGCTGGCCGCCCTCCGGCCGGCCTTCGACAAGGCGGGCAACATCACCGCCGGCAACGCCTCCCAGATCTCCGACGGCGGCTCGGCCGTCGTGGTCTGCTCGGAGGCCACCGCCGACAAGCTCGGCGTCGAGCCCCTCGGCCGCATCGTGGGCTACGGCCAGGTCGCCGGTCCCGACCCGTCGCTGCTCCACCAGCCCGCCGCCGCCATCGAGCAGGCGCTCGAGCGGTCGGGCCTGAAGGTCGGCGACCTCGACCTGTTCGAGCTGAACGAGGCCTTCGCTGCGGTGGGCGTGGCGTCGATGGACCGGCTCGGCATCACCGCCGAGGTCACCAACGTGAACGGCGGCGCCATCGCCCTCGGCCATCCCATCGGCATGTCCGGCAACCGGGTCGCCCTGCACCTCCTGCACGAGCTCAAGCGGCGCGGCGGTGGCAAGGGCGCGGCAGCCCTCTGCGGCGGTGGCGGTCAGGGCGACGCCATCCTCCTCGAGACGGTCTGACGCCCGCGCCCGACGGCGCACCACCGGCACGAGACGGAGCCCGGGCCACGGCCCGGGCTCCGTCGCGCGCGGGCGGGCGGTGGCGGCGGGCCGTGCTCTCGCATGGCCCGGACGGTACGAGCCGGGCGCGAACAGGGCGGCGCTGACCCGCGAGTGATCAGTCGAGCTCGCGGCGGCCTTCGAGGGCCCGGCCGAGGGTGAGCTCGTCGGCGTACTCGAGGTCGCCGCCGACCGGCAGACCGCTGGCGATGCGGGTGACCTTCAGCCCCAGGGGCTTCAGCAGTCGACCGAGGTACATGGCCGTGGCCTCCCCCTCGATGTTGGGGTTGGTGCAGAGGATGATCTCCTCGATGCCCTCGGGCTCGACCCGGGCCAACAGCTCCTTGACCCGTAGCTGGTCGGGGCCGATGCCCTCGATCGGGCTGATGGCGCCCTGGAGGACGTGGTAGCGGCCCTTGAACTCGCCGGTCTTCTCCACCGCCACGATGTCGCGGGGCTCCTCGACCACGCACACCACGGTGCTCTCCCGCCGGGGATCGGCGCAGATGCCGCAGCGCTCGCCCTCGGCGATGTTGAAGCACGTCTGGCAGAACGCCACCCGCTCCTTCACCACCGTGATGGCGGTGGCGAGGCGCACGGCGTCCTCCTTGGGCAGCTTCAGGAGGTGGAAGGCGATGCGCTGGGCGGACTTGGGGCCGACGCCGGGCAGGCGGCCGAGCTCGTCGATGAGGTCCTGGACCGGACCGGCGTAGACGGTCACGGCGCCCCGGGGTCGGTGTCGTCGTCGGCGCCGGCGTCATGGGCCGACGCGTCGAGCACGCCCCCGAAGCCGGGCAGGCCGCCGGGCGCGCCACCCGAGGCGTCGCCGAAGCCGGCCAGCCCGCCCAGGGCGCCGAGGTCGAGGCCGCCGATGGACGAGCGCTGGAGGGCGTCGATCTGGGCGACGGCGTCGTTGAGGGCGGCCAGGACCAGGTCCTCGAGGAGACCGACGTCGTCGGGGTCGACCGCGTCGGGGCGGATGGTGACGTCGAGGAACTGCATCGACCCCGTGACGGTGATCTCCACCGCCCCGCCGCCGGCCCGGCCGGTGACCTCGGCCTCGGCCGCCTGGGCCTGGGCCTCCATGAGCTGGCTCTGCATGTCCATGGCCTGGTTCAGCAGGGCGTTGAGATCGAACTGGTCGGACACGGGGCGCTCCGGAGGGGGAGGGGGGTCGGGGGTGGTGGGGCTCAGGCGTCGTCGTCGGTGACGAGCTCGGCGCCCGGGAAGATGGCGGTGATGCGGTCGAGGCCGGAGGTGGCCGCCTCCGGGGCGTCGGTCAGCTCGGTGAGGTCGATGGCCTCGTCGTCGTGGCCGCCCGAGGGACTGGGATCACCGGACGGGGGCGGTGCCACCGAGAGGTGCGGCGGCGAGCTGGGGTCGGGGGTGTCGCCGTCGACCACGATGCGGATGGGCACGGGGCGGCCGAAGTGGGCGGCCAGGGCCGACTCGACGTCGGCCCGGCACTCCTCGCAGCGCGAGGCGTGCACCGGGTTGGGCAGGCCGAAGACGGCGGCGTCGTCGTCGACCCGGACCCAGTGGCCGCCGCCGAAGCGGGCCTTGGCCTTCTGGGGGAGGGCGGAGAGGAGCCGGTCGCCCCAGGCGAGGGTGATGTCGTCGCGGCTCGGCAGCCCTCCGCCGGCGGTGGCCGGGGGAGCGGAGGCGGCCGGTGGGGCGGCGGGCTCCGACGGGACTGGTGGCGCGGATGGGGCAGAAGGCGCCGCCGGGGTCGTGGGGGTCGTGGGCGGCGCCTCGTCCGATGGCGTGGCGGGCGCGGACGTGGTGGAGGGGGCGGGCGCGGGGGCGGCGGGCGCGGCAGGCGCCGCGCCGGGGCGGGCAGGTCGCGCCGGGGCCGGCGGGCGGCTGGGTGCCTTGGCCGGCGCCGGTCGACCAGGGGCGCCGGCGGGGCCGCCGGTGCGCTGGCGCAGCACCTGGCGGGCGGCGTCGCCGGGCCGACCGCCTCCGGTGATCGGCACGACGGGGACGTCGTCGGCGTCTCCCGGCTCGATGCCGGCCGGCTCGTCGACCGTCGACGCCGGGGCGCTCCGGCTGGCGGTGGGCGCTGGCGGGGTGGGCGCCGGGGTGGCCGGGGCCGCGGGGCCGACCGTGGCGGGGGCCGGTGCGGACGAGGCCATGGGGGCGCCCCGCTCCAGGCGGGCGATGCGCTCGGCCAGGGCGGCGACCGAGGTGTCGGCGTCGGGCCGGGTGAGGCGGACGAGGGCGACCTCGAGCGGGATGCGGGGATCGAGGGCGTCCTGGATGCCGACGAAGGCCTCGCCCAGCAGCTCGAGGGCCCGGGTGGCGCCCGGCGCGGTGAGCCGGCGGGCCTGGTCGGTGACCCGCTCGCGGTCGGCATCGGGCAGGCGGGACAGGTCGGCGCCCACCGCCGCGAGGAAGACGTCGCGGAGGCGGGCGATGAGCGACTCGCCGAGCACGCGGGGGTTGCGGCCCCGACTCATGGCGGCCTCGACCGCGACGAGGGCCCGTCCGGTGTCGTGCTCGCAGAGGGCCTCGACCAGCTCGTCGACGGCGTCGACGGAGTCGGGCACCCCGCCGGCGGCGACGACCCGGTCGAGGGCGGAGAGCGTGTCGCGGGCCGAACCCCCGCCGGCCCGCAGCACGTAGGCGCGGCCCTCCGGGGTGAGATCGAGGCCGGCGTCGGCGACCACGTCGTCGACCAGGCCCTCGAGGTCGGACGCCGGCAGGAGGTGCACCTCGAAGTGCTGGGTGCGGCTGCGGATGGTGGGCAGCACCTTCTGCGGGTCGGTGGTGGCGAGCACGAACACGACGTGGTCGGGCGGCTCCTCGAGCGTCTTCAGCAGGGCGTTGGACGCCGCCGCCGAGAGCATGTGGACCTCGTCGAGGATGTACACCTTGGTGCGGCCGGGGGTGCCGAGCGAGGCCTTGGCGATGAGCTCCCGCACCGCCTCGACGCCGTTGTTGGACGCGGCGTCGAGCTCGTGGACGTCGAAGCTGGTGCCGGCTTCGATGGCGAGGCACGAGGCGCACTCGCAGCACGGCTCGCCGTCGACGGGGTTCTCGCAGTTGAGGACCTTCGCCAGGATCCGCGCCGTGGAGGTCTTGCCCGTGCCGCGGGGCCCCGAGAAGAGGTAGGCGTGCCCGACCCGGTCCTCGATGACGGCGTTGCGCAGGGCGTTGACCAGGTGCTCCTGACCCCTGACCTCGCGGAAGCGGCGGGGTCGGTAGCGACGGTAGAGCGACTGGTAGGCCATCCCCGCCGAGCCTACCGACCACCCCGCACCCCCGCCGCCGCCCCCCACCACCCCCGGATGGCTCGTTTGGCGGCGCTGGAGCGCCGCCAAACGAGCCACGGATCCCGTCCCGCGACGTTCCGTGGCTCGTCTGGCGGTGTCGGGGCACCCTGGATCGAGCCATCCAGGATCGGGTTCGTGCGGGAGCCCGTCCGCTGTCACACCTTCTGAGTTGGATGGTGCACATGGCTGGAGCACTGAAGTGGACCGAGGTGGCGCAGCGGCAGCACGGGATCGTGAGCCGGGCACAGCTCGCAGCGCTCGGCTGCACGACCGACGCGGTGCGTCACGCCGTGCGGACGGAGCGCCTGAGGTGGCTGAGCCCCCGTGTCCTCTGCGTCGTGGGATCGGCCGACACGGCGCGGCAGCGGGCGATGGCCGCGGTGCTGGACACGTCCGACGGCTGCGTGGCGCTGTGGTCGGCGCTGGCGCTCTGGGGGCTGCCCCTCTGGCGGCTGGAGCCGGTGCACGTGCTCACCCCTCGCCCGCCGCACCGGGGGTCGCCGCACCTCGGCATCGTGCACAGCACGTTGCGCCGGCTCGACACCGACGTGGTGGAGGTGGACGGGATCCCGGTCACGACGCCCGCCCGCACCCTGCTCGACCTCTCCTTGCGGGTCCGCCCCGCCAAGCTCGAGGACATCTGCGACGACCTTCTCCGCCGGAGGCTCATGACGCCGGCCGCCCTGCGGGAGGTCGCCGCTCGCCTTCCCGAGAACAGCCGCACCCCGGGCTATCGAGTGCTCCGCCGGCTGTCCGAGGCGAGGCCGGACGGCTACGTCCCCACCGGGTCGGGGCTCGAGCGCCGCTTCGAGCGGATCGTGGAGGAGGCGGGGGAGGCGCCGTTCACCCGCCAGGTCGACATCGGCGACGACGAGGGCTGGATCGGCCGGGTCGACTTCGCGGACCGTCGTCTGAAGGTCGTCGTGGAGATCCAGAGCCGCACCTTCCACACCACGATCAGCGACCGACGCCGGGACGCCGAGCGGATCTCCCGCCTCCGAGCCGCCGGCTGGATCGTGCTCGAGATCACCGAGGACGAGCTCCTCGAGCACCCGGACCGGGTGGTCGCCCAGGTCCGGGCCGCCCGGCGAGCCGCCCGCCTGGCGACGGCGGCGTAGCCCGAGAACGGCACGGGCCCGCCACGAGGGCGGGCCCGAGGTCCTGCTGGCGGAGGGAGTGGGATTCGAACCCACGGTGAGTTTCCCCACACACGCTTTCCAAGCGTGCCGATTCGGCCGCTCTCGCACCCCTCCAAGGGTGTCCCGGACGGAGGCCGTCCGGGCTCTGGGACCGACAGGGTATCCTGTCCTCCGGCCCGCTCTCGCGTGTGGCGGTCGGGCCCTGTGCAATCGGAACCCGTGAACCGAGTCAGGGCCGGGAGGCAGCAGCTCTCAGCGGGAACCCCGATGTGCCGCAGGTCGCCTGACCGTCACACGGGAGAGCGGGCCCTTCCGCGCCCGCACGGACCGATCCGTGGCTCGTTTGGCGGTGCTGGGACCCCGCCGATCGAGCCATCCACCTGCGCGAGGGGCGATCCGTGGCTCGTTTGGCGGTGCTGGGGCCCCGCCGATCGAGCCATGCAGGGTGGGTGAGTAGGGTCGCCGGGGTGACGGACGAGGAGCTGATGGGGCTGGCGCTGGAGGAGGCCCGGGCCGCGGCGGGGCACGGCGACGTGCCGATCGGCGCGGTGATCGTCGTCGACGGGCGGGTCGTGGCCCGCCGCCACAACGAGCGGGAGCTCACCGGCGACCCCACCGCCCACGCCGAGGTGCTCGCCCTGCGCGACGCCGCTACCGAGCTCGGCAGCTGGCGGCTCACCGGGGCCACCATGGCCGTCACCCTCGAGCCGTGCCCCATGTGCGCCGGCGCCCTGGTGAACGCACGGGTGGAGCGGCTCGTCTACGGGGCCCGGAACCTCGACGCCGGGGCCGCCGGCTCGCTCTACCACCTGGGCAGCGATCCCCGTCTCAACCACGAGTTCGCCACCACCGCCGACGTGCGGTCCGAGGAGTGCGCTGCCCTGCTCACCAGCTTCTTCGCCGAGCGCCGCGGCCCGTCCTGACCCCCGTTCGCAGGCCCCGTCGGGCGACCGCTAGTGTCGCCGACGGAGAGTTGCCAGAGCGGACGAATGGGGCGGCCTCGAAAGCCGTTGTGGGTTTCGGCTCACCGTGGGTTCGAATCCCACACTCTCCGCCACCACACCGGCGCCCCTCGGGGCGCCGGTGGCGCGTCCGGGGCGATCCGTCTCCACGACCGTCCCCACAGGGCCGCCTGCACCCGCCTCCGCTCGGGGCCACACTCCGGGCTCGGACCCCGCCGGGACGCACCTCCACCAGCATCGGGCCCCGGCCCCGCACCCGCGCCCTGCACCCGAGCCGGCCGGGCCCCACGGCCGTCCCACGACCCGGCCACGCGCCCGCGACCCGCGCCCGAGCTGCACCGTCCCACGGCCCGTCTCACGACCCGGCGCGGTCTCGGGTGCCCGGCCGTAGCCTGACCGGCGACATGCGCCCTCCCGCCTCCCTCCACATGATGATGGGCTCCGACCCGAGCAAGGTCGCCGGAGCCCGCATCAGCCGGCGCACCGCCCGCCGGGTGCTCGCCTACGCCCGCCCCTACCGGGGGGCGATCGCCGCGTTCGTCACGGTCATCGTGCTCGAGTCGGTCCTGGCCCTCGTCCCGATCTTCGTCTTCAAGCGCATCATCGACGTCGCCATCCCCGACGGCGATCTCCCGATGCTCCACCTGCTCTCGCTGGCCGCGCTGGTGGCGGCGCTGATCATCGCCGGCCTCTCGTTCGTCGAGCGGTACTGGTCGTCCCGCATCGGGGAGGGCCTGATCTACGACCTCCGGGTGCAGCTGTTCGACCACGTGTCGGCCATGCCCATCGGCTTCTTCACCCGCACCCAGACCGGCGCCCTCATGAGCCGGATGAACAATGACGTCATCGGCGCCCAGCGGGCCGTCACCACCACGCTCGGGTCGGTGGTGTCGAACGTGATCGTGCTGGTCACCACGCTCGCCGCCATGGTGACGCTCGAGTGGCGGATCACCATCCTCGCCCTCGTGCTCCTGCCCGTGTTCGTGGTGCCGGCGAAGCGGGTCGGTCGGCGGTTGTCGGCGATCACCCGTGAGGGCTTCGACCTCAACGCCGAGATGAACACGCAGATGACCGAGCGCTTCAACGTGTCCGGCGCCCTGCTGGTGAAGTTGTTCGGCGCCCGCCATCGGGAGTCCGAGGCGTTCTCGCTGCGCGCCGGCCGGGTCCGCGACATCGGTGTGCGCAGCGCCATGTACAGCCGCACCTTCATGATCGCCCTCGCCCTCGTGGGCTCGATCGGCACGGTGCTCGTCTACTGGCTCGGCGGGCAGCTGGTGATCAACGGGGCGATCAGCCTCGGCACCCTCGTGGCCCTGGCCGCCCTCGTCATCCGCATCTACGACCCGCTCACCGCCCTCTCGAACGCCCGGGTCGACGTGATGACCGCCCTCGTCTCCTTCGACCGCGTCTTCGAGGTGCTCGACCTCGCCAACCCGATCACCGACCGGCCCGGCGCGGTCGACCTGGTCGATCCCACCGGCGCCGTCGAGATCGACCACGTCACCTTCCGGTACACGTCCGGCGCCGAGCTCTCGCTGCGGTCGCTCGAGGTCGGTGCCAGCGGCGCCGTCGACGACGGCCCCGGCGCCGAGGTGCTGCACGACGTCAGCGCCCGCATCGAACCGGGTCAGCTGGTGGCGCTGGTCGGCCCCAGCGGCGCCGGCAAGACCACGCTCAGCTCGCTCATCCCCCGGCTCTACGACGTCACCGAGGGCGCCGTCCGCCTCGACGGCCACGACGTGCGCGACCTCACCCTCGACTCCGTGCGGGCCGCGGTGGGCGTGGTGTCGCAGGACCCTCACCTGTTCCACGACACCGTCGCCGAGAACCTCCGCTACGCCCGGCCCGACGCCACCGACGCTGAGCTCGAGGCGGCCTGCCGCGCCGCCCAGATCCACGACGTGGTGATGGCCCTGCCCGACGGCTACCGCACGGTGGTGGGCGAGCGGGGCCACCGGCTCTCGGGCGGCGAGCGCCAGCGACTGGCCATCGCCCGGGTGCTGGTGAAGGACCCCGCCATCGTCGTTCTCGACGAGGCCACGAGCCACCTCGACTCGGAGAACGAGGCCCTGGTGCAGCAGGCCCTGGCGGAGGCGCTCAGGGGGCGCACGGCGATCGTGATCGCCCACCGGCTCTCCACCATCACCAACGCCGACCAGATCCTGGTGCTCGACCAGGGCCGGGTCGTCGAGCGGGGCCGCCACGACGAGCTGCTCGCCGCCGACGGCCTCTACGCCGAGCTGTACCGCACGCTCGTGAGGGGCGACCTCGAGGCCGCCGGTCCCACCGCCTGACCGGCGCTCAGGGACCCTGCCTCGGGCCGGTCGACCGCATGGCCGACCGGCCCGAGGTCGAGCCTCAGCCCCGCAGGCCGGCCTCGTCCAGCCGGGTCCGCAGCCGGGGCAGCAGCTCCCGGCCGAGCACCTCGATCTGCTCGTGGGCCCGCTCGGCGGCCACGCCGGGCGCGTGGATGCGGAGGTTCAGGCAGGTCGAGCCGGAGCCGACGAGCGCGTCGACCAGCTCGGCCGCGAGGGCATCGGGGTCGTCGCCGGTCAGCCAGCCCGACCCCCGCCAGTGGTCCTGGCGCTCGGTCGGCGTGTAGCTGCGGTACACGTCGAACTGGGCGTCGAACGCCTCGGTCGGCGGCTCACCCAGCCACACCCGCCGCACGAGCACGCGGGCACCGTCGCCCCCCGCGCCGGCGTGCTCGTCGGAGAGGCGGCGCAGCCGTTCCACGACGCTGGCTCCGTCGTAGATCACCCCGACCCGGCAGGCGGCGGCCCGTCGGGCGGCCGCCGGGCTCATGGCGGTGCTCACCACCGGGACCATCCGACCGTCGGCCGCGAGCCCGGCCAGCGCCCGGTCGCCCTCCAGCCCGCCGAGCTCCTCGCCGCGCAGCATGGCGGAGAGGCGGGGGAGGTCGGCCTTGAACCGGGGCACCGCCCCGTCCATGTCGGCGTCCATCACCTCGAAGTCGAGCGGGAGCGACCCGGGACCCACGCCCACGCCGACGCGCCCAGGGAAGCGGGCATCGAGCCAGGCGACCTCCTCGGCCAGCAGCGCGACCGGTCGCAGGGGCAGCAGCACCGGCGCGGCGGCCGCCCAGCCCCGGGACATGGCCGAGAGCTGGAAGCCGGCGACCTGGAGCGGGTTCGGGAGGTACCCGGCGAACCCGCCGTGGTGCTCGGAGGTCATCACCCCGTCGAAGCCCACCTCCGCCGCGGTGGCGGCCATGGTGCACAGGTGGTCGACGATGGCGGTCGCGGCCAGCTCGTTGTGGGGGTAGAGGCGGAGGGAGACGGAGCCGGCGCCGAAGGGGCGCCCGGTCGGTTCGATCGCGGTCATGGCGGCGAGGCTACGGCGCGCCCGGAGGGGTCCTGACCGCCGCCCGGACCCTCGCCGGCAACGCCACGCCCGGCGTCCGGCCGGGGGCCCGTCATCCCGGCCGGTCGCGTACGGTCAGGGCATGGACAGCACCACCGACCTGGTCGAGCGGCTCTGGGCCCACGAGCAGATCCGCCAGCTGGCGGCCCACTACGCCGTCGCCGTGGACTCCCGTGACCTCGACGCGCTCGTCGGCCTCTTCGTCGACGACGTGCGGGTCGGCCGCGACCAGTACGGGCGGGAGGCCCTGAAGGCGTCGTTCGACCAGTCGCTGCGGGGCATCGGCGTGTCGATGCTCAACGTCGGCACGCACGCCATCGATCTCGTCGACCTCGACCACGCGGTGGGCCAGGTGTACTGCCACGGCCAGATCCAGGACGGCGACCGCTGGGTCCACCAGGCGATCCTCTACCGCGACACCTACGAGCGGCGTGACGGCCGCTGGTACTTCGTCCGGCGCATCCACGAGCTCTGGTACGGCCAGGAAGCCGAGCGGAACCCCCTCGACCAGGAGCCGGCCAACTGGCCGCAGCACCACGACGGTCGGGGCACCGTGCCCGAGAGTTGGCCGACCTGGTCGACGTTCTGGGCGCCTCCGGGCGCCTGAACCTCCCCTCCGGGCCTCGGGGCTAACTTGCGCGCACGGGCCGAGGGGTCCGTGGCCCGACGGGAGGATCCATGTCCGACACCACGCCGCCCAGCGGCGACCCCACCCCGCCCGGCGGCGGCCCGGTGCCGCCTCCCCCTCCCGGTGGGTCCGTCACCCCGCCACCGCCGCCGCCCCCGCCCGGCGGCTCCACCCCGCCCCCACCTCCCGGCGGGTCTGTGCCGTCGCCGCCGCCTGCCGGTGGTGCCGTGCCGCCTCCCCCGCCGGGAGGGTCCGTCACCCCGCCTCCGCCGCCGGGCCAGCCGACGCCGCCGCCTCCGCCGATGGGCGGGGCCCCCGTCCCGCCCGCGCCCCCGGCGTTCACCCCGCCCCCTGCGGGTGCCCCTTACATCCCGCCCCCGCCAGTGGGAGGCCCGACCCAGCCCTCGAACGGCATGGCGATCGCCGCCCTGGTGCTGGGCATCGTGGCGCTCGTGCTGTTCTTCAGCTGCGGGCTCGGCATCCTCGCCGGCATCCTGGCCATCATCTTCGGCTTCCTCGGCCGCACGAAGGCCAAGGAGACCGGCACCGGCTCCGGCATGGCCCTCACCGGCCTGATCCTCGGCGCGGTCGGCGTGGTCGCCGGCATCGCGTTCATCGTGGCGATCGTGGTGGCGGCCGACGAGGGCAGCGACGCCATCAGCGACGCCCTGAGCGACATCGCCGGTCCCGCCGACCCCGACGACTACGACGTGGAGAGCACCGCGTGCGCCATCGACTCGGTGGGCCTGGTGACCGTGGAGGGCTCCATCGAGAACACCTCCGACGAGGAGAAGAACTTCGAGATCGTCGCCGAGATCCGCGAACCGAGCAGCGGCAGGCTGCTCGACGATCCCAGCACCTTCGTGTACGACATCCCGGCGGGTCGGACGGTGTCGTGGGAGATCCTCGGTTCTGTCGGTGACGGCGTGACGCGGGTCGAGTGCCGGGTCGCCGAGGTCAACAACTTCATGAACTGACGGACCGACCGCACCGTCCCGGACGACGCCCGGCCCGAGGGGTCGGGGCGTCGTCGCGTCCGGTGGGGGTCGCCGTCCTCCGTCAGAGGGCGACGCCCACCGACGCCTGGGTGCCCCAGGCCTCGACGGCGGCGGCGTGATCGCGCTGGTTGAGATCGGCGTACTCCGACGCGAAGCCCACCATGGCCTCGCCGAAGGAGCGGCCGTTGCCGAGGTAGGCGGAGATCGCCACCGAGTCGCCGCTGCGGGCGTGGGCCCGGGCGAGGGTGACCCCGCAGAGGCGGGCGTACACGCCCAGCATCGTCGCGTCCATGCTCGAGACGTCGGCCGAGACCTTCCAGTCCCAGAGCTGGCGGAAGTAGTGGTCGTGGAGGCGCCCGTTGAGGACCTTCACCCGTTCCCACCCGAGGAAGATGTCGCTCGAGCCCTGCACCAGGCGCTGGCCCTCGACCACCCGACGGCCCTGGTGCTCGTACTGCGAGGGCTCGAGGTAGGGCTCGAGCACGGAGTGCTCCGCCTCCTTCACCTGGAGGAAGAGCGGGTCGCCGTCCTCACGCCCGAGGAGGAGGGCGACGAAGCAGCGGGTGCCGACGCTGCCCACTCCCACGACCTTGCGGGCCAGGTCGACGAACTCGTAGCGCTCGAGCAGCACCCGCCGGTCGGGTTGGAGGCTGTGCCGGTACTGCCGGAAGGCCTCGCGGACGGTGGCGACGACGGAGGCGTGGTCGCCAGGGCCGAGCAGCTCGGCGACGGGCTGGAGCACCGGCGGGTCGCTGGCGAAGCGGATGCCGTCGCCGTCGGAGGCGGTGAGCCGGCGGAACGCCTTCATCCGGTCCTTGTTCCGGGCCTTGGTCATGAGCCTCGTGAGCCGGGCCACGGCCTCGGGCCCGACCTCGCTCGCGTAGCGGGCCACCGCCTCCTCGATGCTCAGCCGGAGGTACCAGAGGTCGAGGTGGTCCATGCCCGCGAACCGCTGCATGGCGCTGGCGTAGGTCTCGGCGAGCAGGATCTGGAGCTGCTCCCGCTCGGCGCTCTCGAACCCGTTGGCCCGGGCCGCCACCTCGAAGGAGGCGGCGAGCCGCTTCACGTCCCACTCGAACGGCCCGGGGAGGGTCTCGTCGAAGTCGTTCAGGTCGAAGACCAGCGTCCGTTCGGGGGAAGCGAACCCGCCGAAGTTGGCGAGGTGGGCGTCGCCGCACAGCTGCACCCACAGGTCGGTGTGGGGCGTGGTGGCGATGTCGTCGGTGAACACGGCGGCGGCGCCGCGGAAGAACGCGAACGGCGACGTGGACATCCGGTGGCGTCGCAGCGGGATGAGGTCCTGGAGGCGCCGCTCCTCCTGGGTCGCGAGGATGGCGACCGGATCGCGGTCTGGTCTCGGGCTCAGCACGCCCAGCTGCTTGCGAGGCACGAGCTTGCGGCTGGCGCGGCCCCGTTCTCGGCGCGCCGCCACGGTCGGGTGGGGGACCATCGGCGTGATGGTGAAGTTCTCGGTCACGGCGTGCTCCCGGGGGTGTGGGCGGTGGCGCGGCCACGGAAGAGGGTGAGGATCGAGCGCTGCCGGCGAGCCGCCGGCGACTCGCCCGGTGCGTCGCGCGGGATGCGCACGGCCACGGCCGAGGGCAGGATCTCGAACCGCAGCGGGGGGTCGAGCACGAGGGCCTCGCCGTCGACCCCGGCCTCGACCGGCTCGCTGCTGCGCACCTCGAAGGAGCGGGTGGTCCACTCGCACCACCCCTGGAACCGGTCGAGCTGCCCGGTGGCCTGGAGGGCCACGAAGAGCCCCACGTCCAGGGCTCCCTGCACCTGCACGGCGGCCACCCCGAGCACGCCGCGGTCGAGCCGGGGCCGGCTCCCGAACCCGCCGCCCCTCAGCGTGTAGGCGTTGTTGGACACCTGGATGAGCTGCGCGCCCTCGCGCTCGGTGCCGGTGGCGTCGGTGAAGGACAGGTCGAAGCCGTCGCTCTCCGGCCCCAGCAGCTCGGGCAGCAGGGTGGCCGTGGTGGCCCCCTTGGCCTCTCGGTAGTCGGGGGACTGGACGATCTTGGCGTAGACGCCGAGCGACACGTTGTTGACGAAGACCCGGCCGTTCACCGTGGCCAGGTCGATGCGCCGCTCCCGGCAGGGGCCGAACGCCTGGAGCGCGGTCGGCAGGTCGTCGCGGTCGAGGCCGAGATCGAGGGCCAGGTGGTTGCGGGTGCCGGCGGGGACGCAGACGAAGGCGATGTCGTGACGGGCCGCCACCGAGGCGACCAGGGCCTGGGACCCGTCGCCACCGGCCATGCCCAGCACGTCGGCGCCCCGCTCGGCGGCGTCCTCGGCCAGCCGCTCGAGGTCGTCGTCAGGGCCGAGCTCCACGACCTCGATGCCCCGGGCGCGGGCGAGGTCGGCGAGCCCGGCCTCCTCGGCCTTCCCGTCCCCGGACCGGGGGTTGACGATGAGCACCGGGTGGTGCGCCGCCGGCACCTTCCGGCCCCGGTCGGGCTCGAGCTCGGCGACGGTGTCGAGCGCGGCGTCGCCCAGGCGGCTGCCGGTGCCGCCGAGCACGACCATGGCGAGGAGGGCCCAGAGCGTGCCGAGCCCGGTGAACATGACCGCCACCACACCGGCTCCGAGGGCGACGAGCCCGACGACGGCGGCCAGGCGCGACGCGCCGGTGCGGGTGAGCGCGACCCACAGGACCGGCACCGCCACCACCAGGCAGCCGAGCAGCAGCAGGGCCCGCCAGAACTCGCCCCTGAGCAGGAGCACGGCCACCACCGCGGCAGCGACGTAGGCGAGGATGGCACCGACGGCGAAGGCCCGGCCCCGGCGAAGCGTGCGCCGGGTCGCGGCCTCCTCGTCGAGCGTGTCCTGGTCAGCGGTCACCGATGCCCTCCGGGCCGGGTGTGCCGGCGATGGCGTCCATGGCGGCCTCCATGCTCGGGTGGACGTGGTCGTGGTCGAGGGTGCGCATGAGCCCGTACCACAGCGCCAGCTCCCGGAGGCGGTCGCGCATCTCCACGACGGCCATGTGCACCCCCTGCTCGTTCAGCTCCACGTCGAGCGGGGTGATGGCGGCCAGGAGCATCAGGGACGAGCCAGGCCCGCTCGTCGTGGCGGGCGAGCCGGACCCCGGACAGCCACCGCTCGACGGTGCTGGTCACGGTGGCCCGGTGGCCCGGTGGTCCGGCGCTCGCACGGCTCGGTCCGGATGCTCGTCAGCCCAGGATCTTCGCCTTCTGGGCGGCGAACTCCTCGTCGGTGAGGATGCCCTGGGCGTGGAGCTCGCCGAGGTCCTTGAGCTGCTGGATCACGTCCTGGCCACCCGCGGCGGGGGCGGCCGGCGCGGGCGCCGGAGCGGCGGGCGGCGGGGCCGGCTGAGCGGTCTGCTGCTCGTAGGCGGCCTGCCGCTCGGCGGCGATCTGGGCGTCCTTGCTGGCGTACTTCTCGGCCTGCTTGCGCTGGACCCGGCCGCTGACGGCGGTGGCGGTGCCGGCGATGACCGCGGTGCGGGCGACGCCCCTGATCAGTCTGGGCATGGTGGCTTCCTCTCTCGTGGGTCGGTGCGGCTCAGTCGACGGCGTCGAGCAGCTCGAGCGCCTCGTTGACGGCGTCAGCGGGGATGCGGGCGCTGGCGACGAGCTCGCCGCCGGCCTTGCGCACGGCGGCGACGAACGGCCGGGCCCAGGCGTTCTCGTAGACGATGAGGGCTCCGACCGTGCCGGGGGCCAGGGCCTCGGCCGCCTCGGCGAGGTCCTCGTCGCCGAGGAGGCCCGACCGGGCGCCGGCGAAGGCCACGATGCCGCCGACCGTGTCGGCCGTGAGCTCCTCGATCTCGATGCCGCGGAAGGTGCCGTCGGCCTCCTTCTGGACGACGAGGAGGTCGAGGACGGTGACGAGCCCCTGGTCGACGAGGTCGAGTAGGGCCCCGGCGGCCGAGCCGTCGAGCCGCGTCGGGTCGTCGAACTCCAGGAGGATGAAGTCGACCGGACCGGCGACGTCGTGTTCGGTGGTCATGCGGTGCCTCCGGGCGAGGATGCGGTTGGCCCGCCGGCGACGCTCCCTCGCCTCGCACGCCGACCGGTGCGCACCACCGTGCGCGGATGGAGGTTAGCCACCCATCAAGCCGGTCGTGGTCGCACCTCGAGGCTGTGCCACGATGCGGCGGGCACCGGGCCCGCACCTGGGAGGGGAAGAGCTGATGTTGATCGTCGCCGGCGCGTTCGTGGTGGCTCCCGAGGACCGGGACGCGTTCCTGGCCGGCCGCCAGGAGGCCATCCTCGCCACCCGGGCCGAGCCCGGGTGCCTCGACTACGTGCTCAGCGCCGACCCGGTCGATCCGGCCAAGGTCGTGATCTTCGAGCGGTGGGAGGACCAGGCAGCCTTCGACGCCCACCTGGCCGGCCTGGCCGACGGGCCCCGGCCCACCGGACCGCCCCCGCAGTCGGCCTCCGCGCTCATCTACGACGTGGCCGGCACCCGGACCCTGGGCTGACGACCGGCCCGCCCGCCGGCGGGCTGTGGGAGGCTCGGCGGATGCACGTCCACCTGGTCGACGGCACCTACGAGATCTTCCGCTACCACTTCGCCCTCCCGTCCCACGTGACGGGTGCGGGTCAGGAGGTGGCGGCCACCCGCGGGGTGCTGGGCTCGATGCTCACCCTGCTGGAGGACGGCGCCACCCACGTGGGCATCGCCACCGACCACGTCATCGAGTCGTTCCGCAACGACCTGTGGCCCGGCTACAAGTCGAGTGCCGGCATGCCCCCCGAGTTGCTCGGGCAGTTCCAGCTGCTCGAGGACGTGCTGGAGGCGGCCGGCTTCACCGTGTTCGCCATGGTGGAGTACGAGGCCGACGACGCCATGGGGGCGTCGGCCGCGGTGGCCGACGCCGATCCCCGTGTCGAGAAGGTCTGGATCTGCACCCCGGACAAGGATCTCGGCCAGTGCGTGGTCGGCGACCGGGTCGTGCAGCTCGACCGCCGCAAGGGGGTCGAGATCGATGCCGCAGGGGTGGAGGAGCGCTTCGGGGTGCCGCCGGCGTCGATCCCGGACTACCTGGCCCTGGTCGGCGACTCCGCCGACGGCTTCCCCGGCCTGGCCGGGTGGGGGGCCAAGTCGGCGGCCACGGTGCTCGCCCGGTACGGCCACCTCGAGGACATCCCCGCCCTCAGTGCCGACTGGGACGTGTCGGTGCGAGGCGCAGGGAAGCTGGCCGCCACCCTCCAGGAGCAGTTCGACCTCGCCGTGCTGTTCCGCCGCATCGCCACGGTGGAGCGCGACGCCCCGACCGTCACCGACGTCGAGGCGCTGCGCTGGACGGGCCCCACCCCCGAGCTTCGGGCCCTCGCCGGGGCTCTCGATGCGCCCAACCTGGCGGCGCGGGCTGAGCGGCTGGCCGAGGCCAGGAGCTAGGACCGCACGCGGGAGGGCCGGGGCGTGAGCCCCGGCCCTCGTGGATCTGGCGTCGCTCCGGCGGGCCGGAGCGTGAGGCGTGAGGTCAGGCCTCGGTCTTGTTGGCCTCGGCAGCGAGGCGGGCGGCCTCGGCGCGGGCCCGGGCCGCCTTGGCCTCGGCCTCGGCAGCAGCCGCCTCGGCCTCGGCGGCGGCGAGGTGGGCGGGCGCGACCTGGGTGTCGACGACGGGCGCCTCGACGGCCGGGGTCTCGGGCGACACCGACTTGGCCGCCTTCTCGCCCTCCTTCAGGCCCTTCTCGAACTCACCCTTGGCCGACCCGAGGGAGCGGGCCAGCTTGGGGAGCTTGGCGCCGCCGAAGAGCAGCGCGATGACGGCGAGCACGATGAGCCATTCGTAGCCACTGGGCATGGCGGGGGACCTCCTCCGGCGGGGGTGCCGGCGCGAACTGGTGACATCGAGAAGGGTAGGCCGACACCTCCCCGATTGTCGCCTCATGACTGTGAACCGAGGATGAACGTCCCCGCAGCGACGGCGCGCGCCTACCGTCCGGGCATGGCGAGCCCGTTCACGATGCTGGAGGTGGGTGGTCGGGAGGTGAAGGTCACCAACCCGGACCGCGTGGTGTACGAGGCGACCGGACGGACCCCGGCGGTCACCAAGCTGGAGGTCTGCGAGTACTTCGCCACCGTCGGTGAGGTCATGCTGCGGAGCGTCGGTGAGCGGCCCACCGCCCTCGAACGCTGGCCCGATGGCTACCGGGAAGGGATGCGCCTGTCGACCGGCCACGGTGACGACGGCGACGGCTTCTACCAGAAGCGGGTGCCGAAGGGGGCGCCCGACTACGTCGACTCGGTGCAGATCCGCTTCCCGAGCGGCCGGGCCGCCCGGGAGGTGTGCCCGACCGAGCCGGCGACGCTCGTGTGGGCGGCGCAGATGGGCACCCTCACGTTCCACCCCTGGCCGGTGCGCCGGCCCGACGTCGACCACCCCGACGAGCTGCGCATCGACCTCGACCCCCAGCCCGGCACCACGTTCTCCGACGTCCTGCGGGTGGCCGGCGTGGCCGACGAGCTCCTGCGGGAGCTCGGCCTGCGGGGGTTCCCCAAGACGAGCGGGAACCGGGGCGTGCACGTCTACGTCCGGATCGAGCCGCGGTGGACGTTCGAGGACGTGCGCCACGCTGCCATCGGCTTCGGTCGGGAGCTGGAGCGGCGAGACGGCGGCGTCACCACCGCGTGGTGGAAGGAGGAGCGGGGCGAGCGGATCTTCGTGGACTTCAACCAGAACAACCGCGACCGCACCATCGCCAGTGCGTGGAGCCTGCGGGCCCGGCCGGGGGCGCCGGTGTCGACGCCGCTGACCTGGGAGCGCCTCACCGCGATCGACGACCCGGCGGCGCTCAACCTCACCACCGTGCCGGCCCTGCTCGAGGCGGAGGGCGATCCGTGGGCGGAGATGGACGACGTGGCCTACCCCCTCGACCCGCTGCTCGAGCTGTGGGAGACCCTGCCGGGCGGTGAGCTGAACTTCCCGCCCGACTACCCGAAGATGCCGGGCGAGCCGCCTCGCGTGCAGCCGTCCAAGAAGGTCGACGCCAACTGGGACGCGGACGGCAACCGGATCGGGTGACCGTCACACCCCGAAGATGCGGTGCAGCTCGTACGGCGGCACCTGCTCGAGCTGGGCGAAGGTGCACGTGCGGGGGTCGCGGTCGGGGCGGAACCGCACCAGCCGGGTGGCGTGGCGGAAGCGGCCGCTCTGGACGTTCTCGTACGCGACCTCGGCCACCAGCTCGGGGCGCAGCGCGATCCACGACATGTCCTTCTTGGCGTTCCAGCGGTGCCCCTGGCCCGGCATGCGGGTGACCTCGCCGTCGGGGCCCACCTCGGCCCCGGCCATCTCCGCCCAGGCCCGCCACGGGTGGTCGGTGAGGGCGTCCTGCTCGTACGGCGCCACCTCGGCCACGAGCTCCTTGCGGCGGGCGGCGCTGAAGCTGGTGGCGACCCCCATGTTGTGGAGCTGGCCGGCGTCGTCGTAGAGGCCCAACAGGAGCGAGCCGATTCCGTCACCGCTCTTGTGGGTGCGGTAGCCGGCCACGACGCAGTCGGCGGTGCGCTTGTGCTTCACCTTCAGCTGCGTGCGCTTGTCGGGGACGTAGGGGGCGTCGAGGGGCTTGGCCATCACCCCGTCGAGGCCGGCGCCCTCGAAGCGCACGAACCAGTCCTCGGCGGTCGCCCGGTCGGCGGTGACCGGCGTGAGGTGCACCGGCGGGTGGGCCGAGCCGAGCGCGCCCTCGAGGAGGGCCCGGCGTTCACCGAGCGGGCGGGCCATGAGGTCGTCGTCGCCCAGGGCGAGCAGGTCGAACGCCACGAACGAGGCCGGGGTCTCCGCCGCCAGCCGGTTGATCCGCGACTCGGCGGGGTGGATCCGCTGCTGGAGGGCGTCGAAGTCGAGCCCGGCGGGCGTGGCCACGACGATCTCCCCGTCGACCACGCAGCGCGCCGGCAGCTCCCGCAGGAGGGCGGCGACCAGCTCCGGGAAGTAGCGGGTGAGGGGCCGTTCGTTGCGGCTCCCCAGCTCCAGCTCGTCGCCGTCGCGGAACACGATGCAGCGGAAGCCGTCCCACTTGGGCTCGAACTGCCAGCCGTCGCCGTCCGGCACGGCGTCGGTGGCCTTGGCGAGCATCGGGGCGACGGGCGGCATGACCGGGAGCTGCACGGCCGTCGACCCTACGCCCGTCGGCCCGTTCCCCGCCCGGGTCGACGCCTGCTCGTCGTCGTGTCCGCGCCGCACACGCGTGCATTCGTGAGGCCCTCTGGCGCGTCGGTAGTGTGGCGCCCATGTCGGACCATCCCATGACCGAGCGGCTCGCCGAGCTCGCGCAGCGCAAGGAAGAGGCCCTCCACGCCGGGTCGGAGCGCTCGGTCGAGCGCCAGCACGCCAAGGGCAAGATGCTCGCCCGCGAGCGGATCGAGTACCTGCTCGACGAGGGCTCGTTCCACGAGCTCGACATGCTGGCCCGCCACCGGGCGCACGAGAGCGGCATCGAGGAGCGGCCCTACACCGACGGTGTCATCACCGGCTGGGGCACCATCGACGGTCGCAAGGTGTTCATCTTCTCCCAGGACTTCACCGTGTTCGGTGGCGCCCTCGGTGAGGTGTTCGCCGAGAAGATCCACAAGGTGATGGATCTCGCCCTGTCGGTGGGCGTGCCGCTGATCGGCCTCAACGACGGTGCGGGCGCCCGCATCCAGGAGGGCGTGGTCTCCCTCGCCAGCTACGGCGGGATCTTCCACCGCAACGTGCTCGCCTCGGGCGTCACCCCCCAGATCTCGGTGATCCTCGGGCCGTGCGCCGGAGGCGCCGTCTACAGCCCGGCCATGACCGACTTCATCTTCATGGTCGACGAGACCTCCCACATGTTCATCACCGGGCCCGACGTGGTGAAGACGGTGACCGGCGAGGAGGTCACCCTCGAGGAGCTGGGCGGGGCCAAGAGCCACGCCACCAAGTCCGGCGTCGCCACCTTCGTGTCGCCCGACGAGAAGGCCTGCCTCGACGACGTCAAGTACCTGTTCTCGTTCCTGCCGTCGAACAACCTCGAGACCCCGCCCGAGGTGCCCACCGGCGACGACCCCGAGCGGCTGTGCGAGGACCTGCGGGAGATCATGCCCGCCAGCCCCAACATCCCCTACGACATGAAGAAGGTCATCGAGTCGGTCGTCGACGACGGTGACTTCTTCGAGTACTTCCCCCGGTGGGCGGGCTCGATCGTGTGCGGCTTCGCCCGCCTCGACGGCCAGACCGTCGGCATCGTGGGGAACCAGCCGATGGTGCTGGCCGGCGTGCTCGACATCGAGTCCGCCGAGAAGGGCGCCCGGTTCGTCCGCACCTGCGACGCCTTCAACATCCCGCTCGTCACCTTCGTCGACGTGCCCGGCTTCCTGCCCGGCGTCGACCAGGAGTACGGCGGCATCATCCGCCACGGCGCCAAGCTGCTCTACGCCTTCTGCGAGGCCACCGTGCCCCGCATCCAGGTCATCACCCGCAAGGCCTACGGCGGCGCCTACGTGGTGATGAACTCCAAGTCCATCGGCGCCGACCTGGCGTTCGCCTGGCCCTCGGCGGAGCTCGCGGTGATGGGTCCGCAGGGCGCGGTGGAGATCCTCTACCGACGGGAGCTGGCCGAGGCCGACGACCCGATCGCCCGGCGCGCCGAGTTGGTCGAGGACTACACCGAGCGCTTCGCCAACCCCTACGTGGCCGCCGAGCGGGGCTTCGTCGACGACGTCATCGACCCGGCCGAGACCCGCCGCAAGGTCATCGCCGGGCTCGACCTGCTGAAGTCGAAGCGCGAGGAGCTGCCCCAGCGCAAGCACGGGAACATCCCGCTGTGAGCCAGGGCTTCTCGGTCACCCCCGAGCCCACCGTCGAGGAGGCGGCGGCCATCGCCGCCGCCCTCGAGGTCACCCGACCGGTGGTGGTGGCGCCGTCGGCGGCCCCCCGAGTGTCGCGGTGGCGCTTCTCCGGGCGCTGGTGGGCCAAGCCGGTGCCGGCCCGCCGGGAGCGGCCCTGACCGGAGTCGCCCTGGCGACCCCGCCCGCCCGACGCACGACGCAGCACGACGACGGTGCCGCCCGCAGGGGCGGCACCGCCGCGTCCGGGTGAGCGACGTCCACCCGGTGGAGGCTCAACCGGTGAAGCTGGGAGCCACCGTCGCCGCGCCGGCGGCCTGCACCCCGCGGCCCGGCACGGTGGGCGGGGTCGGGACGGCGAAGGTCAGCAGCGCATCGGCCCCCAACCCGTTCTCGGCAGTGCCCGCCCCGATGCGGCAGTGGCCCGGCGCCGCCAGGCAGTCGACGACTCCCCGGCCGGCGGACTCGTAGCTCGAGCGCACGGTGAACGTCGCCGTGAACGAGCCGGTCGCGTCGGTGCTGACGAACGCGTAGTTGGTGAGGTCGCAGCCGGTCGAGTTCGGGACGTCGGCGAGGCACTGCGCCATGCCGAGGGTGCGGTTACGGGGGTAGCCGGATCCGTGGAGGGTGATGGTCTGCCCGTCGACCAGGCCCGTCGCCGGGTCGGCCACGAGGGTCGGGGGCGGCGGTGGGGGCACCGTCGGATCGAAGGCGATGGCCGCGCTGCCGTTGGGGTAGCCGCCGTCGGGCAAGTCCGCCACCACGATGCGGCACGCCACGAAGGCGCAGTCGAACGTGCCGTCGGTGAGGTGGAGCACGCGGTCGACCACGAGGTCGACGAGGATCGCCCCGGACCCGTCCGTCTCCACGATCCGGAGGCCGGACACGTTGCAGTTGGCACCGCCCGGTGCCTCGACCGCCAGGCACTGGATCACCGCGACCGACGTGCCGGCGTCGAAGCCCGACGCCGACACCACCACGGTGTCACCGTCGAGGAGGTCGGTGTCGGGGGTCGCGGTCACCACCGGTGGCGGGGGCAGAGGCACCGTGGGGTCGAACTGGATCGGGGCCGCCACCCCGTCGTACGGGTAGCCGGTGGCTGCGAAGATCACGCAGGCCCCAGCGACGGCGCAGTCGGTGACGGTGTTGGTGCTCGCCTGGAACATCACCCGGCGGACGGTGACGCTGACGGTGAAGGAGCCCGTCGGCGACACCTGGAGGTCGGTGCCGGTGTAGCGGCAGGTGCCGGCGAACGGGTCGGCCGGGGCGACGCACTGGGCCATGGTCACGTACTGGTTCGGTTCGAAGCCCTCGCCCGACACGAGCACCGACTGGTCGTCGAGCAGGTCGGTGTCCGGCGTGACGGAGAGCGTCGGCAGGGGAGGGGGCGGGACGGTCGGGTCGAACTGGATGTCGACCGTCGTCGAGCCCCCGGACCCGTCGGGCACGGTGCCCATCCCGATGCGGCAGGCCCCCACCTCCGCGCAGTCGTGGGGGACGCCGCCGACGAGCAGGATCCGCCGAGGGGTGAACGAGGCGGAGACCCCGCCGGACCCGTCGGAGGTGACGTACTGCAGCGTGCCGAGGTTGCAGTACTCGGGGCCGTCGCCGGGGACGCACTGGACGAGGGCCAGCAGCGTGGAGGCCGGGAACCCGGTGCCGGTGACGGACACGGCATCGCCCTGGACCAGCCCCGTGGCCGGGGTGGCGGTGGCCGAGGGTGCGGCCGGCACCGCAGGCTCGACGGCCCCGGAGGTCGCGGCCGAGCCGACGACCGTGGTGAGCAGCGCCGCCACGGCGACGACCACCACGAGACGGTGCCGGGCACGGACTGCACCACCCCGCAGCGGGTGGATCGAACGAACGGTCATGGCCGCCTCCCTGTCGACGGCGGCCCCCGCCGGCCGGCGATGGCACGAGTATGGCGCGGGGACCGGATGGTTGCCCGGCGAACGACAGAGCCCGCCGCCGAGCCGCGGTGGGTGCCCACCCTCGGTAGCATCTCGCTGTGCGGGTCCGGCTCTGCGGGAAGGTCGTCCTCGCCGGCGCGGAGGGCGCGCCGGTCGATGTCGGCCGTCCGCAGGTGCAGCTGTGCCTGGCGGTGCTGGTGCTCGAGCGGCACCGGGCGGTGGCCCGCGACGAGCTCGCCCACCTTCTCTGGGGCGACGAGCTGAGCCCCCACTGGAAGGGAGCCCTGCGCGGCGTCCTGGCCCGGGTCCGGGCCGCGCTCGACGATGTCGGCCTGGGAGCCGAGGCGCTGTCGTCCACTGCCAACCTGGTGCAGCTGCGGCTGCCCGACGATGTCGAGGTCGACGTGGAGGTGGCCCGGCTCCTGGTGAAGGAGGCCGAGGGGGCGCTCACCGGCGGCCGCTTCGAGCAGGCCGCGTCCGACGCCGACGAGGCGGCTCGGTTGCTGCAGGCCGGTTTCCTGCCCGCGGTCGACCGGCCCTGGGCCGACGCCCGCCGCCTGGAGCTCGCCCAGCTCCTCCGCTCGGCCCGCCGGCTCGCCGGTCGGGCCCTGCTGGAGGTCGACCCGGCGGCGGCGGTCACGATGCTCCGCACCGTGCTGGTCGACGACCCCTTCGACGAGGAGACCGTTGCCGTCCTGCTCGCCGCCCTCGTGGCGGCCGGCGACCGGGCGGGCGCGGCGGCGGCCTACGACGAGTTCGTCGCCGCCCTCCAGGCGGAGCTCGGGGTGGCCCCGTCGCCGGAGCTCGCGCTCATGGGCGACCGGGTCACCGGTCGGGCCCGCCGGGGCGACGCCGGAGAGCTCGCCGCCAGCCCTGTCCGCCCGCTGCCTCTGGCCCCCCGGGAGCACCGAGAGGCACCCGCCCGCACCCCGTTCGTCGGACGGGAGGAGCACCTCGTCGACCTGCTCGACCGGCTGGGGCGCGCCCGCGATGGTGCCGGGCTCCAGATCAGCGTCCTCGAGGGCGAGCCCGGGGTGGGCAAGACCCGGCTCGCCCGGGAGGTCGCGCTGGCCCACGCACTCGTCGGGGGCGGGGTCTTCTGGGGGCGCTGCAGCATCCACGGGGAGATCCCGTTCGAGCCGGTCGTCGCCGCCCTCCAACGGGCCCTGGAGGAGCGGCCTGAGGTCGCCGCGGAGGTGTCGGCCCGCCATCCCGCCCTGGCGGCGCTGGTGCCCGGGCTCTCCGCCGCGGGGCCGGGTAGGGCTCCCGACCGGGCCCGCACCTTCGCCGCGGTCGTGGCCGCCGTGCGTCGGCTCGCCGACCGGCCGCTCCTCTGGGTGGTCGACGACCTCCAATGGGCCACCCCCGACACCCTCGCCCTCCTCGAGCACCTGGCGCTCGCCCTCGTCGACGCCCCGGTGCTGCTGCTCGCGACATGCCGCGAGCGCCCCGCGGCGGTGGCCTCCGTGCTGGAGGCGCTCGGGCGCCACGGCTCCCTCGAGGCGGTCCGCCTCGGTGGCGTCTCCGAGGAGGCGGTGGCCCGGTGGATGGGGGAGGCCGGCCTGGTGGCCGATCCGGACACGGTTGCCGAGGTGTGTCGGCGCACCGGCGGCAACCCGCTGTTCGTCGGCCACCTCGTCTCTGCCGCGGTGTCGGCCGGCGGCGAGCTCGACGCCGACCGTCTGCCGCCGGCGCTGGCCGGACTGCTGGCCCAGCGGCTCGACGCCCTGCCCTCCGACGACCAGCTCGTGCTGTCCTCGGTCGCGGTGGTGGGCCGGCTCGCCAGCCTGGCGGTCGTCGCCGAGGTCTCCGGGCTCGACGGACCGGCGCTGCTGGCGGCCACCGACCGGGTGTGCGCCGCCGGTCTGCTGGAGGAGGACGAGCACGTGCTCCGGTTCGGGCACGCCCTCGTGGCCGACGCCGTGCTCGAGCACCTGGGCCCGGCCCGCCGGGCGTGGTTCCACGCCCGTGCCGCTGCCGTGCTGGAGGCCCGTGGCCCGCAGCGGGGCCTGGCCGCCGAGCTGGCCCTGCACCACGCCGCTGCCGGTCCCGACCACCGCCCCCAGGCCCGACGGTGGGCCCTGGCGGCGGCGTCCGAGGCGCTCGACCAGGTGGCGTGGGCCACCGCCGCCGACCTCGCCCGGTTCGTGCTCGACGAACCTGCTGCCGACCCCGACGAGCGGGCGGGCGCGCTGGTCTCGCTCGGGCGCGCGCTACGGGCCACCGGTGCCACGGCCGACGCCGACGCGGCCCTGCACGAGGCGGTGGCCCTGTCACGCCTCCACCACCTGCCCTGCCGGATGGCGGAGGCCACCCTCGCCCTGGTCGGCGGCGGTGGGCGCGGCGTGGCCGATCCCGCCCGTCTGCGGTGGGTGCCGTTGCTGGAGGACGCCCTGGCCGGCCTCGACGAGGCCACCTCGGGAGCCTCGAAGAGCGAGGGCGGCGACGACACCGACGACCTGCGGGCCGGACTGCTCGGTGCCCTCGCCGTGGCGCTGCTCCTCACCGATCGCGACGATGAACGTCGACGGTGCGGCCAGGCCGCGCTCGACGCGGCCCGCCGCTCCGGCGACCGGGCCCTGGTCGCCCGGGCTCTGCTCGATCACCGCTACTGCCTGGGCGTGGAGGACCGCCAGCTGCGCGACGCCGAGCTCGAGGAGGCTCGCGCGCTGGCCGAGGTGGCCTCACTGCCCGAGGTCACCTCCGCCGCCCTCCTGTACCGCTACGAGGACCTCCTCACGGCCGGTCGGCGCGAGGAGGCGGCCGTCGCGATGGAGGAGGCCGCGGCGCACATCGCCCGCCATCCCGACGCGTACTGGTCCTGGGCGGTCCGCTCGTGGCGGGTCGTCGAGCTGCTGCTCGACGATGAGCTCGACGAGGCGGAGGTGGCCGCCGCGGCCGCCGCAGGCGCGGCCCCCGACCCGGCCGTCGGGGTGGCCTGCTTCGGGGTGAACCTGGTGGCGGTGCGCGCCTACCAGGGGCGGGTGGGGGAGATGGTGCCGATGCTGCGGCAGGCCACCGACGACAACCCCTTCATCCCTTGCTACCGCTCGGTGCTGGCCTTCGCCCTGGCGGAGTCGGGCCAGGTCGCCGCCGCTGCGGACGAGCTGGCGTGGTTCGCCGCGGACGGCTTCCGCTCGGTCCGCGCCGACACCAACCGGCCGCTCACGCTGGCGATGCTCTCCGAGGTGGCGGTGCAGCTCGCCGACGCCGACGCCGCCGCTGCGCTGTGGCCCCTCGTCGAGCCGTACGCCGGCGACCACGTGGTCCTCAACTGCTACGGCGGTGGTGGCACCGTCTGGGGCCCTGCCTCCGCGCAGCTCGCCGGCCTCGCCCGGGTGCTCGGGCGCGACGCCGAGGCCGACACCTGGGCGGAGCGGGCCGTCGAGGAGTGCCGGCGCACGGGCGACCGGGCCTTCGCCCGCCGCCTCGGCGTGGCGCTCACCGAGCTCGAGGGGCGGCACTAGAAAGGGTGGGGTGGAGCTGACGACGGTCGCGGACGACCACGCCGTGGTGCACGACGGCCTCGCCGTCCGCCGTTACGACGACCTCCAGCCCGACTCCCTCTACGAGCTCGACGGCTTCGCGTTCCGCACCCTCCGCCGTCCCGACGGCCCGCTGCTCTCCACGTTCGCCACGGTGAACGACCTGCACTTCGGGGAGGTCGTGTGTGGGCACCTCGACGGCGTCGACCTGGGCCCCACGTTCACGGCCGCCGACGGCGAGGCGCCGTACCCCGCCACCATGAACCGGGGTGCCGTCCACGAGATCGAGCAGCTGGCGCCCGACGTCGTGGTGGTGAAGGGCGACCTCACCGCGGACGGCACCGAGGAGCAGCACCGCGACTTCGTCGAGCTCTACGGGGAGGCGTTCGGTGACCGGCTGGTGGTGACCCGGGGCAACCACGACGCCTACGGCGGGGCCACCTTCGCCTCGGAGCCGTGCCAGCGGGTCGACCTCGACGGCGCCACCCTCGCCGTGCTCGACACCGCCCGAGAGGGGACGGCGTCGGGGCGGGTCTCGGGCGAGCAGCTGGAGTGGCTCCACGACCTCGCCGCGTCGGCCGATCGCCCGGTGTACGTCTTCGGCCACCACCACGTGTGGAGCCCGGACTCCGCCGCCCGCCCGGACGACTACTTCGGCATCGACCCCGACTCCTCGGTGCGGCTGGTCGAGGTGGTGGCCGCCCGACCCGCCATCCGCGGCTACTTCGCCGGCCACACGCACCGCAACCGGGTGCGCCACATCACCATCAGCCGCGACGTGCCGTGGGTCGAGGTGGCGTGCGTGAAGGACTTCCCGGGTGCCTGGGTCGAGTACCGGGTGTTCGAAGGAGGGCTCGAGCAGGTGTTCCACCGCATCTCCACCCCCGAGGCGCTGGTGTGGACCGAGCGGACGCGCGAGATGTTCGCCGGCCTCTACGTCGACTACGCCTTCGGCGAGCTGGGCGACCGTTGCTTCACCGTGCCGGCCCGGCGACCGGCATGAGCGGGACGAGCCATGCCGCCCGTCCGCCGCTCGCCGACCTGCGGGTGATCGACCTCTCGACGGTGCTGGCCGGTCCGGGCTGCGCCCGCCACCTCGCGGACTTCGGCGCCGACGTCGTGAAGGTCGAGCGGCCGGGCACCGGTGACACCCTCCGGTCGATGGGGTGGCGCGACCCCGACGACGACGTCACCCTCTTCTGGAAGCTGGCCGGTCGGGGCAAGCGCAGCGTCGTGCTCGACCTCAAGGAACCCGGCGATCTCGACGTGCTGCGCCGTCTCGTCACCACGGCCGACGTGCTCGTGGAGAACTTCCGACCCGGCAAGCTCGAGGCGCTCGGCCTGGTGCCCGACGAGCTGATCGCCGCCAACCCCCGGCTGGTGATCACGCGGGTCACCGGGTTCGGCCAGGACGGTCCCTACGCGCATCGCCCTGGCTTCGCCACCCTCGCCGAGGCCATGTCCGGCTTCGCCGGCATCAACGGTGAGCCCGGCGGCGCGCCCCTGCTCCCACCGATCGCCCTCACCGACGAGGTCACCGGCCTGGTGGCCGCCTTCGCCACCATGGTCGCCGTCCACTCGGGGGTGGGGCAGGTCGTCGACGTCAGCCTGCTGGAGTCGATGCTGCAGCTCATGGGCCCGCTGGTGTCGGCCTACCACGTGCTCGGCTTCGAGCAGGAGCGCATGGGCTCGGGCCTGCCGTACGTGGCCCCCCGGAGCACGTACCGGTGCGCCGACGGTCAGTGGGTGGCCATCTCCACGTCGGCCGAGTCCGTGGCCCAGCGCCTCCTCGCCCTCGTCGGCGCGGCGGGCGACCCCCGCTTCGACGGCTTCGAGGGCCGCGTGGCCCACCGGTCCGAGATCGACGAGCTGGTGGCCGCCTGGTGCGCCGAGCACACCCGTGACGAGGTGCTGGCCGAGGTCGACGCGGCCGAGGCGGCGGCGGCACCCGTCTACCGGATGTCGGAGATCGCCGCCGACCCGCACCTCTCCGCCCGCGACGCGGTGATCGAGGTCGGCGGGGTGCCGATGCAGAACGTGGTCGCCCGGCTGTCGGCCACCCCCGGGGGCGTGCGGTTCCCGGCCCGCCCCCTCGGCGCCGACACCGACGAGGTCCTCGCCGAGCTCGCCGAGCTCGACGACCTCCCCGACTGATCAGGAGAGGCCGACGAGGACGTTCTTGGGGCGGAGGAACTCGCGCAGGCCGTCCTCGCCGCCCTCCCGGCCGAAGCCGCTGTCCTTCACCCCGCCGAACGGGGCGTTGGGGGCGAGGTAGGGGAAGGCGTTGATCGTGACCGCGCCGACCTCGAGACGCTCGGCCAGGCGGTGGGCCCGCCCGAGGTCGCGGGTCCACACGTAGCCCCCGAGGCCGAAGCGGCTGGCGTTGGCCCGAGCGACCACGTCGTCCTCATCGGTGAAGCGCATCACCGACAGCACCGGGCCGAAGACCTCCTCACGGGCGAGGTGGCTGGCGTCGTCGACGTCGGCGAACACCGTGGGAGCGATGTAGTACCCGTCGGCCAGGTCGCCGCCGAGGCGCTCGCCGCCCGTCACCAACTGCCCGCCGCTCTCTGCCTTGGCCCGCTCGATGACCCCGAGGATGCGCTCGCAGGCGGCGGCGTTCACCACCGGGCCCATCAGGGTGCCCGGGTCGAGCGGGTCGCCCACGGCCACCCCCTCGGCGAGGGTGACGACCCGGTCGACGACCTCGTCGAACACGTCGGCGTGGGCGTAGAGGCGGGTGGGGAGGGCGCACCCCTGCCCGCTCAGCATCACCGCGCCGAGCAGGCCGGCGACGGTGCAGGCCATGTCGAGGTCGGCGTCGGGGAAGACGATGTTGGCCGACTTGCCGCCGAGCTCGAAGCACAGCGGGGTGAGCTGCTCGGCCGCCGCGGCCATCACCTTGCGGGCCGCCACCACCCCGCCGGTGAAGGAGATCTTGTCGACGCCGGGGTGGCGCACGAGCAGCTCGCCGGTGTC
>Ga0164243_10001300_pt1 | contig 42639 bp, 39 predicted proteins | sample OricompcompostOP_FD_108781 | JGI IMG/M metagenome (GOLD analysis project Ga0164243, IMG submission 108781) | Organic Plus compost microbial communities from Emeryville, California, USA - Original compost - Organic plus compost (OP) | ecosystem: Engineered > Solid waste > Mixed feedstock >...
GGCTGAACCACCCGGTCCGCTCTGTCCTTGACCTGAAGGCCGTGGCTGACCTGGTAAGGGTCAACGGCGACCTGGGGCGGGTTGCCGGACTACTGAAGCTTTGGCTCGCCGAGAAGCGAGGGCGGGGCGCGCGGACAACAAACGCCTTCATCATTGCCTCCTTGACCCGATCAAGGTTTGTCCCGCAGTAGCTCCGGATGGTCATCTGCTAGTACTTGCGCACAGGTAAGACTCTTTCGAGCGCCAACGATGTGGGTCATCACTTGCCGTTGTGCACCACTATGGTGTAGTGTGGTGTATATTGATGCAAAAGGCCCCCGCCATGCAGGATTTCACCAATACTAGCGACGGCAAGACCGCACACCGCCTGTCCGTCAGTCTCACGGCGGAGCAGCATAGCCAACTGAACGAGATTGCCCGCAAGAACCGGGTATCGGTGGCATGGGTCATTCGTGAAGCGATTGACCGCCTGCTGAAAGATGACGTGCCGCTACTTCATGTTCGTGTGGGGAAAGAATGACAACCGGTCACACTAAATCGCGCAATAGTACGCGCAAGGGCGTTTCTCTTGATATCACTCCGCATGGTCGATTTGCTGATTTGGATGAGGATAAGCTGCGGGGCGGTTACTACACCTCGGCGGCTGTTGCCGATTGGCTATGCGCCTGGGCAATCCAGTCTGCTGGCGACGCCGTGTTGGAGCCAAGCTGCGGTAATGGCGTTTTCCTTGAAGCTGCAGTGCGCCGCCTCCGCTCCCTGGGCGCTACGCCTGCCAAGATCGCACGCCAGCTACGTGGCGTCGAAATTATCGCCCATGAAGCAAAAGCAGCCGCTGAACGTCTCCGCTCCGAACTCGGAAAGTCGGCCGAGAAAGTTGTCCATAATTCCGATTTTTTCGCGTGGTGGCAGGAGACTGATCAACCAGCTTTCGATGCCATTATCGGAAACCCGCCGTTCATTCGCTACCAGTCGTTTCCGGAACCACATCGCACCCTCGCCATGGCGATCATGGGGGAGCAAGGGCTAACGCCAAATCGTCTGACCAATATTTGGGTGCCATTTGTCGTGGCTGCGACCGCCAGCTTGAAGCCCGGTGGACGCCTTGCGCTTGTTCTGCCGGCGGAAATCCTACAAGTAACCTACGCGGCGCAGCTTCGGTCTTATCTGACAGACCATTTTGAACGCATCGATGTGATCGCCTGCAATGAACTGTTTTTCGAGAATGCTGAACAGGAAGTTGTGTTGCTTCTAGCGGATGGAGCGCTGGCATCCGCATCTAAAGATAACACCTGCCAAGTCGCATTGACGGCGGTTCAGACGGTCGCTGAGATTACAGAGGTCGAGCCTAGCCTGGTGCTGAAACAGGCGGAGCCCAAGGTTATCCGTCATGACAGCGAGAAGTGGCTGAAGTACTTCCTCGACAACCGGCAGATTGCGTTCATGCGCGAGCTGCGCGACGCAGCAATCACGACACCTATGTCCTCGTATGCCAGTATCGACGTTGGTGTCGTCACGGGGAAGAACGAGTTTTTCGTGCTTTCATCCGAACAGGTAGAGGAGTTGGAGCTTGAAGGCTATACGACACCCTTGGTGTCTCGCTCTGCCCAGCTCAAGGGTAGCACAATCAGCAAGGCCGACTGGCAATCCCTCGCGGCCAAGGGTGATCGCGTTTACCTACTCAACATCTCAAAGGCGCAAGCCGGCAAGCTCAGTGCAAAACTTCGCCGGTACATAGAGGAAGGCGAGCGAAAGAACTTTCATAGGGGATACAAGTGCTCGATCCGTGATCCTTGGTATCTGGTGCCCTCTGTATGGGTACCGGACGGTTTTGCTTTTCGGCAGATTTACGATTTTCCGCGCATGGTACTGAATGCTTCGGGAGCCACGTCCACCGACACGATCCACCGGATACGAAGCCATGGCGCAGACCCGGAGCGGGTCATTGCCAACACGTACACCTGGCTCACGGCGGCGTCAGCCGAGATCGAAGGCCGGAGTTATGGCGGCGGTGTGCTGGAGCTTGAGCCAACAGAAGCCGAGCGGCTGCTGATGCCGGCGCAGCTCAACGGGGCGATGCCGCTTAAGGAAGTGGACCGGCTTGTCCGCGCCGGTCGGCTGGACGATGTTCTTGAAGAAAACGCAAAGATTATCCTGCGCGGGCATATGGGCCTGTCGGTCGCGGAGTGCAACCTCTTGAAGAGCGTCTGGACACAGATGCGGGACCGGCGGAACTCTCGTCGTCGCAGCGGGCGGAAAGGTACAGCATGACGGTCGTTAGCCCCAAGGATGCTGCCCGCCTCAAGGTGGCTGATCTGGTCCGGAAATTTCGCCGCAACGAAGCCGATTACCTCCGACCAGCCTATAACGAGACGCAGGCCCGCACCGACTTCATCACACCGCTGCTCGCGGCCTTTGGGTGGGACGTTCACAATGCGGCCGGCCAACCGCTCGGGCTTCGGGAAGTGATTGAAGAGGCGACGCTTGAAGTCGGAGAGGAAAGGCTTTCCAAGAAACCGGATTACGAGCTTCGCCTTGCCCGGCAGCGTAAGCTGTTTGTCGAAGCAAAGAAGCCGAGTGTGCGTATCGACCGCAACCGCGAAGCGGCGTTTCAAACGCGACGCTACGGGTACTCGGCCAGCCTACCCATCGCGATCCTGACCAATTTTCATCAGCTGGCGGTCTATGATTGCCGGCCGTCTCCAAACTTCACAGACGAAGCGCATGTCGCGCGCATCCTGCTGGTCAGATACGACGAGTTTGAAGCGCGTTTTGACGAGTTGTGGCCGCTTCTGTCGCGCGAGGCGGTATATTCTGGCGACTTTGATCGGCGATTCTCCGTCGATGTGACCCGGCAGGGCGCTAATCAGTTTGACGACTATTTCCTCCGCCAGGTGCGATCGTGGCGCGAGCGGCTGGCGCGAGATATTCACCGGCAAGTCCCCGGCCTTTCCCCGATAGAGCTGACCTATGCGGTACAGCTGTTCCTGTCGCGGATCGTGTTCCTGCGCATCTGCGAAGATCGCGATATCGAGCGATACGAGACGCTGCGCGGCTTGGCCGCCGGCAACAGTTTCGATGCTCTTATGGCGGAGCTGCGCCGTGCCGACGCTTTCTATGACTCCGGCCTGTTTCGGCTGCTCGATGATGCGCGGCTCGGCATTCGCATCAGCGATGACGTGCTGAGCGGCATCATCAACGAGCTGTATTACCCGCAGAGTCCCTACACCTTCGCGGTCGTGGAAACCGAAGTTCTAGGGGAAATCTACGAACAGTTCCTAGGCGAGACCATAACGATCGATGGTCATGGGAACGTCGAGATCGTCAGCAAACCGGAAGTGCGGGACAGCGGCGGCGTCGTGCCGACTCCACGTTACATCGTTGATGCCATCGTGCAGCGCACGCTTAGCCCTAAGCTGGCCGGAAAGTCTCCCGCCGATCTGGAGTCTTTCACGGTCGCTGACATCTGCTGCGGTTCGGGAATTTTCCTTCTATCGGCTTTCGAGTTTCTAACCGATCACTACCTCTCCTGGTACCTCGCCAACGATCGTACCAGCTATGTTGGCCGGACGATCTATGAGGCAGCTGCAGGGCAGTGGCGCCTGACCTTCAAGGAAAAGCGCCGCATCCTGCTGGCGCATATTCGCGGCGTCGATATCGACGCGAACGCGGTTGAAGTCGCCCGGTTCAGCCTCCTCCTGAAGTTGATCGAAGATGAGAGTGAAGCCGACCTGCGCGACTATGTAAATCGGACGGGCACGCCAGCGCTGCCGGACCTGAGTGGAACGCTGCGGGCGGGCAACAGTCTCGTCAGTCAGGCGGAGTGGACCGCCGCTAGGGGCAGTATGCCCGCGCGGATTCTGGAGCAGGTCAATCCGTTCTCTTGGGCCGACGAGTTTCCGACAGAACATGCGCGCGGCGGCTTCGATGTGATCGTTGGCAACCCGCCCTATATCCGCATCCAGAACATGCAGGCCTATTCGCCGGAGGAAGCCGCTTTCTATCGATCTGCCCGCTCCCCCTATACCACGTCGAAACAAGATAACTTTGACAAGTATGCGCTGTTCATTGAGCGCTCGCTGTCGCTCGTGCGGCCGGACGGCCGGTTGGGCTTCATCGTTCCGCACAAGTTCATGACGATCCAGGCGGGCAGGGCGCTTCGGCGGCTGGTGACGACGGGCCAACTGCTCGAAGAGATCGTGCACTTTGGCGTGCAGCAGGTATTCGGGCGCATGGCCACCAACTACACCTGCATCCTGATCCTTGACCGGCAAGGCAGAGACCATGTGGCTGTAGAGCGGGTGGAAACCTTGGATTCCTGGCGATATGGCACGCCAGGGCCGAGAAGCATCATGCCGGCCACCGAGCTCACAGATGACCCGTGGCAGTTTGCCGATGCCGATACGCGCGCGCTGTTTGACCGCGTCCGTGCGGTCTGTGGCCGTGAGCTCGGTGACGCAGCGGAGATCTTCGTTGGTGTCCAGACAAGCGCCGACGATATCTATATCTTCCGGGCCGCGGGTGAGACGCCGCAGACAGTGACGCTACGGTGGAATGGCCGCGATTGGCCGATCGAGCGCGGCATACTGCGCCCCTGCCTACTCGACGTCACCCTGTATCCCTACTCACGGGCTGAAGCGAACGCGTGGATGATTTTTCCATATGAGATCGTCAATGGAGCTAGGACGACGGCGCGGCTTATTCAGCCTGCGGAGATGGCGCAGCGCTTTCCTCTCTGTCTGGCCTATCTGACGGCGCGCCGAGCCGAACTGGAACGACGCAATATTGTCGGCGGCTCGGCGGCCACGCGCCAGTTCTATCAGTTTGGACGATCACAGAGCCTGACAAAATTTAACAGCCCGAAAATCATCCTTCCGATCCTGTCGCGCGAAGCGCGCTATGCCTACGACGACAACAACATCATGATGACAGGGGGCGGAAACGGCCCCTATTATCTGATCCGGCCGCGCGAGGGTGCGCCGGAGACGAATTTCTTCCTGATGGCCGTCCTGCATCACCCTTTAAGTGAAGCGATAGTGCGCACGCATACCAGCTCCTTCCGGGGTGGATATTATTCGCACGGCAAGCAGTTCATTGAGCATTTGCCAATTCCATCCGCGACGCCGGCAGAGCGGGCGGATATCGAAGCGCTCGTCGCGCAGCTGATTGCCGCAAATGATGCTGCTCAAGCCGCTCGGGTGCCGCATCAAAGGATTCTGCATGAGCGTCACGCGGCTGCGCTGCGCGACCAGGTTGAAGGGCGCGTAAGCCGGCTGTTTGGGCTTTCGGCGGCGGATATCGCGTTGGCGAAAGCTGTACCGATCCCAGCATGACCGAAGGGCGAGACCGCCCTGACGAACGGCAAACAAAAGCAATAGCGACTGGAAGGAGCCACTGTTCCGTGCATCTCTACTTTGGGGATAAAGTCGGCCTTGAGGTCGCGCAGTCTGTCCTCGTGGATGCTGCCTTCGTTGTTCCAGCGGATTTCGGCATCGATGCTGCGAACGGCCAGGTTCATCCTGCACAGGCGCCCTTGTGTGTGCCAGTCCACGTCCTTGCTCGCATCGACATCGCTGGGCCGAGTATCACGGAGATCGAGGATGCGCGCCAGCAGGAAATCCTTAAAGGAGTGGTCGGCGTAGCACCACGCTCTGGGAGGGTTCTGGCGGGGAGGGACCATCGCCGCGAGGGAGGGGAGGCCGCGCAGTCAGTTGTTCATGGTATTTTTCATGGTACGTCGCGCTTTATTCATTGATAACTAATTGATCTATATGAGATTTAGGTGTCTATTGATGTTCGAGTGGGAGTGACGACGCACCGGCCACCGCATCGGCCGGCCGCCGCTGAATTCCTTCGCCGGTTCATCGCCCGAGGAAAAGGCGCTCAGCCGACCCAGGCCTGCACCTCGATCTCCACCTTCGCGCCCTGGTAGAGCACCGCCTGCACGCACGAGCGCGCGGGCAGCCCTTCGGGGAAGTGCCGGGCGTATTCCTGGTTGAAGGCGGCGAAGTCGCCCAGGTCGGCCAGCCAGATGGTGGCGCGCACCACGCTCGCCATGCCGGTGCCGCAGTCCTTCAGGTTCTGGGCGATGCGTTCGAGGACGGCGCGGGTCTGCGCCTGCACGTCGCCCTCGATGACGCGGCCCTGCGCATCCATGGCCAGCACACCCGACAGGAAGAGGAAGCCGCCGGCGCGCACCGCCTTGGAGAAGGGAACGGGCAGCGGCGAGGGGATGCGTTCGATCTGGCTCATCGGGAAGACTCCGTGCGGGTGATGACCTGGCCGTTGCGCGCACCGGTGTGAGCGCCCTGGCGCCAGGTGACGGCGCCATTGACGATCACGGCGTCGATGCCTTCGGCGGGCCGGGTCGGGGTTTCGTAGGTGGCGGCATCGCGCACGGTGGCGGCGTCGAACACCACGATGTCGGCGTGGTGCCCGGGCGCGAGCGTGCCGCGCTGGTGCAGCCCGAAGTTGCGGGCCGTCAGCCCGGTCATCTTCCAGACCGCGGTTTCGAGCGGGAACAGGCCGACGTCGCGGCTGTAGTGGCCCAGCACGCGCGGGAAGGTACCCCACAGGCGCGGGTGCGGGCTCTCGCCCACCGGGATGCCGTCGGAGCCGATCATGGTGTCGTCGAAGGCCAGGATGCGCTGCACGTCGCCCTCGTCCATGAGGAAGTAGATCGCGCTGCCCGGCTGCAGCCGGCGCGCCGCCTCGTCGGGCTCGACGCCCCATTCGCGCGCGATGTCGGCCAGGTCGCGGCCGGCGCACTCGGGGTGCGGCTGGCTGGCGGCGATCAGCACGCGCCCGCCCAGCATGCCGCGGTCGGTGCGGATCATGGTCGAGCCGGCGGTGTAGGGGTAGCAGTCCAGGCAGATGCGCTGCGTCTTCATGGCCTCGCGGATGTGCGGCAGCGTGACCTGCGACCGGCCGAAATTCTGGGTGTTCTGCACCTTGTGGTGCGACACGACGACCGGCACGCCCAGTTCGCGGCCGATGCGGAAGGTCTCGTCCAGCGCCTCCATCACGCGGTCGGCCTCGTCGCGCATGTGAGTGACGTACAGCGCCTGCCGCGCGCGCAGCGGCTGGCCGACGGCGATGATCTCCTCGGTGGTCGCCTTGACCGCCGGCGGGTAGAAGGTGCCGGTCGACAGGCCGATGGCGCCGGCCTGCATGGCTTCCTCCACCAGCGCCTGCATGGCGGCGATCTCGTCCGGCGTGGCCTCGCGGTCGAGCGAGGCCATCGTCACCGCGCGCAGCGTCGAGTGGCCCACCATCGCCGCCACGTTGACCGAGGCGGGCCGCGCGCGCAGCGCGTCCAGGTAGGCCCGGAAGGTGGTGAAGCGCCCCTCGTCGGGGCTGTCGAGCAGGCTCAGCGGCATGGGCAGTTCCATGCCGGGGCGCAGCGGCGCGGCGCTGATGCCGCAGTTGCCAGCCACCACGGTGGTGACGCCCTGCGAGACCTTGAAGGGCAGGGTGGCCTGCGAGAGCAGCGCCTGGTCGTCGTGCGTGTGCGAGTCGATGAAGCCGGGCGCGACGATGCGCCCGTGCGCCTCGATGACCGTGTCGGCGCCGTGCCCGCCGAGGCGGCCGATGGCCGAGATGCGCCCGTCGCGCACGGCCACGTCGGCGTCGAAGCGCGGCGCCCGCGTGCCGTCGATCACGGTGCCGCCGCGGATCAGCAGGTCGTGGTGGGTGGGTGTCATCCGGGTCTCCAGGAAGGGTTCAGCGAAAGTGGCAGGCCACGAGGTGCTCGCGCGGGGCGCCGTCGGCGCCGGCCGCCTCGCGCGGCGACAGCGGCGGCGCCTGCTCCCTGCACACCGGCTGGGCCAGCGGGCAGCGGGTGTGGAAGCGGCAGCCCGCGGGCGGGTTCGCCGGGCTGGGCGGATCGCCCTGCAGCAGCAGGCGCTGGGCCGGCGTGCGCGGGTTGGGCACGGGCACCGCCGACAGCAGGATCTGCGTGTAGGGGTGGCGCGGCGCGGCGAACAGCGTGTCGCGGTCGGCCAGCTCGACGATGCGGCCCAGGTACATCACGGCCACGCGGTGGCTGATGTGGCGCACCACCGAGAGGTCGTGCGCCACGAAGAGGTACGCGATGCCGAACTCGGCCTGCAGGTCCATCAGCAGGTTGACCACCTGGGCCTGCACCGAGACGTCGAGCGCCGACACGGGCTCGTCGCAGACGATCAGCTTCGGCTGCAGAGCCAGCGCGCGTGCGATGCCCAGGCGCTGGCGCTGGCCGCCCGAGAACTCGTGCGGGTACTTGTCGATGGCTTCGGGCCGCAGGCCGACCTTGCCGAACAGCCAGCGCACGCGCTCGCGGCGCTCGGCCGCCGAGGTGCTGCCGTAGTTCCTCAGCGGCTCGGCGACGATCTCGCCGGCCTTCAGGCGCGGGCTCAGCGAGGCGTAGGGGTCCTGGAAGATGATCTGCACGTCGCGCCGGCGCTCGCGCATCTGCGCGGGGCCGAGCCGGAGCAGGTCCTGGCCGTCGAGCCATACCGCGCCGGCGGTGGGCTCGATGAGCCGCATCACGGACTTGGCGGTGGTGGTCTTGCCGCAGCCCGATTCGCCCACCAGCGAGAGCGTTTCGCCGCGCGCGATGGTGAAGGACACGTCATCCACCGCCTGCACCGGCGGCTGCGGGCGCGCCAGCCAGCGGCGCGGCGCGGCGTAGTGCTTGCGCAGGCCTTCGACGCGCAGCAGAGGGATATCCGTGCTCATGCGTCCAACGCCTCCATCGGCGCCAGCCGTCCTTCTTCCACGGCGAAGCAGGCGACGCCGTGGCCGCCGCCCTGGTCGCTCAGGGCGGGTGTTTGCGCGGTACAGCGCGCATCGGCGTGCGGGCAGCGCGCCGCGAAGGCGCAGCCGCGGCGCGCCGCCAGCGGCGAGGGCACGAGGCCGGGGATCTCGGCCAGCCGCGCGCTGCGCGTGTTCATCGAGGGCATCGAGGCCATCAGCGCGCGGGTGTAGGGGTGCAGGGGGCGGTCGAACAGGTCCTGCACGTCGGCCTCCTCGACCTTGCGGCCCGCGTACATCACGACCACGCGGTCGCAGCTCTCGGCCACCACGCCCAGGTCGTGTGTGATCATCACCACGCCCATGCCCAGCTCGCGCTGCAGGCGCCGGATGAGGTCCAGGATCTGCGCCTGGATGGTCACGTCCAGGGCGGTGGTGGGTTCGTCGGCGATCAGCACCTCCGGGTTGCAGGCCAGGGCCAGGGCGATCATCACGCGCTGGCGCATGCCGCCCGACAGCTGGTGCGGGTACTCGCCGGCGCGGCGCCCGGGCTCGGGGATCTGCACCAGGCGCAGCATGTCCACCGCGCGCGCCATGGCCTCGGCGCGGCCGGCGCGCTGGTGCAGGCGCACCGTCTCGGCGATCTGCCGGCCCACGGTGAGCACGGGGTTCAGCGAGGTCATGGGCTCCTGGAAGATCATGGAGATGCGGTTGCCGCGGATGCGGCGCATCGCCGCCTCGTCCAGCTGCAGCAGGTCGGTGCCGCGCAGCCGCACCGCACCCTGCAGCCGCGCGGGCGGCGTGGGCAGCAGCCGCAGGATGGACATGGCCGTGACGCTCTTGCCGCAGCCCGATTCGCCGACCACGCCCAGCGTCCGGCCGGCGTGCACGGTGTAGGAGACGCCGTCGACGGCGCGCGCCGGGCCGTCGAGGGTGTCGAAGCGCACGTGCAGGTCGTCGACTTCGAGCAGGGGCTGGCCGGCGGCCGGCATGTCGCGCGCGGGGGCGTTCATCGTGGCTTTTCCCGCTTCACAACTGGCGCGCCAGGCGCGGGTCCAGCGCGTCGCGCAGGCCGTCGCCGAGCAGGTTGATGGCCAGCACCGTGGCGGCCAGCAGCATGCCCGGGTAGAGGATGATGTGGAAGGCCACCGCCACGAAGTTGCGACCCTCGGCCATCATGTTGCCCCAGCTGGGCGTGGTGGGCGGCACGCCCACGCCGAGGAAGGACAGCGCGGCCTCGTACAGCACGGCCGAGGCCGCGATGAAGGTGGCCTGCACCACCAGCGGCGCCACCATGTTGGGCAGCACGTGGCGCGCCAGGATCACCGGCAGCCGCGTGCCCACGGCATGGGCGGCCTCGACGAAGAGCTGCTCGCGCAGCGTCAGCGCGAGCGAACGCACCAGGCGCACCACGCGCGGGATCTCGGGCACCACGATGGCCACGATCACGGTGGCGAGGCTGGCCCGCGTGACGGCCATCAGCGCGATGGCCAGCAGGATGCCGGGGATGGCCATCAGCCCGTCCATGATGCGCATGACGAAGCCGTCCAGTCGGCGCACGAAGCCGGCCGCCAGGCCCAGCAGCACGCCCAGCGCGGTGGACACCAGCGCCACGCTGACGCCCACGACCAGCGAGACGCGCCCGCCCCACACCGCGCGGCTGAACACGTCGCGGCCCAGCGCGTCGGTGCCGAACCAGTGCTCGGCCGAGGGGGCCTGCATGCGCGCCAGCGGGTCGATGTCCTGCGGGTCGTGCGTGGCGATCCACGGCGCGGCCAGCGCCAGCACCGCCATCGCGACCAGCAGCAGCGCGCCGGCGATCAGCGTCGGGTGCTTGCGCGCCCAGCGCCAGCGCGGCGGCACGAACACCGGCTCGTCGGCCGGCGCCGCGCCGTCGTGGAGGGGAAGGGTGGAAGACATGGCCTCGGGTCAGTAGCGGATGCGCGGATCGAACAGCCGATAGCTCAGGTCGATCAGCAGGTTGATCAGCACGTAGACGCCGGCGGAGAGCAGCAGCACGCTCTGGATCACCGGGTAGTCGTGGCGCTGCACCGAATCGACCACCAGCCGGCCCACGCCGGGAATGGCGAACACGGTCTCGGTCACGACCACGCCGCCGATCAGCAGCGCGATGCCCACGCCCACCGTGGTGGCGATGGGCACGGCCGCGTTGCGCAGCGCGTGGCCCAGCACCGGCAGCACGCCCAGGCCCTTGGCCCGCGCGGTGCGGATGTAGTCCTCGTGCAGCACCTCCATCACGGTGGCGCGCGTCATGCGGGTGACCAGCGCGATGTAGACCAGCGCGAGGTTCAGGCACGGCAGCACCAGGCTGCGCAGCCAGGGGCCCAGGCCCTCGCCCATGTGCACGTAGCCCTGCACGGGGAACCACGGCAGGCGGATCGCGAAGCCGTAGACCAGCAGGTAGCCGACCAGGAAGGAGGGCACCGAGAAGGCCAGCACCGCGAAGAGCATGACCAGCCGGTCGACCCAGCTTCCCGCGCGGTAGGCGGCCAGCGTGCCCAGCGGCACCGCGACCGCGATGGTCAGCAGCATGGTCACGAGCGCGATGGCCAGCGTGGGTTCGAGCCGCTGCGCGAGCAGCGCCGTCACCGGCACCTGCGTGAAGATGGAGATGCCCAGGTCGCCGGTGGCCAGCTTGCCGATCCAGATGAGGAACTGCTGCCAGATCGGCAGGTTCAGGCCCAGCGCATCGCGCAGGCGCGCGATGTCCTCCTCGGTGGCCAGGTCGCCGGCGATGAGCGCCGCCGGGTCGCCGGGCGAGAGGTGGATCAGCAGGAAGACCACGATCGCCACCACCGCCATGACGGGCAGGGTGGCGACGAGGCGGCGCAGGACGTAGCTCATCGCGCGCTGCTGCGGCCGGCCGCCTTACTTGTCCAGCGCCCAGACGATGGGCATGCCGCCCCACAGCCTGTCCAGCCCCTTGAGGCTGGCGCGCGCGGCGTAGGCGGCCGAGTACTGGCCGGCATTGACGTAGGGCACGGCCTCGAAGGCGCGGGCCTGGAAGGCGTCCAGCCGCTCCTTGCGCTGGGCCGCGTCGGCGGACTGCAGCCAGGCGGTGCGCAGCTCGTCCAGCTGCTTGTCGCAGGGCCAGCCGGGCAGCGAGTTGCCGCAGGCGGGGCTCAGGTAGGCGTTGGTGATGGGCGAGTTGACGTCGAACTCGCCGGCCACCGTCACGTAGACGTTCCAGCCGCCGGCCGCCGGGGCGTCGCGCTTGGCGCGCCGCGCGCCGATGGAGGCCCAGTCCATGGACTGCATGTCCACGTTCACGCCGATGCTCTTGAGGGTCTGCGCGGCCATCAGCGCCAGCGCGTTGAGGTAGGTGATGTCGGTGGGCACCAGCAGCACCACCTTCTCGCCCTTGTAGCCCGACTCGGCCAGCAGCGCCTTGGCCTTGGCCACGTCGGGCTTGGCCCAGGCCTGCGAGCCGGCGGCGGTGTCGTTGGGGCTGCCGCAGATGAAGAAGGTGTGGCAGTAGGCCTTGCGCATGTCGGCCGGGTAGCCCATGGCCGCGACGAAGCGCTCCTGGTTCACCGCCATCTGGAAGGCCTGGCGCGCCTTGATGTTGTCGAAGGGCGGGTGCAGCTGGTTGAGCACCAGGAAGGCCTGGTAGGCCCCGCCGCTGCCGACCTTGATGTTCTTGTCCGCGCGCAGCGGCGCGATGTAGTCGGGCGGCAGCTGCTCGACCATGTCCACCTCGCCGCGCTGCAGGGCCGCGACGGCGCTGTTGGCGTCGGGCAGGTACAGCCACTCGACCCGCTCGAAGCTGCTCTTCTTGCCGCCGGCCAGGCCGCTGACGGGCTCGGTGCGCGGCACGTACTGCGCGTTGCGCACGAACACGGCCTTGTTGCCCGGCACCCATTCGTCGCGCTTGAAGACGAAGGGGCCGGAGCCCAGCACCTCGGTCATCGGCGCGGTGGTGGGCAGCTTGGCCAGCCGCTCGGGCAGGATGAAGGCGGGGTAGCCCGAGGGCTTGGCCAGCGCGTCCAGCACCATGCCGAAGGGCTGCCCCAGCGCGAGGGTGAAGGTGCGCTCGTCCACCGCTTTCCACTCGGCGCCGCCGGCCACCATGGCGCGGCCCAGGCTGTCGCGGCCGGTCCAGCGCTGCAGCGAGGCGATCACGTCGGCCGTGGTCACGGGCGTGCCGTCGGAGAACTTCAGGCCCGGGCGCAGGGTGAAGCTCCATGCCTTGCCGTCGGGCGACTGGGTGAACTTCTCCACCATCTGCGGCTGCGGCTTGCCGCTGGCGTCCTGCGAGAACAGGGTGTCGTACACCATGTAGCCGAAGTTGCGCGAGATGTAGGCCGTGGTGAAGGTCGGGTCGAGGATCTTCAGGTCGGCGTGCGCCACCACGCGCAGGGTCTTAGGCGGCGTCTGGGCCTGCGCCATCGGGCCGATGCCTCCCAGGGTGAGGGCGCCGAAGGCGGCCAGGGCGGCGAGCGTGCGTCGTTTCATGGTCGGGACTCCTGAGGGGGACACAAGAAAAATCAGGCGGGCAGGGCATCCAGCGGCCACTTGGGGCGCTGGATCTTCCGGTAGGGCAGGGTGCTCAGGTCCAGCGTCACGGCGCCGGGGGCGGCCACGTAGATCACGTGCCGGGCCACCTTCGAGAAGGAGGCGTAGAAGTGCTGCGAGGACTTCACCACGATCAGGCGCTTGGAGGCCAGGTCGCAGCCGAGCTGCGTGAACAGGTCGGTGCCCATGGCCTGGTTGCGCAGCGTGATCAGCACGATCTCGATGCCGCCGGCCTCGACCAGGGCGCAGTCGCCCAGGGCCGTGGGCGTGCCGGCCAGGCCGGTCATGACCATGTCGGTCTTCAGCGCCTTGACGGTGCAGTCCAGGTCCAGCGGCTGGCCCGACAGCGGGCTGATCTTGCCGCCGATGCGCATCGGCAGGCGCGCGCCTTCGCCGGCCTCGAAGGCGATGCGCACGGCGATCGGGTCCCACAGCGGGCCGACGGCGGCGTTGCCGATGCCGCGCTCCAGCATGCGCCGCAGCACGAAGGTGGAGTCGCTCGCCGCGCCGCCGCCGGGGTTGTCGGCGCCGTCGGCCATCACCACCGGGCCCGCCGTGGCCAGGGCTTCGTCCAGGGCCGCGTCGATGTCGGGGTAGTTCACCGTCAGCGCGTCGCGCATGCCGATCACCTCGTCGGCCAGCTGGCGCGCCAGCGCCTGCGCCTTCGCGGCGTCGCCGTCGGCGTAGACCAGCACCTTGGTGCCCATGCCCGGCACGTCGCCCCAGCTGAAGCCGTGCGCGAGCGAGACGGACAGCACGCCGTCGCGGCCCTCCAGCGACTGCATGCGCTGCACGAAGCCGCGGGCCGGCTCGCGCGAGGTGTGGATGGTGAGGATCAGGCCGGTGTCGACCACCGCCGCCACCGGGCGGATCTTCTTCTGCGCCGCCGCCACGCACAGGTCCACCAGCTCCAGACCGCGTTCGAGCACGTCGGTGTGCGGGTACTCCTTGAAGGTGATGAGCACGTCGGCGTTGTCCACCATCTCGGGCGTGACGTGGCAGTGCGGGTCGAGCTCGGCGCCCACCACCACACCGGGGCCGACCAGGGCGCGCACGCGCTGGAGGAGGTCGCCCTCGCAGTCGTCGTAGCCGTCGGCCACCATGGCGCCGTGCAGGCCCAGCAGCACCACGTCCACCGGCATCGCGGCCTTCAGGTCGGCCAGCAGCTCGTCGCGCAGCGACTCGTAGGCGTGCCGCGTGGTCGTGCCGCTGGGCTGGGCCGCCGCCACCATGCCTTCGAGCAGCGTCCAGCCCTGGTCCTTGCCGCGCTGGCGCGCGGCCCACAGCGGGCCCGAGAACAGCGTGAGGTGGTCGGGATGCCGGCCGGCCGGGAAGTAGCCGCGGTCGCGGAACGAGGCCATGCCCGTGGGCATGGGGCCGAAGGTGTTGGTCTCGGTGGCGAGGGAGGCGCTGAAGACACGCACGTGGGGCTCCTGTGAGGCGGGAGGAAGGAGGGCGTCAGGCGCCGGCCGGCTGCCGCAGGCGGCGCGGGCTCAGCATCCCGGCCGTCAGGCCGAAGGACGCGGGATGCGCCGGCACGGGCAGCCCGCGCGCCAGCGCGGCGCAGGTCTCGCCCATGGCGGCCGAGGTCTGGATGCCGTAGCCGCCCTGGGCGGCGATCCAGAAGAAGCCTTCCACCTGGTCGTCGAAGCCGCCCACCAGGTCGCCGTCGGCGACGAAGGAGCGCAGCCCGGCCCAGGTGCGCGCCGGCCGGCGGATCTGCAGCGTGGTCATCGTCTCGATGCGGTCGATGGCCAGCGCGATGTCCAGCTCCTCGGGCCGCACGTCCTGCGGCTCCACGGGGTCGGCGTTGGCGGGCGAACCCAGCAGCATGCCGGCGTCGGGCTTGATGTACCAGTCCTCGGCGGCGCCGTGCACCATGGGCCAGCCGGCGCTGTCGAGTTCCGGCGGGCCGGCGAAGACGAAGGCCGAGCGGCGGCAGGGCTGCAGCCCCAGCGGCGCCGCGCCCGCTAGGGCGCCGATCGCGTCGCACCAGGCACCGGCCGCGTTGAGCACCACCGGCGCCTCGTAGCGCTGCCCGCCGGCCGTCACCAGCCAGCGGCCGTCGACCCGTTGCAGGCCCGTGACCTCGGCGTCGCACACCAGCGTGCCGCCGGCGCGGCGCATGCCGCGCAGGTAGCCCTGGTGGATCGCGTGCACGTCCATGTCGGCGGCGTCCGGCTCGTAGACGGCGCCGCCGAGCAGTTCGGGGCGCAGCACCGGCACCATGGCCTGCGCCTCTTCGGGGCTCAGGCGGCGCGCGTGCGGCGACATGGGATGCAGCACCGCCCAATGCGCGTCCAGTTCGGCGGCCTGCTCGGGCGAACCGACCATCATCGCCCCGCGCGGCGTGAGCAGGGGGTGTTCGGCGAAGCCAGGGGGCGGCGACGTCAGGAAGGCGCGGCTGGCGAGGGTGAGGGCGCGCACCTGGGGCGTGCCGTAGCTTTCCATGAACAGCGCCGCGGAGCGCCCCGTCGAGTGGTAGCCGGGCTGCGACTCGCGCTCCAGCACGATGGTGCGGCCGTGCGGGGCCAGCCAGTGGGCGACGGAGGCGCCGGCGATCCCGGCGCCGATCACCAGGAAGTCGGCTTGCAGGGCGGCGGAGGAGGCGGGCGTCGTGGTCACGTTTCGGGCGGTGGGGCGAAGGCAGTGCGGACCGGCATGGGCAGCGCGCAGAGTCTAAGAGAGGAATTTGCGCATATGCAAATTTTGCAGCGGCCCCTAGGGTAAATACCGGACCTTCTCTCAAGCGAGATCCGTGCCTGTTGGATTTGCAGTGACGCAAATTCCGCGCGAGCGCTGCGCGGCCGCGCGGCGCGCCGCTGGCAGAATGCCGGCGCATGAGCAGTCGAACCGGACGCGGAAGCACCGCGCAGAAGAAGCCCGTGGACGCGCGCGAGAGCGGGCACGCCGGGGACGCAGCGCATTCGCTCGACCGCGAGACCTTCGGCCGCCGGCTGCGCACGGCGCGCAAGGGCTTCGGCTGGACGCTGCAGCAGCTGTCGGCGCTGTCGGGGGTGTCGGTGCCGACCATCTCGCGCGCCGAGCGCGGGCAGCTGGCGCTGGGCTACGAGAACTTCGCCGCCCTGGGCCGCGCGCTGCAGATGGACATGAACGCCATGTTCGCCGGGGAGGGCGTCAAGACCACCGGGCTGGAGGCGCCGGTGGTGACGCGCGCCGGCGAGGGCATGGTCTACCGCGGGCTGTCCTTCGCCTACGAGTTCCTCGGCACCACGGCCGCAGGCAAGCTCATGAGCCCGGTGGTCGGCACGGTGCACGCGCGGCGCATCGCCGGCCCGGAGGACTTCGCGCGGCACGAGGGCGAGGAGTTCGCCTACGTGCTCTCGGGCACGATCGAGGTGCACTTCGAGACGGGCGAGGTGGTGCGCCTCGGGCGCGGCGACTCGCTGTACTTCGACAGCCGCATCGGCCACGCCTACGTCAGCACCAGCAGGCAGCTCGCGCGCATCGTGGGGGTGACCTCGACCGAAAGCCGCTTCATGCGCACGGCGCGCGCCGGCGAGGCGGGCGCGGCCGCGGCGCCGCGCAAGCGGGCGGCCGTCGCCCGGCGCCCGGACGGCACGCAGCGCGCACCGGCCAGGCGCTGACGGCGGCCCGCCCGCGCCTTACTTCACCTGCTGCTTGCCCAGCTTGCGCGCCAGCGTGCGCCGGTGCATGCCCAGGCGCCGCGCGGTCTCGGAGATGTTGAAGCCGGTCTCGGCCAGGGTCTGGTGGATGCGCTCCCACTCCAGCGTCTTGATGGAGCTGGCGCGGTTGGTCAGCTCGACCTCGGTGGTGCCCTCGGCGCGGCCGAAGGCGGCCTCGATGTCGTCGGTATTCGAGGGCTTGGCGAGGTAGTGGCAGGCGCCGAGCTTGATGGCCTCCACGGCGGTGGCGATGCTGGCGAAGCCGGTGAGCACGACGATGAGCATGTCCTCGTCGTGGGCATGCAGCGCCTGCACGCAGGCCAGGCCGGAAGCCTCGCCCTGCAGCTTGAGGTCGACCACGGCATGGGTGGGCGCGAAGCCGTCGCCCTCCTGCAGCACCGCCTGCATGGCCTCCAGGCTGGCGGCCACGCGCACCTGGTAGCCGCGCCGCTCGAAGGAGCGGGCCAGGGTGCGCGCGAAGGCGTCGTCGTCCTCGACGAGGACCAGCCGGCGGGCGGGGGCGTCTTCATCCATGCGCATCCTCCGCATCATCCGCCGGCAGCACGATCGCCGTCAGCGGCAGGGTGATCAGCAGCTCGGCGCCGCCCTCGGCGCGGTTGCGCGCCGCCACGCTGCCGCCCAGGGTGCGCGCCACGTTGACGACCAGGAACAGGCCGAGCCCGCCGCCCGGCCTGCCCTTGGTCGACTGATAGGGCTTGCCGATGTGCTGGAGCATGGCGGGCGCGAAGCCGGGGCCGCGGTCGCGCACCGCCAGCAGCAGCGCGTCGTCGGTGCGCGCGGCCTCGAATTCCTGCATGCCGGGCGAGGCCTCGAAGGCGTTGTCCAGCACGTTGCCGATCATCTGCTTGAGCGCGGAGTCCGACACCATCGGCAGGTCCTGCCCGAAGCGGTTGAGGTAGCTCAGCCGGTTGTCGGGCCGGCGGCGGCGCCAGTCGGCCACCACGTCGTCCAGGAAGGTGCAGACGGTGGTGGCGCTGGAGGATTCGCCGCGCGTCTCGCCGGCCGACAGCAGGATGCCGCTGACGATCGACTTGCAGCGCCGCACCTGCGTCTGCATCTCGGCGACATCCTGGGCCAGCTCGGGGTCGGAGCTGAAGTGCGGCAGGTGCTGCCAGTCGCCCAGGATCACGTCCAGGGTGGAAAGAGGCGTGCCCAGCTCGTGCGCCGCGCCGGAGGCCAGCAGGCCCATCCGCACGATGTGCTCCTCCTCCGCGGCGCGCTGGCGCAGCGCGGCCAGCCGCGTGTCGCGCTCGCGCAGGTTGGCGACGATGCGGCCGATGAAGGTGACCAGCAGCGCCGCATTGAGGGCGAAGCACACCAGCATGCCCAGCACGTAGGGGCTGGCCAGGCCGCGGTCGTGGTCCGGGCGCAGCGGCAGCGGCTGCGCGAACAGCGCCAGCCCCGCGAAGCAGGCGCTGGTGACGGCCACCATCGTCCAGGTGGCCCAGGCCGGCAGCAGCACCGCGCCGAGGATCACCTGCAGCAGGTACAGGAAGACGAAGGGGTTGGCGGCGCCGCCTGCCAGGTAGAGCTGCGCCGTGAGCATGCCCACGTCCACCAGCAGGGCGAACAGCAGTTCGGCGTCGGTCACCTCGCGGCGGGTGCGCCAGCGCAGCAGGCTGGCGATGTTGAACAGCACCAGGGCCGCCAGCACGGCCAGCATGCTGCGCACCGGGATGGGGATGCCGAAGCCGTAGTGGACGACCTCGATGGTGACGATCTGCCCGAAGACGGCGATCCAGCGCAACTGGATGAGTTGCTGCAGGTTCTTCAGCCCGGTGGCCGCGGAGGCGGTGCGCGCGGCGGCGAGCTCAGGGGCAGGGAGGGCGGGCGGCATCGTCGGAGCGGTCGCCGGGCGGCGCCGGCCGGTCATTGTCCATGCCGCCGCTCGCTGCGCAGCAAGTACACGGTGGCGCCCAGCAGCAGCGCGGCCAGACCGTACCAGGTGATGGCATACACGAGGTGGCTGTTGGAGAAGCGCACCACCGTCAGGCCTGCTGCCGGCCAGGTGCCGGCGGGCGTGCCGGGCTCGGCCTGCGCGTCGATGAAGTACGGCGCCACGCTGCCTGCGGGCAGGCCGTGGGCGGCGGAGAGCGCGGCCACGTCGCGCGAGTGCCAGCGCTGCGCGGCCGGGTCGTTGTCGCGCAGGAAGGCGCCCCCGGGTTCGCTCAGGCGCAGCAGGCCCTGCACATGGACGATGCCTTCCGGCGCCGGCTGTCCGCGGCGCGCCGGGTCGCGCGCCTCGGTGGGCACGAAGCCGCGGTTGATCCAGATCCAGCGGCCGTCGGCCGTCGCCAGCGGCGTCAGCACCCAGTAGCCGGCGCCCAGCGCGGTGCTGGCCTGCACCAGCGCCTCCTTGTCGTGCAGGTAGCGGCCGTCGGCCTGCACCCGCAGGTATTCGTGGCGCGTGCGGTCGATCGCGGGCCACTCGGCGGGGGCGGGCGCCGCCACCGGCGGAGCATGGATGCGCGCATCCACGCGGGCGATCAGGTCGCGCTTCCAGGCCAGGCGCTGCACCTGCCAGTTGCCCAGCAGCACGAAGCCGGCGATGCCCACCGCCACGCCGGCCAGCAGCACGGCGCGACGGCCGCGGGAGGCGGCGGCAGGGCCGGTCGGTGCGGCGCGCACCGTCAGGATGGGCCGAGGTGGTGCACCTGCCCGTCGTGGCCCGGCATCATGTTGACGTTCATGTGGAACATCACCCACAGCGTGCCGGCGACGGCGATGGCCACGAAGACGATGGTGAACAGGGTGGACAGCATGGTCCAGCCGCCCTGAACCTTGCCGTTCATGTGCAGGAAGCAGACCATGTGCACCAGCACCTGCACCACCGCCATGCCGCCGAGCACCAGCACGGCGACGGTGCGGTCGCTGATCACGTTCGACATCACCAGCCAGAAGGGGATGGCGGTGAGGATGACGGACAGCACGAAGCCGATCATGTAGCCGGAGAAGGTGCTGTGCGGGCCCTCGTCCTGGGCGTGGTCGTCGTGGTGGGGGTCGTGCCCGCCGGCGGGCATCATCGCGTCGTGCGCGCTCATCTCACAGCACTCCCATCAGGTAGACAAAGGTGAAGACACCGATCCAGACCACGTCCAGGAAGTGCCAGAACATGGACAGGCACATCAGGCGGCGCTTGTTCTCGCGGATCAGGCCGTGCCGGCCGATCTGGATCATCAGCACCACCAGCCAGATGGAGCCGAAGGTGACGTGCAGGCCGTGCGTGCCGACCAGCGTGAAGAAGGCCGACAGGAAGGCGCTGCGCCCGGGGCCCGCGCCTTCCTGGATCAGGTGGTGGAACTCGTACAGCTCCAGCCCGAGGAAGCACAGGCCGAAGACCAGGGTGACGGCCAGCCAGCCCAGCGTGCCGCCGACCTTGCCCATCTGCTTTTGCAGCATGGCGAAGCCGAAGGTGATGGACGACAGCAGCAGGAAGGCGGTGTTGATCGCCACCAGCTTCAGGTCGAACAGCTCGCCGCCGGTGGGGCCGCCCGCGTAGCTTCGGCCCATCACGCCGTAGGTGGCGAACAGGGCGGCGAAGATGAGGCAGTCGCTCATCAGGTAGAGCCAGAAGCCCAGCGCGGTGCCGTTCTCCGGATGCGGGTCGTGCGCGAGGTGGTAGTCGCGCGTGGCGGCGCCGGCCTGCACGGCGGCGGGGTGGACGAGCTCAGACATGGCGGGCCAGCAGTCGGGTGCGCGCTTCCTCCGTGGCCGCCACTTCGGCCGCGGGGATGTGGTAGTCGCGCTGGTAGTTGAAGGTGTGGACGATGGCGGCCAGCACGGTGGCGGCGAAGGAGGCGGCCGCCAGCGGCCACATGTGCCAGATCAGCGCGAAGCCGCAGACCAGGGACAGCACCGAGATGACCACGCCCGAGGCAGTGTTGGCCGGCATGTGGATCGGCTGGAAGCCGCCCAGCGGGCGCTTGTAGCCGTGCCGCTTCATGTCCCACCAGGCGTCGGCGTCATGCACGACGGGGGTGAAGGCGAAGTTGTACTGCGGCGGCGGCGAGGAGGTGGCCCACTCGAGCGTGCGGCCGTTCCACGGGTCGCCGTCGACGTCGCGCAGTTGCTCACGGCGCATGAAGCTCACCACCAACTGCACCAGGAAGGAGCCGATGCCCAGCGCCACCAGCAGGGCGCCGAAGGCGGCGATCTGGAACCAGATCTGCAGCGAGGCGTCCTCGAAGTGGCTCACGCGGCGCGTCACGCCCATCAGGCCCAGCACGTACAGCGGCGTGAACGCGAACCAGAAGCCCGCCAGCCAGAACCAGAAGGAGCACTTGCCCCAGAACTCGTCCAGCCGGAAGCCGAAGGCCTTGGGGAACCAGTAGTTGATGGCGGCGAACACCGCGAACACCACGCCGCCGATGATGACGTTGTGGAAGTGCGCCACCAGGAACAGGCTGTTGTGCAGCACGAAGTCGGCCGGCGGCACGGCCAGCAGCACGCCCGTCATGCCGCCGATGACGAAGGTGATCATGAAGCCCACCGTCCACAGCATCGGCACCGTGAAGCGGATGCGCCCGCGGTACATGGTGAACAGCCAGTTGAAGATCTTCGCCCCTGTCGGGATCGAGATGATCATGGTCGTGATCCCGAAGAAGGAGTTCACGCTGGCGCCCGAGCCCATGGTGAAGAAGTGGTGCAGCCACACCAGGTACGACAGGATGGTGATGCACACGGTGGCGTAGACCATCGACGCGTAGCCGAACAGGCGCTTGCCGCAGAAGGTGGCGACCACCTCCGAATACACGCCGAAGGCCGGCAGCACCAGGATGTAGACCTCGGGGTGGCCCCAGATCCAGATCAGGTTGACGTACAGCATCGGGTTGCCGCCGTCGATGTTGGTGAAGAAGTGCGTGCCCAGGTAGCGGTCCATCGTCATCAGCGCCAGCGCGGCGGTGAGGATGGGGAAGGTCGCCACGATCAGCGCGTTGGTGCACAGCGCGGTCCAGGTGAAGATGGGCATCTTCATCAGGTTCATGCCGGGCGCGCGCATCTTGATGATGGTCACCAGCAGATTGATGCCCGAGAGCGTGGTGCCCACCCCCGCGATCTGCAATGACCATATGTAGTAGTCCAGCCCCACGCCCGGGTTCTGGTTGCCCAGGTTCGACAGCGCCAGCCAGCCGGAGGTGGAGAACTCGCCGAGGAACAGCGACAGCATCACCAGCACCGCGCCGGCGGTGGTCATCCAGAAGCTGAAGTTGTTCAGGAAGGGGAAGGCCACGTCGCGCGCGCCGATCTGCAGCGGCACCACGTAGTTCATCAGGCCCGTGACGAAGGGCATGGCCACGAAGAAGATCATGATCACGCCGTGGGCGGTGAAGATCTGGTCGTAGTGGTGCGGCGGCAGGTAGCCCATGTTGTCGCCGAAGGCCATCGCCTGCTGCAGCCGCATCATGATGGCGTCGGAGAAGCCGCGCAGCAGCATCACCACGCCCAGCACCATGTACATGATGCCGATCTTCTTGTGGTCGATGCTGCAGAACCAGTCGCGCCACATCGGGCCCCAGAGCCGGTAGCGGGTGATCAGGGCCAGCAGGGCGATGCCGCCCAGCACGACGGCCACGAAGGTCCACAGCAGGATGGGCTCGTGCGCCATGGGCACCGAGTCCCAGGTCAGCCGGCCCAGGAGCCAGTGGGTCGGCGCCGAAGAAGGTTCAGACATGGTTCTTGTCACTCACACTCAGTCAGGTTGGCAGCGGCGGCGCATGCCTCAGTTGTCCGCCAGCGCGACCGGCATGCCGGGCGTGCAAATCGATTGCGACTGGGCCTTGGCGAACAGCGCCTCGTTGGCGCGGGCGCGGCCGCGCAGCGCGTCCGAGGCCATCGTCTCGTGCATGCAGCGCTGGCCGTCCTCGACGCACAGGTTGAGCACGCGCTGGTACAGGTTCGGATCGACCGAGGCGAAGCGCTCGACCGGATGGCGCTCGCTGGGCCGGGCGAGGTCGCGGTAGGCGTCGCGCGTCAGCGGCTTGCCCTCGGCCTTGGCGCGGGCCACCCACCGGGCGAAGTCCTGCTCGCTCAGCCCGTGAAACTTGAAGGTCATGCCCGAGAAGCCCGTGCCGCTGTAGTGGGAGGACATGCCGTTGAACACGCCCGGCCGGTTGATGACGGCGTTCAGTTCGGTCTGCATGCCGGGCATCGTGTAGATCATGCCGGCCAGGTCGGGCACGTAGAACGCGTTCATGGTCGAGCTGGAGGTGAGCCTGAAGCGGATCGGCCGGTCCACCGGCGCCGCCAGCTCGTTGACGGTGGCGATGCCCTGCTCGGGCAGGATGAACAGCCACTTCCAGTCCAGCGAGACCACCTCGACCTCCAGCGGCTTGATGCCCTCGGGCACCGGCTTGCCGGAGGCGATGCGGTCCAGCGGGCGGTAGGGGTCGAGCTTGTGGGTGCCGATCCAGGTCAGCGCGCCCAGCGCGATGATGATGACCAGGGGCGCGGCCCAGATCACCAGCTCCAGCTTGGTCGAGTGGTCCCAGTCGGGGGCGTAGTCGGTCTCGGCATGCCGGCTGCCCTGGCGGTAGCGCCAGGCGAACAGCAGGATCAGGATGATCACCGGCACGATGATCAGCAGCATGAGCAGGGTGGAGATCACCACCATCTGCCCCTGCTGGGCGGCCACGTCGCCGGCAGGGTTGAGCACCACCAGGTTGCAGCCGGCCAGCAGGCTGGTCGCGGCGAGCAGGGGCAGGGCCCGAAGAGGATTGGGTAGACGCATGCTGGGCATCTCGGCGGCGACGGCACGGTCGCTCCGGGTTGGTACGGGTTGCGAACGGGACGAATCTAACGCGCGGCCGGCCCGGAGGCGATAGGACGTTTTGTCCTATGTCAATGCGCCGCCCGCCACCTTATAGTGCTCCTTGCTGCGCCTCGTCCAGTGCCGCGGGGCCGCGCGCAGGAGACCTGTCCTGATGTCCAGCATCACCTATCCGCCTTCCTTCCCGCCGGCGCCGGACGCCGATGCACAACCGCACGAGGTCCACGGCGACCACAGCGTGTCGCCGGGCGACATCGCCGTCGGCGTGGTGATCGGCCGCGCCTCCGAGTATTTCGACTTCTTCGTCTACGGCATCGCCTCGGTGCTGGTGTTCCCGCAGCTGTTCTTCCCGCTGCACCAGCGGCTGGAGGGCGTGCTGTTCGCCTTCACCATCTTCGCCTTCGCCTTCATCGCGCGGCCCATCGGCACCGCGATCTCGATGGCGATCCAGCGCCGCTGGGGGCGCGCCACCAAGCTGACCATCGCGCTGTTCTTGCTCGGCACCTGCACGGTGGGCATCGCCTTCCTGCCCGGCTACGAGACGCTGGGCAACAAGGCCGTGCTGCTGCTGGCGGTGCTGCGCGTCGGGCAGGGGCTGGCGCTGGGCGGCTCGTGGGACGGGCTGCCTTCGCTGCTCGCGCTGAGCGCGCCGCGCAACCGCCGCGGCTGGTACGCGATGCTGGGCCAGCTCGGCGCGCCGGTGGGCTTCATCCTGGCCAGCGCGCTGTTCGCCTTCCTCTACGGCAGCCTGTCGCAGGACGACTTCCTCTCCTGGGGTTGGCGCTATCCCTTCTTCGTCGCCTTCGCCATCAACGTGGTGGCGCTGTTCGCCCGCCTGCGGCTGGTGGTGACGCCCGAGTACGAGCGGCTGCTGGAGCGCAGCGAACTCGAGCCGGTGCCGGCCGGCGAACTGGTGCGCACCCAGGGCTACAACCTGTTCATCGGCGCCTTCGCCGCGCTGGCCAGCTATGCGCTGTTCCACCTGGTGACGGTGTTCCCGCTGTCGTGGATCCACCTGTATACCGAGCAGTCGATCACCGGCTTCCTCGGCGTGCAGATCGTCGGCGGCTTCCTGATCGCCGTGGGCGTGGTCGTCTCCGGCCTGGTGGCCGACCGCTACGGCCGCCGCCGCACGCTGGGCACGCTGGCGGGCATGATCGCGGTCTTCAGCGGCTTCGCGCCGACGCTGCTCAACGGCGGCACGCTGGGGCAGGACGTGTTCATCCTGCTGGGCTGCACGCTGCTGGGCCTGTCGTACGGGCAGGCGGCCGGCGCGGTGACGTCCAACTTCACGCCGCGCTTCCGCTACACCGGCGCGGCGCTCACGCAGGACTTCGCCTGGCTGATCGGCGCCGCCTTCGCGCCGGTGGTGGCGCTGGGCCTGTCGGCCCACTTCGGGCTGGGCTACCTGAGCCTGTACCTGCTGTCCGGCGCCGCCTGCACGCTGGCCGCCCTGGGGCTGAACAAGGCCCTGGTGGCGAAGGACTGACGGCCGGCCGTCAATCGCCGGCGGCGCGCGCCGCCACCGCCTGCGCCAGCGCCTGCACGCTCAGCGGCGCCGAGCCTTCCGCCTTGTTGTTGACCGCCACGTAGGCCGGCCAGCCCGCGCCCACGGTGCCGGCGATCACCTTCGCCAGCACCTCGTGGGTCTCGGGATCGGGGTCCACCAGCCTGTCGAAGGGCTCGTACAGGCCCTTGGCCGTCTCGTAGCCGTAGGCGCCGTGGCGCCGGTGCAGGCTCCAGCGGCACACCAGCGGGCCGGGCCACAGGGCGCGCAGCAGCGGCAGTTGGTCTTCGATCGGCGGCAGCTTGGCGTGCAGGCCCAGGCAGTAGGTGGCGCCCGTGCCGCGCAGCACCTCGGCGAAGGCCGGCGTGAGGAACTCGGGGTTGCGCACCTCGACGGCCACCACGCCGTCCGGCGCCTGCGGTTTCAGCGGGGGCAGGGCGGCGAGCAGGGCGCGCAGCCGCTCCAGCACCTCCGGCAGGCGCACGACAAGGTGCACCGGCAGCGGGCTGAGCTGGAACACCAGCGCGCCGATGCGCGAACCCAGGCCCTCCAGCGCCGGCTGAACGAACTGCTCCACCGCCAGCACCGGATCGAGGAAGGCCGGGTTCGGCTGCTGGCCGCGCCCGTCCTCGGCGCGCACCAGCGCGTCGGTCACAAGCGCAGGAGCCTTGACGATGAAGCGGAAGTCCGGCGGCACCTGCGCCGCGTAGGCGGCGTACTGGCTGGCCGCGAGCGGCCGGTAGAAGCCGCGGTCCAGGCTCACGCCGCGCAGCAGCGGGTGCTGCGCGTAGGCGGCCAGGCCGTGGCGCGACAGCGCGGGCTGCGCGTGCTCGCCGTCCCAGACCAGGCCCGCCCAGCCGGGGAAATGCCAGGACGAGGTGCCCATGTGCAGCCGCGGCGGAAGCCGCTCGGCCAGCGCACGCAGTCCGTCGTCCGCCGGCGCGGGCAGCACCTTCGCCGCCGCCGTCCTGGCGCGGGCGCCGCGCGCCGGCGCGGGCCGGCGGGCGGGCTCGGGCGGCGTGTCGTCGGGGTCTTCGAAGAGGGCGTCCTGCATGGCGAATCGGTGCGCCGCGCATTCTCCGCCAGCCCCGGCGGGCACAATCGCCCGCCATGACCCATCGCCTGCGCGCCCTCGGCGGCTGGATGCTCGCCTGGCTGCTGCTGTCGGCCGCCGGCGCCGCCTGGCTGGCGCACACGCAGCTGGAGGCGCTGCAGGCCGACTTCGACACCGACGGCCGCATCGTCCACCGCATCCTCAGCCAGCAGGTGGTGCAGAACGACGCCGTGCTGGCCACGCTCGCGCTGGCCGGCGGCGAGGGCGCGGCGGGCGGCGAGGCGCGCCTGCCGGCGGTCTATCCCTCGATCCTGCGCGTGCAGCGGCGCGCCCCCGGCGAGGCGTGGAACGACGCCGCGCTGGCCCAGGCCGAGGTGCGCTCGCGCGCGCAGCGCGGCCCGGTGCTGGCCGATGCCGACCTGGCGCGCGGCCGCTACCGCCTGGTGATCGGCGCCGCACCGGCCAGCTTCGCACTGGACATCGACCTGGCGGCCGCCGCCCTGGCGCGACTGGCCGGCCGACCCGAAGACCGCGCCCGCCCGCATGGCGCTGGTGCACCAGAGCCAGCGCTTCGAGCTGCAGGGCGGCCGCAATGCGGAGGCGCCGGGCGGCTGGCACTTCCGCTTCCGCAAGCCGCTGGCCTCCGCCAGCCAGCCCTTCGAGGTGGACGCCGAGCGCCGCGTCGGCTGGGGCGAACTGCCCTGGGGCCGGATGCTGGCGTGGTCGGCCGGCATGGCCGTGCTGCTGGCCGGCGCGCGCCTGCTGCGGCGCCAGCGCACCGAACGCCGCCGGGCCGAGGAACTGCTGCGCCTGGGCCAGGTGGCGCGCCTGAACACGCTGGGCGAACTGGCCGCCGGCATGGCGCACGAGCTGAACCAGCCGCTGACGGCGGTGCTCGCCAGCACCCAGGCCGCGCGCCGCCTGCTGGACGAGGAGCCGCCCGAGACCGGCGCTGCCCGCGATGCCATGGCCCAGGCCGCGCTGCAGGCGCGCCGCGCGGCCGACGTGCTGGGCCGCCTGCGCGGCACGCTGGAGCGCCCGGACGCCGCGCGCCGCGAGCCGGTCGACCTGCGGCAGGCCGCGCGCCGCGCCCTGCACCTGCTGGAGCCCGAGGGCGAGCGCCGCCACACCGCGATGCGCCTGGAGGCGCCGGAGCAGCCGGTGCGCGCGCTGGCCGATCCGGTGGCGCTGGAGCAGATCGTGCACAACCTGCTGATGAACGCCCTGCAGGCCCTGGAGGATGTGCCGCCGCCGCGCCGCGAGGTGCTGCTGCGCGTGCGGGCGCAGGACGGCCAGGCGCTGCTGTCCGTCAGCGACACCGGGCCGGGCATCCCGGCCGAGCTGCGTTCGCGCGTGTTCCAGCCCTTCTTCAGCACCCGCAGCGGCGGGCTGGGCCTGGGCCTGAGCCTGAGCGAGACGCTGGCCGCCGGCATGGGCGGCGCGCTCACCGAGGGCGACGCGCCGGGGCAGGGCGCCTGCTTCGTGCTGAGCCTGCCGCTGGCTTGACAACGCGTCGCCGCATGACCGCACCCTCCACGCCCCAGTCGCCCCTGATCCACCTCGTCGACGACGATGCCGCCGTGCGCGACAGCCTGGCGCTGCTGATCGGCACCATCGGCTTGCGCGTGCAGACCTGGGAGGCGCCGCAGCGCTTCCTCGCCGAGTTCGACCGCGCCGCCGTCGGCGCCATCGTGCTGGACGTGCGCATGCCGGGCATCGGCGGCCTCGCCGTGCTCGACCGGCTGATCGCGGAGGGCGTGGACCAGCCCGTCGTCATGCTGACCGGCCACGGCACGGTGGAGATGTGCCGGCGCGCCTTCAAGGCCGGGGCGGCCGAGTTCCTGGAAAAGCCGGTGGACGACGAGCAACTGCTGGAGGCGCTGCAGAACGCCGTGCGCCAGCACGTGCGCTCGCGCGAGCGCAGCCAGGCCGACCAGGCGGCGCGGCGCCGCTATGCCCAGCTCTCCGAGCGCGAGCGCGAGGTGCTGGGCCTGATCGTCGCCGGCCTGACCAACAAGGAGATCGCGCGCGCGCTCGCGCTGTCGCCACGCACCGTGGAGACGCACCGCGCCAACGTGTTCGCCAAGCTCGGCTGCGAGTCGCTGGCCCAGCTGATCCGCGGCTACGCGGCGCTGGCCGAGGAGCAGGAGGGCGCTCCGTAGTTCTACGGAAGGCCGCGCGTAGCCGCACGAATGGCCCGCGGACGGGGGCTTTCCTAGAGTGACGTGGTCGCCGGCCGAGCCCGGCGCGCCCCCTCGACAACCTCCTGGAGAGACCCTCATGACCGCATCGTCCCTGCGCCGCATCGGCGCCCTCGCACTCCTCGCCGCCGCCTGCGGCGCCCAGGCCCAGCAGGCCGCCCCCGTGCGGGCCGAACGCAACATCGGCCTCGACCTGGCCAACCAGATCGCCGCCGGCGCCGTGGCCTCCTGCGCCGCCAACGGCTATGCCGTCGCCGCCACCGTGGTGGACCGCGCCGGCGGCGTACGCGCCGTGCAGCGCGCCGACAGCGCCGGCCCGCACACGCTGGACGCCAGCGAGCGCAAGGCGTGGACCTCCGCCTCGGCCAAGGCGCCCACCCAGGCCATGATGGAGAACGCGCAGAAGAACCCCGGCGCGGCCAATCTCGTGCACCTGCCCGGCTTCCTGCTGCTGGGCGGCGGCGTGCCGATCAAGGCCGGCAACGAGGTGAACGGCGCGGTCGGCGTCGGCGGTGCGCCGGGCGGCCACCTCGACGAGCAGTGCGCCAACGCCGCCATCGAGAAGGTGCGCGCGCAGCTCGGCTGAAGCCGGCGGGGCGGGGGCGCGAGCACGTCGATGCGCCAAGGCCGGGAACATCGGCTTTGTGCGCAAGAATCCGTCCATGCAGCGCTTCACGATCTCCCTGGACGATGCCCTGGCCGCCCAGTTCGACGCGTTCCTCGCCGGCAAGGGCTACGTCAACCGATCCGAGGCGGTCCGGGACCTCATCCGCGCCCGCCTGGGCCAGGCCGTTCTCGACGTACCATCGGCCGAGGAACGTGGACGCGCAGGCAGGGCGTGCGCATCCTGCGTGGCCAGCGTCAGCTACGTTTATGACCACCACGAGCAGGCGGTGACGGCCCGCGTGATGGATTTGCAGCACGACCACCACGACCTGGTCATCACCAGCCTGCACACCCATCTGGACCACCACCACTGCCTGGAGACCGTGGTGTTGCGCGGCCCGACGGCCGCCGTGCAGGCCTTCGCCCAGCAACTGGTGGCTCTGCGCGGTGTGCGGCACGGCAACATCCATCTGGTGCCTCTGACGCAGACGGGCCGCGCGCACCGTCATGGCCTGGACACCTCGGACCCCCACCGGCACTACACCCCGCTGAGCTGAGGCGGATACGCCCATTGGCGTATCGATGCACAGCCGGTCGTATGAACAATTGCAGAAAGCTCATACGACAGCCATCGATGCATCACGTCCGTTCCTTTGCGCCATCGCGCCTGGCTCCCGGCCTGTTCCTCCTGTGCCTCGGCCTGGCCCATGCGCAGGCAGAGCGGGAGGCCGGGCATCTTCCCGAGGTCGCCGTGCAAGGACCGCGCGATGCGACCGTCGGCACCGCCGACAGCGCCAGCGAGGGCGCGGCGGAGAAATCCTCCTTCCAGACCCGGCCCAAGCTGCGGCCCGGCGACATCGTGGAGGCGGTGCCCGGCGTGGTCGCCACCCAGCACTCGGGCGACGGCAAGGCCAACCAGTACTTCCTGCGCGGCTTCAACCTGGACCACGGCACCGACTTCGCCGTGACCGTCGGCGGCATGCCGGTCAACATGCCCAGCCACGGCCACGGCCAGGGCTTCGCGGACCTGAACTTCCTGATTCCCGAGCTGGTCTCGGGCGTGCGCTACCGCAAGGGGCCGTACTTCGCCGACGGCGGCGACTTCTCCCTGGCCGGCAGCGCCGGCATGGACTACGTGAGCGCGCTGGAGCGGCCCTTTGCCGAGGTGACGCTCGGACAGCACGGCTTCCGCCGCGTGCTGGCCGGCGGCTCGCGGACCGTGGCCGACCAGACGTGGCTCGGCGCCGTCGAACTGGAGGGCAACGACGGCCCCTGGCAGGTGCCCGAGGGCCTGCGCAAGGCCAACGCGGTGCTTCGCTACTCGCAGGGCTCGCCCACGCGCGGCTTCAGCCTCACCGGCATGGCCTACCGGAGCCGCTGGACCTCGACCGATCAGGTGCCGGAGCGGCTGATCGCCAGCGGCGAGCTGTCCCGCTTCGGAAGCCTCAACCCCACGGACGGTGGAAGGACGCGGCGCCTGTCGCTGTCGGGCAAGTGGTTCGACAAGGGGCCGGAGGGCGAGACGGAACTCAGCGCCTATGCCATCGACTACCGCTTCGACCTGTTCTCCGACTTCACCTACTTCCTGGGCAATGCGGAACTGGGCGACCAGTTCGAGCAGACCGACCGGCGGCGCATCTTCGGTGCGCAGGTGTCGCACAGGCGGCCGACGCGCTTCGGCGGGTTGGACGGCATCCTGAGCCTCGGCGCGCAATGGCGCGGCGACCGCATCGGCGAAGTCGGCCTCTATCAGACGCAAGCGCGGCATCGCTGGGGCACGGTCCGGAACGACAAGATATCGCAGGACCAGGTGGCGATCTATGGCCAGCAGTTGATGAGCTTCACCGACGCGCTGCGCGGCTACGTGGGACTGCGAGCCACCTGGCTCGGCTACGAGGTGTGGGGACGCGAGCCGCGCTATGGCCTCCTCAACAGCGACAAGGGCCATGATTCGCTCGTCTCCCCCAAGGCCGGGCTGGCCTGGACAGTGGCGCCCGCGCACGAGCTGTACCTGAACGCCGGGCAGGGCTTCCACAGCAACGACGTGCGCGGTGCCACCATCGTGCAGGACCCGCAGACCGGCGAGCCGGCGCAGCGCGTTCCCGCCCTGGTCAAGGGCACGGGCGCCGAAGTCGGCTGGCGATTCCAGCCGAGCGCGGAGCTGAGCCTGACGGCGGCGCTGTGGCGGCTCAACCTCGATTCGGAACTGGTCTACGTGGGCGACGCCGGCACCACCGAGCCCGGTCGGGCCAGCAAGCGCCACGGCATCGAAGCCACCTTGAGGTGGCAGGTCGATCCGCACTGGCGGCTGGAGGCCGACGCGGCCTTGTCGCGGGCCCGCTTCCGCGGCTTGGCACCCGAGGGCGAGGGCAACCATGTGGACAACGCGGTGGAGCGGGTCTTCGCGGCCGGCGTGGTCTGGCAGGAGGGCCCATGGACGGCCACTCTTCGCCTACGCCACATGGGAGCGCGGGCGCTGGACACGCTCAACGTCGTGCGTTCCCGGCCGGTCACGCTGCTGAATTTCGGCGGCACCTATGCCGTCGACCGCCACCTCACGCTGGGCCTGCAGGTGTTCAACCTGGCCGGCCGCAAGGGCAACGACATCGAGTACCTCTATGCCTCGTGCTCGGCGCGGGAGGTGCTGGGCGATGCGTGCGGGGAAGGCATTGCCGACCGGCACGTTCACCCGATGGAGCCGCGCAGCATCAGGGTGTCGGCGCGCTGGACGTTCTGATCCGGGATCCAGGGGACAATGGCGCTCCTCACGCCGCGCCATGCCTTCTTCCTCCCCCGACGACGCCCACTGGATGGCCCTGGCGCTGGCCCAGGCCCGCGATGCGGCCGAGGCCGGCGAGGTGCCGGTGGGCGCCGTCGTCGTCCGGGACGGCCGGCTGCTGGCCGCCGGCCGCAACAGCCCCGTCGCCGGCCGCGACCCGAGCGCCCACGCCGAGATCAATGCGCTGCGCGCCGCCGCGCAGGCGCTGGGCAACTACCGGCTGGACGGCTGCGAACTCTTCGTCACCCTCGAACCCTGCCCGATGTGCGCCGGGGCGATGCTGCATGCGCGGCTGGCCCGGGTCGTCTTCGGCGCGGCCGACCCGCGCACCGGCGCGGCCGGCTCCGTGCTCGACCTGTTCGCGCAGCCGCAGCTCAACCATCACACCCGGGTGACGGGCGGCGTGTGCGCCGCCGCGTGCGGCGCCCTGCTGCAGGACTTCTTCCAGGGCCGGCGGCAGGCGGCGCGCGAACGCGCCGAGCCGCTGCGCGACGACGCCCTGCGCACGCCGGATGCCTGCTTCGAGCCCTTCGCCGCCGCGCTGCCGCCGGTGCGTCACATGGCCGGTCTGCCGGCGCCGGGCCGATGGCGCCTGGCCTGGGTCGAATCAGGCGAAGAACGCGGCGATCCCGCGCCGCTGCTGTGCCTGCACGGCCCCGGCCAGTGGGGCTGGCTGTTCCGCGAGCTGCTGCCCCTGCTGCCGGCGCGCCGGGTGCTGGCGCCCGACCTGATCGGCTGCGGCCGCAGCGACAAGCCCAAGCGGCCCGACGCGCTGACGCCCGCCGTGCAGGCCGAGGTGCTGGCGCAGTGGCTGGCGCGCCTGGGCATCGGGCAGGTCGCGCTGCTGCACCACCCGGACAGCGCGGACGTGGCGGAAGCGCTGGCGCGCCGGCCGGAGCTGCGCGTCCTGCGGGCCGATGCGTTCGCGCCGCGGGCCGCATCGCCCCACACCCGGGCCGCCTGGCGCGCGCCCTTTCCCGACCGGGGGCACGAGGCGGTCCTGCGCGCCCTGGGCCGGCGCGCGCCGCCGGCCGACGACCTGCCGCCCGATGCGGCGCAGGCGCTGGCCGATGTCCTGCGGCGCGCCTGAGATACTGCGCGCCGTGAGCCACCGACGACACATCTACATCTATTCCCCCTCCGGCGCCGTGCGCGACAAGGCCGCCTTCCGGCGCGGCGTGGCGCGGCTGAAGGCGCTGGGCCACGAGGTCGAGATCGACGAGGCCGCGCTGAAGAGCTGGCAGCGCTTCGCGGGCGACGATGCCACCCGGCTGGCGGCCATCGGGCGCGCGGCCGCCAGCGGCGCCGACGTCGCGCTGATCACCCGCGGCGGCTACGGCCTGACGCGCATCCTCGACGCCTTGCCCTACAAGGCCGTGGCCAGGGCGATCGACAAGGGCACGGCCTTCGTCGGCCTGAGCGACTTCACCGCCTTCCAACTGGCGCTGCTGGCCAAAACGGGCCAGGTGAGCTGGGCCGGCCCCGCGCTGGGCGAGGACTTCGGCGCCGAGGCCGGGCCGGACGACATCATGGAAGCCTGCTTCGACGACCTGCTCGAAGGGCAGGGCGAGGGCACCGGCTGGCGCATGCCGTCGCGCGACGCCGGGGTGGCGTTGAAGCCCGTCCACGGCGCCACGCTGTGGGGCGGCAACCTGCGCGTGCTGGTCAGCCTGCTGGGCACGCCGTACTTCCCCGCCGTCGACAAGGGTGTGCTGTTCCTGGAGGACGTGGGCGAGCACCCCTACCGCATCGAGCGCATGCTCGACCAGTTGCGCCATGCCGGCGTGCTGGGCCGCCAGAAGGCCGTCGTGCTGGGCCAGTTCACCGGCTTCCGGGCGGTGCCGCACGACCGCGGCTTCCGCCTGCAGACGGTGATCGACCGGCTGCGCTCGCTGCTGAAGGTGCCGGTGCTGGCCGGCCTGCCGTTCGGCCACGTGCCGACCAAGGTGCTGCTGCCCGTCGGCGCCCCGGTCGAAATGGCGGCGCAGGAACGCGAGGTCTTCCTCGTGTGGGGCCACGGGGTGGGAGGCAGCCGCCATCATCATGGTCATGGACACGATCACCACCACCACGCCTGACGCCCGCGCACCCAACAAAAAAGAGCGCCTTCGGCGCTCTTTTTTTCATTCCTTCGAGCGCAGGGCCCCGTTCATCCGCGCGCGTAGCGCTGCCCGTGCGTGCGCGGCGCCATCGACTGGGGCAGGGCGCCCCTGAACATCCGCGTCACCGCCGCCATCTGCTGGCGCGCGCCGCGCTCGCCATGCACGTCGCTCAGGGCGGCCAGCATGTCCTGGCGCAGGTACCACAGGGATTCCAGCTCGTCGGCATAGCGCACCCGCTGGGCGACGCGGTGGAAGCGCTCGCCCTGGTGGGATTGCAGCAGCGCGAGCATCGACTCGCGGATGCGCTGCACCGTCCGCTCGCTGGCCACGGGCTGGCGCGACGCCGAGAAGGAGAGAAAACGCAGCAGGCTGTTGGGAAACGCCATGGCTTGGATCGGAACACAGCGGAACAGTGATGGAACGGAACCATACGCAGCCCCCTCGGCGGCGGCAAGCGGGAAACAATTATTCATGTTTAAAAACAACAGTATTTCGCGCTTTCCTGGAGCGGATTCCCGAAAACAGAAACCAAAGTCTTAGATGCGACGCATACTGCCAATAACACTTCGGGAGCAGGATGTGAGCGGGCGTATCTTGTCGGGAGCAAGCGTTCAGAGATCGTCACGGGCGTGCGCCGGGCTTCGCGCACCCCATTGCCATAATCACCCGAACCTGCCCATGTGCGTGACTCCATGACCACCACCGTCGTCTTTGCGGATCTCACCGGGAGCACGCGGGTCTTCGAGATCATGGGCAACGCGCGCGCCACCGAGACGGTGACGCGCCTGATCCAGTGGATCGGCAACGTGTGCGAGGCGCACGAGGGCCGGGTGGTCAAGACGCTGGGCGACGGCGTCCTGGCGATCTTCAACGACGGGCCTTCCGCCATCGCCGCCGTGCTGGAGATGCAGCGCAGCCACCACAAGCGCCTGCAGAACTGGCCCGCGCCGCTGCGCATGGAACTGCAGATCGGCGTCGCCAGCGGCGAGGTGCTGCAGGTGGACGGCGACAGCTACGGCGACGCCGTCAACGTGGCCTCCCGCCTGAGCGACCTGGCCGGCCCGAGCCAGATCTGGGCCACCGACTCCGCCATCGCACAGCTGCAGGACAGCGACGTGCAGCACCGCAGCCTGGGCCCGATCAACATCCGCGGCCGCACCGAGATGCCCGTGATCCATCGCGTGGACTGGCAGGAGGAGGTGACCGAGTTCCTCACCGTCCCCTCGCCGCTGGTGCCGCCGCCGCGCAGCGCCGATTCCAGCTTCGGGCAGATCGAGCTGTCGTGGCTGGACGTGCGCAGCATGTTCACCGCGGAGCAACTGCCCATCCACCTGGGCCGGGTGGACGAGGCGGAGTTCGTCGTCAACGACCCGCGGGTGTCCCGGCTGCATGCGCGGCTGGAGGCGCGCAACGGCAGCTGCGTGCTGATCGACGTGAGCACCTATGGCACCTGGGTGCGCTTCCACAACCGCATCGGCGCGAGCAGCGAGATCGCGCTGCGGCGCGAGGAGTGCGTGCTGCACGGCAGTGGAGAGATCGGCCTGGGCGCGCCCCTGAGCGAACTCAGCGCACCGACCATCTCCTTCAACACGCTCGACGGCAACCTGTCGCTCAGCCGGCGCACGCGGGTGTAGCCGGGTTCCGCGCGGCGGATACAGCCGCTCGGCGCGGAGTCCGACAGCCGGGCCGTCCGCTTCCTTCCAGAGTGGTCCGACACATGCCGGAAGGGGCTCCTGCCGCCCCTTTCGTCCCCCTGGACCGAAAGGAAGCCGCCGCCATGACCCGAGACCTCTTCGACCGCTGCATCGCCGCCTGCAACGCCTGCGCGCTGGCCTGCGAGCGCTGCGCCACCGCCTGCCTGCGCGAGCAGGACTGCGCCTCGATGCGCACCTGCATCGCGCTGGACATCGACTGCGCGAGCGCCTGCCGCTTCGCCGCCGCGCTGATGGGGCGCGACAGCGTGCACGCCGCGCAGGCATGCCGGCTGTGCGCCGACATCTGCAGCGCCTGCGCCGGCGAATGCGAGAAGCACCCGCACGCGCACTGTCAGGCCTGCGCCGCCGCCTGCCGCGACTGCGCGCAGGAATGCCGGGCGATGGCGGCGGGCTGACCCCGCGCGCCGCCGACCGCTAGCCGCGCTGCCGGCCGCCGCGCGCCATGCGCATCCAGCGCGGGTCGGTGTGCCGGCCTGCGTACTCGCGGTCGATCTCGTCGAGCAGGGCGTCGGCGCTCTTCGGGTCCACCGCGGCGAGGATGGCGTCGATCTTGGCCTCCAGGCGGTCGTCGCCCTCCTTGGACTGCGGCGAGCCGACGTACAGCAGGAAGGCCAGCCCGCCGATCTGCCACAGCAGCTGCAGGAACTCGGACTGCCAGTTCTCCAGCGTGTCGCGCAGCATCTGCACGGTGTAGCCGGAGACCTCCACCGGCGCGCCGAACTGCTGCTGCTCGTCCACGTAGGCGAACCAGCCGAACAGCCAGTGGCCGACCAGCGAGACCAGGAAGAAGCCCAGCGTCACCCAGCCGTAACCGTAGCGTTTCCAGATGGAACGGTTCATGGAGCCTCCCGGTTCACACCCGCGGCGGATCGCTCTCGCGCGCCAGGTGGCGGTGCAGGCCCACCGCGGTGATGAAGTCGGCCGCCGCCTCGGCGGCATCGGCCGCATCGGCCAGGATCAGGCCGGGGTCGTGCGAGCCGTCCGGCAGCGCCATCGGGATACCGGCTTCCGACAGCAGCCCGTGTGACGCGCCCAGCGCGAGGATGGTCTTGCAGTGCCGGTACTGGTCCTTCACGAACTCCAGCGTGTGGCCGTCCGCCGCGAGCGCTTCCATCGCCGCGGCGCCATCGGGCAGCACCAATGCGTCGAACAGGAAGCCCGGGCTGTTCTCCAGGCTCGCGTCGGCCTCGAAGACGCTGCCGTCGCCGGCGCGGCAGCGGCCCAGGCGCGAGCCCACCAGCCGCGGCACCGCACCGGCCTGCACCAGTGCGCCGAGCAGCAATGCGACGGACGTGCCCTCCATGCCGTCGGCCACCAGGATCGCGATCTTGCGCGTGCGGATGCCGCCGTCGCCCGGCCGCGCCATCAGCGACAGCGCGGGGGAGGCATCGACCTCCGGCGGCTGCGGCCGCTCCAGCGCGCGCGGCAGGGGCGCCGGCAGGTCCATGCCCAGGCCCTGCGCGACCTGCTCGGCCAGCGTGCGCGAGACGTTCAGCAGGCCCGCCACCATGCGTTCGCGCACCGCCGGCACCGTGACCTTCGACAGCTCGAAGCGGAAGGCCGCGGCGATGTGGGCCTGCTCCGCCGGCGTCTGGCTCTCGTAGAAGAGCGTGGCCTGCGTGTAGTGGTCGGCGAACTTCTCGGGCTTGATGCGCACCTTGTCCGTGCTCTGCGCGGCGTCGAGCCGGCGGGCGACGCTGACGAAGCCCTGAGCGGCGCCGGCCTGAAAGGGGCAGCCGCCGCCCAGCGAGTTGGGCTCGTAGGCGGCGCGGCCGCGGTGGATCGCCTGGCGGTGCATGCCGTCGCGCTGGTTGTTGTGCACCGGCGCGACGGGCGCGTTGATCGGCAGCTCGTGGAAGTTGGGGCCGCCCAGGCGGCTGATCTGGGTGTCCACGTACGAGTGGATGCGCCCCGCCAGCAGCGGGTCGTCGGTGAAGTCGAGGCCTGGCACGATGTGCGCCGCGCAGAAGGCCACCTGCTCGGTCTCGGCGAAGAAATTGTCGGGGTTGCGGTCGAGCACCATGCGGCCGACCACCTGCACCGGCACCAGCTCCTCGGGCACGATCTTGGTGGCGTCGAGCACGTCGAAGCTGAACTGCCGGGCCTGCTCCTCGGTGAAGATCTGCAGGCCCAGTTCCCACTCGGGGTACTCGCCGGCATCGATCGCCTCCCACAGGTCGCGCCGGTGGTAGTCGGGGTCGGCGCCGGAGATCTTCACCGCCTCGTCCCACAGCAGCGAGTGGGTGCCCAGCCTGGGCTGCCAGTGGAACTTGGCCAGGCAGGCCTCGCCCGCCTCGTTCACCAGCCGGAAGGTGTGCACGCCGAAGCCCTGCATCATCCGGAGGCTGCGCGGGATGGCGCGGTCGCTCATCAGCCACATCAGCATGTGCGTCGATTCGGGCATCAGCGAGACGAAGTCCCAGAAGGTGTCGTGCGCCGAGGCGGCCTGCGGCATGCCGTGGTGCGGCTCGGGCTTGACGGCGTGCACCAGGTCCGGGAACTTCATCGCGTCCTGGATGAAGAACACCGGCATGTTGTTGCCCACCAGGTCCCAGTTGCCCTCGTCGGTGTAGAACTTGACGGCGAAGCCGCGCACGTCGCGCGCCGTGTCCTTGGAGCCGCGCTCGCCGGCGACGGTGGAGAAGCGCACGAACACCGGCGTGATCTTGCCGGCCTCGCGGAAGGGCGCCGCCCGGGTGTAGCGGGTCAGCGGCTCGTAGCACTCGAAGAAGCCGTGCGCGCCCGAGCCGCGCGCGTGCACGATGCGCTCGGGGATGCGCTCGTGGTCGAAGTGGGTGATCTTCTCGCGCAGGATGAAGTCTTCCAGCAGCACCGGGCCTCGCGCGCCCGACTTCAGCGAGTTCTGGTTGTCGGCGACCGGCACGCCCTGGTTTGTGGTGAGGCGCTGGCCGCCGGAGTCCACGCGCACGCGGTCCAGCGAATCGATGGTGGCGTTGACGCCCTCGGGCGCCACGCCGCCGGTCTTGGCGGAGCGGCTGGCCTCGGAAGGCGTGCTGCCGGTCGGCAGCCGCGAGGCCGGCTTCGCGTGCGCGCCCTGCGGCGCGGCGCGGCGGGCGCCGCCGCCGGTCTCGTATTCGAGCGGCTTGTCGGGGTTGGCGGGCAGGGCGGCGGCCAGGGCCTGGGTCTCGATGGCCTTCTGCGCCGGGACGTCGCCGCGGCCGGCGGCGGGCGGGGCGGGGCGGGCGGGCCCGCTGTCGGTGTTGCGCGCGGCGGACCGGGCGGCGTCGAGTGCCGCGCGCGGCACGGCGGCCGAAGGGGGTTGCTTGGGCATGGGCGTCCTCGTGGGGTGGAAGACGAGCGTGGGGCTCGTGCGGGGGTCTGAAGGTCTGGTGTAGTCCAGCGTCCGGAGGCGCCCTGTAGGACGCTTCGCAGTACGGCCGTAGTTGCACGGCAGCGATGCGAAGGAGCCGGCGAACGCGATTCGCGCCGGCGCCGGCCGGAGCTGCTTGGCCGACCTACACGCGCGCATGAACGGGACCGACAGCCGCCGATGGCCGGACGACGGATCGTGTCTCCTGCGGCGCGCGATCGCGCCGCCATCGCCCGAAACCCCACGAAGGAGTCCCCATGAGCAAAGCACCCCCCAAGAAGAACGACGCCGTCGATCTGCTGGACGCGGATCACATCGCCGTCAAGAAGCTCTTCCAGCAGTACAACAAGCTGGCCGAGGAGAAGGCGCCTGCCGGCGAGCGCCAGGCGCTGGCCGTCAGGATCTGCACCGAGCTGACGGTGCACGCGCAGCTCGAGGAGGAGATCTTCTATCCGGCCGCGCGCGCCGCCATCGACGACGAGGAACTGATGGACGAGGCGACGGTGGAGCACGCCTCCGCGAAGGACCTGATCGCCCAGATCGAGTCGATGGGCGCCGACGAGCCCATGTACGACGCCAAGGTCATCGTGCTGGGCGAGTACATCGACCACCACGTGACGGAAGAGCGCGAGGAGATGTTCCAGAAGGCGCGCCGCTCCGGCATGGACCTGGTGGCGCTCAAGGAGCAGCTCGCCGCGCGCAAGGCGGAACTGATGGCCGAGATGGAGGCCACCGCCTGAGGCCCGCTGCGGCGGGGCGCGGGCGGCTCAGCGCCGCCCGAGCAGCCGCGCCATGAGCTGGCGGAAGGTGTTGCGCAGCACCGGGCCGCGCTGCGGGTCGCGCACCGCGGCCACCGCGAAGTGGCGCACTTGTTCCTGCGTGAAATGCGGCGGCAGCGGTGCGACGTCCGGGTCGGTGCGGCATTCCAGGATCACCGGCATGGGCGCGGCGAGCGCGGCGTCCCAGGCGGCGCCGACCCGGTCGGGGTCGTCGACGTACAGGCCCTGGAGGCCCAGCAGCTCGGCATAGCGGTGGTAGGGCATGTCCGGCACGTGCTGCGTCGAGGGCGTCCTCGCCTCGCCCATGCGGATGCGCTCCTCCCACGTCACCTGCGCCAGGTCGCCGTTGTTGAGCACCATCACCACCAGCCGCGGGTCGGCCCACTGCCGCCAGTACCGGGCGATGGTGATCATCTCGTTCAGGCCGTTCATCTGCATGGCCCCGTCGCCGATCAGCGCGATCACCGGCCGGTGCGGGTAGGCCATCTTGGCCGCGATGGCGTAGGGTGTGGCCGAGCCCATCGAGGCCAGGGTGCCCGACAGCGAGCCCATCATGCCGCGCCGCATGCGCACCTGCTGCGCATACCAGTTCGCGACGGTGCCGGCGTCGGCGGTCAGGATGGCGTCGCCGGGCACGCGCACGGAGAGTTCGTGGAACACCCGCTGTGGGTTCAGCGGCCGGGCCGGCTGCATCGCCGCCCGCCCGGCCTGGGCCCACCAGTCGACCACGCGCTGCTCCATCCGCGCGCGCCACGCGTCCGGCGGCCGCGGGCGCAGCAGCGGGCGCAGCGCACGCAGCGTGCGCGCGGCATCGCCGCGCAGGCCGACCTCCATGGGATAGCGCAGGCTCAGCGCGCCGCCGTCGCGGTCGATCTGCACGCCCCGCGCACGGCCCGGCGGCGGCAGGAACTCGGTGTACGGGAAGGAGCTGCCCACCATCAGCAGCGTGTCGCACTCCTGCATCAGGTCCCAGCTCGGACGCGTGCCCAGCAGCCCGATGGTGCCCGTCACCCAGGGCAGGTCGTCGGGCAGTACGGCCTTGCCGAGCAGCGCCTTGGCGCAGCAGGCCTGCAGAGTGTCGGCGACGTCGATCAGCTCGTCGGCCGCGCCGAGCGCGCCGGCGCCCGCCAGGATGGCGACGCGCCGGCCCTCGTTGAGCACCTCCGCGGCGTGCTGCAGTTCCTCGGCCGGCGGCACGGCGGCGTCGAGCGGCAGGCCCACGCCGGTGTGGGTGCTGCCGTGCGCCATCGGCGGCTCCTCGCAGGGCATCCGCTGCAGGTCGTTGGGCAGCACGACGCAGGTGACGGTGCGGCGGTCGTGCGCGATGCGCACCGCGCGGTCGATCAGGTGGCGCACCTGCGAGGGCACGGTGGCCTGCGCGACGAAGTCGCTCGCCACGTCCCTGAACAGCGCCACCAGGTCCACCTCCTGCTGGAAGGCCGAGCCGAGCGCGCCGCGCATCGTCTGCCCGACGATGGCGACCACCGGCACGTGGTCCATGCGCGCGTCGTACAGGCCGTTGAGCAGGTGCACGGCGCCGGGCCCCGAGGTGGCGTAGCACAGGCCGATGCGGCCGGTGAACTTGGCATGCGCGCAGGCCATGAAGGCGGCCATCTCCTCGTGGCGGACCTGGATCATCTCCATGCCGGGGTCGTGCTCCAGCGCCACGTCCAGGCCACCGGCGCCGTCCCCGGGGTAGCCGTAGACCCGGTGCAGGCCCCAGGCCTGCAGGCGCTTCCAGACGTATTCGCTGACGTTCATGGCGTGACGGGATGGGGTGGGGCAGGGGACTTCACAGGGTCGTCTTCGCGGCGGCCGGGCGGTGCCGTCTCAGGGGGCATGCGGGCGTAGGTCCGGGACTACTGTGGGCCTGTGCCTTGCCCGGCCGTGGCCTTCGGCTGACTGCACTGCGCGGGGAACGACGACAGGCAGCGAAGGGCTTCCGCGACATGCTCGGCGCAGGCGGCATGCCGCGCCGCCGAAGGAAGCGCGTCTTGGAAGAAATCCGATCGCCTGCGCCGGAAGGCATCCGCCCCGTGCACCTGCACCCGCGCAGGGGCCCGTCGCGCCATGCCAGCCCGCTGGCGCTGCTGGTGCTCGGTGCTCTGCTCGCGGCCGGCGTGTCGGGCCTGCTCGGCCATCCGCAGCCGCACCGCAGCGTGCATCGCGGCGCGGCCGCCGAGCTGGAGGTGGAGATGCCCGCGGTGATCCGCACGGGCGACTTCTACGAGACGCTGCTGCGCGTGCATGCGACGCGCGAGGTCCGGCAGCTGCAGATCGAGGTGCCGGCCTCGCTGTGGCGCGAGATCACCGTCAACTCGATGGTCCCGGCGCCCGAGTCGGAGCACTCGGACGGCGAGCGCTTCCGCTTCGACTTCGGCGCGCTCGGCGCCGGCGACTCCATGCTGTTCAAGATCGCGGCCCAGGTGAACCCGCGGCTGAACGGCCGCGTGGCGGGCCGCATCCGCGTGCTGGACGACGGCCGGCCGCTCGTCGAGGCCGACCGCGCCATGAAGGTGCTGCCCTGATGGAAGTCGTCCTGCGCGCCACCGCGATGTTCGCGATCGTGTACCTGCTGGTGCGCATGCTCGGCAAGCGCGAGCTCGGGCAGATGACGCCCTTCGAGTTCATCGTGATGGTGGTCATCGGCGACCTCATCCAGCAGGGCGTGACGCAGAACGACTTCAGCCTGACCGGCGCGGCGCTGGCCATCGGCACCTTCGCCTTCTGGGGCCTGGTGCTGAGCTGGATGTCCTACCTGTCGCCGCGCGCCGCCCGCCTGCTGGAAGGCGAGCCGCGCGTGATCGTCCATCACGGCCGGGTGCTGGCGGACAGCCTGCGGCGCGACCGGCTGACGCGCGCGGA
>Ga0164243_10001301_pt1 | contig 42632 bp, 36 predicted proteins | sample OricompcompostOP_FD_108781 | JGI IMG/M metagenome (GOLD analysis project Ga0164243, IMG submission 108781) | Organic Plus compost microbial communities from Emeryville, California, USA - Original compost - Organic plus compost (OP) | ecosystem: Engineered > Solid waste > Mixed feedstock >...
AGGCTCTTGAACAGCCACACATTGGCGGACATCGCGCCGGATTCGCACACAGCGATGACAGAGCCGTCAGGCTGCGAGGTCTTCATCGCATTCAGCGCAACGGCACTGGCACCGCCGGGCCGGTTCTCAACCACCATCTGCGGTCCGCCATTCTGGTTGATCCATTGCGAGACGATGCGTACGCCCGTGTCCGCGGCGCCACCGGGCGTGAAAGGCACGAGGATGCGGACCTGATCCGGCAGCTTCTGCGCGGAGGCGTGTGTGACAAGGCACCCGGCTCCGAGTAACAGACCAAGTGCAAGCGAACGACCGGCATGTGTCGGCGTCATCTTCAGGCTTCCTCCGCGACTGGCTCTTTGGCCATGATTCATTGGGAGGATAAGAGCCCGCCGGGCGCGCGGGTGTAAAGCGACTTCTTTCAGCGAAGGCGCACGGTGTGGCGTCATGCCGTTCAGCCGGCGGCCAGCTTCTCGCGCAGCATCCGGTTCTCCGCCTCAAGTTGTTCGAGACGCTGATTAACCGGCGCCAGTGCCTCCGCGATTTCGCTTTCCGTGAAGCGAGGCGTGATGAATTGCGGACAATTCCAGTCGAAGGCTTCGAGATGAAGCAGCAACACCCGCTCAGGCCTGGCGCGATAGCCGGGCGTCGCAATCGCTTCCGTCAGTTCAGGATTGTCGTTCAGGCTTTTGACTTCGATCCGCGCGAAGATCTTCAGGCGGCGGCGCGCGGCATAATCCATCAGGATCAGAGACGCACGGTTGTCGGCGGCAAGATTGCCGAGGCTGAGATATTGCAGATTGCCGCGGAAGTCGGCGAAGGCGAGCGTCTTGTCATCCAGCACGCGCAGAAAGCCCGCCGGCCCGCCGCGATGCTGCACATAGGGCCAGCCGGTTTCCGACACCGTCGCCATATAGAAGCTGTCGCGCTCGGCAATGAAGGCGATCTCGGCCTGCGTAAAGCGGTCGAAACTGCGACGCCCCTTGAAATCGGACCACAGCGCCGCCGTGCCGTTGGCCTCCTGCACGGCCCTGACGCTCGGCGTGATGGCGATGTCGAGAAATCCGTAAGCCATGGCGTCCTCCGTTAGCGATCGGATCGAATTTAAGCCCTACCGCCTTTGTTCATAATCTTGTATTTTCAGGAGTTATCTTCTCATTTTTCGAGAGGTTGTATGGACCGTTTCGAGGCCATGGGGCTGTTTGTTGCCGCCGTTGAAACTGGCAGCTTCTCGGCGGCCAGCCGCAAGCTCGGCGTGCCGCTGCCGACGGTCAGCCGCAAGGTGAGCGATCTCGAAACGCATCTGAACACGCGCCTGCTGGTGCGCACGACGCGCAAGCTGGCGCTCACCGATGCCGGGGCGGCCTATCTTGCCGCCTGCAAGACCATTCTCGAACAGGTCTTTGAGGCCGAACGCGCGGCCGCTGGCGAATATGTCACGCCGAAGGGCGACCTCATCATCGCCGCGCCGATCGTGTTCGGACGGCTGCATGTGCTTCCCGTGGTCGATGATTTCCTCGCGACCTTTCCCGACATCAACGTGCAGATGCTGCTGTCGGACCGCAACGCCGACCTTGTCGGCGATCACATCGACATGGCGGTGCGGATCGGCGCCCTGCCGGACAGCAGCATGGTCGCAACGCGCGTCGGCTCCGTGCGCCGCGTCGTCTGCGCGAGCCCTTCTTTCCTCTCAGCACATGGCACGCCGAAGACGCTTGACGACCTCGCCGCCCTGCCCTGCGTCACCTTCGGCAACAACGTGTCGGGCTCGTCCTGGATGTTCGCGGCAAAGAACAAGCGCACTGCGCATCATGTGCCGGTGCAGGCGCGGCTCGCCGTCAACACGGCGGAGGCGGCGCTCGATGCCGCCATTGCCGGGGTCGGTATCACGCAGGTGCTGTCCTATCAGGCGGCGCAGGCGGTCAGGGACAAGCGGCTGAAGATCGTGCTGAAGGACTACGAAATCGAGCCGCTGCCGGTCCACGTACTCTATCCGGCACAGACGCGGCCGCCGCTCAAGCTGCGCAGCTTTCTGGAATTCGCGGTGCCGCGACTGCGCAAGTCAGCCGCGGCTTAGTTTGCATCGACGCGTTTTCTTCACGCGAACCGCAAATCTCATCCGCCAAATCTGCCCTTCACCATGCCACCGGCATTGTGACCGCTCCTCCGCCAGAACGGGATCAACATCGAGACCTGCTCCCGGTAACTGCGATACCGATCACCGAACGTGGCAATCAGATCGCGCTCCTCGAGGAAGATTCCCACGAGGATATAGGCCGTCGTGACCACGGCAAACAACAGGTGCCCCTGCGTCATCACAGGCGTCGCCCAGAACGCGACGATGAAGCCGAAGTAAATCGGATGCCGCACGATCTTGTAGAATCCGGGCGTCTTGAACTCAGCCTGCGGCATCGCCTTGCCGCCGAAATACGCGATCACCTGATGCAGGCCGAACAATTCGAAATGACTGATCATGAACGTGCTCAGGAGCACAATCAGAAATCCGAACAGCGACAGGCCTGTCAACGCCATTGCCAGAGCCGGATAAGTTGCTTGCCAGACGACCTCCGGCATCGGCCGCCATTGCCAAAGCAGCAGCGCCAGTGCCAGCGACGCGAACAGCACGTAAGTCGGCCGCTCAATCGGCTCGGGCACGAATTGCGTCCACCACCGCTTGAAGGACTTGCGCGCCATCACGCTGTGCTGAAGCGCGAAGATCGTCAGCAGCACGAGATTCACGATCAGCGCTTGCGCCAGTGGCACAACCGGCCCGCTGTCGATCGTCTTCGGCACAACGAGGCCGGTGACGAAGCCGATGGCATAGAGAAACGTGCCGAGAAAGAAAACATAGGCTGCAAGACCGTATAGAAAGGCGGATATTTTTCTCATTGTCTCCTCCCAGATCGAGCGCAGCCACAAAGCGGACAGACACGCTGCGCCAGCCCGCTTCCTTTGCCACTCCGGTCGAACCGGGTCTGTGACACGCATCACAGTCCAGGTCAGCGTGTGGCCGGGCCCCGCGCGACTCCTGCGCCGGGCGTGCAGACCGCACAATCCTCGCTGCGCGACGGAAGCATCCAGATTGCGACGACGAGGATGGCGAGTGCGATCAGCGGCCGAATAAAGCGCGCCGCCTTCTGGATGGCGTCGACAAAGACGCGACTCCGCATTTTGCGCGCTCGCATGTGGTAGAAGTCATAGTCGATTGAACCATCGCCGAACCGACGCACCCTTGGGAGGGCGCCGCCCGATTCGGACGGCACAGCGGATCGCCTGCAATCGCTGACCTGCCGGTGCATTGCTCACTCTATTTTGAGCGACCGCCATTGCGATCTTCATGAGAAGCATGCCGCCGATGCGACCAAATCGCTTTGAGAAGCTCTCGATTTGCCCTTGAGTAAATCTTGATTTTCCTGACATGCAGAATGCCGTAATGGTCATCGGCATCGTTGCGCACCATTCTCCGGAGAAACCAGGTTGCTGTTTTCCTTCGAGGATTTCACACTCGACTGTAATCGGCGCGAGTTGCGGCGGGGCGAAGAGGCGATCGCAGTCGAGCCGCAGGTTTTCGACCTCCTCGTCTTTGTCATCCGAAATCGAGACCGCGTAGTCAGCCGCGACGATCTGATTGCATCGGTGTGGCGCGGCCGTATCGTCTCCGAGTCGACGTTGGCGAGCCGCATCAATGCGGCGCGCAACGCTCTCGGCGACGATGGTGAGACACAGCGTCTGATCAGGACCATACACCGCAAGGGCATTCGCTTTGTCGGTGAGGTGCACGAGAACAATGGCGCCACGTTATCGGCACCTGCCCGCAGCCCCGTACAGGATGTCACGTTCTGCCGCACCGATGACGGCGTGCATCTTGCCGTCGGGACGAGCGGCGATGGTCCCCCGATCGTCAAGACGGCGAACTGGCTCAACCACATCGAGTATGACTGGCAAAGTCCGGTCTGGCAGCCCTTGATCGCGACATTGTCCGACAGGTTTCGTCTCGTCCGCTACGACGAGCGCGGCAACGGACTGTCCGACTGGGATGTCGACGATATTTCATTCGAGGCCTTCGTCAGCGATCTCGAAGCCGTGGTCGAAGCATCCGGGCTGGAGCGATTTGCGCTGTTTGGCATCTCGCAGGGCGCTGCGGTTTCGATCGCCTATGCGACGCAACACCCGGAACGCGTCTCGCATCTGGTCCTATCAGGCGGATACGCTTTGGGCTGGCGCAAGCATGGCGACCCCGACGGCATCGCGCAGCGCGAGGCGCTGGAATCGCTCGTCCGCCACGGCTGGGGGCAGGACAACCCCGCATTCCGTCAGGTCTTCACCTCGCTCTACATTCCCGACGGCACGCCCGAGCAGATGCAATGGTTCAACGACCTGCAGCGGATTTCGACCTCACCCGACAATGCGGCGCGCATCCTGCGCGCGCTGGAAAATGTCGATGTGACCGATTTGCTGCCGAAGGTCTCAACGCCGACCCTTGTGCTGCACAGCCGCGGCGATGCGCGCGTGCCATTCGACCAAGGGCTGGCGCTGGCGCGCGGAATCCCCGGCGCACGATTTGTGGAGCTTAACAGCAACAACCATCTGATCCTGCCGCATGAGCCGGCCTGGGACCGCTACATCACAGAGATTACGAGCTTCCTTGCAGGCGATATGCACCTTGCCGCCAGCTGAAAGGATAGACAGCTGGCTTCACCCGCCGAGCTTGCTCTTCACCATGCCGCTGGCCTTGGCGAAATCCATTTGGCCGGCGAATTTGCTTTTCAGCACGCCGACCACCTTGCCCATGTCCTTCATCGCCGCAGCGCCGGTCTCGGCAATCGCCGCGTCGATCGCAGCGGCCATTTCGGCCTCCGACATCTGCTTAGGCAAATAGGCGGAGATGATCGCAATCTCCTCGCCTTCCTGCTGCGCGAGTTCAGGGCGGCCGCCCTTCTCGTAAAGCTCTTTTGACTCCTGGCGCTGCTTGATCATCTTCTGCAGCACCGGCAACAGCTCGGCATCGCCCAGCGTCTTGCCGCTGGCACGAGCCTCGATATCGGCATTCTTGAAGGTCGAGTTGATCAGACGCAGCGTGGAAATCTTGCGCTCGTCCTTGGCCTTCATCGCCTCTTTGAGAGCGTTATTGATATCATCGCGCAGCACGAGGCATCTCCGTTATCTGCCGCGATCATACGAAGGCGGGCGGCACCGCAAATCTTGTCTGATAAGTCTTGTCTGACAAGTCTCGCCTGCATGTACCGCCCATCTGCGCAAGGTCAAGGGTTACGGCTTCATGCAGTAAAGTTGCATGCTCACGGTCTCGGCGCCGCTGCAACTCGCGATAATTGTGTCGCCGGTTCCGGCCTTGTAGGAGGCCTGTCCGGTGCCGCCGATGCAGAGCGCATTCACGACCACTTCGCCGTCATTGCAGGACTGGCTGCAGGCGCCTGCGCAAGCCTGACGCACGACACGCAGCGAGGCGCCATCCTTGCCGGCCACACCATCCTTGCCGGCGGGACCGGCCGGGCCCGCGGGGCCGGCCACACCCGCGGGACCTGCAGGCCCTGCCGGGCCGGCTGCGCCAGCCGGACCTGTCGGACCGGCGGGCCCCGGAATACCGGCGGCGCCCTGCTCACCCCTGTCGCCCTTTTGCCCGCGCGGCCCTTCAAAACAGCCGCCCAGAGCCACGGCTACACCCAGCAACACCACGCTTAACATTATCCGCATCGGCTCACCCCCAAATCAGTAACGGCATCATGGTGCCGTTCACACCGGCAAGCCGCAAGCGGCGGATTGACTCAAGGATGGGGCGACGATGTACGAAAGATCACGCCGGTAGCGACCGCGGTCCGAACAGGATGACGGCAGCACCGGCGATGCAGATGGCCGCGCCGATCATGTCCCAGCGATCCGGCCGCGCACCCTCCACCGCCCACAACCAGACCAGCGAGGCGGCGATATAGACCCCTGCATAGGCCGCATAGGCGCGGCCGGCGAAAGCGGCATCCACCAGCGTCAGCAACCAGGCAAAGGCGGCGAGCGACACCATGCCGGGGATGAGCCACCAGACCGGCTTATCCAGCCGCAGCCAGGCCCAGAACGCGAAACACCCCGCAATTTCGGCCAGGGCCGCACCTATATACACAAGGACTGACATTCAGGGCTTCCGGTGGTTGGCTTTCGCGCCGCATCGGCTTATTGAGGCCGCTCATGAGCACATTACACGATTCAGGATGGACCGAGCCCAAGGCGACGGCCCTGCTGGTGCTGGCTGACGGCACCATTCTCGAAGGACAGGGCCTTGGCGCGACCGGCTCCGCGGTCGGCGAAGTCTGTTTCAACACGGCGATGACGGGATATGAGGAGATCCTCACCGACCCGTCCTATGCCGGCCAGATCATCACCTTCACCTTCCCGCATATCGGCAATGTCGGCACCAACGACGACGATATCGAAACGGTGAACATGGCGGCGACGCCGGGCGCGCGCGGCGTGCTGCTGCATTCGTCAATCACCAACCCGTCCAATTACCGCGCGACGCGCCATCTCGACCAGTGGCTGCGCGCCCGCGGCATTGTCGGCCTCGCCGGCATCGATACCCGCGCGCTGACCGCGCTCATTCGCGAAAAGGGCATGCCCAACGCTGTGATCGCGCACGAGCCTTCGGGCAAGTTCGATGTCGAGGCGCTGAAGAAGGAAGCGCGCGAATGGCCAGGCCTGGTCGGCATGGATCTCGTGCCGATGGTGACGAGTAGCCAGCGCTTCACCTGGGACGAGACCGAGTGGAAATGGAATGAGGGCTATTCGCGCGTCGAGAACCCGGAATTCCATGTGGTCGCGATCGATTACGGCGTGAAGCGCAACATCCTGCGCCTTCTCGCTTCGCAGGGCTGCAAGGTGACCGTGGTGCCAGCAACGACGAGTGCCGAAGACATCATGGCGCTGAAGCCGGATGGCGTGTTCCTGTCCAACGGGCCCGGCGATCCGGCCGCAACCGGCGAATACGCCGTGCCGGTGATCCGCACCATGATCGAGGAGAGCATGCCGACTTTCGGCATCTGCCTCGGCCATCAGATGCTCGGCATCGCGCTCGGCGGCAAGACGATGAAGATGCATCAGGGCCATCACGGCGCCAATCATCCGGTGAAGGACCTGACCACAGGCAAAGTCGAGATTACCTCGATGAATCACGGCTTCGCAGTGGACAAGGACTCGCTGCCCGGCAATGTCGAGCAGACGCATGTGTCGCTGTTCGACGGCTCCAATTGCGGCATCGCGCTCAAGGACAAGCCGGTTTTCTCAGTGCAGTATCACCCCGAAGCCTCGCCCGGCCCGCGCGACAGTCATTACCTGTTCAAGCGCTTCGTCGACATGATGCGCGAACACAAGGCCCGCAAAGCCGCCTGAGCGATCACCGCCTCACGCACAGCATGAGCCGCCGCCGGTTTGCACCGGCGGGCATGGCACCGAGCCATACGAACAGAAGACGCAGCAATCGCCGGGCTTTGGCTTGAGGCGAATGCCGCAGCCCTTGCAGTCATAGAAGAAGACGCAAGCATCGAGAGGCATCTCCTCCTGTGCGGCATGACCGCAAACGGGACAGGTCACGATCGAGCGGGTGACGATTTTCGTCATGGCAATAAGAGTTGGGCACTCTCGATCGCGCTGCAACTGGAACTGGCTCACGGCACAGTAACCGGGAACATGTCCAGGGCGGCTAGCGTTGTGTTTAATCCGCCCTCAACATGGTTGCTGCCATGCTTGCCACTGAACCGAACATCCAGACGTTCAAATTTGTCGACGATGGTGTCATTCCGAATAACCCATCTTTGCCCCTTGTGCTTTATCCCAAAGTCTTCGACCTTTCTGTCGCGAACGACGCAGCCGTTATAATTGAGCAAACATTTGAAAAAAACGGCTGGGGCGATGGCTGGCGCAACGGCATCTATGATTATGCGCATTATCATTCGCGCATTCACGAGGCACTTGCCGTGGCGCGTGGCCGTGCTCGCGTCCGCTTCGGCGGCAATAACGGCGAGGAAATCGATATCGAAGCTGGAGATGCGGTTGTATTGCCGGCGGGCACCGGACATCAGGGGCTCTGGACCTCATCGGACTTTATTTTGATCGGGGCCTATCCGCCGTCGGGCACTTACGATCTCTGCCTTGCGTCGCCCAGCGAACGCGAGAAAGCACTGCAGACGATCCCAACGGTGCCGCTCCCGGAAACCGACCCGGTCGCCGGCAAGGACGGTCCGCTGCTCTGCGTCTGGCAATAGGAGCGATTTCATGGACGATGACCTGCAAGCGATGAGCCGCGAACAGCTTGCTGATGAAGTGCGGCGGCTGCGCGCCGGCATCCGGGCGCATCGCAATAGCAGCGGTCATGACCTGTGCTGGCACCACCCGCAATTATGGAATTTGCTGCCCGAGCCCATTCCCGGCGACATTGCGGTACCGCCCTGGCCACAATTCCTGCGCGGTTGCGTCAAATATCGCGAGTCGCTCGACCGCGAATTGCCGCAAGCGGCGGTGCACGACAGGGAATATTCCTAGGGAGCGCGCTTAACCCTTGTCATACCCGGCAAAGGCGGGGCATCCATAACGTCCGGCAAATGCCGCATCGCCGATCAACCGGGCGGTGACGATGGAGACGGCGCGTCCATGTCCGACTGGGTTTCGTTCTTCGATTCCGATCATTCGATCTATGTAAACGCGCGTCACCGCGAGGTGCATGCGCGCATCACCGGCGATGGTATGCTGGCGCATATCAAGCGCAGCGACCGCGTGCTGGACTACGGTTGCGGCGAAGCGGCCTATGCCGAGCGTCTTGTGCGCGAGGCGAAGACGCTGACCTTGTGCGAGGCCGCGCCCAATCTCAGCGAAGCGCTGAAGCGGCGCGTGGCGCATGAGCGCTACATCACGTTGCTGACGCCAGACGAAGTCGCAGCCTTGCCGGATGCATCATTCGATGTCGTCATCATGCATTCGGTTTCGCAATATCTGTCGGCGACGCAGCTTGACGATCTGCTGAAAATATTTCGCCGCCTTCTGCAACCCGGCGGGAAACTCGTGATCGGCGATGTGGTGCAGCCGGACACACCGGCCTGGAAAGATGCTTTGGCGCTTCTGCATTTCGGCTGGCGCGAAGGATTTTTCCTGGCCGCAATTGCCGGCCTGTTTCGTACGGCCCTGTCGGACTATTCGAAACTGCGCAAGGATAATGGCCTGTCCCGCTACAGCGAGGACGAGATGCGCAGCAAACTGGAGCGCGCCGGATTTCACGCCAAGCGAAGTGTTCCCAATATCGGACATTTGCAGACGCGCATGACCTTCATTGCGGTTCCAAATTAACCTTGCATTGACGGTAACCACGCTCATTGTGGTTACCTGTTAGTTATCACAGCATCTCGAACTTGATCCCGATCACGCGCGGGTTATCGTGGCGACGGCCCGGTGGCGGAGCGGCAACGCAGGGGTTGTGCAAGACCTCATCCAGCCTGGTTCGAATCCAGGCCGGGCCTCCAATTTTCAAAGGCGGGACTCGAGGCGGATCGAGTCCCGCCTTTTTCATTCTGAGCATAGCGCGACGCCGCGATGCGGTCGTGGTTCGAGACGATTATTCCGAGCTGGAAGCGCGGCTCGCCGGCCGATCATTCCTGCGCCTCTCCGACGGTATCAGCCATGACGGCGCCGCGCGTGCCGAGCGGTTTGGTGCGACCGATCGTCGTGTCGCGCGCGGTCTGATGCTCGATCTCGGCATTCAGTTCGGCGCCGATCAGCACCGCGATCGACGTCAGCCACAACCACATCATCAGACCGATGCCTGCGCCGAGCGAGCCATAGGTCGCGTTGTAATCGGCAAAATTCGACAGATACCAGGAGAACAATACCGAGCCGGCAACCCACAGCAACGTCGCCACTACCGCGCCGACGCTGAGCCATCGCCATTTCGCCACGCGGCGGCTCGGGCCGTAGCGGTAAAGCACGGCCAGCGCGAGTGCGATGACGATCATGATCGCCGGCCAGCGCAGCAGCACCACGGCCCGTTGCCCTAAACTTTCGATCCCAAGCCAGGAGAAGGCGAGCGGCAGCACCACCACCGCAGCGATCGCAAGCAGCAGGAACGCGAGCGCACCCAGCGTCATCGTCAGCGACAACAGATTGAGAACGACGAAGCTGCGCTTCTCGGTCTCGCCATAGATGACATTGAGCGCGTCGATCATCGCCTTCATGCCGGCATTGGCGCTCCAGATCGCCACCAGCAATCCGATGACGAAGGCCGAGCTGAGCTGCCCGCCGCCGGCCTGCGCGATGCGCGTGATCTGCTCCTCGACGATCCCGAACGCTCCCGCCGGCATCAGCGCACCGGCAAAGGCGAGATGCTTGCCGATGGTCGCGGCATCCGCGAACAGAGCATAAGACGACACCAGCGCGGTGATCGCCGGAAACAGCGCCAGCAAGCCGTAGAAGACGACGCCGGCGGCAACCGCCAGCAGCCGGTCATTGCCGATCTCGGCATAGACCCGCCAGGCAATATCGCGCCATCCGTTGACGGGAATATCGACGGGCGAGAGGGCTTTGCGGCCACGGCCCGGCTCGGCGGCGCGAGCCCGTTGCGCGTGCGGCTCGTCGGACGGAAAGGGCTTGCCGCAGGATTGGCCACCCTTTGTGCCCCGGCGGGTCGGTGGTATCGGCTTGCGGGGCTTCTCGTAATAAGCCGCGAGCCCGATCGCCGCCGCAATGGCCAAACCGGAGACCCAGACCGGCACGCCATGCGACTGACGTTTCAAGGGCTTGCGGGCGGCCATCGTCCGATCTCAAGGCTATGCGACTAACGCAAATCTGTGACCAAAGTTGCCTGAAGCGTGCCCCTGCGGCTTCCCCCGCCCCCGATTCTGGTCTAGACACCGGCCCGCGCGGGGCCCATATGGCCTTCGCCGGGTAAAGGGACGCGCGCAAAGCGCGCCCTTTTTTTATGTGCTTTAAGCCCAGTCTGAGTGTCCTGCGGAGCCGATGCCGAAACGAACCGACATACAATCAATCCTGATCATCGGCGCCGGCCCTATCGTCATCGGACAGGCCTGCGAATTTGACTATTCCGGCACCCAGGCCTGCAAGGCCCTGCGCGAAGAGGGCTACCGGATCGTCCTGGTCAATTCCAATCCGGCGACGATCATGACCGACCCGGAATTGGCCGACGCGACCTATATCGAGCCGATCACCCCGGAGATCGTCGCCAAGATCATCGAGAAGGAGCGGCCGGACGCCCTGCTCCCGACCATGGGCGGACAGACGGCGCTGAATTGCGCCCTGTCACTGAAACGCATGGGCGTGCTCGACAAGTTCAATGTGCAGATGATCGGCGCCACGGCCGAGGCGATCGACAAGGCCGAAGACCGCGAGCTGTTCCGCGAGGCCATGCACAAGATCGGCCTTGAGACGCCGCGCTCGGCCCTCGCCAATGCATCGGGCCTGAAGCATTCCGATCGCGAGAAGTACAACACCGAGATCGAAGCGATCAAAGCGCGCGGCCTGCCCGCCGCCGAACAGGCGAAGGTCCTCGCCGCGTTCGAAGCAGCCTGGTCGGCCGGCGATGCCGAACGCAAGAAGCGCTATATCGAGCGCGGTCTGATCGAGGCGCTGGAAGCGCTGTCGGTGATCGGCCTGCCGGCGATCATCCGCCCGTCCTTCACGCTCGCCGGCACCGGCGGCGGCATCGCCTATACCCGCGAAGAATATCTGGAAATCATCGAGCGCGGCCTCGACGCCTCGCCGACCACCGAAGTGCTGATCGAAGAATCCGTGCTCGGCTGGAAAGAATTCGAAATGGAAGTGGTCCGCGACAAGGCGGACAATTGCATCATCATCTGCTCGATCGAGAACGTCGATCCGATGGGCGTGCATACCGGCGACTCGATTACGGTCGCACCGGCGCTGACGCTGACCGACAAAGAATACCAGATCATGCGCGACGCCTCGATCGCAGTGCTGCGCGAGATCGGCGTCGAGACCGGCGGATCGAATGTGCAATTCGCGGTCAATCCGGCTGACGGCCGTCTTGTCGTCATCGAGATGAATCCGCGCGTGTCGCGATCGTCGGCGCTGGCCTCGAAGGCAACCGGCTTCCCGATCGCCAAGGTCGCGGCCAAGCTCGCGGTCGGCTACACGCTGGACGAGATCGCCAACGACATTACTGGTGGCGCAACGCCGGCCTCGTTCGAGCCGACGATCGATTACGTCGTTACCAAGATCCCGCGCTTCGCCTTCGAGAAGTTCGCCGGCGCATCCCAGGTGCTGACCACCTCGATGAAGTCGGTCGGCGAAGCGATGGCGATTGGCCGCACCTTCCAGGAATCGCTGCAGAAGGCCCTGCGTTCGCTCGAAACCGGCCTCACCGGCCTGGACGATATTGCGATCGAGGGCCTGGAAGAAGGCGACGACAAGAACGCGATCCGTGCCGCGCTCGGCACGCCGACGCCGGACCGTTTGCTGAAAGTCGCGCAGGCGATGCGGCTCGGCCAGGATGACGCGCTGATCCACGCCGCCTGCAAGATCGATCCGTGGTTCCTCGAACAGATCCGCGGCATCGTCGACATGGAAGCGGCGATCAAGGCAAAGGGCCTGCCGACGACGCCGGGCGCCTTCCGCCGCCTCAAGGCGATGGGCTTTTCCGACGCCCGCCTTGCCAAGCTGACCGGGCAGACCACCGCCGAAGTGACGCAGAAGCGGCACGCGCTGGACGTGCGCCCCGTCTTCAAGCGCATCGACACCTGCGCCGCCGAATTCGCCTCGCCCACGGCATATATGTATTCGACCTATGAGGCGCCATTTGCCGGCACGCCGTCCAACGAGGCCGCGCCGTCAAACCGCAAGAAGGTCGTGATCCTTGGCGGCGGCCCGAACCGCATCGGCCAGGGCATCGAGTTCGACTATTGCTGCTGCCATGCCTGCTTCGCGCTGAAGGAGTCGGGCTATGAGACCATCATGGTCAACTGCAATCCGGAAACGGTGTCGACCGACTATGACACCTCGGATCGCCTCTATTTCGAACCGCTGACGGCCGAAGACGTGCTCGAGATCATCGATATCGAGCGCAGCAATGGCACGCTGCATGGTGTGATCGTGCAATTCGGCGGACAGACACCGCTGAAGCTGGCGGAAGCGCTGGAAAAGGCCCATGTGCCGATCCTCGGCACCTCTCCAGATATGATCGATCTCGCCGAAGACCGTGACCGGTTCAAGAAGCTGCTCGACAAGCTGGGCCTGAAACAGCCGCAGAATGCGATTGCGACATCGCCGCAGGAAGCGCGGGAGATTGCTGGCCAGATCGGCTTCCCGATCGTGATCCGTCCGTCTTATGTGCTCGGCGGACGTGCGATGGAAATCGTGCACGACACGCATCAGCTCGATCGCTATCTGCATCGTTTGACCGGCGATCTCGATCGCCCGTCGGAGCTTGTGGTATCGGCGAAGCGTCCGCTGTTGCTCGATCGCTATCTGTCGGATGCCGTGGAAGTCGATGTCGATTGCCTGGCCGACGGCAAAGATACCTTCATCGCCGGCATCATGGAGCATATCGAGGAAGCGGGTGTGCATTCGGGTGATAGCGCCTGCGCGCTGCCACCGCATTCGCTTGATGCCGATCTCGTGGCTGAACTCGAACGGCAAACCCGCGCATTGGCGCTGGCGCTGAATGTCGGCGGCCTGATGAACGTGCAATATGCGATCAAGGATCGCGAAATCTACGTTCTCGAAGTCAATCCGCGCGCCTCGCGGACCGTGCCCTTCGTCGCGAAGGTGATCGGCCTGCCAGTCGCAAAGATTGCTGCCCGCATCATGGCGGGTGAAACGCTGGCGAGCTTCAAGCTGGAGATGCCGCGCTTCGACCATACCGGCGTTAAGGAAGCCGTTTTCCCGTTCGTGCGCTTCCCCGGCGTCGACACCGTACTCGGGCCGGAGATGAAGTCGACCGGCGAGGTTATGGGTCTCGACCGGAATTTCGATATCGCCTTCGCCAAGAGCCAGATGGGCGGCGGCACGCGGGTGCCACGCGCCGGGACGGTGTTCGTCTCCGTCCGCGATCAGGACAAGCCCCGTATCGTCGAAACCCTGGGGATGCTGTCCGAACTGGGCTTCAAGATCATCGCCACCTCGGGAACCAAGCGGTATCTTGACGAACAGGGGGTCCCCTCGTCCAAAATCAATAAGGTGTTGGAAGGCCGGCCCCACATCGTGGACGCGATCAAGAATGGCGAGGTCCAGCTGGTCTTCAATACCACCGAGGGGGCCCAGGCCCTGGCGGACTCCCGGTCGCTCCGGGCCGCGGCCCTCTTGCATAAAGTGCCGTACTACACCACTCTTTCCGGAGCCGTCGCGGCGGCCAGAGGAATAAAAGCCTTTCTCGAGGGTGACCTCGAGGTCCGCGCGCTGCAGAATTATTTCGGCAGTCGGAACTGAACCAGACGCCGTTCCGGCGTGTTGGTGGCGGTTGTTTCTGGACAGAAGTTCGATCGCGTGCCGGGCAGAATGGCCGGCCTGCGATCAGCGCTTTTGTCTTTTTGTGCTCCTCAAGGCCATTGGCCAGGGGCCGGAGGTTGGAAGACGATGGAAAAGATCCCGATGACGGCGGCCGGCTACACGGCGCTCGAAACCGAGCTGAAGCACTGCCAGCAGGTGGAGCGCCCGCGCATCATCCAGCAGATCGCAGAAGCGCGCGGCCACGGCGACCTTTCGGAAAACGCCGAATATCATGCTGCAAAGGAAGCGCAGTCGCATAACGAAGGCCGCATCGCCGAGCTCGAAGACAAGATGGCGCGCGCCGAGGTGATCGACGTTTCGAAGCTGTCGGGCGACACCGTCAAGTTCGGCGCCACCGTGACGCTGGTGGACGAAGACACCGAGAAGAAACAGGTGTGGCAGATCGTCGGCGAGCCGGAAGCGGACGCCAAGTCGGGCCGCATCTCGATTTCCTCACCGCTGGCCCGCGCGCTGCTCGGCAAAAAGAAGGGCGCGAGCGTGGAAGTCGTGACGCCCGGCGGCGCCAAGGCTTATGAGGTGCTGAAGGTGGAGTGGCGCTAAGCCGCACCGTCCCCAGCAGATATATTCATACCAATGCAATCGCCGGGGACTTCGCCCGGCGATTTTTTTGGTACAATCATCCATGCGCGAACGAAAATTTCGCGCCAGTTACAGGCAGGTAACTGCTGCAACAAAGCCGCAACGTCCGACGTAATGCACGTGCCCACGGGGAAGTGAACGGGTTTCCGACCGAAGCACGATGACACGATGCGCATCACATGGAATGCGGAATGCCTCACTCTTTCCAGATCTCACACGGAAATCATCATGGCCCTGAAAGACGTCTGCAACACCTGGTCGCCACGCATTCTCAGCGTTCTGCGCATCATGTCCGCGCTGCTGTTGATGCAGCATGGCACCGCAAAATTCCTCAGCATCCCGGCCATGGACCAATTCGCAAAGCTGCAGCCCTATAGCCTGAGCTGGTACGCCGGACTGTTCGAGCTGATCGGCGGCGCGCTGCTGGTTATCGGCCTGTTCACGCGGCCGGTGGCCTTCGTCCTGTCCGGCGTGATGGCCTTCGCCTATTTCATCGCGCATGCGCCGCGCGGCTTCTACCCGATCGCCAATGGCGGCGAGCTGGCGGTGCTGTATTGCTTCGTCTTCTTCTATCTCGCATTTGCAGGTGGCGGCGCCTGGAGCGTTGACGCGGCGCGCAAAAGCGCCTGATTGCTGATTGTTGTTGATCTTAAAAGCGCCGGGCCAATGGCCCGGCGTGCCGTTGCGAATGCCATCCAGTATGCCGGCCTTAAACAGCATGCGTCGGGCTCCGCTTACGTCTCGGAGATTTGCACCCTGTCCATCGGCACGATCGGCGCATCCTTGGAGACGCGCAGCGTTAGCGAGGTCTTCACATTGCGCACATGCGGCGCGCCGGTCAGTTCGTTGACGAAGGCCTGGAAGGTTGTCAGGTCCGGCGCCACGCATTTCAGAATGAAGTCGACCTCGCCCGACAGCATCCAGCATTCGCGCACCAGCGGCTGTGCCCGCACGAAGTTTTCGAAAGCCGCGAGGTCTGCGTCGGCCTGGCTCGACAAGTGGACCAGCGCGAAAATCGTAATCTCGTAACCCAGCCGCTTCTCATCGAGCAGCGCCCGGTAACCACGGATATAACCCGCCTCCTCCAGTGCCCGGACCCGGCGCAGGCAGGGCGGTGCCGAGATGCCAACCCGGCGGGCCAGTTCCACATTGGTGATGCGGCCGTCCTCCTGCAGCTCAGCCAGGATTTTCCGGTCGATGGTGTCGAGTCGGGCCAGCATGCCGCGTCGGTCCTCGGTTCGTAAAAAGGTAGAGGCGCCTAGAGATATACCTGCCGGCCGCGAAATAAAATTACGTGGCAGACGTTTTTTGAGCAAAACCTGCGCTATTAGGCGGGGTGATCGGTTCCGCCGCTTTGCAAAACTTGCATGGCTGCGGCAAATGCCTACATTCGCAGCGCACAAGACCGGGACCGCAGATTTTAGTCTGACCCGGCTGCAACCTTTCGGAGCGGGGGAAATCGATGAGCAAAACCACGCACGCCAAGGTCGTGATTATCGGGTCCGGTCCTGCGGGTTATACGGCCGCGATTTATGCCGCCCGCGCGATGCTGGAGCCGATCATGATCCAGGGCTATCAGCCCGGCGGCCAGCTCACGATCACGACCGATGTCGAGAATTACCCGGGCTTCGCCGATGTGATCCAGGGCCCCTGGCTCATGGAGCAGATGCAGAAACAGGCCGAACATGTCGGCACCCGCATCGTCACCGATCATGTCAATAGTCTCGATACCTCCCGCCGTCCGTTCCGCCTGACCTGCGATTCCGGCGATGTCTATCTCGCCGATACGGTGATCCTGGCCACCGGCGCCCAGGCGCGCTGGCTGGGCCTGCCCTTCGAAGAGAAATTCAAGGGCTATGGCGTGTCCGCCTGTGCCACGTGCGATGGCTTCTTCTATCGCGGCAAGGAGGTCATCGTCGTCGGCGGCGGCAATACCGCCGTCGAAGAGGCGTTGTTCCTGACCAATTTCGCCAGCAAGGTGACGCTCGTGCATCGCCGCGACGAGCTCCGCGCCGAGCGAATCCTGCAGGACAGGCTGTTCAAGAATCCGAAGATCGAAGTTTTGTGGGACACGGTGGTGGACGACCTTGTCGGGTCGGAAGCGCCATCGAAGGTGACCGCAGCCAAGCTGCGGAATGTGAAAACCGGGGCACTTAGCGAACGCAATGTCGATGGCGTGTTCATCGCCATCGGACACACGCCGGCGACCGAACTGGTGCAAGGCAAGGTCGAGATGAAACCGTCGGGTTATGTGGCAACCAAGCCGCATTCGACGGCCACCTCGGTGCCCGGTCTGTTCGCGGCCGGTGACGTGACGGACGATATCTACCGGCAAGCTGTTACCGCTGCCGGACAAGGATGTATGGCCGCGCTCGAGGCTGAACGATTCCTGGCCGCGCACGAGCAACTACGCACAGCGGCGGAATAAGGTGGTGATGTCTTGCTCCAGCAACGACCACGTTTCTCAATGACGTCCATGGACTGGGACAAGCTGAAGGTCTTCCATGCGGCAGCGGAAGCCGGCAGCTTCACACATGCGGGCGAACAGCTCGGTCTCTCGCAATCGGCGGTCTCGCGACAGGTGAGCGCGCTCGAACAGGCGCTCAATGTCTCGCTGTTCCATCGCCACGCGCGCGGCCTGATCCTGACCGAACAAGGCGAGCTGCTCTATCGGACCGCGCATGAAGTCTTCATGAAGCTGGAATCGGCCAGAGCCAAGCTGACCGACAGCCGCGAACGCCCCAATGGCGACCTCAAGGTGACAACCACCGTTGGCCTTGGCACGCATTGGCTGACGCCGAAGATCGGCGAATTCCTCGATCTCTATCCCGACATCCGCATCTCGCTGATCATGACGGATGAAGAACTCGACCTCGCCATGCGCGAGGCCGATGTCGCGATACGATTGCGTATTCCGACGCAGCCGGATTTGATTCAGCGCAAACTGTTCTCGGTGCATTTCCATGTTTATGCATCGCCGGATTACCTCAAGCGGTTCGGAACGCCGACCAAGATCGAAGATCTCGACAATCATCGCATCCTGATGCTCGGCGGCGGGAACATTCCCACCTTCCTGCAGAATCGTTCATGGCCGCTTGAAGTCGGACGCGAAGGCAAAGGTCCGCGCACACCTATTCTGGTCGTGAACAATATCCTGTCGCTGCTGCGCGCATGTCAGCAGGGCCTGGGTATTGCGCTACTTCCCGACTATCTCATCGAGGAAAAAGGCGGACTGGTGCAGTTGCTCGGCGAGACTGATCCGATCACGCTCGACGCTTATTTCGTTTATCCGGAAGAACTTAAGGCTGTTGCGCGCGTACAGGTCTTCCGTGACTTTCTGGTATCGAAGGCACAGCGCTGGACTTTCTGATCGCGCAAATTAGCTGATTGCGTTCGTCTATCCCGCAAAGGTTTGCGGATCGCGCATGGCTGCTTAACGAGCTTGGGCGTTGTCGCTGCGGCGTTGCAGGCCGATACTCTTTGCATACTGGATGCGAGCGGTTTTCGAATCCTCCCAGATCGCAACCAACCGCAAACAGTGATTCCCCTCTGGAAGGTGATTGCCGGCATCCCGCGCCGGCATGAACTCAAACCGGGCCGCTCCCCTCGCGGTCCGGTTTTTTCTTTTGCGCTTCGAGGATTTCGATCGATGTCGCACGCGACATGACGCGGCGAAACGAAAGCGGAGATTGCGATGCATCCGTCAGAAAACCGCCGTCGTCCCCGCGCAGGCGGGACCCATAATCACAAATGCAGTTATGGCAGCGCTTTACCGACCGATACCGCACATAAACAACGAGAGCACAGCGTATGGGTCCCCGCCTGCGCGGGGACGATGGATTAAGCGTAAAGCCGCTCGCTCTCGAGGCCCTTGTACAGGTCGGCGACATATTCGCCATAGCCGTTGAAAAGCAAAGTCGGCACACGTTTGCCGCCGGAGCCGATCACTTCTTCCGTTGCCTGACTCCAGCGCGGATGATCGACCTTCGGATTCACATTGGCCCAGAAACCGTATTCGGATGCCTGCAGGGCCTCCCAATATGACCTCGGCCGCTTGTCGGTGAAGGTGAAATGCGTGATCGACTTCACCGACTTGAAGCCATATTTCCACGGCACCGCAAGCCGCAGCGGCGCCCCCATCTGCTTGGGCGCCGGCTTGCCGTAAACGCCGGTCACAAGGAAGGCGAGATCATTGTTCGCCTCTTCGATCGTCAAGCCTTCGGTGTAAGGCCATGGATACCAGGTCTGGCGCTGACCTGGGGCCATCGAGGGATCCTTGAAGGTTTGCATCTGTACATATTTCGCCGATGACAGCGGCTTGGCGAGTTCGAGCAGCTTCGCGAAGGGGAAGCCTGTCCACGGAATCGTCATGCTCCAGGCTTCGACGCAACGCAGACGATAGACGCGCTCCTCGAGCGTCATCTTGCGAATGAGATCGTCGATGCCGATTTCGAACGGCTTCTCCACCATGCCGTCGATCTTGATCGTCCACGGCCGCGTTTTCAGCGCCTGCGCACGCTGCGAGATTCCCTTGTCGCCGCCGAACTCATAGAAATTGTTGTAGGTGGTCGCGATCTTTTCGTCGGTCTGCGGACGGTCGATCGGGTATTTGGTGTTGGCCTTGGCCGGGTAGAGATCGGCAGTCGGGTCCGGAAGATCGGCAATGCGCTGGGCGGAGGCAAGTTGTGGCGACATCGCCGCGATGCTGGCAGCACCGGCCAGGAACGAGCGACGGTTGAAGAAAAAGTGCTCGGGCGTGACCTGATTTTCAGGAATTTCCCAACCGCGGCGATGGATCACGTTCATTGCAGGTATCCTTGCATCACACGTCTCCGTATCCGTCCCCGAAATATGCAAGATCCGCCGCTCCCGCAACTCACGGATACGGGACGCAAATTTGACGGCCAGGCGATGTAACAAACACCGCTTCGCGCCCGAATAATCTTGAGCCAGTCATGTTTTTTGCCGGCAGGCTGGAACCGGCGCCAACCGCAGAAGCGATTGGCGCCGGATGATGACCTGCAACGCGAAGCCTATTCCGCCGCGCGGCGCGAGGCGATGATGTGGTCCGCGGTACGGCCAGTCAGTTCGTCCATGTGGTCGAACTGGAAGGTGAAAGTGCCGACGCCGGCTGTCGCCGACCGCAATTCAACGATCAGGTCGCCGATCTCCGCTTCCGGCATGGTCGCGCGCACAGTGTCCCAGCCCGGCCAACCCTCGCGGGTGTCAAAGCCGAGGATCTGGCCGCGCCGCCCCGACAGGATCGCATTGACCTTCGCCGTGGCGTCGTTCGGACAGACGATCTCGACCTGATGGATCGGCTCCAGCAGCACCGGATGGCATTGCGGCAACGCCTCAACAATGCCGATGCGGCCGGCGGTGCGGAACGCCTGGTCGGATGAATCGACGGTGTGGTAGGAGCCGTCAATCAGCGTTACCGATACATCGACGACGGGGAAACCGAGCGGGCCCTGCTTCAGGCCGTCGAGCACACCCTCTTCCACCGAGGGGATATAGTTGCGCGGCACGACCCCGCCGGTGATCGTTTCGGCGAAGGCAAAGCCAGCGCCGCGCTCCAGCGGCTTGATGTCGAGAACGACATCGCCGAACTGGCCATGGCCGCCGGATTGCTTCCTGTGACGCCCGCGCTGCTGGATCGTTTTCTTGATCGTTTCGCGATAGCCGACCTGCGGCTGGCGCTTTTCGATGGTGATGCCGAAGCGATCGGTCAGCCGCTCGACGATCACACGCAGATGCATCTCGCCCTGTCCCCACAGAATGACTTCGTGAGTATCGGGGTTGTGCACGATCGAGATCGACGGATCTTCCTCAACCAGCTTGTTCAGCGCCTGGCCGAGTTTCACATCGTCCTTGCGCTCCGCGGCGGCGATGGAAATCGCCAAAACCGGCGGATAGGCCACGACTTCGGCTAGCCGGTTCGGCAATTCCTTGCCTGAAGACAGCGTGTCGCCAGTCCTGGCATTGTCGAGCTTGCCGAACGCCACGGTCTCGCCGGCCATTGCCGGGCCGCGCTTCTCGAAGGCCTGTCCCATCATCTTGAATACGCCGGACACGCGTCCCGCGTTGCGATCCTGCGAATTCAGCGTGGTGCCGTCGCCGATCGTACCCGCCAGGACGCGCGTGACCGACATCTTGCCGCCATGCGCCGTGTTGATGGTCTTCATCACATAGCCGACGGCATCATTGCCGTTGACCTTCATGCCAAGCCGCGCGGCCGTGGTCGCGACATTCGGGGCCTCATGCCGCAGCGCCTTCAACAGACGCAGCACACCATTCGTGCGAGTGGCGACGCCGATCAGCACTGGACAGACCTGTCCTTCGCGCAATTCCTTGGCGAGATCGTCGAAGATCTTATCGCGCGGCGGCGGAATGTCCTCGAGCAATTGCTCCATCAGTTCATCGTCGTGATCGGCCAGCGTCTCCAGCATGGTGAAACGCGCCGTTTTCTCACGCTCCAGATCCTCGCCCGACAATTCGATGACCTGCGATGCAGCATATTCCTTATATACATGCGCGCGCTCCAGTGCGAGATCGACAAAACCGGTGACGATGCCGTTGCGCCAGATTGGAATCTGTCGAAGCAATAGCGGCACGCGCGACGCCGGCTGCAGCAATTGCAGGGTTTCGCGCAGGCGCTTGTCGTTCTTGTCGATCTTGTTGAGAAACAGGAACCGGGGAATCTTCAAATCCTCGAGCTCGCGCAGCAGGAGCTGCAATTGCGGAATCTTCTTTTCGTCTGCCTCGCACACCACGACCGCCGCATCCACGGCCGGCAGCACGGCGCGCATATCGTGGATGAACTCGATCGAACCGGGGCAATCGATAAATGTATAGCTCTCGTCCATGAAAGAGGTGGTCGCGACTGACAGCTCGACGCTCATGCGATGGTCGCGCGCTTCCCTGGAATTGTCGCCGACGCTGGTACCGGCTTCGACGCTGCCCTGACGCTGGATCGCGCCGGTGCGCGCAAGGATCGCTTCGAGAAGTGTCGTTTTTCCACTCTGGAAGGGGCCCACCAATGCAATGCACCGGGGACCCGTTGGCCTATTGCCATTGGCTCTAGTGCCGTTCGCATTCGCTTCCGTCATCGAGGCCTCCCTTGTTTGTGGAGGCGTGATATCGTCTGAAAATCGCTACACACTTTTCGACATCACGCCGTGAACGGGGGCGCCTGACGCGAAAGGGCCGGGAACTTCCGGCCACAGTCAGACGCCGGAAGACCTATGCTCTGCCTGCTTTGTGACGAAGGCAAGAGGGATCGCAGGGAAGCAATACTGGATGCGCGCAACTTTACCGATTGGTGCACATCGCCGCTGCATTGCAGCTTATAATTTTTCGACCACGAGCTGGTATTCGGAATGCACCAGGCGATAGTGCCCGGTCATACCGGCAAGAAAGGTATCGACGCCAAGCTTGGGGCGTTCCCGCTCGGTTTCCATCAAATCCCAATTATAATCATCGAAAATGACGACACCGCCGGGCGCAACAATCGGCCAGATCAGCGCAGCATCTGTATAGACATCAACGGCATAATGGCTACCGTCGATATAGACGATGTCGAATTGCCGCGCGTCGATGGCGAGTTGCGGCACCACGGTTCCCGATGCGCCTTTGATCTTCTCGACGCGGTCACCGAACGGCGCGACCACATTACGATCAAATCGGCCTTCCGTCGCCGGCACCAGCTTGGCGAAATATTCGTTCTGGTTGTGCTCCACATTGCCGGCGAAAGGATCGATGCAGACAATGTGCGCCTTCGGCAGATAATTCAGGAAAAACAGGGCAGAACGGCCTTCCCACGAGCTAATCTCGAGGACGCGCACCGAACGCTCGCGATGCCCATGCAGAAGGCCAGCCCAGACCGGAATATTGGGAGTGGTCCAGTCGCAGGAGAAATCCTTCCCGTCATACCAGCGGGCGATCGTCTCATGATCCGGGATCACGGCGGCAGTATTCAACATCGGCGACCTCGTTCTTGCAAAGACACGATGTCGTTAATCCAGTTTCGTGCACACGGTTCCCGTCGCCGCAGCGCGTGGGAAAAATGCCGCACCGCCCGGCTGGAACTAGGTGGTACGTGGTGGGTGTTTTCCGGCCATGCTCATGATGGCGACGGAGTACAAGGCGAGCGCGTCAGAGACGCGAGAGCGCGACCTGCGGCTCGATTTTTTCCGCGGACTCGCGCTTTGGTTGATCTTCATCGATCACATCCCAAACAATATCCTCGGCAACGTCACGGTCCGCAATTTGGGCTTCAGCGACGCCGCCGAAATTTTCGTTTTCATCTCCGGCTATTCGGCCGCCATCGCCTATTCGCGGGCGATGCAGAACCAGGGCTTCCTGATCGCATCCGCACGCATCCTGAAGCGGGTCTGGCAGCTTTACGTCGCCTACATCTTTCTGCTGGCGATGTTCTTCACCCATGTCGCCTATGTGGCGCACACCTTTGAGAACCCGCTCTTCGCGGAGGAAATGAACATCGTCGATCTGCTGCAGCAACCGGACGTGGCCCTGCCCCGCGCGCTGGTGCTGATGTTCAACCCGGCGAACATGGACATCCTTCCGGTCTATATCGTGCTGTTGCTGACCTTCCCGCTCGCACTGTGGCTCTTGCTGCGTGCGCCGAACGCGACATTGATACTATCGCTTGCCCTGTATGCCGCGGCAGGCCAATTCGAATGGCACTTCACCGCCTATCCGCAAGGTTATTGGGTGATCAACCCGCTGAACTGGCAATTACTGTTCGTCTTCGGCGCCTGGTGCGCGCTGGGCGGAACACAAAGACTGGCGCCGCTCCTGAAATCCCCCATCACCATCATTCTGGCGATCACCTATCTTCTATTCGCCTTCCTGATCGTGCGGTCCTGGTATTACCCGACATTGAGCGCATTCAAGCCGGGATGGCTGCACGACTTTCTCTATCCGATCGACAAGACCAATCTCGATCCGCTGCGCTTCATCCATTTCCTCTGCTATGCCGTTTTGGCCGCATGGCTCGTCCCGCAAAACTGGAGCGCGCTGCGCTCGCCTTGGCTGAAGCCGGCAATCCTGTGCGGCCAGCATTCGCTGGAGATTTTCTGCCTTGGCGTATTCCTGTCGGCAGCCGGCTATTTCGTCATCACGGAGACGTCCGGCAATTGGCTGACCCAGATTGCGGTCAGCCTGGCCGGCATCGCGATCATGGTCGCGGTCGCCGCATGGCTCGATTTCTTCAAGAAATTCAACCGGAAATACGGCTTCGATGGCCGCGTGGCCGATGCCGATATCGCTGGTGGTTATGCCTAAGGTAACCACAAATTGCAGTCGACGGGCGCGCTGTTACAATGGCAAGATGACGGCAACGGAGATGACGTATTGAAGCACACAGGTTGCTGAGGAAAATATTCTGGTATGAATTTTCAGATTTTCGGCCCGCATATTGGGCGGGCGGCATTTGCAGTTTGTGCTCTGATTTTATCGGTTCCTGCCATCGCCGACGACAATCAGCCCGCGCCGCCGTCGAAACAAATTCAGACCTGCGCCGCGCCCTCCGATCTCACACAGCTTAACGGCGCCTTGCCACGCACCGCACGCCGCATCGCCACGAACGCTCCTTTAACGATCGTCGCTATCGGCTCCTCGTCAACGGCAGGCGCCGGCGCATCGTCACCGGCGGCGTCCTATCCCAGCCGCCTCGCCGTCGAATTGAAGGAACGTTATCCGGCTATCGCGATCAATGTCATCAACCACGGCGCGAATGGCGAAGACGCGACGGAAATGATGGCGCGGTTCGACAAGAACGTCATCGCCGAAAAGCCGGATCTCGTGTTGTGGCAGGTCGGCACCAACGCGCTGCTGCTCGACCGGTCGCTGGATGAAGCCGGCACCTTGATCATGCAAGGTCTTGATCGCCTGAAGCGCGACGGCGTCGATGTCGTGCTGATCGATTCCCAATATGCGCCGAAGGTGCTCGAGAAGCCGCATCTCAGCAAGCTGCGCGCGATCATGGCCGGCATCGCCAAGCGCGCGAATGTGCCGACCTTCCAGCGCTTCGAAGTGATGCGTCACTGGCGCGAGAAAGCAGGAATGGCGTTCAACGCATTCCTGTCACCGGACGGGCTGCACATGAACGACTGGAGCTATGCCTGCGTGGCAAAGCTCCTCGCCGGCTCGATTGGTGAGGCTGCGGCGCGCGCCTCGCTCACCGCGCAGGCAGGATCGCGCTGACGCGATCCTAAGCCGTCACTTGCTTCGCGCGTCCTGGCTCACGCTCGACGCTGAGGCCGAAATACGGTCGCAGCCAGATGCCAATCCAGCTGCCCGCAAAGGCCGCCACCAGCCACACCCAGCCGTGCAGGCTGGACGAGGCGATGCCGCTGAAATACGCGCCGATATTGCAGCCATAGGCGAGGCGCGCACCGTACCCGAGCAGCAGGCCACCAAGGACAGCCGCAACAAGTGACAGCGGCGCAATGCGCCAGCCGGGGCTGAACTTGCCGGCAAGACCGGCGGCCAGCAGCGCGCCCAGCACGATGCCGAAATCCATCACCGAAGTGATGTCGGCAAAAACGCTTTCCTGCAGCATCTTCGCATTGGCCGGCACTTTCCAGTAAGGCCAGGAGGCGACCTCAACGCCGCCGAGGGCTGCGATCTTCGACCCCCACAGCGCGAAGGCCGAGGTGATGCCCCAGGGACGGCCGGCAAGATAAAGCGTGATGAAATTGCCGATCGCAAGCGCCACTGCACCGGCCACCAGCGGCCACGGCCCCTGCAGGAAGCGCCGCCAGCCGCGATGGCGTGGCGTCACGCCAGCGCGCAACGTACCGTGACGGCGCTTTTCGACGTAAACGGTCAGCGCGGAAATGGCTGCGAACAGCAACAGGCTCCCGGCCAGCGCCAGCGGCCAGCCGACTTTTTCGATCAGCGACACGTTGCCGATATTCGGCTGGGCCGACCACCAGGGCAGATCGTGCGCGCCAAGAACCGAGCCGACGATGAAGAAGGTCAGCGTCACCAGCATGCGCGTGTTGCCGCCGCCGGCCGTGTAGAGCGTGCCGGATGCGCAGCCGCCACCAAGCTGCATGCCGATGCCGAACATGAATGCGCCGACGATGACGGACACGCCAACAGCGCCGTAGATGCCGCGGACCGTTTCACCGAACAGCGAGCCTTGCGCCAGCACGGGAAAGAACAACACGGACGCAACGGCGAGCATCACCATCTGTGCGCGCAGACCCGCACCGCGGCCATCGGCAACGAACACGCGCCACGCTGACGTGAAGCCGAACAGCGCGTGGTAGAGTACGAGGCCAAGACCGGCACCGACCAGAAGAAGCACGCCCTGGCGCCAGCCGTAAAACTGACCGAGCGCGACAGCGCCAACCGCGAGGACCGCCAGCGCAATGCCAACGACGCGCGGATTGATATTGGGCGAGGATGTGCGCTCTGTGCCAAAGAGGCGGGCATCGACGGAAAGGTCGGTCATAATATTCTCTCGAAAGGGCTGAATTCAGCCTCAGAAGTAAGGCCTAGGCGCCTCAAACGCCATCGCCACCGCTAGCGCACCCTGTGCGTTGTTTTTTCTTTCGTGGAATGGATTCACTGACGAAGTGGCGATGCGGAGAATTTCTCACTCCTGCCAGAAATTTGCGACATTCGGCATCGTCACGCGCAGATTTTTCGATGGCCCTAGAATCGCGGAATATCAGGGAACGCCACCTTCCCCGCCCGCACATGCATGCGGCCGAGTTCGGCGCAGCGATGCAGCACCGGAAAGACCTTGCCGGGATTGAGCAGGCCCTGCGCATCGAAGGCGCATTTCAGCCGCTGCTGCTGGTTGAGATCGATCTCGGAAAACATCGCCGGCATCAGGTCGCGTTTCTCGACACCAACGCCGTGCTCGCCGGTCAGCACGCCACCGACCTCCACGCACAATTTCAGAATGTCATTGCCGAAGGCTTCGGCGCGTTCGAGTTCACCGGGATTGTTCGCATCATAGAGAATGAGCGGATGCAGGTTGCCGTCGCCGGCGTGGAAGACATTGGCGACCTGCAAGCCGTATTTTTCACTCATCTCACGCATGCGCGACAGGACGAGCGGCAAGGCCGCGCGCGGGATGGTGCCATCCATGCAGTAATAATCCGGCGAGATGCGGCCGACGGCGGGGAACGCGGCCTTGCGTCCAGCCCAGAACAAAAGCCGCTCTTCCTCGCTCTGCGAGACGCGGCAGGTCGAGGCGTTGCAGTCCCGCGCGATGGCTTCGACACGATCAATCAGATGATCGACCTCGGCCTTGCCGCCATCCAGTTCGACGATCAGCAGCGCCTCGACATCGAGCGGATAGCCGGCATGGACGAACTCCTCGACCGCATGGATCGCAGGCCGATCCATCATCTCCATGCCGCCGGGAATGATCCCCGCACCAATGATGCGGCCGACGCAGGCGCCGGCATCTTCCGATGTCGGAAATCCGATCAGCACGGCCCGCGCCGTTTCAGGCTTCTTCAGGATGCGGACTGTGACCTCGGTGACGACACCGAGCAGACCTTCCGAACCGGTGATGACGCCGAGGAGATCATAACCGCCGGAATCCAGATGCCGGCCGCCGACGCGGACGATCTCGCCGTTCATCAGCACCATTTCGAGGCCAAGAACATTGTTGGTCGTCATGCCGTATTTCAGGCAATGCACGCCGCCGGAATTCTCCGCAATATTGCCGCCGATGGTGCAGGCGATCTGCGACGACGGATCGGGCGCGTAGTAAAAGCCGCGATGCGCCACCGCATTGGAAATGCCGAGATTGGTGACGCCGGGCTCGACCACCGCGACGCGGTTCTCGAAATCGATCTCGCGGATGCGGCTGAATTTCGAAAGGCCGAGCAGAACGCCATCACCGATCGGCAGCGCCCCGCCGGACAAGGACGTCCCGGCGCCGCGCGGCACCACCTTGATGTTGTTCTCGTGACAATAGCGCAGCACGTCTGAGACCTGCTGCGTGGTCGAGGGCAGCACCACGACCATCGGCAATTGCCGATAGGCGGTGAGGCCGTCCGACTCGAACGGACGCATCTCGCGTTCGCCGTCGATCACGCCTTCGCCCGGCACGATGGCGCGCAGGGCCCCGACAATCTCCTCGCGACGCACAAGCAGCGCCTCATCGATGGGAGGCATTTTCACGGACATATCAATTCCCCATCAACCGGAAGAGGGATCAACTCGGAAGGCCCATGAAGAGCCTCCTCGAAATACCCATATCGATTGATATGCATCAACGTTCCCACAGGTCCGACATCGCATAAGCAATGCCATATTCAATATAGCACACAAAGCATTCGGAGGCGTTCCATGATCAAGGATATTATTGTCCATCTGGCGTCCGGGACTGAGAGCGACCCTGCCTGCCGCTATGCGATTTCCTTGGCCGAAACCTATAATGCTCATATCACCGGGGTGGCTTTCGCCTATGATCCGCCATGGCCTCCGTCGCTCCTTGAGGGCGCGGTTATCGACGTGTATCAGACTGCGAAGGCAGACGAGCAGAAAAAGGCCAAAAACGCAGTTGACCGTTTCGAGCGAGCCACGAAACAGTCGCAACTCTCCGCTCAGCCTCTTGTGATCGAAGCATCGCTGCTCGGCGCAACGGACGCCTTCGCAGCTCTTGGTCGGACATGCGATCTCGTCGTTGTTCAACAGCCCGATCCTGACGGCGGCGCATCCACGCAAGACATGGTGGAAAGCGCCCTATTTTCGTCCGGACGGCCGGTGCTGATTGTCCCCTATATCCAGAAGGATGGATTTTCGCTGGACTACGTCCTGTGCTGCTGGGACGGCAGCCGTGCGGCGGCGCGCGCCGTGGGTGACAGTCTACCGCTTCTCAAAAAGGCGAAGCGCGTCAAGATCCTGATCGTAGTCACCGGGAAATTCGACGAGAAGGACGTCACCGGCGCCGACCTCGCAACGCACCTGGCACGCCACGGCGTCAACACGGAGCTGGTCCGCATCCCGGCGGCCGATATCGATGTTGCCAACGCGATCCTGTCCCACGCAGCCGACACGAATGCCACCATGGTCGTCATGGGCGGATTCGGGCATTCCCGGCTACGGGAATTCATTCTGGGTGGCGCGACGCGCGGCATGCTCGAATCGATGACCGTCCCGACCCTGATGTCACATTAGAGCCCGCTCGGAAAAGTCCATCCGGAACAACTCGACCGGGAACCGGTTCACCCTCGTTGCGTTGCCTTGCGCTTTTGCGTGTGGCTATCCCCGCCAGCGCCATTTGCACGGCAATTCGAATATGCAATGAGGGTGGATGTCCTTTTCGTTCGGCATTGAAGAAGAGTATTTTCTGGTTGACAGCGACACCCGCGCCGTCACGCGCAGGATGCCGGCCGACTTTTTCGAAACGGCCAAGGCCACGCTGGAAGACAAGGTTTGCGGAGAATTCCTGCAGTCGCAGATCGAGGTCGTGACGGCGCCGCATACCGACATTACGGCCGCGCGGGACGAACTGCGCTATCTGCGCACAACGCTGGGCGAAATCGCGGCGCAATATGGACTGAGCATTCTCGCATCCGGGACGCACCCGACCGCCGTCTGGGAGCGCTCGCGGCAATCAGTCGGTGAACGCTATGACAATGTGATGGACGATCTGCAGATGATCGGCCGCCGCAACATGTTGTGCGGCATGCATGTCCATGTCGAATTGCCGGACCCCGATCAGCGCATCGATCTGATGACCCGCATGCTGCCGCATGTGCCGCTGTTCATCGCCCTGTCCACTTCGTCGCCATTCTGGCGGTCGCAGCCGACCGGCCTGAAAGGCTATCGCCTCGCCGCCTATGACGAATTGCCGCGCACCGGTATTCCCGAACTGTTCAGGACCAAAGCCGAATTCGACTCGTATGTCGAAGCGCTGGTGAGGGCCGGCGTGATGCCTGACTCGAGCTACATCTGGTGGGCCATCCGGCCCTCGCTGAAACATGCAACGCTGGAATTGCGCGCACCGGATGCCTGCACCCGGCTTGATGATACGATCGCCCTCGCGGCACTCTATCGCGCGCTGGCGCGGCGCCTCTATTATAACCCCTGGCAGAACTGGGGCATGAGCCCGATCTCGCGCGCCATCATCGTCGAGAATAAATGGCGGGCGCAACGCTACGGTATCAACGGCACCTTTGCCCGGATCGAAGGCGATGGCTCGATCACCGTCGCCGAAATGCTCGAACAGACAATCGCCGAAGTGCGCGGCGACGCCGAAACGCTGGGCTGCCTTGAGGAAGTGCTGCATTGCCGCCGCATCATCGAGCACGGCACATCCGCCGACCATCAGATGGCGATCTACGACCGCTGCGCCGAGGAGCCGGAAAAGGGACTGCAGGCCGTCAGCGAGTGGCTCGCCGACATGACGCTGCGGTAGTCATGCCTTGACGCGTTTCCTTCACGCGAGCCGGTACCCGCTTCGCTCGAAAACGCGTCAGTTCTTCAGCTTGTAGCCGGTCCGGAAGATCCACCACACCGTGACCAGGCATACGGCGAGAAAGACCAGCGTCATGCCGATGCTGACGCCGATGCCGACATCCGACGTTTGGAAAAAGCTCCAGCGGAAACCGCTGATCAGATAGACGACCGGATTGAACAGGCTGACGACCTGCCAGAATTTCGGCAGCACATCGATCGAATAGAAGCTGCCGCCCAGGAAGGTGAGCGGCGTGATGACCAGGAGCGGCACCACCTGCAGCTTCTCGAAGCCATCGGCCCAGATGCCGATGATGAAGCCCAGCAGACTGAAGGTGAAAGCCGTGAGAATGAGGAACGCGACCATCCAGACCGGATGCGCGATATGCAGCGGCACGAAGAAGCCGGCCGTGGCCAACACGATGACGCCAAGGATGATCGACTTGGTCGCCGCCGCGCCGACATAACCGATCGTGATTTCCAGAAACGACACGGGCGCTGACAGGATCTCGTAGATCGTGCCGACGAAGCGCGGGAAATAGATGCCGAAGGATGCGTTCATGACGCTTTGGGTCAAGATCAGCATCATGACGAGACCCGGCACGATGAAAGCGCCATAGGAGACGCCATTGATCTCCTGGATGCGCGAACCGATCGCGGCGCCGAACACCACGAAATACAGCGAGGTCGAGATCACCGGCGAGACGATGCTTTGCAGCAGCGTACGGCCGGTGCGCGCCATTTCAAACGTGTAGATAGCCCAGATCGCGCGCCAGTTCATTTCCGCCCCACAAGCCCGACGAAGATATCTTCCAGCGACGATTGCGTGGTCTGCAGATCGCTGAAGCGGATATTCGCGGCGTTCAGATCGGACAGCAGCGCGGTGATGCCGGTGCGCTCGCCCTTGGTGTCATAGCCATAGATGAGTTCGTTGCCATTATCGGCCAGCGTCAGGTTATACGGCATCAGCGCGGGCGGGATTTCCGTCAACGGTTTCTGCAGCATGATCGTCAGCTGCTTCTTGCCGAGCTTGCGCATCAATTCAGCCTTTTCCTCCACCAGCATGATCTCGCCCTTGGAAATCACGCCGACGCGGTCGGCCATGTCTTCGGCTTCCTCAATATAATGCGTCGTCAGGATGATGGTGACGCCGGAGGCGCGAAGGTCGCGCACCACCTGCCACATATCCTTGCGCAGTTCGACATCGACGCCGGCCGTGGGCTCATCCAGAAACAGGATGCGCGGCTCGTGCGACAGCGCCTTGGCGATCATGACGCGGCGCTTCATGCCGCCGGATAATGTCATGATCTTTGAGTCTTTCTTCTCCCACAGCGACAATTGCCGCAGGATCTTCTCGATGTAAGCGGGATTGCGCGGCTTGCCGAACAGCCCACGGCTGAAATTGACGGTGGCCCAGACCGTCTCGAACGCGTCCGTCGTCAATTCCTGCGGCACGAGACCGATCTCGGATCGCGCGGCGCGATAATCGTGAATGATGTCATGGCCGTTGACCGTCACCTTGCCGGTCGATGGATTCACGATGCCGCAAACGATGCCGATCATCGTCGTCTTGCCGGCACCGTTCGGCCCTAGCAGCGCAAAGATCTCGCCGCGGCGGATATCCAGGTTGATGTTCTTCAGGGCCTGGAAGCCGGTGGCATAGGTTTTTGACAGGTTCTGGATGGATATGACGGGTTGCATGCGGCCAACGATGTAAAGCGCCCCCTCCTGATTGGAAGAGGTGACCCGTCAGAACAGCCCTGCGGCGTGCTCAGACGGCCACAATCCGCTCGCAGGCAAACCCACGATGCGGGACGAATGTGGGGTGCGACATAACTGCGGCAACCAGCCCGGTCAATCCGTGGTAAAGGGCGGCGGATCGGAAAGATCAACAATAAAACCGAAAAAGTCAGGGGAAACGCCAATGCTTCATAGACGTGTCTTATTCGTATTATCGGCAACGCTGATGGCCGCTGCACTTGCCCAGCCCGCTGCCGCGCAAAACTATCCCTCACAACCTATCAAGATCGTCGTGCCGACCGCGCCGGGCGGTGTGGCCGATGTCGTCGGACGCACATTTGCCAATAAACTGACCGAAGCCGGCCACACCGCCATCGTAGAAAACAAGACCGGAGCCGGTGGCGCGATCGCCGCCGATTCCGTCGCCAAGGCGACGCCGGATGGTTACAGCATCTATGTCGGCTTCCACGCCACCAATGCGATCCTGCCGCATCTGCAGAAGCTCAATTACAATCCCGAGAAAGACCTGATGCCGGTGACCATCGCCGCCAAGACGGCGAATGTTCTGATCGTGCATCCTTCGGTGCCGGCCAAGACGCTGAAAGAGCTTGTGGCGCACGCCAAGAACAATCCAGGCAAACTGACCTTCGCATCGCAAGGCAACGGCAGCACCGGTCATATTGTCGGCGAACAATTCAGGGATGTTGCCGGCATCGACGTTTCGCATGTGCCCTATCGCGGTGCTGCGCCGGCCGCGCAGGACCTGATCGCCGGCCACGTGACGATGCTGTTCGACGTGCTCACGACAGCCGTGCCGCAAATCAAGAGCGAAAAGGTCCGCGCTATTGCCATTGCCGATGCCAAGCGGGCGGCGCTGTTGCCGGACGTACCGACCGTGTCCGAAGCAGGCTTCCCCGAACTCGAAAGCGGCCCGTGGTTCGGCTTCTTCGTGCCGGCCAATACGCCGAAGCCCGTCATCGACTGGCTCTATGCGGAAGCCAAGAAGGCCTTCAACGCGCAGGATGTGAAGGACCAATTCGCCAAGCAGGGCCTGACCGCGATGCTCGGCACGCCGGATGAAACGAAGGCCTTTGTCGCTGGCGAATACAAGCGCTGGGGCGAGGTGATCAAGAAAGCGAAGATCACGCTGAATTAGCTTAATCTCGACAAGGCATCACTTTCTCCGCTCATTCCCGCGAAGGCGGGAATCCAGTCTTCTTGAAAAGAGTCTGGGTCCCCGCTTTCGCGGGGACGGCGGGTGATGGTGGCTCTGTCCATCTCACTTAGTTTCTAGAACAAACCCGCCATATCCTTGGCGCCCTGAAGCTTGGACTCACGGTCCATCACCGCATCGGTCGCTGACAGCAGCTTCTCGACCGTATTGTTGCGGATCGCCACCGGATTGCGCTCATAGCCGCGCCGCTGGAAGAAATTCGATGTCGGCACCTGCGGGCGCATCGCCTGCGGCATTGAGATCATGTCGAAGCCATTGCCGTCACCAGTGAGATTCATCATCTCGAGTTCGGCGGCGCTCAAGGTGCGATCAACACCCTTCACCCGCGCAAAGACAATGGAATCGAGCAGCTTCTGTGTTTGTAGCAGCGGACCGATATCGATATCGAGATTGAGTGCATGCAGGCCAAGCCCTTTTCCCGTGCGGCCGAGCTTCACATGCTCGCTCCAGCGCGACGGCACTGTATGGCTGTAGGCCACCATGCGCCTCAGTACGTCGGTCTTGGCCTCCAGTATCCTTTTCCGGTCACCACTGGCGGCGGCAGCCTTAGCATGCATCGCCTTGACCAGACGATCGCCCTTCTCTGCCAGGATGCTGATGGTGTTGGCGGTCAGAAGCTGATTGTAGCCGAGCGCGGTCGAGATCGCACGGGCGCCCGGTTTCGACACCTCAAGACCGGCCTGCACGTCATATTTGCCATTGCCGCCGGACTCGAAACTGTAGATGCGCACCGCCTGATCGAGGCTGATGCCGGCCGCAGACGCGGCACGCACATAGGCGCGCTTGTAGGCCATCTCGCTGTCCGGCCGCTCCGGCACGAAACCGAAATGATCTTTGGCGTTGCCGAGGAAATCGGCGACGACCGGAATTGGCTCGCGCTCGGGCGGCGGCTCTTGCGGTTTTGATGGATCGACCGGGCGTGACGGCCCGGTATATTGCGGCGGCTGTTCGAGCACGTAATCGGACAGCGCGATCGCCTGGCCGTTGCGGCGCTTGGCCATGCGCCCCTTCCGCTTCTGCTCGACTTGCTCCCAGTAAGGCTCGGCCACCGCCTCGAATTTAGCACGGGCAGCTTCGTAGACCTTCAGCTTGCGCCGGTAATCCGCCATCGTCTGATCGAGCGATGGCGCCTGGGCCGCCGGTTTTGTGGACGTGCCGTTCTGCGCGAACGCGCCATCCAGAGCGAAGATCGTTGCAGCGAGAGAAAAACCAAGAAACCAATGCCGCATACAACGATCGTCCTAAATCAGCCGTAGAGCTTGGCGTTCTGCTCCCGCAACACGTTCTTCTGAACCTTGCCCATGGTGTTGCGCGGCAGGTCATCCACGAACAACACACGCTTGGGCAACTTGAACTTGGCGAGCTTGTCTTCGAGCGCCGCAATGATGGACTTCTCGTCGGCTTTCGCGCCCTCTTGAAGCACGACCACGGCGGTCACGCCCTCACCGAAATCCGGGTGCGGGCAGCCCACGACAGCCGATTCGACCACGCCCGGCAAAGCGTCGATCTCGGTCTCGACTTCCTTCGGATAGACGTTGAAGCCGCCGGTGATGATCAGATCCTTGGCACGGCCGACGATATGAACATAGCCGCGCTCATCGATCTTGCCGACGTCGCCGGTGATGAAGAAACCATCGGGCCGGAATTCGGCCTTGGTCTTTTCCGGCATGCGCCAATAGCCCTGAAACACGTTCGGGCCTTTCACCTCGATCACGCCGATTTCGCCCTGCGGCAACACCGCACCGCTCTCCGGATCGGCAATGCGGGCCTCGACACCCGGCAACGGAAAACCGACGGTGCCGGCAATGCGATCGCCGTCATACGGGTTGGACGTGTTCATGTTGGTCTCGGTCATGCCGTAACGTTCGAGAATGGCCTGACCGGTCTTGGCACGGAACTCGTCATGCGTTTCGGCCAGCAACGGCGCCGAGCCCGACACGAACAGCCGCATATGCGCGGTGGCTTCCTTCGTCAGGCCTGGATGCTTGAGCAGGCGCGTATAGAAGGTCGGCACGCCCATCATCGACGTGGCCTGCGGCAGATAGCGCATCACCTCGTCGGCATCGAATTTCGGCAGGAAGATCATCGACCCGCCAGCCAGCATGATGGTGTTGCCGGCCACGAACAGACCATGCGTGTGATAGATCGGCAGCGCGTGCAGCAGCACGTCCTTGTCGGTGAAGCGCCAATATTCGCGCAGCGTTTGCGCGTTCGACGCCAGATTGCGATGCGTCAGCATCGCGCCCTTGGAGCGGCCGGTCGTTCCCGAGGTGTAGAGGATCGCGGCAAGATCGTCGTCCTCGCGCGGCACGTCGGCAAAATCCTTCGGCGCCTTGTTGGCGGCCTCGATCAGGCTGCCCTGCCCCCTGGCATCGAGCGTTTCGACCGAAGCGACGCCGCGCTTCTTGGCAATTTCGGCTAACCCTTCACGTTTCGCCGGATCGCAGATCACGAGCTTGGGCTCAGCGTCGCCAATGAAATAATCGAGCTCGGCGAGCGTATAGGCCGTGTTGAGCGGCAGATAGACCGCGCCGGCCCGCAGCACGGCGAGATAGGTCAGGAAATTCTCGACGGTCTTTTCGACCTGCACGGCAACGCGGTCGCCAGGCTCGACGCCATCCAGCACCAGCACATTGGCGATCTGGCCTGAGCGATCGAGCATGTCGCCATAGGACATGGTCGAACCATCGGCCTTGATGATGAAGGTACGCGCAGGATCGGTGATACGGCTGCGGATCAGCTCAAACAGATTCATGATGGGACACAGACTTGGTTAGGTTCAGGCTTTGTTGGCTAAGGGAACGACATCGCCGGTCGGACCGGGGCGCGCCATCTTGCGAATGGCATTGGCTGTGACCACGACGCGGTTTTCGGCAAAAGCTTCGTGGTTCTTTTCGATATCGTCGAGATCGTAAAGATAGTTCACCATGAGGCCATAGGACTGCTTCATGCCGTTTTCGGAGCTGTCGCCGAGGAAATGCATCTTCTCCAGCCGCGCGCCATTGCCGAGATGGAAACGCGCCACCGGATCGACCGGCAGGCCACGCGGGTTCTTGGCATAGAGGAAATACCACGCGGCTGCGCGCATCAGCGGCTCCTCGACCGGCTCGCGGGTTTCCGGCACCTGCCACCAACCTTCGGTATCGAGATAGGAGAGCGCGTCGAGATCCTCCTGCGTCAATGCGCGGGACGAGCCGGACGCCCGCTCGCGCCGGAGCCAGGAGGCAAAGCCCGGCACCGGCGACAGCGTCACGAACGTCTTGAGCCTGGGATTGTCCTTCGAAATCTCTTCCACCACCTGCTTGATGAGGAAGTTACCGAACGAAACGCCGGCCAGACCGCGCTGGCAATTCGAGATCGAGTAGAAGACCGCCGTATCGACCTTGTCGGCCTCGAGCGTATCGCGCTTGGCGGCGAGGATTGGCGCGATCGAGCCGGGCATATCGTCGGTCAGCGCCACTTCGACGAAAATCAGCGGCTCGTCGTTCAGCGCCGGATGGAAGAAGGCAAAGCAGCAGCGATCCGCGGGATCGATGCGGCGGCGCAGATCATCCCAGCTGCGGATTTTGTGCACCGCTTCATGCTGGATGATCTTTTCGAGAATGTTGGCTGGCGTCGACCAATCGATGCTGCGCAGCACAAGGAAACCGCGATTGAACCACGACGAGAACAGGTGGACGAAATCGGCATCGACGACCTTGAAGTCGTCGCGATGGGCCATCGCATCGAGCAATTGTTCGCGCATGCGAACCAGTGCAGCAGTACCACCCGGTGCGAGGTTCAAACGGCGGAACAATTCCTGCCGCCGCGGCTCTGCCGCCAGGTGAAGCTCCGCGGCGGTGGCATCCGTCGGATTGGCCTGCCAGGCGGCAATGGCCTTTTCCATCCGCTCGCGGTCCGAGCCGAAGCGATGGGCCAGCGCCTCGAAAAAGGCGATCCGCGGACCCGTTGTCAGGGTCGCATAACGGTTCAGGATTTCGCGGGCGAGCGCGACGCCGGAGGCTTCGCCCCGGCCGGAGAGCAGGTCTTCGCACAGCACAACAAAATCGGCTGAGCGCGTGACCGAGTCGGGCCGGCGCGACAGGGTCCGGTCCAGCAGCTTGCGACCGCGTTCTGATATCGATTGCAGCATATCGCCAAAAAAGGCGCCATTCATGGACAGGTCGGCTCCAAAGTTCGTGCGGCGATTTCCCGCAGCCCGTCACCGCTATAGCAGACAAGCTCTTAGCAGAAATGACGACAAAGCTGGTGGCTTTTCGAGGTAGTCGTTCTGCGCCCAATCAGCTATAGGCTGTAATTGGGATAAAAAAGAATAATCGGTGGTTACCATCGAACAGCGGGTGGAAACGCAGGATCGGGTGGGCTTGGAGTCTGCCTCGCCTCTCCTTGAGGTCGAGGACCTTCACGTCCAGTTCCTTACGTCGCGCGGCGTGGTCCGGGCGGTGGAGGGATTGAGCTTTCACGTCGATCCGGGAGAGATCGTTGCGATCGTCGGCGAGTCGGGATCCGGCAAATCGGTCTCGGCCCTGTCGATCATGCGCCTGTTGCCGCGGCATACCGGACGCATTCCGAAAGGCCGTGTGACCTTCGCAGGTCGTGACCTGCTGAAATTGTCCGACGAACAAATGCGCGAGATTCGCGGCCGCGATATCTCGATGATCTTCCAGGAGCCGATGACCTCGCTCAACCCGATCCTGACGATCGGGCTACAGATCACCGAGCCGCTGCGCATCCATCTTGGCATGAGCGAGGAGCAGGCCCGCGCGCGAGCGGTCGAACTGCTCGGTCTCGTCGGCATCCCCGATCCGGCACGGCGGCTCGATCAATATCCGCACCAGTTCTCCGGCGGCATGCGCCAGCGCGTGATGATCGCCATCGGCCTTGCCTGCAATCCCAAGCTCATCATCGCCGACGAGCCGACCACCGCGCTCGACGTCACGATCCAGGCGCAGATCCTCGAACTGATGAAGGATCTCTCGCGCAAGCTGAACATCGCGCTGATCGTTATCACGCACAACCTCGGCGTGGTCGCCCGCTACGCCGACCGCGTCATCGTGATGTATGCGTCGCGGCTGGTCGAAGAGAACGACGCCGACGACGTGTTCCACCGACCGCGTCATCCCTATTCGATGGGCCTCTTGCGCTCCGTGCCGCGGCTCGACCGCCCGCGCGGCGCCAAGCTCGAAACCATCGAAGGCCTGCCGCCGAATGCTGCGGCGCCGCCGCCCGGCTGCCGCTTCGCGCCGCGCTGCCCCTTCAAGATCGCGATCTGCGAGACCGACCCGCCACTCGCCCATACCGATACCGGCGGCCTGTCACGCTGCCATCGCCACGAGGAGATCGCCGAAGGCAAGATCACCTGGGCTGCGGCCAGCGGCAAATCGCTGAATACCGAACTCAAGACCAGCACGCCGTTGCTCTCGGTGCGCCATTTGACCAAGCATTTCGAGGTCCGCGGCGGACTGCGCGCCGCGAGCGGCAAAGTCCGTGCGGTGCAGGACGTGAGCTTCGACATCATGCCCGGCGAGACGCTCGGTCTTGTCGGCGAATCCGGCTGCGGCAAGACCACGGTCGGGCGGCTGATTCTGCGTCTCGAAGATCCGACCGAAGGCGAACTGCGTTTCGAAGGCCGCGATCTCACCACCGCCAGCGCCGCAGACATGAAGGCGATCCGCCGCAAGATCCAGGTGATCTTCCAGGATCCCTATTCATCGCTCAATCCACGCATGACGGTCGGCCAGATCATTGGCGAGCCGCTACACGTCTATAAGCTCGTGCCGAACCGCAAGGCCGAACAGGACCGCGTGGCACATCTGCTCGAACAAGTCGGCCTGCGGCCGGAAATGGCGACGCGCTATCCACACCAACTATCCGGCGGTCAGCGCCAGCGTGTCGGCATCGCGCGCGCACTGGCGATGGAGCCATCCTTTATCGTCTGCGACGAAGCCGTGTCGGCGCTCGACGTGTCGATCCAGGGCCAGATCATCAATCTTCTGGAAGACCTGCAACGCCGGCTCGGCCTCGCCTACCTTTTCATCGCCCATGACCTTGCAGTCGTGCGGCACATTTCGATGCGCGTCGTGGTCATGTATTTTGGCCGCGTGATGGAAGTGGCCGACCGTGACGAACTCTATAACGAGCCTTTGCATCCCTATACGAAGGTGTTGCTCGATGCGGCGCCGGTGCCCGATCCGACGGTCGAGAAAGGCCGCGAACCGCGGCTGATCAAGGGCGAGCTTCCATCTCATATGTCACCGCCGACCGGCTGCGTGTTCAACACGCGCTGTCCGATGGCCAGCGACGAATGCCGGAAGGTGATTCCGCCACTGGAAGAAAAGCGGCCGGGACATTTCGCGGCGTGCATCAAGGTTTAGCAGTTAAGTGGGGCGTCGAACGAAAACCATAACGATAAAAAGCATATTTCAGGGAGAAACGAAGATGATGAGGAAGCTGGGGTTATGGGTCGCGACACTCGCGGCCCTTGCATTCGCTGGCCACGCCGCGCAGGCACAAACGCCGAAACAGGGCGGCACGCTGAACTTCGCCATCAGCGCCGAGACGCCGCATTACGATCCGCATGGCAGCGACACTTATGCGACGCTGCATTTCGCGGCACCGTTCTACTCGACCCTGCTGCGCTTCAACCTCGACAAGTTTCCGGAAGTCGAAGGCGACCTCGCCCAGTCCTGGGAAGTTGCGCCGGACCTGATGACATTCACATTCAAGCTGCAGCCGAATGTAAAATTCCATGACGGCACGCCGCTGACCTCGGCGGACGTCAAGGCCACTTACGACCGCATGCGCAATCCGCCGCAAGGTGTCGTCTCGACCCGTCAGGCGACATTCGCCGATATCGGTTCGATCGAGACGCCCGATCCGCTCACCGTCGTCTTCAAGATGAAGAACGTGAACGCGGCGATGCTCGAACACTTTGCTTCGCCCTGGAACGTGATCTATTCGGCGAAGGATCTCGCTGCCGATCCGGCCGCGCCGCGCACCAAGATCAACGGCACAGGCCCCTTCATCTTCGTCGAGCATGTGAAGGGTAGTCATGTCGCCGGCCGGAAGAATCCGGATTATTTCCGCAAGGGCCTGCCCTATCTCGACGGCTTCCGCGGCATCTTCACGCTGCAGGCTGCCGCGATGCTGAACGCCGTGCAAGGCGGACAGGTGATGGGTGAATTCCGTGGCATCTCGCCGGCGGAGCGCGACCGTCTTGTGTCCGCGATGGGTGACAAGATCCGCATACAGGAATCAAGCTGGACGCTGAACCTGCTCGTCGTCTTCAACACCGAGAAGAAGCCGTTCGACGACGTTCGCGTGCGTAAAGCTTTGCTGATGGCGATCGACCGCTGGGGCGGCAGCCAGGGCCTCTCGCGCATCTCGACGCTGCGTTCGGTCGGCGGCGTGATCCGTCCCGGATCACCGATGGCGACGCCGGAAGCCGAGCTTGTGAAGCTGCCGGGCTTCTCCAAGGACATCAAGAAATCACGCGAGGAAGCCAAGAAACTCCTGAAGGAAGCCGGCGTCCCGAACCTGAAATTCCAGTTGTGGAATCGCAATCTGGCGATGCCGTACACGCCGGCCGGTATCTTCCTGGTCGATCAATGGCGGCAGATCGGCGTCGAGGTCGAGCATGTGCAGTCCGACACCGGCAAATATCTCGCCACCATGTCGTCGGGCCAGTTCGACGTCGCGATCGACTTCTCCAACCTGTTCATGGACGACTCGAGTCTCGGTCTTGCGAAATATCTTTCGATCACGCGCGCGCCGGAAAACCGCTCACGATCGAAAGATCCCGAACTCGACAAGCTTTATGACGATCACATGCGCGAGCGCGACCCGGAAAAGCGCAAGGCGATGATCCGCGCTTTCGAAAAGCGTCTGTTCGAGCAAGGCTACCAGCAGCCGATCCTGTGGTGGCACCGTATCGTGCCGACCCACAAGACGGTGATGGGCTGGAAGATGTCGCCCAGTCACAATCTTGGCGCCGACCTCGCCACGGTGTGGCTGCAGCAGTGATGCTGAACTCCCCTCTCCCTTGTGGGGAGGGGTCAGGGGTGGGGGTCGTTGCCTGAGGCAAGGTCCTGGCCTTTTCAAAACCACCCCCTCCTAACCCTCCCCCACAAGGAGGAGGGAAACGAAAGAGTTCCCCATGCTCCGCTACACCATCAACCGCGTACTTCTGACAATCCCGACGCTGCTCGGGGTTGCGGTGCTGGTCTTCTTCATGCTGCGCGTCGTGCCGGGCGACGTGGTCGAGATCAAGCTGCGTGGCGACGGCGGCAGCGTCTCGCAACAGACCATCGATGCCGAACGCGCGCGTCTTGGTCTCGACAAGCCGCTGGCGACGCAATTCGCCGACTGGATGGTGGGCGTCGCCACGCTGAATTTCGGCAACTCGATGTGGACCGAACGGCCGGTGATGGAGGAGATCCGGCTACGCTTCGAATTGTCATTCCAGGTCGCGATCATGGCGACGATCATCGCGGTGCTGATTGCCATCCCGCTCGGAACCACGGCCGCACTGTTCCGCGACACCTGGATCGACTATCTGGTTCGCATTCTGACCATCGGCGGATTATCGATCCCATCCTTCTGGTTCGGCATGCTGATCATGCTCGGCCTGCTCTCATTCTTTAACTGGCTTCCGCCGATCACCTTCACGCCGATCTATGTCGATCCGGTCGCCAATCTGACGCAACTGATCTGGCCGGCGCTGGCGGTCGGCTATCGCTATTGCGCGGTCGTGGCGCGCATGATCCGTTCCTCGCTGCTCGAAGTGCTGAACGAGGATTACATCCGAACCGCTCGAGCCAAGGGCGTCTACGAAAAGCTGGTGATCTCGCGTCACGCGTTACGCAATGCGCTGCTACCCGCCATCACCGTCATCGGCCTGGAATTCACCTTCCTGATCGGCGGCCTTGTCGTCACCGAACAGGTTTTCAACCTGAACGGCATCGGCCAGCTCTTCGTGCAGAGCATCTCGCGCAACGACTTCACGCTGATCCAGGGCATGGTGATGCTGATCGCCGCCTTCTACGTCTTCGTCAATCTCGCGATCGACCTGCTATATGCCGTGTTCGATCCGCGCATCCGC
>Ga0164243_10001302_pt1 | contig 42601 bp, 41 predicted proteins | sample OricompcompostOP_FD_108781 | JGI IMG/M metagenome (GOLD analysis project Ga0164243, IMG submission 108781) | Organic Plus compost microbial communities from Emeryville, California, USA - Original compost - Organic plus compost (OP) | ecosystem: Engineered > Solid waste > Mixed feedstock >...
CGCGTGGGAGAAGACGGTGGGCGAGTCGCTTCTCGACATCGTGATGTCCAATGGCTGGGAAAGGGAAAGGGCTGAAACCTGGGCCCGCGTTTATGCGAATCGCCGTGGATCGACCATCGTTGGCGGGTCAGAGCGAAGCGGCCGGCAATCCTTTTCAGCCAACCTCAGGATTAAAGACTGGCTTGACATGGGCATTGATCCGAATGGGATGGCGGACAAGGCCCCTCCTCCCGGGCATCCGGTGAACAAACCATTCAAGTTCACACTGGCAATGGGGGCTCGCCTGCAAGGCTTTCCGGACGATTGGGAATTCGCGGGCTCTGAGAGGTCCGACAAGCAAAAGAAGGTTCAAAAAAGACAGATCGCCAATGCCCTGCCTCCTATTATGGCACAGGCCGTCGGACTGGCAATCTACAGCGCCCTTACCGGTGTAGAGTTCGATTATGAGCGAGCGCTGCAAAATCCTGAATTGCCACCGCAACGGGCAACTGGACTGGGCAGGCTGATGCAAAGGCGAGACCTGGCCGACTACCGTAAGAGCGCTGACTAGTCGTATAGCGTCATGCGCATCGCGCCACCGCTGTCAATAGCGGTGGCGGCAGGATGCTCCATTGCGGCAGTCGCCGTAATAGACGAACCGCCCATAGACCGAGCGAAGCCATGGCTACCTTCCTAGCTTGGCGGGGAGGCAGCTTGACTCATCAAAGCTTGCGCGGGGAATGCGACAGATTGAATCGGCTATCGGTCCAATCTCGTTTCATGTTCCTCGATCCCTTGGTTTGTCAAATATATCATCCCCCGATAGAACGAGAACAGACATTCTCAACACCTGTCTTCAAGTGAAGTTGGGATGGCTGAACCTCCGGCGATAGGCCCCCGGCGTGACGTGGACGATGCGCTTGAAGATGCGGCGGAATGCGGCCGCGTCCTCATAGCCGACATCCCACGAATGCAAAAAGATCCAGCCTTAGGTATGAGCTGGTTCGAGCCCTTGAGATCGCAGAATCACATTGTTCTCGTGCAGCAGCGCTGCGGTAGCAAAGGGTCTCCGCGCCGTCCGCCATAGATCACGCGCGATCGTGCTGCGCCTCCAACCGTTGCGCGTCTGCTTGTTCGGCCTCGAATGCCATGTTTCCGAGTTTTGTCCAGACGCCTCGCGCATGACGACGAGACCGCCAAGTTTGATCAGGTGCCGCGTACGTTTCCGGGGATTCGACCTGCCGTGCCTGCACATCATGCCGCGGCCGTTGCGCCCGTTGCCGATTGCGCGCTGCCCGGTTGCGCCGGAGCATCACCACCGTTGCGGTCAGGCGCTGATGCAGATCGCCGCGATTTGCCCCGAAAGAACGCCGCTCCGCGTTTCACCCACGCCTTGCGGCATTCGGCCAGCACGAGGTGTGCGTGTATCAATCTCACATCAAACTCGCTGTTTGATGCTAATCGTGAAATTAATGTAGCATAACGTGAGAAGGTTGTGGCCACCTGCGGCCGCGACCTCGAGCGCCCGCTTCGCGCTCTCCTGACCCTTGATGTCGGAAAGATCGGGCAATTCTCCCGCCGGCGGTCCCATGGCGGGCTTTGGCCTGCTCATCACCTGAGTGCCTCGAAAATGGTTGGCCAGCGCAATCAGACTGCGCGGCGCGAGAATATCGAGGTCGGCGCTTGCCCAGGCCGCCTCCGGCCCGCAATCATAGGGGCAGATAAGCCCCTTGCCCATGGCATTGGCGCCGATCGCCGCCGGAAGCACGCCTGCCACCCGCGCCACCGTGCCGTCGAGCGCAAGCTCGCCCAACACCACGTAATCCGAAAGCGCGTCGGCCGGAATGGCGCCGAGCGCGGCCATGAGGCCGAGCGCGATCGGCAAATCGTAGTGACTGCCCTCCTTGGGCAGGTCGGCCGGCGCGAGATTGACCGTTACGCGCTTCGGAGGCATTGAAAGGCCGGAGGCGTGAAGCGCCGCTTGCACCCGCTCGCGGCTTTCCGCCACCGCCTTGTCGCCCAGGCCGACAATCTGCATGCCCATCTTGCCCGGCGCGACCATCACCTGCACGTCGACGGGAACGGCCTCGATCCCCTCGAACGCAATCGTACGCACACGCGAAACCATGGAAATCTGCCCCCCACTCGCGAGCTCCCCTTGCCCGTATCCGCATACAAGCATAACGGGCAGATCAGATCAAGAACATTAAGCGAACATGGGGCCGTCAGGTTGCAGCGCGGTTGATCCCGGTGCCGAATGAATGCGGCCTAGCGGCCGGCCTTGCGTGCCTCGACCGCATCCCAGAACAGGGCTGCTATGTCCGCGCCGCCGAACCTTTTCACTTCCCGCACGCCCGTAGGCGAGGTGACATTGATTTCGGTGAGGTAGCCGCCGATGACGTCGATGCCGACTAGCACGAACCCCCGCTCGCGCAGTGCCGGCCCGATGCGGGCGCAAATCTCGCGCTCCCGTTCCGTGATCTCGGTCGGCTCCGCACGCCCGCCCACATGCATGTTGGAGCGTGAATCGTGCTCTGCCGGTACGCGATTGATAGCGCCGACAGGTTCGCCCTCGATGAGGATGATGCGCTTGTCACCGCCGCGCACCTCCTTCAGGTATCGCTGCACGATGAAGGGCTCGCGGAACATCTGCATGAAGAGCTCGAGGAGAGCCGCGAGGTTCCTGTCTGCTTCGATCAGGTGAAAGATGCCTGCGCCGCCATTGCCGTAAAGCGGCTTGACGATGATGTCGCCGTGCTCCTTGCGGAAGGCATCCACCTCATCTGGATCGCGCGTGATAAGCGTGTCCGGCATCAGGTCGGAGAACTCCGTAACGAAGATCTTTTCCGGGCTGTTGCGCACCCAGACCGGGTCGTTGACCACCAGCGTTCTCGGGTGAACCCGCTCAAGGATATGTGTGGTGGTGATGTAGTTCATGTCGAAAGGCGGATCCTGGCGCAGCAACACCACGTCCATCTCGGAAAGATCGACCGCCTGAGGTGCGCTCAGGGAAAAATGGTTGCCGACCTCATCGCGCACGGTGAGAGCCTCCAAGTTCGCGATAGCGCGGTCACCGCGCTGCGAGAGCCGATCGGGCGTGTAGTGCCAGAGTTCATGGCCGCGCCGTTGTGCTTCGAGCGCCAGCGCGAAGGTCGTATCGCCCGCGATCGAGATCGTGGAGATGTGGTCCATCTGGATGGCGACTTTGAGCGGCATGGAAGATCTCCGGAAAGCTGGCTTGGCTCGAGTGCGGCAGATGACGCCGGGTGTGGCCACCTGTCAAGCATCGCCCCTGCGGGCACGCTTGGACGGCCAATTCGGCATGAGGGCGGTCGCCAAGAGCCAACCCGGGTGACGCAGGGGCTCCGCTTCCGCTATTGATCGGAGCGTGGGGGCCTCGAAAGTCGGCTGAAGCGATCTATTTCAGTTGGATGGTAAGTCTTTCGACGTTAAGACCGCCTTCCCTCCCTCGCTCGTGCCTTGGCCGGACTTCGATGTGAAGCTAAGTTCGAGCCCTTCACCAGATGGAAACAGCCGCAGCCATGATGCCGACAGAAAAATTCCCGGACCTCGAAAACGCTTCCGTGCTGATTACAGGCGGAGGTTCAGGAATCGGAGCAGCTCTGACGGAAGGTTTTCTGCGACAGGGCTCGCGTGTCGCCTTTATCGATATTGCTGAGGACGAAAGCCGCGAATTCTGCAACCGCATGCGCGAAACATTGCACCGCACGCCCCTGTTTCTCCATGCCGACCTGCGGGATATTTCGGCGCTCCGCAAAGCCGTGGCCGAAGCAGCGGAAGCGAATGGCCCGATAAAAATCCTCGTCAACAACGCGGCCTTGGACGATCGTCACGCCATAGAGGACGTGACTCCCGAGTACTGGGACAATAACCAGGCGATCAATCTTCGGCCGCAGTTCTTCGCTGTCCAGGCCGTGGTGCCGGGCATGAAGGCCGCCGGTGGCGGTGCTATCATCAATTTCACCTCCATCTCATACATGATCAACAATGGCGAAATGCCCTCCTACACTGCAGCCAAAGGCGGCATTGTGGGCCTCACGAAAGGACTTGCGGGCGCGCTTGGACCCTTCGGCATCCGCGTCAATGCCATCGCTCCCGGCTGGGTGATGACGGAGCGTCAGAAGAAGTTATGGGTAACCGATGAAGCGGTCCGAGATTTCCTGGCGCGGCAATGCCTGAAGCGGGAGCTGGAGCCGGTCGACATGGTTGGCCCGTGCCTTTTCCTTGCATCAGATCTTTCTCGCGGGATAACAGCACAGACACTGATCGTCGACGGAGGGATTCTATGAGCGAAGTCGCAGTTTCGGTCCTGTCGGAGATTGCCTGCCAATTGGGCGAGGGGCCGAGCTACGATGCGCGCACCGACACCCTCTTCTGGTTCGACATCCTCAATCGGAAGCTTTTGGAAAAACCTCTTTCTGGCGGAGAGACGATCATCCACGAGCTACCCCTGATGGCAAGCGCGCTTGCCGATGTGGACGAGAACCGGCAGCTCCTCGTGACCGAAACGGGCCTTCAGCTTCGCGAGCGTCCGACCGGCAAGCTGGAGATGCTGGTGGAAGTGGAGGCCGACCGTCCCGACATGCGATCCAACGATGCCCGGCCCCATCCGGCCGGCTCCCTCTGGTTTGGCACCATGAGCAAGAAGGGGGAAGAACAGGCGGGGGCAATCTACTGGTTCTTCAAGGGCGAGGTGCGCCGGCTCTTCTCCCATATCACCATTCCGAATTCGATATGCTTCTCCCCGGATGGCGCGATCGGATACTTCGCCGACACGCGCGAGAACCGGCTCTATCGGGTAGCCTGCGATCCGGAGACGGGGCTTCCGGTGGACGATCCGGTGCTCACCGTCGAAGGCAATGAGATGTCCGGCGGCATGGACGGCTCGGTGGTGGACCGCAATGGCACGCTCTGGAATGCGCGTTGGGGTGGCGGCAGGATCGATGCGTGGAGTTCACGCGGCGAACTGATCCGGTCGATCCGCATGCCGGCGCGGCAGGTCTCCTGTCCCGCTTTCATCGGCAGGGAGCTGAACCGGTTGGCGGTCACATCCGCTTACGAGGGTATGGATGAAGCCGCCCGGGCAAGTGATCCGCAAGCAGGCAAGACTTTCGTTCTCGATCTCGAGGTTGAAGGCAGGCTGGACCCACCGGTCCTCTTGTAAGGGACCAAGCGGCGGAGCCGGCGAGCATATGCATGGGTCTCGCCCAGGCGATCTAAGCCAGCCGATCGAAAACAGGTAGTTTCAGGCGACGCCTAGCTAGATCTTCTCCAGGCACACCTTCGTGTGTCCTGCCCTCAGGAAGCCGAGCTTGGCGGCTGCGGCCTTGGAGAGATCGAGGATCCGTCCACGCGCAAATGGCCCGCGGTCGTTGATGCGGACGACGACTGCCCTGCCGTTTCGAGGATTGACCACCTTCACCTTCGTCCCGAAGGGAAGGCTTCGGTGTGCCGCAGTCATTGCTGCAGGATTCATGCGCTCGCCCGAGGCGGTTTTCGAGGTGAGCGCATACCAGGATGCCCCGCCACATTGTGCGTGGGCCAGCGCCGGAATCGATACAAGAAAAGCCGTAATGATCAGCGCAGTTATGCGCTGAGGGCGAAGATGATTTGCCACTGATTGTCCCCAAGTAGATGCGATCTGGAACTTCTAGGAGGCAAATAAGGCAGTCGACCGACAGAAGAAAGGCGAGAATGAGGCAAGGTATTCAAAAAAGATCAGAGTTATATCCATAGATAACGGAATGTAACATATCGGTTACTAAAGTTTACATAGAGAAAACCAAAGAAATGACAGAAGTCTGCATGGTGGAACCGGCTGTCCCATCTCACGTTGTTGCACGGAAGGGACGCAGGACAGGAGCTGCAAACATGAAATCTCGTCTGAAGCTGGCGGCACTGGCAGTCGGCGCAATGCTTGCTATGCCAGGCATCGCAGCTGCGGCGAATGCGTTCACGACCGGCAATGTCAACATGCGCGCCGGTCCCAGCACCCAGTATCCGCGCGTGACAACGATCCCCTATGGGGCTCCGGTGGAAGTCTATGGCTGCACAGGTGGCTGGCAGTGGTGCGACACGAGCTGGCGCGGCATTCGCGGTTGGGTGAGTGCGTCCTATTTGGAGCTGCTCTATCGGGATCGCCGTGTCTATGTGCCGGAATACGCGCCCCGTATCGGTGTGCCGGTCATTACCTTCCAGTTCGGGTCGTATTGGGATCGATATTACCGTGACAGGCCGTGGTATCGCGACCGCTACCGCTGGGAGAGGGGCTGGGACGACCGAGATAGGGGGCGGCGAGATCGTGATTGGGACGACCGCGACCGGAGACGGGACCGCGATCGGGACTGGGACGATCGGCGCGAGTGGCGTTCCGGAAGGGACGACCGTGGAGATGGGCCTCGCGGCCGCGATCGCGACTTTGAACGTGGGTCCGTCCGCGTCTGCCCGCCATGGGTCGCAAAGGACGGAGGTTGCTGATATCCACCTTACCCTGCCGCTGCGAGCTCTCGCAGCGGCAGCCTTATACGGTCGGGAGATCCGCTTAAGCGTGATGTGATGTAGCGGCAGCGCGCAAGGTAAGCGCGAGATCGGGCCTGTCAGAGGTGAGGTGGCCGATCCCACGCTGGAGCCAGCGGCGGATGAGAGCCTCTTCATTCAGCGTCCAGACACAGAGCCGTTCAAGCGGCAGACGTTCACGCACACGCGCCCATTCGGCCTCCATCAGCTCGTGATGGATGGCGACCGTCTCGACGAGCGGCTCGACCTGATCAAGAAAGGCTGCGAGCCCACCCTGCTTCTCGGCCCAAGCTGCATTGACCGAGACAAGGCGAGGGACGTGCGGCACATACCGCCGGCAATCCTCCAGAACCGATGTGTCGAAGGAGGTGAGGATTGTGCGCTGCTCCACTCCGAACCGAGATAACTCTTCAGCAACAAGCCTGGCGATGCCGGGGTAGGGCGATCCGGTCTCGTCCATCTTGATCTCCACGTGAAGCATCAGCCCTTCCGCCGGAGCGAGGATTTCAAGGACGTCGGCGAGCGTTGGTACGTACTCGTCCGTGTTCTTCAATCTGGTTTCAAGACGCCTCTCTGGCATGAGATTTCGCACAGGGCCCGAACCTTCGGCCGTCCGCTCCAGCGTCGCATCGTGGATGACCAAGAGCTCGCCTGCATGTGTCAGATGCACATCGAACTCCACGGCGTCGACACCCAGCTTCAGAACATTACGGAAGCCGGTGAGGGAATTTTCGGGCCACAGATCGCGGGCGCCACGATGGCCGGTAATCAGGGTCATGAAGGAACCTTCAACGGATGGTGGGATCGAGCTTGTCGCGGAGCCAGTCCCCGACCAGCGAAATGGAAAGCGTCGTGAGCATGATGACGGCAGCGGGCGCCAGCATGATCCACGGTGCATTCGTGAGATATTCTCGTCCGAAGCCAACCATGTTCCCGAGGCTCGTTTCCGGCGGCTGGACACCGAGCCCGAGGAATGACAGGCCGCTCTCCATGAGGATGATCTCGGGAAAGGTAAGCGTCATCGACACGATAAGTGTCGAGGCGACATTGGGCAGGATGTGACGAAAGTAGACGCGGGCAGGCGTCGCACCGAGCTGGACCACTGAAGCGGCGTAGCCTTGGGCGCCGGCCGAAATGGCCAGGCCGCGTGCGATGCGAGCATAGCGCTCCCAGCCATAGAAACCCATGAGGCAGACCAAAAGCACCATGGAGGATCCGAAGAAGGCCAGGACCGCAAGCGACATGATGAGGAAGGGCAGGGCAGCCTGAAAATCGGCCAGGACGAGCACCAGATGTTCGACAATGCCGCGAAATTGGGCAGCGAGGAAGCCGAGCGTCGTTCCGAAGACGGCGGAGATGATGGTCGCGCCGAAGGCGATCACCAGTGAGACGCGGATCGACTGGATCAGGCGGGACAGCACATCGCGTCCAAGCTCGTCGGTGCCCAGCCAGTGCCCTGGTGTTCCCGGCGGCGAAAGACGGCTCAACAGGTCCATGGAAGTGATGCCGTAAGGCCGCAGCCAGTTCGCGAAAATCGCAACGAGCACCATCGCCGCGAGCCACGCGATGCCTAAACCCACCGATACCGGCATTTCTCGACGCACCCGCGTCATAAAGCCGAGGGCCGGGGGTTGCGGCCCTTGCGTGTCTGTTAGATTCGCCGAGGACATGGCCATCTCCCGGAGTTCAGTGAGCGCTGCGCAGGCGCGGGTCGAGCCAGCCATAGAGGAGGTCGACAGCCAGGTTCGAAATGACCATCGCCGCAGCAATGACGAAAAGGATGCACTGCACCACGGCGAGATCCCGGTTGGTGACCGAGACGACAAGAAGCCTGCCGATTCCGGGCCAGGAGAAGATCGATTCCACCACCACCGCACCGGCGATCAGGGAGCCCACCATGAAGCCCACGATGGTAACGATGGGGATGGCTGCATTCGGCAATGCGTGTCCCCATACGACATCGCGCCACTTCAGCCCCTTGGCCGAAGCCGTCCGGATGAAGGGCTGGCCCATCACCTCGATCATGGCACTGCGCGAGAAGCGGGCGAGAATGCCGATGCCGCCAATGCTCATGGTGAGCGTCGGCAGAATACCGTGTACCCAGCTGCCCTGCCCTCCGGATGGCAGCAGGCCAAGGGTCACCGAGAAGATCAGGACGAGGATCAGCCCCATGACGAAGGAAGGAATGGTGAAACCGAGGATGGACATCAGTATCACGCTGCGATCGGTGATGCTCTGTCGGTGCAGGGCTGCGTAAACGCCCGCCGGAATACCGATCAGGAGCTTCAGGATGAGAGCGGGAACCGTCAGCTGCAGCGTTGTGGGAAGGCGTTCCAGCACCAGATCGATGGCCGGCGCCTTGTCGCGCATCGACACGCCGAAATCGCCGGTAAAGATCGATTTTACATAGGCGAAATACTGTACCCAGAGCGGCTGGTCGAGGCCCCATGCACGCCGGAAGGCATCCACGGATTCCTGCGGTACGTCCGGACCGAGCATCACCTGCGCCGGATCGCCGGACATGCGCAGCACGACAAAGGCGAAGGTGACCACGGCGGCGATCGTGATCAGCGCCCGCAGAAGCCGTGTAAGGACGAACCGAACCATCGCTCTCTCCTCAGGCGGCCATGGCAGCGTCACCCGTAACGAGGTGACAGGCTGCCGTTCTGCGCGTCCCGACCGGACGCAGGTCGGGTGTTCGGGTGCGGCAGATATCGGTTGCGAGCCGGCATCTTGGATGGAACGCACAGCCCCCGGGCCGGGCGGCCGGATTAGGCGGCTCGCCCTGCAGGATGATGCGGCTTTGCAGACGCTTGCCGGGCACCGGCATGCTGGAGACCAGCGCCTGCGTATAGGGATGGCGGGGGGAGTGGAAGATCGTATCCGAAGATCCTTCCTCGACGATCCGGCCGAGATACATTACGGCCACCCGGTCGGCGATGTTTCGGACAACCTTCAGGTCATGGCTGATGAACACCATTGCAATACCGTTCTGCTCCTGCAGATCGCGGAGCATGTTGACCACCTGCGCCTGAATGGAGACGTCGAGCGCCGACACCGGCTCATCGCAGATGACAAGTGAAGGATGCGGGGCGAGGGCCCTGGCGATGACGGCGCGCTGGCGCTGCCCGCCGGAAAGCTCATGCGGATATCGTCCGGCCTGGTCAGGACGCAGACCAACGGCATGCATGAGCTCGCGGACCCGTGCCGTGCGCTCTTCCCTGCTTCCGATCTGATGAATTTCCAGCGGTTCGCCGATCTGGGTCGCAATCGGCAGACGCCGGTCGAGTGCGGCAAGGGGATCCTGGTAGACGAGTTGCATCCTGGCTCTGAGGGCGCGCCATTCTGCACTGTGCAGGGGCGGCATGGGCCGCCCTTCCAAATGCACGTTGCCACCTTGCACGGGATCGATTCCCAGAAGCATTCTCCCCAACGTCGACTTGCCCGAACCGGACTCGCCGACGATCCCGACCACTTCGCCTGGCATGACGGACAAGGAAATGCCATCGACTGCGCGCACGGGCTTTGGCCGGCCGAAAGGACCCTTCCGGACGTCGTAGATTCGGACGAGATTTTGAGCCTCTATCAGGGGCTTCATTGCATCGCTTCTTCGAGGATCTTCGCCGAGACTGCGTTGTCGCGCGCCGTTTCGACCGGATTGACACAGGCGAGGCTGCTGCCGTCGGGTTGATGGAGAAGGCGCGGACGGTCGGTTCGGCAAAACTGCGTGGCCCGTGCGCAGCGCGGAGAAAAGGCGCAGCCCTTGGGAAGCTCCCTCGGATTCGGCACGGTGCCGGGGATGGGAACGAGTCTTCTTCGGGGACCGTCGAGCCGTGGAATGGCGTCGAAAAGACCGCGCGTATAAGGATGGCGCGGTTGTGAGAAGAGCTGGTCAACCATGCCCTCTTCCACGATCCGACCAGCATACATGACACAGACCCGGTCGCAGACCTGGGATACTGCTCCCAGATCATGGCTGATGAAGACGAGGGCCATTCCGGTCTCGGATCGGAGCTGGACGAGAAGATCCAGGATCTGGGCCTGGATTGTCGCATCCAGAGCCGTCGTCGGCTCGTCGGCGATCAAGAGGTCAGGCTTGCCGGCAAGCGCCATGGCAATCATCAGCCTCTGGCACTGCCCGCCGGAGAATTCATGCGGGAACTGGTTGAAGCGGTTCCGGGAGTCCGGGATCCCCACCAGATCCATAAGCCGAAGGGCCTCAGCCTTTGCCGCCTCGCCCATCAGGTTGCGATGGATTGCAAGCGTCTCCGAGAGCTGGCGGCCGATGCGCAGCACCGGATTCAACGAGCTTGACGGGTCCTGGAAGATCATGGCGATCCGTTTGCCGCGAACCCTTTCGAGCACCTGCCGCGGTGCGCCGGAGAGTTCACGCCCCTCGAGACGGACAGAACCTGTGATGCTGGCCTTGCCGGACAAGAGACCGAGCGCCGCAAGCCAGGTGACAGACTTGCCGCAGCCCGATTCCCCGACAAGGCCGACGCTTTCTCCACGGGCGACACTGAGGTCGATCCCATGCAGGACCTGCACGCCGTCGAAAGCGACTTTCAAATCGCGCAGTTCCACCAGATTGGGGTTTCCAGTCATGCCGCTCCCACGATCTTTGTTCATCCCGCTCGGGGTCGTTTGTCCAAAGCAAGTCTCCGGCGGAGATTGCCGGAGACTTGCTTGCAAGCTGCGCCTAGCTCGTCCAGTTGGAGGCGCGGAAGTCCATGGCGAAGGCGGGAGCAGCCTTCCATTTGAGCGAAGACTTCATGCCGGTGAAGACCGCGTTCTGGTGCAGCAGCGTATAGACGGGATCCTCGCGCTCGCAGATCTCGAGCATACGGGCGAAGGCCTTCTTGCGCTTCTCCTTGTCGGTGGAGGTTTCCATCACCACCGAAAGCTCGTTCATCTCGGCATTGGTCCAGTCCTTCTTCTGCTGGACCTCGCCGTTCGGGCCGAACTGGACAACCATCGGCGTGATCGGGTCATTGATGCTGTTCGACGCGGACCAATCGCGGACGCCCTTAACGCCGGCCGGATCGTGGATCTGGCCCCAGTTCTCCTTCATCTCGATCTCGACGTTAAGGCCGACCTGCCTCCACATCTCCACCAGGATCTGCGCGGTGGCGGTTTGGTTTGTGTAATAGTTGTTAAGCAGGCGATAGGGGATCGGGTCGCCTTTGTAATTGGCCTGTTTCAGCAAGTCGCGGGCAAGCTGCGGATTGAACTCCGGAACGGTCCATCCTTCGACAAACATATCGCCGTAGGATTCGAACTGCAGGCCGGCGGGAATGACGGTCTGGCCGGCCCAGAGCGAATCGACGATCGCCTGACGGTCGATCGAATGGGTCATGGCACGACGCACCAGCGGATCCGCCAGAATCGGGTTCTGCGTGTTGAAAACCGAGATGCGGTGATTCCAGATGGTCGAGTTCTGAACCTCGAAACCGTCGGCCGACGCCACGGCAGCGATCTGATCCGGCGGCAAGTCGCAGGCAAAGTCGTATTCGCCTGACAGGAGGCCGTTTACGCGCGAGGAAACTTCGGGCACCTCGACGAAGCGGATCTGCTCCAGCGGCGGGCGTCCGCCCCAATAGTCGTCGAAGGCGATGAGCGTCAGCGAGACGTCAGGCTTGTATTCACCGACCATGTAGGGGCCCGTGGTGATCGGCTTGCGTGCCCATTCGGCATAGGAGGACGCCTCGTCCCACGCGCGCCGGTTGGCAATCTGGCTGCCATAAGCATAGAGGCGTCCCTCGAGCGTCACATCCGGCGTCGCGTTGTGGAAACGCACGGTATATTTGTCCACGGCCTCGACTCCGGCGAGCGCCGGCCATAGGCGGCGGCCGATACCCGGCACGGAGGCGGGGAGTTCCTTCACTGTCGTCGGCTTATGGTCGTCGGCGAAGATCGTCTTGCCGCCCACGGGCTGCGTGTCGCCGAACACGCGCTCGGCCGAGAAGCTGAAGACCACATCGTCTGAGGTAAACGTGTCACCGTTATGGAATTTCACCCCCTGGCGCAGCTTGAGCTCGACTGTCTTGTCGTCGATGCGGCGCCACTCGGTGGCGAGTCCCGGAACAGGCCCCTGGTTGCCCATCCAGTCGCGGAGGATGAGGCCCTCCCACAGGTTGGGAAAGAAGACGCGCTCGCCTACATTGGACTGTTCGTTCCAGATGCAGAGCGTGTTGTTGTTGGTGATCTTCTGAACCGCAATAGTGACGGATGGCCGCGCCGCTTGGCCGATGGCGAAACGCGGGAGGGCGAGGCTGCCTGCCGTCGCACCGAGCAGGCCGAGAGCACGCCGGCGATTGAGTGAAAGCATGTCGGAAGCTCCTTTGCCGATCAAGAGATGGATCGCTATGGCGGCGCACATTAGAGCTTCCAGTATGACGCTTTCATCATCGGAGTATGAAAGATTTATGACACGCACAGGATATCAACGACTTTGAATTATTCTCGATTCTGGAAGTATATGTAGGAAAGGGATTGCTACTTATATTAAGTAGGATTTTTCCACCGGCATAGGAACAATGTTTCTTCGTGCCGCTGCTGATCACGCGAACAGGTTGGGACTGAGAGGTGCGGGCTGGCGTCGTCTCCCGCCATCTGCTGCAGTTTACCGGCCACCTCGAGGATCCGCCCCTTCTTACTAACGGCGATTTCTCTGCGCATAACATCCGATGAGTGATTCGCGCTTGGCTCGAAGCGCCTCTGGCAACGCATCACACTTCGTGGCATATTGGCATTTGCGGTGATCGCCGCAGGCGTGCGAACCCCGCATTGCCGCGGAGGTCCCCGGTGCCAGGGGGCGACATGGACAGGGCGGGCGGACGCGTAGACGTATCAATCGACCTACCGTTTTATTTGCTGCAGGCTCTTCGGCTGGTCCACGCTATCGTTGAAGCGGGCTTCACCATCTGCGTGGAGCCTGAAGACAAGAAAGCCGTCATCTTGCTCAAAAAGGTGTTTGGGCTCGACTTCAAGGTCGGCACGGCAGGGGTCAAAAAGGTCAGCGGCCTCTATTTGGATCATCTGACCCCGATCACCCGCGTTGGCTCCATCGAGCGGCAACTGATCATGCCGCAGGCCATCTTCACGCATTGCCGTGGGCGCTGGCCAAATGATCGCAAATATGATGCTTCCTTTGCCGGCCTTTTGACGGAAAGCCGCCGTGAGGCGATCAATGGATGGCTTCGTCTTTCGGGCCTGGAAGAAATCCAGCCTCCGCCGGCCCCCGGCTTGTTTGGAAGGCAGGTGAGGAGGGTGGCCCGCCGGCTTGGGTTCCCGATCGAGGACCATGTCGGAACCAAGAATGTAAAGATCCAGTCATCGGACCGCGGACGCCATTTCCCGCTGAAGGCCTGGAACGCCTCCTATTATGATTTGATGCTGAACTCCAAATTCGTGCTTTGCCCGAGCGGGGACTTCAAGGAAAATGGCGTCGTGTGGACCTACCGCTTCTTCGAAGGGGTGATCTGCGGCACGATCCCGATCATCGAGGAACCATGCCCTGCCTACGAAGGCTACAGGTATCACCTGATGAGTGAACCGCTCCCCTCGCTTCAGTGGTCGCGAGAGGATGCGGAGCACAATTTCGCTCTGGCGCGGGAGCAGATGACCGTCGACCCCGCTGAATTGCGTGCCGAGGTGCTGAGTCTCCTTCGCGCGCCGGACACTGCCTCCGAGACCCACACGAAGGATTACGACCACAGGGTTTTCGCGACGTAGAGCGATAACTAGGGTCAGGACCTATTAAATTGGTTGAGTTGACGGCTGAGTGATGAGTCAAGGTGGTAGGAGGATGCCATCTTTAATGATTTGCTGATGTTGACGCCGGCGCAGATGCGCCGGATTGAGCCCTATTTTCCGCCTTCGCATAGGGCTCCACGAGTGGACGACCTGCCGGCTATGGTTCGCAGAAGACCATCTACAACCGCTTTATCCGCTGGAGCCGACGGGGCGTGTTCAACCGTATCTGGCCGAACTGGCCCCACAGGGTGGCGGTACCGAGAAGCTGATGATCGATGCCACTCATCTCAAGGCGCATCGAACGGCGGTGAGCCTGCTCAAAAAGGCTCTGCCGCGATGTATCGGATGCAGCCGGCGCGGGCTTACTACCAAGCTGCGGGTGGTTTGCGACGGCAGGGGACGGCCGCTACTGGTGCATCTGAGCGAGGGACGGGCGACGATCACAAGATTGCTGCCGCAGTTCTCAAGCAGCTACCGCATGCCCGCTTCCTGCTCGCCTACAGGGCTTACAGTTCCGCTGCCCTCCGGCAGGCGCTGGCAGATCGAGGCATCACGCCGTGCATTCCTCCTCATGCCAAGCACCGCACAAAGCTCGCCTACGATCCAGTCTTCCGACAGCGCCACAAGATCGAGAACATGTTCGCCCGGCTCAAAACTGGCGTTGGCCACGAGCGCTACAGTCTTTTTCAAGCCTTTGCCTCAGCTTGCCGCTTGCCGAAGAAATTCTTCCGTTCGCGGTACAAGGCCGGGATGGACAGGGATGCCACAGCCGCAAGCGCGATCGCTGTTTTACCCAGTTCCGTGAACGGTCCATGATGGTGTTCGAACACCTTCAGCAGGTACACGAGAATTACGTGGAAGGTGTAGACCTGCAGCGAGTGGCGCCCGAGCAGCCGTAGGAAAGACAGGCTGAAGAGCCATGACAGTCCGTTGCCTAGAGTGCGTACCATCGCGTTTTCCGATCGCGGCCCGGCCATGATTGTCCAGGCGACGAGATAGCCGGTGGCGATAAAATTGACCAGGTAGATGAAACTGAAGTCCACGCGATTGTCGAGGCCGGCGACCTGCTTTGCCATGTCTTCGGGCATGACATTGAAGGTGAAACCCAGTCGCATAGCCATGAAGATCAGCACACCGCCAAAAGCTGTCCAGGCCCAGACGGAGCGTCGCGGATCCATCGCCTTTTTCCAATCGATCTGGCCCGTCGCGGTCAGGGCACCGATGATGAGACCGGACATGAAGACCACCTGCCAGGCGAAGATATTGAACGCCGTGCGAAACAAGTCCCCGTCGTAGAGCCAGGCAAGGAAGGAGCGGACTCCGTCCCCCAAAGGATAGTCGAGGCCGACTTGAACGGCGACCCAAAGAAGAGCCGAAACGGCGACAACCGTCCTCCAGCGCCCGGTCATGCACAGCCAAATGAGCGGCGGTGAGACCAAAAGATAAAGGATGTACTGCGGCAGGATGTCCATGTAAGTGGGTTGGTAGAGCAGCAGAGCCGCAGCACCGGCGAAGACCGGGTCGGGTTGGGACAGCTCCCACAACCATGGCTCCCAATAGGTCTGAGATCCCTTCATCAGCAGGGCAAGGACGACCACCGTTGCTATGCTGCCGATGGCATAGCGATAAAGCTCGAAAGCGCGCTTACGCACTTTCTGTGCGCCGGCAGCATAGCCCTGCTTTTTCATGCGGCCGGTATAAACCATGCCAACGAGTAGCCCGGAGAGGAAAACAAATCCCTGTGCGTCCTGAACATAGCCCAATTCGCCATGGTTGATCTTCACCAGCAGATAACCGCCGGCGAACGTCAGGTGATTCAGCATCATGAAGACGAGGAAATAACCTCGCATGCCGTCCAGAATTTCTAGGCGTCGCATGTTCTCTTTCAGTTCAACCCTGTCAGGCAGGCCTGATAAGCCGCCCAAAACTCGCCCTTCAGACAGGGGAATAGCATTGAGGGGCGTGCGGTTGCTGCAACTTCCCCTTCGGCGCGAAAGATTCTGTGATAAACGCGCCTTGAGCTGCGGATGTCCAGCCTGTTCGTCACTTCGTACACCGTGTCCGTCGGCGGCGGCAAAAGGCGAGTGGCTAGCTTCGCCTTGAGCTCTTCATGGCGTATGTTCTTCTGGAGCTGCATAAGAGCAGGGAACACCGGCAATGTCTCCTGCACATGAGTGCTGAGCCGTACAATTTCCGGAATCGTGCTGGGGGCTCGGGGTGTGTCGCTCCGATTCGCTGGTGTTGCTATCGCGTCTCTCTGGCGTTCGCAGCGAAACGTGATACTGACGGCACGTTCTGGCGTTAGAGCCGATGGACCGCATCAACTAAAAGTTGTTCCATAATGCATAGTATGCGATTTGGCCGCCGGGGCAGATACGTTCCTGAATGCAACTTTTGCAGTCGTTTCAGGCTCTTATCGCATGGAAGAAACCAGCCGGTCCGTATACTTAGGCGTGTGCCAAAGCGCTGCGCCGCTGTGGGCGCAGCAAGCGTAAAGGGTACTCTGGTTGAGGTGAGGTTCTTATGACGATTTCCAATGAAAGAGATCGGCCGGATTGTCGCCAACACATTGCAGGCCATAGGTGCGGCAATCGAGCCCGGAATGACAACGGCAGAACTCGATCGGATCGGGCGGGAGTTGCTGGAGAAAGCCGGAGCCGTTCCGGCTCCACAACTATGTTACAGGTTTCCCGGTGCAACCTGTATCAGCGTGAACGAGGAAATTGCTCACGGCATTCCGGGAGATCGCCGGATTGCCGCTGGCGATCTCGTGAACATTGACGTTTCCGCCGAGAAGAATGGATTTTTTGCCGATACCGGAGCGTCCTTCGCCGTACCGCCCGTCACCAAGGCGATCGAACAGCTTTGCCGGGATGGGCGGCGAGCCATGTGGGCAGGCATCAGGCAAGTGGGAGCAGATAAGCCCCTCGCCGGGATCGGCCTTGCCATCGGAGAGTTCGCTCGCAAGAACCGCTATACATTGGTTGAAAATCTGGCCAGCCATGGCGTGGGCCGTTCTCTGCATGAGCATCCAAAGGAAATCGCCACTTGGCCGAACAGCTCGGAGCGCAGAAAAATGAATGAGGGACTCGTGTTCACAGTGGAGCCGTTTCTCTCCCTGGGAGCCCGGTGGACGGTGGATTCTGACGATCCTTGGACCCTGCTCAGCGAGCCCCGCGCACCGACCGTTCAATATCAGCACACCGTTGTTGCCACTCGCAAAGGGCCGCTTGTTGTCACCCTGCCCGGATGAACTCTCACAAATCCCTAAAACCTGCGGACGCCCTTCCCTCGCCCGAGCTGCCGAAGACAGCCGCTATGGCGACTGTCGGGCGTGGCTATGGATTTCCTAAGGAAGGCGCCGCAATACGCACCTTTACGTAGAAAACGATTGCCCCATGCAGCAGGACGACAAGTCCAAGCGCGGCGGCATGATCCACCAGCGGCACATTTGGCAGTAAAGAGATCACTCTCAGCGCCCAGATGCCGACCGGAAGGAACAGCGCTATGGCGGTGAGCAGCCCTGGATTATAACGGCGCTGGATAATTGCGCCCGCAATGTGAACGACGGCGTTGACCAGCGTGAGATAGACGGCAATCAGGCCATAGCCGATACTGGCGAAATGGGCGAGATAAAGCGCCAGCAGATTTACTATCCAAACGCCAACGACGTTGATGAAGACCACGGCGGATGTGGAGAGCGCTTCCCTTCCCCCTCCCAGCACTTCGTTGAACCACAAGCGAAATCGATCCTGATGATGCTCCTCCAGCTGATGCAGCATGTAGATTGGAAGCTGAATGTAGACCAACAACAGCGGCAAACCGAATTGCTCGTAAAGTAACGGCACGAGCGCGAACAACAACAAACTCGCGACGAGGGCCGCATACATCCAATTAATTTTAAACCAGTCCCAGGTCATTGTTGCCCCTTCCCGACAACAAGAAAAGACACGGAGCCGCTTACTGCACATCAATCGCGATAAGTTCAAGGTCGGACCAGCGATGCGGACGCGGCGTGGCACAATCCAGCTGGGCGGTTATCGCAACTGAGACTTGGCAATGCTGCGCCACATGGCGCAACGGTCATCGAAATCGCCGACGCTGTCGCCGACGCGATCCATAACGCGGAACAGGGTACGCTTTCCGCAGCCAGCAGATCTTGAACACGATTTGTGCGGCGAAAGCCTCTTGGTTTTCATCCGCTCCTTAGATGCGAGCTTTGGTTGAGCGGCTACTGCAGGACATTTCGCCGCCTACCGTGCAATACCGAACCTTTGGCGATAGAGAACCGGCGTCAGGCCGGTGATGCGCTGGAAGATCTTGCGAAAGGCAGCCGGATCGCCATAGCCGACCAGCCAGGCGATCTGATCGATGGGGCGCTTCGTCAATTCCAGCGCCTCACGCGCCTTGGCCACCCGCACCTGCTGCAGATACTCCACCGGACGGAATCCGGTGGCAGCGCTGAAGCGGCGCAGGAAGGTGCGTTCCGTCAAGCCAGCCAGTCCGGCAAGATCGGCCACGGTGAGTGCTTCGGCGTGACGGGCGTGGATACTCTGCTGTGCCCGCAGCACCGCCGCATCGGCGTGATCGAAGCGCGGAACGAACTGGCTGAACGGCGTTTGGTGCTGCCGCGGCGGATCAATCAGCAGAAAGCGCGCAGTCGCCAGCATCACACTGGGTCCCATGAGGCGCTCGACCAGCGTCAGGCCGAGGTCCGTCCAGGCCAGAATGCCTCCCGCCGTCAGAATGTCGCCCTCATCGAGCACCATCCGTTCTTCGGCCACCTCGACCTCGGGAAATCGTTCGGCCAATTGCCGCGCAAACGCCCAATGGGTCGTGGCGCGGCGCCCGTTGATCAATCCGGTCTCGGCCAGCACGAAAGCCCCGGCGCAGACGGAACATAGAATTGCCCCCTCGGCGTGGCGTGCATTCATCCAGTCTGCAGCCGCGGACATCGGGCGCATGAACTCCGGCATGATGATGCTGGGTGGTGCAATCGCGTGGGTTAGCCGGTGGGGCACTCCGGGATGGGTGTCCCAGACGCAGGCGACTTCGCCTTCCTCCTTGGCATGCCAGTGCGAGACACGTATCGCTGGAACCTCGGTTTCGATGATCCGCTCCGCCCATTCACCGGCAATACGGAACAGGTCCGTCAAGCCATGCACCGCGGCCAGCTGGCAGTCCGGATAGATCAGTAGGCCCATTTCGGCCACCAGCTTTTTTCCCTGCGCCATTGTCCGTTATGCCTCGCTCATTGTCAGTTCCGCCACGTTTCAAACCTGCCTTCATTCGCTATCTTTGTCCATGTCGAAACCACTTCAGTGGGCCAACGACATGACATTTTGACCAAAGCTCACCGGTATTCTGCTCGCAGGTTCGGCGGCAATCGTGGCCACGGGCTTGTCGGTTCCGGCGAGCGCCAGTGAAAGCGAAAGGAATGAAGATGACCAGCAACATCCTGACCACCAGCGACGGCACCCGCATCTTCTACAAGGATTGGGGACCGCGCGACGCACAGCCCATCGTCTTCCATCATGGTTGGCCGCTTTCGGCAGACGACTGGGACAACCAGATGCTGTTCTTTCTGGCCAAGGGCTATCGCGTGATCGCCCATGACCGGCGCGGCCATGGCCGCTCGGACCAGACCGATACCGGCAACGATATGGACACCTATGCCGCCGATGTCGCTGAACTTGCTTCAGCGCTGGATCTCAAAAACGCTATCCACATCGGCCATTCCACCGGCGGTGGCGAGGTCGCGCGCTATGTCGCTCGCGCCGAACCGGGCCGTGTGGCCAAGGCGGTGCTGATCGGCGCCGTGCCGCCGATCATGATCAAGACCGAGGCGAACCCGGACGGCCTGTCCAAGGAGGTGTTCGATGGCTTCCGCTCGGCGCTCGTAGCGAACCGGGCGCAGTTCTTCCGCGATGTGGCGTCCGGGCCGTTCTACGGCTTCAACCGGCCGGACGCAAAGGTTAGCCAAGGCCTGATCGACAACTGGTGGCGGCAGGGCATGGCGGGAGGAGCCAAGGCTCAGTACGATTGCATTGCGGTCTTCTCGGAAACGGATTTCACCGAGGATCTCAAGGCGATCGATGTGCCGGTCCTCCTGCTGCACGGCGAAGACGATCAGGTCGTGCCGATCGAGAACTCAGCGCACAAGGCGATCAAGCTTCTTAAGAATGGTACGCTGAAAACCTATCCGGGCCTGTCGCACGGCTCGTTCGCAACGCATCCCGACCTCATCAACGCCGATCTGCTAGCGTTTGTGCAGGGCTGAACGATCGTGGCCTCGGGAGAGATGGGGCTCGCAGGCTGCGCCGCGAGCCCCATCTTTTTGCCTCAGGAAATCAAGCAGCACGCTGTCCAACAGCTCGGCTTCCTCGACTTGTGGCGTGTGAGCGCTGCGTTCGAATAAGCTTCGGAATGTTATCCTCCGGCAGCAGCGGCAGCCGTGTCTCCATCGGCGCTACCGGATAATCGTGGCGGTCCATGCAGATCGAAGCGGTGCGTCAGGCATCAGCATCACATGCTTGTGCACGGCATCATCCCGGTCAAAACCTCGTTCCTCCATTCACTTGCACCACTTCGCCGGTCACGAAAGCTGCGTCCTCCGATGCGAGATAGAGAACCAGCCCTGCCACATCTTCCGGCTTGCCCTCGCGTCTGAGCGGGGTCCGCTCCACGGTCGCGGCACGGCCCTCCGGCGTGCTGAAGTTGTCGTGGAAGCGCGTGGCAATCAGGCCCGGCGCCACGCCGTTGACGCGGATGCCGAGCGGACCGACCTCCTTGGCGAGCGCCCTTGTATATGTGGCAATCGCTCCCTTCGTGGCAGCATAATGCGAAGCGCCCGGCCCTCCTCCATCGAAACCGGCCAGCGATGACATGGTGATAATCGCTCCATTGCGCCGGGGCTCCATTGAGCGGAGAGCTGCCTGGCAGGCAAGAAACGTGCTCGTCAGATTGACGGCGATTGCCTGGTTCCAGAGTTCCAGTGTCGTGTCGACACAGCGTGAGCGCTTGAGCAGCCCTCCGGCATTGGCAAAGAGGATATCGACAGGACCGAGGCGGCGCTCTATCTCGGAAAACACGCCGGCGATTGCGTCGGGCTGGGTAACATCGCATTTGAAACCGAGCGCCGTCTGGCCGAACCCTTCACACTCGCGTTCGATGGCCGCCGCTTCAGCCTCGCTGGTCTGATAGGTGAAGGCGACCTTTGCCCCCTCCCGGGCGAAGGCACGGCTTGTCGCCCCGCCTATGCCCGATGCGCCGCCGGTAACGATGACGACCTTATCCTTGAATCGCATGGATCTCTCTCCTGATCTTTTCTTAAGCCATCGTGGCGAGCATGAACTTCGTCACCTCGTGACGGAGCGGCTCACCCCTTAGAAAGCGGCCGATTTCCTCAACGGCGGTGGCCCCCTGTCGCTTGTGCGTGTCGGCGGTGTGCCCTGCCGCATGTGGCGAGAGCAGGACGTTGGGAAGGCTGCGGAAGGGGCTGTCGTCCGGCAACGGCTCGGTGTCGAACACGTCGATCGCGGCGACGAAGCGGTTTTCTTTCAGCGCTGCGATCAGCGCCGCTTCGTCGACGAGCGCGGATCTGGCGGTGTTGATGAAAATCGCTCCGTCCCGAAGCCGCTTGAGTTGCTCTGCGCCGATCATGTGGCGCGTATCGGGAAGTACGGGTGCGTGCAGCGAAACGATATCCGATGTGGAAAGAAGTACATCCAGATCCACACTCTCAACACCAAGTTCCCTCGCCCGTTCGGGCGCAAGGAAGGGATCGTAGACCAGGATCCGCGCGTCGAACGCCTTGAAAAGGCGGATCACCAGCCGGCCCACATAGCCGGCACCTACGATGCCGACCGTGAGGCTGCCGAGGAGGCGCCCAAGGTGGTGCTTGCGCAGCTCGAACCAGGGTTTGCCCGCCTTCATTCCCGCGTCGTGCAGGTGCGGTTCGCGCAGGATCGACAGCGTTTGCGCCAGAACGAACTCAGCGACCGCCTCGGCGATGTGGACCGCCACATGACTGACCTTCAGGCGTCCGCTCTCGATGGCCTCCGCGGGGACGAGGCGGCGGACGCTTCCGGCCGAATGCGAGACGAGTTTCAGCTCCGGCCGCTCGGCCAGGAGTGCGGCCGTGATTGGCGGCGTTCCCCAGCCGGTCAACGCCGCGCACGCACCCTGCACCAGTTGCGGCAGGGTTCCAGAAGTCAGTTCACCGGCCGCGGGAACCACAACGTCACCAAAGGACGCAAGCCTTTCCTCGGCAGCGGGCGAGAGCATCTGCGCTCGCGTTTCGGGCGTCAGAAGGAGGGCGATGACGGGCCTCGACATGAACGTTCCTCGTAGGTGATCTGCCGCCAAAGCCTCAGCCTTGGCTCGGCTGCATCAATATTTCGGCCACATGGGCGTGCGGGGGCAATTGCATCACGAACAGGCAGGCTGCCGCGACGTCCTCGGGCTTCAGCGCGCGGGCGCGCTCATCAGGCGTTGGCGGTGTTGGACGCCGATTGAGAAGCGGCGTATCCGTCATGCCGGGCAGGATCGCCGTTGCACGGATGCCATTTACCCGCTCCTCCTCCATGACCGCATGTGTCAGGGCGACCACCCCGGCCTTCGCGGCCTGGTACGCAGCGCCCGATCTGTCGGCCCGCCGCGCGGCCGTCGAGGCGATATGGATGATAAGTCCGCCACCCCGGGAGCGCATGAGAGGAACGGCAAACCGCGTCAGGTTGAAAGCAGCCGTGAGGTTGACGTCGAGCATGCCGGTCCAGCTCTCTGGCGTCAATTCGCCGAACGCGCGCCGGACGATGTTGGTGCCGATTGTATTAACGAGGATGTCTACGGTTTCCACCTGCGGGCGATGGGACGCAAGTGCGGCCTCAAGGGCAGCGGCGTTGGCTGCGTCGGTGACGATCTCGGCGATTGTGGCGTCCGGAGCAATTTTACGGACCGCCGCCGCTGTCTCGCCAAGCGCATCCGGGCGGCGGGCAAGCAGCACGAGATCGGCCCCCGCGCCGGCTGCTGCGCGGGCGATCGCGCGGCCCATGCCGCTGCTTGCGCCCGCGACAAAAACAGTCTTCCCCTTAAGGCTTTCCGGCATCTTATCTCCTCCCACTGCGCCGTACCGCTCGTCGTTTTACCCGTGGTGCGGCGGTCGACGCACGGACGATGAGTTCGGGAACAGCGTTCACATGCACCTTCTCGGGCGGTAACTCCTTGCCCTCAAGCCGATGGACGAGTGCATCGACTGCCGCATCGGCCATGGCGGGAAACGGCTGGCGAATGGTCGTCAGCGCCGGCTGCATCAGTTCGGCAAGGACGATGTCGTCGAAACCAACGATGGAAAGGTCTTCCGGCACCCGGAAGCCAAGATCGCGTGCCCCCGCATAGGCGCCGATCGCATACATGTCGTTGACCGCAAGGATGGCCGTCGGCGGATCGTCGCGGCTGAGGAGTTCGCGTACGCCGATGCGTCCGAGCTCCGCTCCCTCCGTATCGCCAAATCCACCGATCCCGCCGCCGGACCAGACCAGTTCCGGATCGAGTTCAAGGCCGGCGCTTGCCATTGCCAGCTTCAGGCCGTTAAGGCGGCCCATGCGGCTACTGGTTCGGATCGGACCCGATATGTAGCCGATCCGCTCGTGCCCCAGTCCTATCAGATGCCGTGCGGCGAGTCGGGAACCCATTTCCTGGTCGATCGAGACGCTGCAGGCTACTACGCTTTCTGCGCCTTGAGCGCGCCGGTCGAATGCGGCGACGACCAAGCCTCGCTCTACGAGCGCGCGCAGATGATCGAACGATATGGGCGAGGAAGAAAGGATCACCCCGCGCACGCCGGAACCCAAAAGCATTTCGGCATAGCGTGCTTCTGCTGCCGGATCACGTTCGGCGTTGCAGATCAGCACCTTGTAGCCGAAATTGATGGCGGCTCGCTCGACGCGATGTGCCACACCGCCCCAGAAAGGGTTGGCGACTGAGGGGACGATAAGCCCGATCGTGCGGTTCTGGCCGGATTTCAGTTGCCGGGCGACCGAGTTGGGCGTGTAACGCAACAGATCGATCGCCTCGAGCACCCGTGCCTTGGTCTCGGCACGCATTCGGTGGTCACGACCGTTCAGCACATTGGATACGGTGCTTGCCGAAACGCCGGCAGCTTTCGCAACGTCGTGAATCCCAACCAAGCCTTCTCGTCCCTCGCCAGTGATCTCATCCGCGCCATCGAGGCTATTCCTCCATGGTGCAACGTTTTACCTCTAGGAGCCGATTTTTTTGCTGTCAAGGCGAGAAATCTTTCTCCAATCTGGCAAAACAGCGCGGAAATTCTGGGGTTTTTTCCCCATTGACGCGAGGGCGACATTTGGTGTTACGTTATTGTAACTGGATGGTGACTTCCGCGTTCTGCCGTCACAAGCCGCTCGCGGGCCAGCAAGGGAGGAGGAACCGATGACAATCACCAGACGCCAGGTACTTTATCGTGGTGCCCTGATCGGCGGCGCGCTCACAGGCATTCTTCCAGCCGGACTTGCACGCGCGCAGGAGGCCCGCATCCGCTTCAGCGGCTACGTGGAATCGCAGGAGCAGCTGACGCAGACGCTCGCAGTGCTCAATGCTTATATGAAGAAGAACCCCGGCGTGACGATTGTGCCGGAATTTACCGATTTTGGCGCTTTCACGGACAAGATCGCTACGGAAGCGGCCGGCGGCAATGCGCCCGATATGTTCAGCGTCAATGTCGACCTGCTTGCAGAATATGCCAAGCGTGGCGTCATTACGCCGCTCAACGACTACGTGCCCGACCCGCTGAATCTTTCCGACTACGTGGATGGGGCGATCAAGGCAGCGACGATTGACGGCAAGCTCTATGCAATCCCGAACGACTGCATCGCACCGGCCATCATCATGAAGACCAGCGCCTTCGAAACCGCTGGCATCGCGATCCCGGATCAGATGTGGACATGGGAGGCGCTGGCCGAAACCGCAGTGGCGCTGTCGAAGGAGCTTGGACCGCGCTTTTGGGGCCTGGCGGATGCAGGGCAGAACTACATCCCCTGCGATGTTTTCCTGCGCTCCATGGGCAAATCCATGTTCACGCCAGACCATCGCTTCGGTTTCGAGACCAAGGATCTCGCCGAATGGTTCGCCTATTGGCAGAAGCTTCGCGAGGACGGCGGCATCCCTCCGGGAGACGTGCAGGCCCTGGAGAGCAGCGGCGATCCGTCAACCTACGGCATCGTCAACAACCGCGTTGCGATGCACGTCTCGCTCACCGACAGCTTCGCCGGCGTGCAATCGCTGATGGAAGACACCCTCGACCTGCATATGATGCCAAACGGGTTTGCAGGCGATAGTGAGATCACTCAGCATCACTACACCTATGCCGGTAACTCGACGGCGGTTTGGGAGAAATCGCCGCACCGCGACAAGATCATCGACATCATCCACTTCATGACGTTCGACCCGGAGGGCGTTCAGATCTACTATCGCAACAGCGGCATGATCCCTGCATCGCAGGCCGGGCGCGAAGAGCTTGCGCGGGAAGGTACCGATACCGACCGCAAGATCATCGAATATGTGGAGCTCTTGCAGAAGAACCCGGCCGCTCCGCGCTATCCCGGTGTGACCGGCATGTCCGGCATGCTGCGTCGCGCCAACGAGGGCGTGGCTTTCGGTCAGCTCACTCCGCAGCAGGCAGCCGACCAGTTCGTCGCCGAAGCGGGCGCACGATTGTAGCGCGCGGGATCGGCAGGGAGCCTCGGCGATCGCACTCCCTGCCGTTCGGGGCGAATGGGCTCCTCCTTGAGGGCCTGTCCGCGGGAATAACAACGAACATGGGGATGCAGCATTGCCTCAGACCGAGACATTAAGCTCCTCCGTCCCGCTGCGTGACGAAGCCTCGACCCCGGTCCACGGGAAAGAGAAGCCTGTTGATCTCACACGCCAGAACGGCGCGGCTTTTCTGTTCCTTTCACCCTGGATCGTCGGCTTCCTTGTCCTGACGCTCGGCCCTATCGTGGCCTCAGCCTATCTTTCCTTTACCCATTACGACCTGTTCAACGCCCCCGTCTGGGCGGGATTCGACAATTACAGACGCATGTTCATGGAAGACGGGCGGTATTATGCGGCCCTGAGGGTCACGTTCACCTATGTCTTCCTGTCCGTGCCGCTCAAGCTCGCCTTTGCGCTGGCTGTGGCACTGATGCTCAACCGCGGACTTGCCGGGCTCGGCATTTACCGGGCTGTTTACTATCTGCCGTCGCTGCTCGGCGGCAGTGTCGCCATTGCCATCATGTGGCGCGAGATCTTCTCTTATGACGGCATTATAAACCGCTTCCTGCTCATGTTCGGCATCGACGGGCCGAGCTGGATTTCCAGTCCACGCTACGCGCTCTACACGCTCGTCGCTCTCGCCATCTGGCAGTTCGGTTCGCCGATGGTGATCTTCCTCGCCGGCTTGAAGCAGATTCCCCAGGAACTCTACGATGCGGCGGCCGTCGACGGTGCGGGTGCCTGGCGGAAGTTCGTCAGTGTCACTCTGCCCATGCTGACGCCGATCATCTTCTTCAACTTCGTCATGCAACTGATCGGTTCGTTCCAGGCTTTCACGCCTTCATTCATTGTCAGCAAGGGCACCGGCGGCCCCGCTGATTCAACCCTCTTCTACACGCTCTATCTCTACGAGCAGGGGTTCACCAATTTCCAGATGGGCTACGCCTCGGCGATGGCCTGGGTTCTGGTCGGCATTATTGCGACAGCAACGGCGGTGGCCTTCCTCTCCGCGCGTTACTGGGTCCATTACGGCGACGAGCGATAGGGACTGCACATGACGACGCAGAGCACACACATCCCGCTCATTCGGTCGCGGCGTATCCTCGTCCACATTGCGCTCTCAGCTGGCGCTTTCGTGATGCTCTACCCGCTGCTGTGGCTGACGAGCAGCTCACTCAAACCCTCGAACCGCATCTTTACCGACACCGGCTTGTGGGTCTCTGACCCCCAAATCCAGAATTATGTTGATGGCTGGAATGGGGCGGCGCTGCCATTCAGCGTTTTCTTCATCAACTCCTTCGTCATCGCCGGCCTCGCAGTCGTCGGCAATCTCTTGGCCTGCAGCCTGGTGGCCTATGCGTTCGCGCGGCTGAATTTCGCCTTCAAGCGCACGCTCTTTGCCATGATGATGGTGACGATCATGCTGCCGCTTCACGCCACGCTGATCCCGCAGTACATCCTCTTCTTCAATCTCGGCTGGGTGAACACGATCCTGCCGCTGGTCGTGCCGAAATTCCTCGCCGTCGATGCCTTCTTCATCTTCCTGATGATCCAGTTCATCCGCGGCATACCGCGCGAACTGGACGAAGCGGCGATGATTGACGGCGCGGGCCCCTTCCGCATCTACTGGTCCGTCATCCTGCCGCTGATGACACCGGCTCTGGTGACGACGGCGGTTTTCACCTTCATCTGGACCTATGAGGACTTTCTGTCGCCGCTGGTTTTCCTGACGTCGATGGAGAACTACACAGTGCCGCAGGGCCTGCGCCTTTTCCAGGCCTCCACCGGCGTTTCTGCCTATGGGCCGATGTTCGCCATGTCTCTCCTGTCGCTGGTGCCTCTGCTCGTCGTCTTCCTCGTCTTCCAGCGTCGTCTCATCAACGGCATCGCCACGACCGGCCTCAGAGGCTGACCCCGTTTCCTGGAAAAGAAGGTCCCGATCTCCATGTCCGTCCCGATGATCACCGTGTTCACCAAGCCCTGGACAGAGCCGCTGCCTGAGCTCGCCGACAAAATCGCGGAGCTTGGGTTCGGAGGAGTCGAGCTGGCCGTGCGGCCCGGCTATCAGGTCCTGCCGGAGAATGTAGGCCGCGACCTGCCACGCGCCGCGCGCATCTTTGCGGAGCGGGGGCTCAAGATCGCAAGCATCGCCGGACCGACCGATGAGGCGACGATCGCAGCCTGCGGCGATGCCGGCGTGCCGATCATCCGCATCTGCTGCGCAATCGACATGTCGATCGGCTATCTCGCCTCGCTTGAACGTTACCGGCGCGAATTTGACGCGCTGCTGCCGGCCCTCGACCGCTTCGGCGTCGCCATCGGTGTCCAGAACCACTACGGCACACATGTGGGCAGCGCCGTCGGCATGCTGCACTTCATTGAGAAATACGATCCCCGACATATTTGCGCGGTGCTCGACATGGCCCATTGCGCCATGGACGGCGAGCCGACCGCCATGGCCGTCGATATCGTCAAGGATCGGCTCAATGGTCTCGTCAACTTCAAGAGCGCTTTCCGCGTACGCGTGAATGGCCCGGAGGAGGAAGCCGTTTACCGCGTGCATTGGACCACGGCTCGCCATTCGGGCTATTCCTGGCGTGAACTTGTCCGGTGCCTCAAGGACATCGGGTTTAACGGCACGTTCTGCATGCCGGCCGAATACAGTCATCCCAGCGGAAACGGCCAGCGCATGGGCGATGACGTGCTCCCCTTCCTAAAGGAAGACATCGCGCATCTGAAATCGATCATGGCGGAGACGGGTTACATTTGATGCACGAACGTGCGAATGCGTGCTCTGCCCACACGGTCCGCTTGTTGCGGTTCCTTCCAGCCGCCCCACCCTGCACCTGCCGGTGCTCGATAGTTCACCTCATTGGAGGCACCGATAGGACGGCTGCAGTAATCAAATTGGCTTGATAATCGTCTATGCTCGGCCACCCGCTCCGGGCGTGCGCGAATTTGTGAGTGATGCTACTGTCCGGAAAGCCGACAGCAGAAACAGCGAGTCAAAACGATTTGCCTCGCGCCGATACGGGCCAGATTACCTCGACTTCTCCCCCGCGCAGGCCGACATACCAGTCGTGCAGGTTGCAGGTCGGGTCGCAATGGCCGGGAACTAGCCGCAGGCGATCACCAATCCGCAGGCTATCTTCCGGATCGTCTATCACTCCGTGCTCATCGGTCCATTTCACATAACGCAGGTCGGTGCGGCCAAAAACTTGCGGCAGGCCCGAATCCGCCGATTGCACCTTCAGTCCAGCATCGCAGATTGCTCGGCCGGGCCGGCGAGACATGACGGACGTCAGGAGGAACATTGCGTTCTCCCAATCCGCAGAGTCCAAACGGCGGCCATCCGGGTTGAGGATGCGTCCGTAGTCAGCGTCCATAAAAGCATAAGAGCCACATTGCAGCTCTCCGTAGAGACCGGAGGCTGCTTCGAGCTGGTAGCTACCGGTGCCGCCACCAGTAACGAGCGGAACAGCGACACCGTTCGCCTCCAGGTGATCGACCACAGCGCGGGTAATTTCCAGCGCTTGAGCAAAGACCGCCTGCCGTTCGGACCAGGTCGGCAGATGCTGGAGCGCCCCCTGATAGGATTGAAGGCCTTCAAAGCGAAGCCTCGGCACAGCGAGGATGGCGCGGGCGATTTCTAAAGCGGCCGGACCGTTGGCAACCCCGCAGCGCCCTGCCCCGCAGTCGATCTCCACAAGACATCCGAGCGTGGTGCCGTGTCGCTCAACGGCGGCGGCCAGCTCGCCAACATTGGCGGAATCGTCCACGCAGACCGAGATCTTTGCACCTCGCCGGGGCAGTTGTGCAAGGCGATCGATCATCACCGGATCGCGCACCTCGTTGGTCACAAGCACGTCGGTGATCCCGCCCCGCACAAAGACCTCAGCCTCGCTGACTTTTTGGCAACAGAGACCTACCGCACCTCCGATCTCCATTTGAAGCTGGGCGATATCAACCGATTTGTGCATTTTGCCATGGGGGCGCAGGCGCAATCCGTGCGCGCGGACGAATTCGCCCATGCGACGCAGATTACGCTCCAGCGCGTCGAGGTCGAGGACCAGACAGGGCGTCTGGACTTCCGCCTCACTCATGCCTGGCAGGGCAGGAACGTCGAAGCCGACCTCAAGTGCAGTTGTTCGTGCGTCGTACATTCCGTTCTCGCCTGTCTTGGGCCGGTTAGCTAAACGGTCTCCGGCGTGGGGACTTTGGTGTCCGACATGCGATAGCGGAACTTGGTATCGGTCAGCCCGGCAGCGTCGGAGAGCTCGGCCGCAAACAACTGCGCCGTCAGAATGTTGAGGATGCCTTGCGCAATCAGGTTGTCAACCTCCGGTACCCTCACAACGGTCAGCAGCTCTCCGTCGGCCACATCCGCTGTGGTGACAAGCAGCGCCGGGCAGCCGATGCGATCGAGATGTTGGGCCAGTTCGATTTCACGGCCGGCGCCGAACAGGACGACGCCGGTGGTTCCGTCCATCGATTCCATCGGCCCGTGTAGATAATGGCGGGTATCATAAGCGGAGGCGGGAATACGAGCTGCCTCGCGGATCAGGAGCGAGGCGCCATCCGCGGTCCCCAGCGAGGCGCCAGCGCCCACACAGTCGATGGCGCGGCGCGCAGGGAACAGCTTGCCCAGGCGCTCCATGCGCGCTGCGGCCGCGGACAGCACTTCACGCACAAGTTTGGGAACGACCGCGAAGGCGTCGGACGTGTCGCGCAGCAGCTTCTCGAAGGTCATACCCATAGCAAGCAGGGTAGCCGTATAGCCAGTACTGGAGGGCGTGGCGTCCGAGCCGTTGTTCAGTCGCAGGTGCAGTTCTGCGGCTTTCGCCAGCGGGCTATCGGGATCGTTAGTGATGGCGAGGCGACGCGCGGAGGGCAGCTTCTCCAAGGCCGCCACGGTCTCAACGCTGCGGCCACGGTGCGACAGCCCGACGAGCGTGTCACAAAGGTTGTGGCCATCTGCCATATCCGCCGCGCGGATCGCGAAAGCGCGTCGACCTTTGGCCTGAAGTTCGGCTGCACCCACCACCGCGGCGGCGAAACTGGCGCCGATACCGGTAACGCCGATAATCGGCTGGTCAAGCATTGAAAGATTGAGGCCAGCCAGTTCCTCACGGGCGGCGGCGTAAGTGTCGGCCAGCGCCTCTGGCTGGCGGGCGATGGTGGAACGGTAGCTCATGAATGTCCTTCCTTTGGTCGCGAACTAACCCGCGGCGGGAACAGGCCCGCCCCGGACTGTCTCGGGTGGATGAGGCTTGCAGCGAGGCGGCAGGCGCCTTCGACCGGCTTGCCAGTGAAGAGATGTGGGGTCAGGCGGCCAGGAGCGAGCTCGACCAAACCTTCAGTAAAGGCCTGCCAGAGCCGCGGCTGCGAGACAATCACGCTGCCACCTGCTACGGCATGAGCAGCACCGGCGCCACGTCGGTCAAGCAGTGCGACCAGCCGGGCAAGACCACGCCCGCCCTCACGGATCACCTCGAGCGCCAACGCCGAACCCTGATCTGCAGCATCGAAGACTGCGACCGCATGACGACCGATTGCGGCGGCAGAGGCCTGGCGCGAGAGCGCGCTGCCAAGTCGTGGAATCGATGGGACAGCAAGCGCCTCGAATATCGCCTCAACCAACGGCTCGCGGCGGTCCCCTCCCTCGTCGAAATGCCGCGCCACAGCACGCACGGCTTCGCGCACCAGACTGGCGGCGCTGCCCTCATCGCCGACGATCCAACCCCATCCGCCAGCCACCAGCATCTCGCCTGAGGCAGGCCGACAGACAGCGATGGACCCTGTTCCGGCGACGACACCTATCTGCCCGGCCAGGCCTAGGGCCAACGGCATCAGTTCGGCGTCATTGACCACAGTGAGTGGCACAGTGGTGCGGGCGGCTAAGGCTGATTGAAAGGCCTGGCATTCCTCGGCGTCATCGCAGCCATGTGCGCCTACGGCCAGTGCAGCGACTGGTGACTCCCCCGCTAACCTGGCCACCAACTCGATCAGTGCGGTAGCATCCTTGCCCCAGTCGCGGCGCCGCCAGTCAGCGCTGGGCAGCACGAGATCGCGGGCAGGACCCCCGGCGGCTGGAACCGCCCGCAGGTGGGTCTTGGTCCCGCCGATGTCGATGCCCACGATCAGTGCATCCGGCCGAGCATTCAGTTCCATCGGTTCGGAGAGGGTCATCCCTTGCGCCCGTCCCCGCCGCGCAGGCGCTGACCGTCAGGCCCGAAAAGCAAAGCTCGCTCCAGATCGGGCCGAACTCGGATCTGTCCTGCGGGGCGGGCAGCGCCGCGCCCCGCCCGGATGGTGATGTGGGTGCCGTCTGCAAGGTCCATATGGACGAAGCTCTCCGCTCCCAACTCCTCCACCAGCGTCACCTCGCCGTTAAGCACGAGTCCCGTCGCCTCCAGACCGTCGGGAAGCAGATGCAGGTGCTCGGGCCGAACACCAATTTCGACCGGGCCGGGAGCTGCGGTAAGGCCGGGAGCGGGTAAGCTGGCTGTGCCGGATCCGCCGATGGCCTCTAGTTTAACCGCGTCGGGCTCGACTGCGGCCAGGCGGGCTGGCAAGAAATTCATCTTGGGCGAGCCAACGAATCCGGCGACGAAGCGGTTGTCGGGATCATCGTAAAGCGCCAGTGGCGCACCCGTCTGCTGGATCCGCCCGCCATTCATCACGACCATCTTGTCTGCCAGCGTCATTGCTTCGACCTGATCGTGGGTGACGTAGATCATTGTGGTACCGAGGCGGCGGTGCAGGTCCATAAGTTCGGCCCGCATTTGCACGCGCAGCTCAGCATCGAGATTTGAAAGCGGCTCGTCGAACAGGAACACCCGCGGCTCACGGACGATGGCCCGGCCAATGGCGACGCGCTGCTTCTGTCCACCCGAAAGCTGAGCGGGCCGGCGGTCAAGCAGCTTGTCAAGCTGCAGAATCGAGGAAACCTGCCGCACACGCTCGGTGATGAATTCCTTCGGGCTATGGGCCATGCGCAGACCGAAGGAGACATTTTGGAAGGTCGTCATATGCGGGTAGAGTGCATAGGACTGGAAGACCATCGCCGTACCACGCTTGGCCGGCTCGACGTTATTCATCATTTCGCCGTCGATCGTGATGGTGCCCGAGGTAGTATCCTCGAGCCCAGAGATGATCCGCAGGAGCGTCGACTTACCGCAACCCGACGGGCCGACGAAGACGACGAACTCGCCACGCTCGATAGAGAGGTCGACGTCGTTCAGGATGGGCAGGGTGCCGAAGAACTTTGAAAGGGAGGAGATTTCGAGGAATGCCATTTCGTGCTCCGTTCAACCCTTGGTACCCGACATGGCAATGCCCTCGACGATCTTGCGCTGGAAGATCAGGAAGAACAGCAGCGGAGGCACTGCGGCCAGAAGGTTGGCAGCCATGACGGTGTCGACGGTGTGGTGCGACAAAGGCGAATTGAACAGGCCGACAACTTGCCCGACCGTATACATTTCGGGGCGGGTGCTGATGACGAGTGGCCACATGTAGTTGCCCCAGGTTTGCATAAAAGTGAGGATTGCCAGCGTCACCAGAGCGTTGCGACAGAGCGGCAGGGCGACATGCCAATAGATCTGCAGGTGGTTGGCCCCATCAAGGCGCGCAGCTTCGATCATATCTTTCGGGATAGCGCGCATGAACTGTACCAGCATGAACAGCCCGAAAGCCGAAGCAAGGCCAGGCACCACCAGCCCCTGCATGGTATTCAGCCAACCGAGGCGCGAGGTCAGCAGATAGGTCGGGATGATTGTTACAGCCGTCGGCACCATCAGGGACAGCATGACGACGCCGAACAGCAGCCGGCGGCCCGGAAAGTCGAACAATGAGAACTCGAAGGCCGCAAGCGATCCGATGAGCAACACGCCAGCGATGGTCAGGAGCGCATAGGCGACCGAAATACCGTAGGCGCGAAGATATTCGGTCTCGGTAAGGATCATGTGGATTTTGTCGATCCCCGCCGACAGCGAAGACGGCCACAGCCGCGGGTTCAGCGACACCGGCTCCCCTGGCAGGGCAAAGACCACATTGATCATCCACCAGATCGGAAAAATGGCGATGGCGGCAACGATCAGCGCCACCGTCCATTTGAGCACTGTCCAGACCGTAACGCGGCGGACAAGGATGGAAGTGCGATTCATTTGCGCTCCCTCCACGCCCGCATCGTGAACATCAGGGCAGTCACGGCAATGATTGCGATGGTCAGCAGGAAGCCGTAGGCCGCGGCCTCGCCGAACTTCACCCCTCCAAAGCCGCGACCCATCATGTCCATGACCGGGAACAGCAGCGCGTTGCGCCGTCCGCCGTAGCTGGTAAACGAGGAGCCAGTGAGCAGCCAGGGCTTGTCGAAGACCTGCATCGCCGAGATGAAGCCATAGGTGAAGACGAAGAACAGCACAGGGCCCAGCATGGGGATTGTTATGTGGATGATCTGCTGCCATTTCGAAGCGCCATCAAGGCGGGCCGCCTCGTAGAGCTCACCAGGGATATTCTTCAACCCGGCCAAAAGGATCACCATGTTGAATCCGGCCGAAACCCAGACGTCCACTACGATCAGTGCGTAGAGCATCGTGTCGGTATCATTCATGAAATTGATGGAAGGCACGCCGAACCAGCCGAGGATCATGTTCAGCAGGCCGAAGTTCGGCGCGTAGATCCAGCGCCAGATAGTGGCGGCCAGAAAGGCCGGCAGGACGACTGGCAGGAAATAGGCGTTACGGAAGAAATTCGCCCAGCGGCCGGTGAAACTGTCCACCAATAAGGCAAGACCCAGCGCCACAAGGATGCCAAGTGGCACGGTAATGGCAATATACCAGAGCAGGTTGGTCATTGCCCTGGAGAAGTCGCGCGAGGCGAGGATCGTCTGATAATTGTCGAGGCCCACAAACTCCGGCGTTTTCACGCCGTTCCAGTCGTGAAAGCTGTAATAAAGGCCGCTGAGGATCGGGTAGAGAAAGAAGGCCGCGAACAGGACCATAAACGGCGCGATCATCAGGTAGTGCGGCAGGTAACGGCGCAATGTCATGGGCATATTCCGTCCAGGTCGCGGCCGACGGAAGAAGGCCGGCCGCGCTGAAGGCATTCTGGAACCTCGGGTTTACTGCGCGAGGCAGCTATTAAGTTCGGCGATCAATTCCTGCGCGCCTTCCTCGGGCGTGAACTCGCCGTCTGCAGTCGCCGCGGCATAGTCAATCACCGTCGAGTTGTAGCAGCTTGGTACCGAGTCAATGAAATAGGGCGCCGCGACCTCCATTGCCCCGTGTGCAGCATCGACGGAGACCTTGATGAGTGGCAGCTGCGATACCTCAGGATCGGCCATTGCAGCGGCATTGGCATTGTACCGGGATAGCAACTTCGCCCAGCGAACCATCTGCTGCTTTTCGGTGATGTAGGTGGCGAATTCGAAGGCGATGTCCATATTCGGACCGGGAGCCACACCGACAATTTCATAGCTGCGGATGCCACCGGTCTTGCCGGGCTCGTCGCCAGGGATGAGCACGAAGTCGTATTTCAGGCCGCTGGTCTTGGCCGCCTCGTCATATGTGGGATTTACCCACGGTCCGACCGTGTGGAAGGCAAGCTGGTTTGATATGAACAGGTCCTTGGTTGCCTGATCATTGCGGCTGGTGCCACTGGTCAGGGGCGCCATGTCGACGAACTTCTGCAAGACCTTCGTCATGATCGCAGGGTCAATGCGGGTAGTTCGGTCGTCCCAGTTAAAGCCCCAGGTTTCGCTGCTGCCGGAAGTGGCATAGATCTCGGCGATCGAGTTGAAGACCAGCGTCTCATCCGGGATCGCATACAACCCGGCATCCTTAACCTTCTGCATCTGGGCAAACCACTCGTCCCAGGTCGCAGGTGGTGTCGAGGGATCGATGCCTGCTTGCTCCAGCACTGTCAGATTGCGAAACAACAGAGACCCGAAGCCGGTATAGGGAATGCAGTAGAGCTCGCCCGGCCTGGGCATGCAGCTTGCCAAAGCGTCCTTATCGAATTGGTCGCGGAACTCCTGGGGCATGGCCATCCACTTGTCGTAGATGTTGGCGAGTGCCCTCACCTCGACGAGCTGCGCGCCGACGGATTGAGCGTTCATGAATACGTCCGGCAGATTGCCGCTGGCCGCACCCGCGACCTGCCCGGCAGTCAGGTCGTCGTCGCCCTTGCCGGTGATGTTGATCTTCACGCCTGGATGGGCATCGGTGAATTCCTTGATGAACTCCTGCTGGAGAGCGAGGGCCTCACCTTGTGCAAAGTCCGAATAAACCCAGTATTCCAGCGTCACGTCCTGAGCTGCAGCAGCTCCGGCCGATCCTAAGAGCGCCGCGGCCCCCGCGATGCCAGCCCGAATTCTGTTGATCCTCTTCATAGCTCCTCCTGTTGGCTCCGCCCAGGAACGGAGCCGATCATTAAACGTTAGGCATCTTAACTAATAAATTTGTTTGCGCAACAGCTATCCGCTTCCGGAACCTCCGAAATGGCCTTTCAAGGTTCTCAGGAGTCTTCGCCCAAGGCAGTGTTCAGGGCACGTTCGATCGCCAATCGTTCGATCCCAAGGACGGTGGCATCAGATCCCAACAGACTGCTGCGGATCTCGGTGGGGTAGGAAAGTCGATCGACTGCCTCGCGCACGCCGGGCAGCAGCAGCGGCGAGGCGCCGAAGCCGCCGCCAAGCACCACCAGCCCCGGATCGACCACGCTAACGCAGCTGGCAACAATTGCGCCGATGTCGGCGGCGTGTTGCGCCACATGCTGCTGGGCCGCAGAGTTGCCGCTTTCGGCCAGAAACAGCAGTTCGGCCGTGTCGCCGGGTGGTGGTCCGGCGTCAGGCGGCCAGTCTGCCCGAACACGGGCGATCAGCGACTCGGTGCCCAGATAGCGTTCCACCTCGCCCGGTTGCGGCTTTATTCCAGGGGCGAGTGGGAAGCTGAGATGTCCGATCTCGCCTGCGGCGCCGCTGCGTCCGCGCACGAGCTGGCCGCCCAGCATCAATCCCATGCCGATCTTCAGGCCGATCTGGACATAGGCGAAGGTCTCCTCCCCCTCGGCTGCGCCGTAATACCGCTCAGCCACTGCCGCACAGTTGACATTGTTCTCCAGCACCACGGCTACCCCGGAGGGCGGACTGAAGGCGGTGAAGACCACGTTCTGCCGGCTGGCTTCGGCGTCTCCGCCAGGGCCGACAACGCGGGTGGGCACGGCTATGCCCAGGGTGCGAAGCGGCCCCCAATCTGGCTGCGCCTGCGCAAGCGCCATGGCCACCTGCTCTGCAACAGCACGGCTGATCTCCTCGTTCATGACGAATTGCTGGATCGGCAGACGGTAAACATGGCTGTAGAGGAGCCGCCGATCCAGCGTTGAAACGCGCAGGCGCACATGCGTCGAGCCCGCATCCACCGCAATCACATGGCCCGCCCCGGCTCCGGTTCGATACCGCGCGGCACTGCGCCCCAACGGTCCCTGCACCGCGCCGATCATTTCAACATAGCCCAGGCGCTGTAATTCGGCGATGGCCGCCGACATGGTAGGGCGCGACAAGCCAAGCATTGCACCGATCTGGGGCCGGGTAGAGGGCCCTCCCAGTGCCAGCGTGCGGAACACCGCCTTCGCACTACCGGTCAGCGTTGGCCGCGCGATGGCAGTCCCCTTCCCCTCCAATTTCCGCTCCAATGCGTTGCTCCCGCTGATGATCCTGCAACTATGGCGTTGCTGATAAGTGATAAAGGATCGCGGCGGGGACAGTCTCCACTACGTGGCTTGAACACTCTACTGGCAGGACTGAGTGCAAAGCAGAATGGCACTCAGCGCGCCGCGTGCAGAACTTCAAAAACAAAGCTTCAAAAACTTAGCTCCAGCGCGAGCGTGGCTGCTGATCTGCCTACCAATTGCAGCGTGAGATCTAACATGCTCTGTGGTTTGCCCCCATCAACGATCTAAAGACCGAACCATTGTTCCGACTTCTCTCATCCTCGAACCCTCACTCTAACGAGTGAACCAGACCGTAGCTCCAAGAATGCTAGACTGTCGATCTGAGTGAAATCCGCAGCTATTAAACGACTAGTCTCATGTCGCATGGAGCTCCCTTAGGCAGTCAGGAGATAACAAGCTAGCTGCAATTTCTCAATGGCTTACCCACTCTAAGATCGGAACAATCACGGTGACAATGAACCGGCCAATACGGAAACAATCAGTGTCAGTGTGCCGAACGCGCCTGAGCCATGTCGTGGGTAGCAAGGCCCCTTTCTATTATCGGTCGACTTGGTCACCAACGTTCTTTCCAGGTCATGCTTGACCAGATGGTAGTGCAATACGAAGGAGTGTAAAAGCCGCTCATAGCCCTGCCATCGCTTGTCGCCGGATTTCAACGGAGCTACGGTCCGAAGTCCCTCTCTCCAGCAGTCCAACCGATGGATGGCCCATGAAAAAGTCTCTCGTTCTAAGCGCCTTCGCCGTTATCCTGTCCTCTGGCGCTGCATCCGCACAAACCCTTACGATTTCCTGGTGGGGCTATAATGGCGAGAAGATGGATGCGAACATCATCCAGCCCTTCAAGCAGATCTGCAATTGCGAAATCGTCTTCGAGACGGGCAACAATGCCGATCGCCTGAACAAGCTCAGGGCGCGCGGCGGCAAGGGCGTGGACGTCATCTTCCTCACCGACAGCTATTCGCAGATCGGCATAGAGAACGGGATATTCCAGAAGATCGACCGCTCAAAGATCCCGAATATCGAAAAGCTCTATGATATCGCCAAGGCGCCGCAAGGCGACTACGGCCCCGCCTACACGATCGGCCGTGTAGGCATCGTCTACGACAGTGAAAAGGTGGAGCCGCTGACCTCATGGAACGATCTGTGGCGCGAGGATCTGAAAAGCCAGATTTCGCTTCCCGGTATCACAACGACCGCGGGCCCCATGGTCGTGGTCGAGGCGGGCAAGCATGCCGGCGTCGATGCCTATGAAGACCCCGATGCGGCCTTTCAGGCCATCGAAGACCTGAAGGAAAATACGGTCAAGAACTACAACACCGGCTCGGAGATGGTGAATCTGATCTCCACCGGAGAGGTCACCGTGGCCGTTGCCCAGGATTTCACCCTGGCATCCTTGCGGGAAGCCGTGCCCACCATGACCTGGGCGGAACTTGAGGACGGCGACATCGCCACGCTCAACACCGTCAATATTCCAGCCGGGTCCGAGAATGTCGAGCTCGCGCACCAATTCATCAACTTCCTTCTTTCGACCGAAGTCCAGCAGAAGGAAGGCGAGCAAGGTGTCGATGCGCCGGTCAATACGGAGGTGAAGCTGACGGACGAGCAGGCTGCGCTTTGGACATATGGCCAGGAAGTGGTCTCCTCTCTCAACCGGATGGATTATGAGAAGATGAACGCAGCCAAGACCGAGTGGATCGATCGTTGGAACGAGATCTTCGGGATGTAATTTCCCGCACCTCCCTCCGCGCAGCCGCCCCCTCTTCCTTCAAGGGGGATGGCGCCAGCTCGCATTTGTGGGCGCCTTTCCAGCGATGATCACATTGGGAGAAAGCGATCCGGCAGCCAATCGCGTGGAAGAGGCAGCCGGTGGTCAGAGGGTATAGTGGGCGAAACTATTCTGGTTGGATCATTTCAGCACGTGTGCAGGCAGGAAACCGCATGAACCCACGACTGCTCGCATGGGTCCTGGCCATCCCCGCGACGCTTCTGGTCGCATTGGGCCTCGGCCTGCCGGTGCTCTCCACTTTCGCCACCACCTTCGGTGAAGCGGCGGGACCGTTTGAGCCCTATATCGACTTTTTTACATCGGGTTTTCGCCGCACCGTGCTGTGGCGCACCATGGAAGTGGCTCTGATCACGACCGCCATTTCCGTCGTCGTCGGCTTTGCCACCGCCTGGGTGGTGGCGCGCGCGCCCGGCCGCATCAAGAGCCTTCTTATCATCGCGGCCGTCTTCCCGCTCCTCACCTCGGTTGTGGTGCGCAGCTTCGCCTGGATGGTGATCCTCGGCAAGAACGGCATTGTCAACGAGGCGCTTCTGGGCCTCGGCCTCATTAACGAACCCTTGTCGATGCTCTATACGGAAGGGGCCGTCATCGTTGCCATGGTCTATCTGTTCGTGCCGCTGATGATTCTGACGCTGGTCGGCGTGCTGGAGGGTATTCCGCAGGATCTGACGGACGCGGCGACCTCGCTTGGGGCCACGCCTGCCGCTGCATTCCGGCAGGTGATCCTGCCGATGGCCGTCCCGGGCCTGATCGTCGGCGCGGTGCTGGTCTTCACCGGCTCCTTCACCTCCTACGCCACACCGCAGCTTTTGGGCGGCGAGCGGCAGATGATGATGGGAACCTTCCTCTACCAGCGCGCCATGGTCACCTTCGACTGGGTGGGCGCTTCGACCATTGCCGCGGTCATGACCGTCGTCACGCTCGCCACCGTGCTCGTCATGTCGCGCCTTGCGCGCAAGCTGAACCCGGTGACCGGATGATGAGCCGCACGCATCCCCTCCTTGTCGCCTTTGCCGGGCTGACCTTCATCTTCCTGATCGGGCCGCTGATCATCATCATCGGCACGGCGCTTTCTGACACGACCTTCCTGACCTTCCCTCCACAGGGCCTGTCTTTGCGCTGGTTCGAGAACATCTTCGACATCGCGGCCTTCCGCAGCACCATGGTCACGAGCTTCCTGCTCGCTGTCGGCGGCACCGCGCTGTCTCTTCTCATCGGAGTACCGGCGGCCTATGCCATGGCGCGCTACCGGGTAGAGTTGCCGAAGTTCCTGCCGAATGTCTTCGTCCTGCCCATCCTGGTGCCGGAGATCGTGCTCGGCTTTTCCCTGATGAAGTCGGTTGCGACCGGCCTTGGCTTCCCGATTTTTACCAGCCTTCTCATCGGCCATGCGCTTCTGGTCCTTCCCTATTGCGTCCGCGTCGTCGGCGCCTCGCTGAACAGCTTTGATTTCTCGATCGAAGAGGCCGCGGTTTCGCTCGGATGCCCACGCTGGAAATCCTTCTTTACGGTTGTGCTTCCGAATGTCCGCGCCGGCGTCATCGCCGCCTTCATCCTCGCCTTCATCACCTCAATCAACGATGTCTCGATCTCGATCTTTCTGACGGGCCCGGGCATCTCAACCCTGCCAATCCAGCTTCTCGCGCATATGGAACAGTTCTTTGACCCGACGATCGCCGCCGTCTCGGTGCTGCTCATGGGCGTCACCGTCGCCGTGATGGCGGTGGTGGAGTGGACGCTCGGCCTGACCTTTCTGACAAAATGACCGTATCCCTGACTCTCCAGAACGTTTCCGCCCATTACGGCCCCACCAGGGTACTGGATGATCTTTCGCTTCATGTGGGCGAAGGCGAGCTCGTCTCCCTGCTCGGGGCCTCCGGCTGCGGCAAGACCACGACACTGCGCCTGGTCGCTGGCTTCCTGCAGCCCTCGTCGGGCACGATCCGTCTCGGCGATCGTGATCTGACACGCTTGCCGGCGCACGCCCGCAACATTGGTCTAGTTTTCCAGACATATGCACTATTCCCGCATCTGACCGTCCTCGACAATGTTGCCTTCGGCCTGAAACAGCGCGGCGTTGCAACGGCAAAGCGCCGCGCACAAGCCTTGGAGATGCTGGAGCGCGTAGGCCTTGCCCAGTTCGCGGAGCGCTATCCCGCCAACCTTTCGGGCGGCCAGCGGCAGCGCGTGGCGCTTGCCCGCGCGCTGGTGATCGAGCCGCCGCTGCTCATGTTCGACGAGCCGCTCTCCAATCTCGATGCCAAGCTCAGGGTCGACATGCGCGTGGAAATCCGGCGCCTGCAGCGGGCCAATGGCACCACCGCCCTATATGTCACGCATGATCAGGAAGAGGCCTTCTCCATCTCCGATCGCGTGGCGATCATGAATGCGGGCCGCATCGAGCAGCTCGATTCTCCGGAGGTGCTTTATTCACGCCCCGCCAACGCCTTCGTGGCCGACTTCGTCGGCTTCGAGAACATGATCCCCATGCGGGCGATCGCGGAAGCAGGCGACGGCGTGCGGGCAGAGATGGCCGGCGGTGCCACGCTCGATCTTTATAGATCAGACTTCACGGTGCCGGCGCGCGACTTCATCTTCGCGGCGAGACCCGAAGGGCTGACGGTGGCGCGCGAAGGCAAGGGCATTCCGGCAAGGATAAGCCTCAGGACCTATCTCGGCCGCGCCTACCAGTACCGCTGCCACACGCCGGCCGGAGAGATCGTGGCGAACGGCCCGCTTGTCGATCCCATGGAACCCGGGACGGACGTTGTTCTCATCCCCAATCCCGCCCAGTGCTGCCTTCTGAAGGCGGAGTCCGCATGATCGGTGGTTCCGATCTCCCGAGGAAACGACACTATGACAATCACACTCACCAATGCCCGCATCCTGACGATGGATGCGGCCCTCACCGAATACGAAAAGGGCTGGATCAGCGTCGAAGGCGATCGGATCGCGGCCGTCGGCCAAGGAACGCCCCCAGAAGGTGGCGAGGTGATCGACATGGGCGGCGATCTGGTCATGCCGGGAATGGTGAACAGCCAC
>Ga0164243_10001304_pt1 | contig 42549 bp, 55 predicted proteins | sample OricompcompostOP_FD_108781 | JGI IMG/M metagenome (GOLD analysis project Ga0164243, IMG submission 108781) | Organic Plus compost microbial communities from Emeryville, California, USA - Original compost - Organic plus compost (OP) | ecosystem: Engineered > Solid waste > Mixed feedstock >...
CAGCGCCGCATCGAGCATCAGCATGACGATGAGCGTTGAGATGCCGTGCTGGCGCCCCTTCAGGATCAGGTTCCAGTACCAGACCATCCGCATCATCGCGGCCTGCACGTCATTCATCACGAATGGGACCGAGCGCCCGTTCTCGTCAATGATCGTGTATAGGCCGCCCGTCAGTCTCTGCTTCGGGGTTCTGATCTTCCCCATCAAAGCCGAGGAAGGATCGGGGAGCGTCTCGGTTTCCTGCAATGAACTTCCTCAGCTCCTCGCTGACGCCGTGCAGCATCTCGCCCTCAACCGGCTGCTTCGGCTTTCCGTAAGCGCGATCCAGGATGATGTTGATGGCTGCGACGCGGGCCTGATCGCTCTCTGACCCAGGCTTTCTAGGCAGCAGGCCTGCAATGCGCGCCGCTTCCTTGATCGCCGCTGGCGCATAGGGCTGGGCAATGGCCCGTACTTCCTCGGACACCTTGTTTGGCGTCCCCTTCACTCGCCCGCCTGTCTTTGGTGAGCCCTTCGGTTTGGCCATTCTAGTCTAATCTACTTTCCGTTCTTCGGGCCCGCCGCCGGCGCTGGTGCGCTTGGCTTGGCTCCGCCGCCTTTGTGGACGTTGGCGCCGCTCTGGTACGGCTTCACGCCGGCGCCCATCGGCTTCACGCTGGCCTGCGTCGATGTCTGTGGTCCGTTGTGCTTTCCCATCGTCGGCTTCCTTCTGAGCTGCGGCCTTCTCGGCCATGATCTTGTCGAGTGCGTAGGTACGGGCCATTGCCACCCCCGTGTTGAATTGGCGGTGAGCCTCATCCCCCCTGGCGAAAAGAGAAGCCCACCGCCCTCGCGCTGAATGCACGGCATCGCACGCCCCGCGGTGGTCGGCGGCGCACGCTGCCTGCGCGCAAGCTCTATCGCTGAATCGGCTGTGTCGTGATCGTACGCACCGGCACGTCAACCGAAGCCGGTACGTCGCGCATGGCCCACCACCACCCGATCATCACGGCGCTGAGCACCAGGGAGGCAATGAGGATGCGGTCGGGCCACTCAAGGCCGCCGGTCATGGTCCGCCGAGTGCGCGGCTTACGTGGGCCGCCCGCTCCGGCGTGATCAGGTTGGCGTAGATCAGGAACGGGAGGAGGAACGCCAAGGCGAGTTTCCCCCAGGTCATGAGGCCATGCGGCGTCGTAATCGGAGGGGAGCGGAAGTCCCGCTGGAGACTGTCGAGCTGACCCTGCAAAATCTGGAAGTTGAGGCGGCTCAGCTCGCGCTCTGCCCGCTGCCGCTCCTCCAGTCGTGCCACCCGCTCTGACAGCGTTTCCCCGGGCCGGTAGTCGCGCTGCCGATCCATTAGCCGTTATCATCCTGCCGTCCCTCATCGGGCGCCAGCGCCCAACTCACCAGCATGACGAGGACGGCCACGACGCCTACCCAGCATGCCAGCATTGCCGCGAGTGCGGCCACGCGCTCAAGCACATCAATGCCCCCAAAAGCAAAGCCGCCGGGCGCGTTTGCGTCCAGCGGCTCACAGTTTTTCAACCTACGTATTCATAGGCGCAATCAGTCAGACAAGTCAATCGGGGCTCGCACGTGCAGGCGGTTGGACGTAGCCGTAGTGTAACGCCAGTGCGTAGGTTCCCATTTGTACCGTTCGCGCCGCCGCCGCGATCGCCGCCGTCTTGTTGCCGATGAGCAGGATGCGCCGGCCCATCTGCTCGAGCGATGCTTCCTGCGTTGCTATCGCCAGCAGCACCTCGACCGTGCGCGGCTCACCAACTGCCAGCACGGCGAAGTGTACGTCGCTCACAGCCTCGGCGCGCCGCTCCTCCGGACAGAGCAGATCGGTGGCAAGTTGGGACAGTGGTGTACCAGAGCCGCCCGCCTCAGCACCGTAACGCGACAGCAGCACGCCAGACGCGTTGGCGGTGGCGAGGGCGCGCTCGAACTTGCGAAACGCGGCCACGCCCTCCTGCCTCAGCCTGCCGTCGCGGCTCATCGCCTCGATGACGTCGACCATGCGAAACGCCTGCCGGCGCCGCGTCTGGTCGACAATCGGCACGTCAACACCCGTTGCCTTCGCTACGCGCTCCGGCGTCGGTCCTACGTTCAAGCTCATGACAAACCCCCGTCTAGCCTGTTGCGAGTGACGTTATGCCGGCCTCAATGGGTCGGCGCAGATGCATTCCAGGCGTCGTCCTCAATGTCGGTCTGCTTCGGCTTGCGGCCACGCTTGGGCTTGCTCGTGGTGGCCGCGCTGACGGCCGACTCGCCGAGGGGAGTGTCTGCGAGGATGCCCAGGGCGGCACGCACCTGGTCCAGCTCCTCCTCGTTGAGCCGCCTGTCGGCGCGCTCCAGCTCATCCATCAGCAGCTCCTTGGCTGCCTTGCGGATGTTGCCCTTGCGCAGGCCGAGCTTCTCCGCCGCATCGGCGATGTGCTCGGCAACGTCGTCGTCGATTTCCTTTTTCTTCTTGAACTGCTCGGCGACGTACTCGCAGACGGCTTTCAGCTTGGCCTTATCGTCCTGGTTCATTGACGCATACTCCGTTGGGGTTGTGTGCCGTCTCTCCGAGCTGTCACGCCCATATGGCTTTGACGTTCAGCCGCCCTGTCCGCCCAAGGCCAGCCGCTTGCCGGCGTAGATACCCGCCCCCATCGCGGTTCTGGTTCAAGGTCAGGGGGCTCTACCGGGTCGCGCTTGGGATTCAGTCGCTGACGCCGATGCCCTTGTAGGCGTCGTACTTCGCTTGCCCTTCCTCCACCTCGGACACCTCAGGCACACTCACTGGCGCGCCTGGGATGATGTGCTGCTGCATGGGGATTGCCGGGGGCACCGGCGTGAAGTCGACGTAGTACGTCTCGCCCGGGTTGAGCTGCCCGAGCAATGCTGGGTTGGCTACCTCGATGCGGAAGTCCGCCGAGGGCGAGAACTTGGCGTAGGTGTTATCCTCGTCCAATCCGTCAGGCCGATACGCCTTGGCGGCAACGGCCGCGAACCGCAACCTTTCCCCGTCCTTGTGCCGCTCGACTGATAGCAGATCCACTTTCGCACGCATCTTTGCACTCATCGTCACTGCTCCTTTTTGAAAAGATCGTAGCCAAGTCCCTTCACCGCGAACTGGTTGAGCGCGCGGTTCAGCTCGAGTTTGGCCAGCGTCGGCCGGCCCATGGTTTCGTGGTCTTTCACCTTGTCGATGTGCAGCCAGGTCGGGCCGTCGATGTCACGCCATACGCACCAGCCGATGTCGGCCTTGCCACCCCAGTGGCGGCTATCCTCGCCATCGTTGAGCGTCAGGATGCTGCCCTTGCTCAACCGCTTCTCTGCGCTCGCCTTCGAGACGTGCCCGGCGATGATGCCGAGAGCCTGGTAGTCGTCGCACAGATCTTTGAACTCCATCATGAAGTCGCCGATGTAGTCGGTGCGCGACTTCCCATCCGGCACGTTGAGGCGCAGCTCGTTGAAGGGGTCGATGGCAATCACCTTCACGCCATAGACGCGCATGGCGTACTCGGCGCGATCGAGGAACGTGTCCGTGTCGAACACCTTGCGCTTGGCGCGCTGCATGAACACGAACCCGCGATCAATCTCCTCGTCGGCGGCGGCGATCTCTTCGGCCGTCCACGGCCTGTCAGGTATCGAGGCGCGGCCGATGAGGTTGCGGCGGAAGTCGCGCTGATACCTCGGCTTGATACGCTCCTCGAAGCTCGTGAGCGCTGCCGGCCAGCCGTGCATCTGCCAGAGCGAGCAAAGCAACTGCCGCAGCAGCACGCTCTTGCCTGAGCCGTACGGCCCTAACAGCACCATCAGCGCCGGAAGCGTGATGCGCATGCCGTGGCTGTCCAGTTCCGAGATGCCCAGACGGTAGCGTGGCTCTTCGCCCTGGTCGGGCACATCGCTCATGCGGCAGACCTCATCGGTCCACATCGGCTTGGCGTTGGTGATCAGCTCGCGGATGATCTCGCAGCCCTTCACCGGCCCGTGCACTATCGTCTGGTCGTTGAGGTCTTTCGTGCCCGCCGGATACTCCACCCAGCGGCACTTCTCGTCGCCCAGGCGGATCGCCAGCGCGTCGCGGCACTGGATGCCCTTCGCGTCGCCGTCGGTTGCAATCACGAAGCGCTGGAACTTGGCGATGTCGGGCAGCAGCTCGTCAGAGCCTGGCCGGTACAGGAACTCGAAGCCTCGCTCCCCGGTCTGCGCTCCGTTGGGCAGCGATACCACCCGCGAGTAACCGGCCTGAACCCCTATGCAGCCATCGAACTCGCCCTCGACGAAGATCAGCTCCTCATCCGGGGCCGGGTCTTCCGCGAGGCAATCGACGTTCCAGAGGATGAGCGGCCGGCCGGCTGTCGTCCAAGGCATGTCGCCCTTGCCGCGCCGCACCTTCGTGTTGTGCACGGCTCCCTTGGCGCGGTAGTCGAACGCTATCGCCTTCCCGTGACTGTGCACGCCGAGCTTGGCGCACAAGATCGGGTCTAACCCGCGCTCCTTCAGGCGCTTTGCGTGCTCGGATGAAATCGCCCTCGGCGCAGCATCCGCCCTTCCAGCCGCAGTTGTTGCAGACCCAGACGGCGAACAGCTTTCGCTCTCCGTTGGCGTAGTCCTCTTTGACGTCGACGGCGAGCTTTCGCACGGTCCAGCGGCCCTTGACCTTTCGCGGGATGTTGTGGGCGTGCTTGGCGTGCTTCGCGCAGTTGGGGCAGCCGGTGTAACACCGCCCCGGCCGGTCGGAATCGAGGTCGATTCCATGCTCCCGGCGTAGTCGTCCGATGAGGTCCTGTCCCATGCCATGCCTCAGCCTCCGAACCGGCTGATGCCGTGGCTGGCATGTGGGTTGGCACAGCGCTGCCGCCTCTCGCGCTGGATGTCCTCGCAGATCAACTGCAGCAGCCTGGCCGGCTTGTTCACCGCTCCGCCGTCGAGCGTTCTGGACTTCAACCGGCCTACTGCCTGTTCGACGATTGTCTCCCCGAAGTCGCCGGCTAGGCTTGCGATGATCTTTCCGGCATGGGCTGCTGTGAGCGTCTGGCTTGCCGGCACGGCCTGCAGTCTGGATGCCAACTGGCCCAGCAATTCATCCCTGGCGGGCGCTGCTACCTCTCGGCTTGGTGGAACAGTAGTTGTTCTAGGTGACTCCCTCTCCTCCTCTCGACTCACTACTGACGGTTCAGAGCTAGCGGTTAGACTCTTTGCTACCGCATCCATTTGCGGTTTGGTCAAAGCCGCATCCATTTGCGGTTTAGACAAGGCCGCAGATTGCGGCTTAGGCTTCGGCCCCCTAGGCCGCAGATTGCGGCTTAGGCTTTGGATGCTGAGCCGGTAGTGATCGGTCGACCGGTTGCCAGTTTTTGAGTGCCGGCGCTCGCGTGAAATCAACCCCATCGCTTCCAGCTTTTTGAGGCCACGTTGGACGGTGTCAACGCTGCATTCCGCCATCTCGGCAAGCGTTGCCTGCGCCGGGTAGCAGCACCCATGCTCGTCCGCGAAGTCAGCCAGAGCGATCAGAATGAGCTTGCGTTTCGCTTCGCCTACACGCTGCTCCAGCGCCCATGTCATGGCCCGCACGCTCATGCTGCGCCTCCCGTCTGGGTGTAGGCGCGCTTGGCATGCTGCTGGCAGTAAGGCCGGCAGACGGTGCGGCGACCGCAGAAGCGGAACGCGGGCGAGCGCGGGTCACCCTCCGGCCAACGGCAGTCATCCGGCCCCAACTCCAGCAACGTCTTCGGATTGGCAGGCTCATCGGGCGAGGCGCACGCATGTGCCATCTTGCGGCGCACTGCCGGCTTCACGCGCTTCTTCGTGTTCACGGTGCCGCTGTGCGACGTCGCATTCTTGAGGCGATGAATCTTGCCAGCGACGGAACCGCGACTGACACCGAGAGCCTCCGCAATCTTTGGTCCGCTCACCCCTGCGGACCACATCTCGCGTAGCGCTGCGAGCCGTTCATCCGTCCACTCATTGACGAGTGCGTGCTGTTTGTTTATTGGGGACATACGCGATTACCCTTCATGGTTTGGACTCGACACTCGCCGCCCGGCTACGCACCGGGCGGTTTTTCGTTTCAGGCTGTCTCTGGTTGTGCAGCAGGGACGAATGGCAGATAGCCCAGGTAGTGCTTCTCCATGCCGCCTCCGCTCTCGATGTCCGCAATCACCATCCCCTTGTTGCGGGCAGCGATCCTGCGGAAGCCTTCGAGCGGAATGGGCGTGTCGTTGTGGCGGCGGCAAATCTCGGCGTAGAGGTCGTACCACTCACGTTCGAGCAGCGAGCCGGCCGGTGATGGTTTGGCGCACTCGCGAAAGAACCACTCGCAGAGCTGCCGGGCGCGCGTCAGCTCGAACACAGACGCCTCAGGACGGCGATTGATTGCCTCGGGGCTGTAGAGCTGCGCGGGAGGAAGATTGGCGCCAGCGACGCTCTCTGAGGCGTCACGGCTACGCAATGAGATGCCGAGCACGCTGAATCCGAAGTGCCACATCAGCCCGGCACCGATCTCAAGCACGATGGGCGTGGACGCGGGCAGCCAGATTTGAATCTTGTCGCGCGAGGCCCCGGTGACGTCGTGCAGCAAGTCTGCCTGAGGGTCTGACGACGCCATGACGGGCTGAGCCGTCGCGATCTGCGTATCGAGCGCCGCCACCTCGTTGCCGAGCTTTTCGGCCGCACGCCCCGCCATCAGCTCGCTTTCCAGCGCCTTGTAGGCATCGCAGTACGCGCGCGACGCGGCGCGGGTGACATCCACACAGCCGTCTGTCGCCTTCCATGCCCGCTGATTGCGCTGCGCCTCCAGCAACGGTTCTACGGCCTCTGGCGGGCGATGTGGCGGAATGCCTGCGAGCTGTGCGCGGAGCCGCTCACGATGCTCTCTGAGGGCAAGAGACACCTGCGCGCCCTGCTCGCGGTCGGCTACTGTCTCAAGGCGCGACGTCGCAATGACGCCAGCGCCAGTCGTCAGGTTGTAGCCGATGAAGGCTACCCAGGTGATGGCAACTGCGATCGTGCTGGCTGATGGGCGGCGGAAGCCGAACACGGTTGGCCGCCACGTCTCGACGACGAGGGCCGGCATCACCGCAATCACCCACGGAATGACGGCAGCAGCGATGCCGAAAGCAATCTTGTCCACCTCATCGTGCCCGAACTTATAGGCGCCGCGGAACAGGATGAGGCTGTTGATGCCGAGGAACACGGCACCACAGGCGAGACAGAAATAGCCAACGATCGCGCGAAACGTCATGCCGCCGCCTCCAGGCTTACGCAGCCTTGCGGCGCTTGAGGCGATAGCGGCGAAGCTCGTTGGCGTGCTTCTTTGCACCCTCCGACATGGCAAGCAGCTCAGCCTCTTTGGCTTCCAGCTCCTCGTCGGTGAGATCATCGATGGCGACGATCACCGGCTTGTCTTTGCGCTTCACGAGGTAGGCGCGCTGCAAATGCTCGTACCCCGGCAGCACAAGCTGCGGGTCGCCCTTGGTGCTCAGCTTGCAGTCGTAGAATTTGAGTGCCTTGCCGACGCTGTCGCGCACGAACTGGCTGGCGCAGAAGAAATGGAACTCGCTGTCTTCGCCCTTGATCTGCTTGTGCGCGCCGCAGATCTCCATCGTGATCCACGCAGGGTCGACCACGCCGTTGCGCTCGATCTTCGAATCGATCAGTGCGCGAATTTCTGTCGTCAGATCGCTACCGCTGTACGCCATTACTCAACTCCAACTCATATTGCAGTTCTGATAGCCAAATACTCAGCGTCTGAAGGTGGGCGACCGCCTCCAGACGCTCGTCATGAGATGATCCGCGCGCGACCGCTTTTGGGTCTGTTTTCGCGGCCTTTTCTGCATGCTCGCGCAGCATTGCCAGGGCATGCGTGGCAACGGTGAAGTCCTCGGGATCACGCCCGCCCAAATGGTCGATGATCTTCGGTGGACGGGGCTTCTTGCCCATCTCCGCAAGCTTGGTGACGGTCGGCGGAGAATCGCTCTCGACCGCCTTCTCGAACTCGTCGGCGGGGACATTGGCGACACGGACTGCGGTCTTGGCCTGATGTTCGGAAAGCCCAGCCTCGTCCGCGGCTTTCTTCTGGGTGGGGGTGTCCTCATTCAGATCGGTGCGCGCACGCTCGTTGCTAAGCGTCTTCAACAGCTCACCCGCCCGCCGCGTCGCGCGCCCCTGAATCCGCATCGCCGTCTTCAGCAGCGTGTCGTCGTTGGCCTGGCGGGCGTAGGAGGCCAGCGCAGCCGCCTTGTCCGACCACGCCTTGCACTCATCGACGCGATCGCACTCGGCAAGCGCGGTGCATGCGTGCTCGTAGACGGCAGGAAGCTTTGCGGACTGAATGTCGGGGAGCTGAGCCGGGATATTCATTCCGCCGCCTCCGCGAACAGGCCGCCGAGCTTGGCAATGCGGATGCTCACCTGCACGCCGGCATGACGCGCATCCGGCTCGCACCAGTGCGGGATGACGGCGCGCACGTACTGATTGGAATCGTCGATGAGTAGCCCGGCCTCGACGAGGGCATCGAGGCACGGCTTGGCGTAGTTGTCGGCATCGCGCCGGCGGCTATCGCGCGGCGTCAGCGCCAGCTTGATCACCACCGGCTCGCGGAGCTGCTTGAGGCGCTGCGAGCGGATGATGATGCCGGCCTGCTTGCGCCAGGCCTTGTATTGCTTGGTGGGGAAGCGGCGCACCTTGCCGCGCACCAGGCCGTGCGCGAACAGGCCGTTGGTTGATGGCGGGAAGGGGAGCCAGAACGTTACGGCTGCAACGTCGGTAGCCTGAGACGACATGGTTGCACCTGGAAGCCGTGCGGGATAAACTACATTTATCCATGGTAACCATATTCGTCAACGTTAACGGAAGACGGTGAACAGTTCGCGTGTCGGGGTGGGGTAAAGTCGTCAAACTTTACCCATGTCGGATCAGCCCCCACATTCGAAGAAGAAGGTTCGCAAGCCGCGCAGCGATCAGCGGCTTACGCGATCACAGGCGGAGCTGAAGGCAGACATCATGAGCGACTTCGGGGCGAACCTTAAGGCCATCCGCGCGCGTCGGTATGAGAGCGCGAAAGAGATGGCTGTGGCTCTGGGTATCGACGATGACCGCTACCGGCATTACGAGCGCGGCACAGCGATGCCGCCATATGAGCTGCTCTATCGGATTTGCCAGATTTTAGACTGCGAACCGAATGATTTGCTGCCGTTCAGGCGACAGCGCGAGAAGGCCCCGGCGCGCCCCCCTCGCGAACGCGTTGCGTCATAATACCATTCAAACGACGCACTTAAGGTTATCCGCGGTTTTGCTTCGCGGCATTGGGCTGCGCTGAGTCTGGATCGAACGACGGCGTCCTATGCCCGTCCTGACCCCGCCCGCCTTGGAGGCCCGTCAGACGGCGGCTCCGGCGTAGGCCTTCGTCATCCACATTTTGCACTCGCTCCAACCGACTGCTGCTGCTTGCAAAAATCAATCTGGTTCATCTCGGCCGAATAAAAAGATAAAGCAGGTTTATTTTTTGGTTGACGGGCCGCCGCAGGATAAACTAACTTTATCCCATCGACGGACGGTTTCCCCCGCTTTTCCCTCCGTCGATTGGATCGGGCCGCACCCTCCCCCACCCGATCTCAACTGGCCCCGGCGGACAGGTTCCGCATCCCGCCGGGGCCTCTTTCAGGAGGCAGGAGTTGGTGCCGTGTCCGATTACGTCGACAAACTCGTTTCCGGTGAGCAGCCCTCAGAGGCTCCCGAACTGATCCCCGCAAATGACGATGCCCGCTGTGAGGTGTCTGTTGCCGCGCCCATCATCGAGGGCGTGCCCTCCTCTCACGAGGAGAAGCGCTTCCACAACCAGGCCAACGCGGTTCTGCGGGGCGAGGAAGCCGCGGAGACTCAGCACGAAGCGGATCTGGCCGAGGCGGCGCGCTACGTGGATGCCCGCCGGCAGGAAGCCACCCTCTACCTCTTGAAGGCCGCATGGATGAGCGTGTTCAACGCCAGCGAGGCGCTGAAGCGCATGGGGACGGAAGACCTCGACGAAGAATCTCGGTGGGCCCTCATCCACATCTTCACGTCGTGCGGCGCGGTGATGGAGCAGTCCGCCCGCCTCCATGGCGTCGGCTTCGACGCGCCAGCCATGACGAGCCTGCCGCTGCTGACATCGGAGCGGTGGAAGAACCGCCGTGTCTGAGCCCCGGCTGCGCTCGCTGCGCAGCTTCATCTGGAACGTGCGCACCCTTGGCCCGCTGTCGTGGCTCCGGTGCGCGGTCTTCAACGCATGGCGGGCTGTCCGCCGATCCAACCACGAGGGAGAACGATGAAAACACCCCTGATCTGGAACCCTGACGACGGCGATGCGCTGCAGGGCGATGTCATCCTGATGCGCATTCCTGATGATGTTGCCGTCGACACCTCAGATGAGATCACGCCCAAGGGCGGCCGGCTCATCCTGGCAGAAGGCGAGGTAACCGGCCATCACCACGCCATCTGGCTGCGCGGCGTCACCATGCTGCGCGATGACGGCGCCGGCAGCGGTGCCACCTTCGCCGACACCAATGAGATGGTGTCCAAGGCGACGTCCAAGCCAGTTGGTGTTGCTCGGCTCTATCGCGATGATGTTGCCGCATCCGCTCTCGTGAGCCGCGGTGAGCTTGAGCACGACCGCTCCGCAATCGGCTTCCTCATCGTCGACAACGCGCCAGTCACCCTGGAGCACGACGAGCACGACGCCATCCGCATCCCGCCGGGCCGGTACTTCGTCGGCGGGCAGGAAGAGTACGACGCGGCCGAAGCGCGTCGCGTGCAGGATTAGCAGGGCGTCATGCGAAACCGCTTCGGAGGCGCCTGTTATCGCTGCGGCCAGTGGGTCAAGCCGGGTGATGGGCACTTTGAGCGCTTCCGCGGAAGCTGGCGAGTTCAGCACGCCGCTTGCGCAATTGAAATGCGCGGCACGCCAGATGCCGAGCGAGAAGCCGACCGGATAGCTGAGCTGAAGCGCCGAGCTGTCGGAACCGGCAAGCGGGCGCAACGAGCGAGACGAGAGCTTCGCGACCGAGAGCATTCAACACAAGGAAGGCAGCCATGATCGAGCGTATGACACCAGAGCAGGCACGTGAGCTCATCCCGTTCAGGGAGGAGCAGCGCAGACGGGCGCTTTCGACGGAGACGATCGACTGCACTTCGGCGATAGCCGCGGTCAATCGGCTCTATGAGGCGGGCGGATGCGAGAAGCCGAGGCTCGTGCTCTTTTTCACGAGCCCGGCGATGTGCCTGCTCGCTCGCGGAGTGCTGATGAGGCTGTCTGCACTCAGATCGCAGCTCGAATCGCAGCTCAGGTCGCAGCTCGGATCGCAGCTCGAATCGCAGCTCGAATCGCAGCTCGGGTCGCAGCTCAGGTCGCAGCTCGGATCGCAGCTCAGGTCGCAGCTCAGGTCGCAGCTCGGATCGCAGCTCGAATCGCAGCTCGAATCGCAGCTCTGGTCGCAGCTCGAATCGCAGCTCTGGTCGCAGCTCTCGTCGCAGCTCTGGTCGCAGCTCTCGTCGCAGCTCGTCAACGGCGATCTGCATCAAGAGCTCTGGTTCATCGGCGGCTGGGATCGCTTCTGGCTGGCCTTCTACGAGTTCGCCCGCCGCATCGGTATGAAGCTGGCGCCGAAGCTCACGGCCCACTTTGATGCCTATCAGGAATATGCCGACACGTGCGGCGTCGCGTATTTCTATCCGCAAGTCGCCTTTGTCAGCGATCGCCCTGAGCGCATCTCGTTCGACTCCGCGCGCCGTCTGCACGCTGATGATGGTCCGGCTCTCAAGTTCCGGGACGGCTACAGCGTCTATGCCTGGAAGGGCATGCGCGTTGACGCCTCGCTGATCGAGAAGCGGCACGAGATCACAACGGATCAGATCAAGGCAGAGCGCAACGCCGAGCAGCGGCGCGTGCTGATGGAGATCTACGCGCACCTGCATGGCCCAGGTCGAATCGTTGCCGACATGAAGGCGCGGCTGATGTCCGAGGATGTCTCGCACGGCCGCCCGCGCAAGCTCTACGAGATCGATGGCAACCGCTTCCTGCACGTCATCAATGGCTCGCTAGAGCCGGACGGATCGCGGCGTGAGTTCCTGCTGGGGGCGCATCCAGATGCGATGACGCCGCATGATGCCGTTGCTGCCAGCTATGGGCGGCCGGCTGCGAAATATCGCGAAGCGGTGAGGTCGTAGGGAGATGCGCAACCTGAATCTTCTCGACCAATACCGCCGGCGCGATGCGGCGACACTCGCCCACTGGGGGTGGTTCGGGGATGAGTCCTGTGGGGCCTTCTTCGTTCCGTCGCCCATCGACGGAGCGCAGATGATGGTCGTGGCTAGTTCAGCCGAGGGCTGGGATCACGTCTCGGTCTCGCGCAAGAACCGCTGCCCAAACTGGCCGGAGATGGAGCACGTGAAGCGGCTATTTTTCCGCGATGACGAGTGCGCAATGCAGCTCCATGTGCCGCCTGCCGACCACCTTAGCTATCACCCGCACTGCCTGCACATCTGGCGACCTCATGATGTTGATATTCCACGTCCGCCGGCAATGATGGTTGCGCCCGCGCCGGAGCTTACCAATGTCGGCTGACCTCATCGAGAAGTTGCGCGCGCCCTTCGATCCCGCCATCGTTTCTTGGCGCGTCGGGTCGATGACGAAGGACAAGACCAAGGCCCGCGCACTTGCATACATTGATGCGCGCGATGTCATGCAGCGCCTCGATGAGGTTGTCGGCGCAGCTCACTGGCAGTGCCGCTATGTGCCGATGCCGAATGGCACGACGTGCTGCGAGATTGGCATCCGGCTCACGACAGATCCGGTTGAATGGGTGTGGAAGGCGAACGGTGCTGGCAACACCGACATCGAGGGCGAGAAGGGCGGCTACTCTGACGCCTTCAAGCGAGCGGCCGTGCTCTGGGGGATCGGGCAATACCTCTACGATCTCGATAGCCCATGGGTGCGCGTCAACCAGTGGAAACAGATCGAGGAAACGGAGCTTCCGGCACTGCGCCGCCTGCTGACAGGCGACAAGGAGCCAAGCTCGCGCGGCTCTCGCGATGAGTACGCGCGCCTGGAGGCGGCTCTGCGGAGCTGTGAGACCATCAAGGCTCTGGCCACCGTCTGGAACACCAACAAGGACGCCATTGCGGCGTTACCGGCCGGTCATCGCAAGCATCTGATGGATGAGAAGGACCGCTGCAAGGAAGCGCTGGCGGCTAAGGAGGCGCAGGCAGTATGAGCACTCGTGATGATGGTGGGCCTGCGTTTCCCGTTCCCGGGCCGACCGAGCTGCCCAGTAACGGAATAATCAGCGACGCATATGGCGGCATGACGTTGCGCGACTACTTCGCGGGACAGGCTCTTGCTTCCGGGTGTCTGTTCGACGCGAGAGATCTGGGCGCTACGCCATTCGGCGACATAAAAGCTCGTCAACGGTTCGCATCAGAGGCGGCACGCATAGCAACCGTCGCCTATGCACTCGCAGACGCAATGCTCGCCGCGAGAGAGGCGGGCTCCAAATGACATGGCCCACCAAAGCCGTGCTCGTGATGAGCGGTGACACGCTGCTTGGGCTCGTTGAGCGCCAGCGCGACTTCCACACCGGCGAGGTGACGTGGGTTCCCATCGTCATCAACACCGACCGCAGCCTCACTGCTTTCCACACGACCTACGAGAAGCGTTCCGACGCGATGAAAGCTGTCCGCAAATCATGGGGGCTCGAATGAGCACAGCACCGGCCGAGGCCGATCCGATCCTCTACGGCAAGCCGCTTGTCTTCAAGGAGAAGTCGCACCGCTACTTCTGGGACGGTAAGCCCATCCCTTCCGTGACGACGATCCTCGGGCGTCTGCAAAAGCAGGCTCTCATCCAGTGGGCTGCCAACTGCGCAGTGGATCACATCGAGGCGAATGGCGATGAGAGTGCCAGAGAGCCAGGGCTATTCCTCGTTACGGCCGCCTGCCTGACAGAGGCACGGAAGGCCCACACCGTGAAGCGTGACGCCGCTGCCGATGTCGGCACCTTCCTGCACGACTACGCCCGACGCCGCCTCGCCGGTGAGGCTGTGGCCGTGGCTGACGCTGATGATCCAACGCGCAAGGTGATCGAGGCTTTCGAGGATTGGCGCGCGCAGCACGACATCGTGCCCCTGGGGCTGGAGCGTCGCTCGATGTCGCTCAAGCACTGGTACGCCGGCACGATGGACTTCTGGGGCACCATCGACGGCCGCCTCTCAGTCCTCGACTTCAAGACGGGCAAGGGCATCTACGACGAGTATTGGATGCAGACGGCAGCTTACGAGCACGCGCTGCTCGAGGAGCACCCGCACCTTGATCGCATGCAGCGCTGGATTGTCCGGCTGGATAAGCGCAACGGCGAGTTTGAGGCGGTGCCGCGTCCGCACAGCGCCGCCAACACCGAGTGCTTCCTGGCCCTGGTCGAGGTCGACAAGTACATGCGCCTCTCGAAGGTGGAGGCGAAGGCGGCATGACAGTGCTCAAGCGTCCGCGTCAGAGGCCATTCAGCTCACCAGCGTGGCAGCCGGTTCTCATCCACAAGGAGACCATCCAGAAGCTGCTTCCGGCAGCAGTGGAACGCCACATCACGGTCGATGACCTGGTGCGCCAGCTCGTGTCTAAGGCGGCGTCAGATCACTTGGTTGATGCCATTCTTGATGACCTGGAGGCGGCAGAATGAACGAAGCTCCGCGCAATCCGCGCCTGCCCATGGTCCGCGACGTGATGGAAGCTACGTGCCGCGTCTGCAAGGTGGGCAAGGGAACCCTTTGCGGGCACCGCGGTTCGCGCCGCCTGACGACTGACGCGCGCCAGATCGCCATTCTTGCCGCCCGCGCTCTGTGCGGCCGTTCCTCCAAGTTCATCGGCCGCTGCCTTGGCGGGCGCGATCACACGACGGTGCTGCACCATTTGCGTCTTGCACGTCAGCGGATGCAATCCGGAGACGAGGCGTTCCGGCAGATGTTTTTCGACGTGGTGCAAGAGACGTTCGAGGCAAAGAAGCGACGGGTGCACGAGTATGAGCGACTTGCGGCTGCGCTACGAGGGGAACGGGGTGTTCAAGGCGGCGACGCACTTGGACTTCGAGACGGCGTGCGAGACGTACACGCAGGGCGACGTGCTGAATGCGTCGCTGTCCAAGCCGAGATCGGTAAACCAGAACAGGTTCTTCCACGCGTTGGTGGAGGCAGCCTACGAAAACCAGCGCTCGGGCCCGCGGCTGGCGAGCTGGAAGGCGCTGAAGGGCTATCTGCTGATCGAGGCGGGGCACTGCTCGGAAAAGAGAGTGAAGTTGCCGCGCGGCACGCAGCGCTCCGCCGCCGTCGCGATTGGGCAGGCGCTCGCTCTCCTGATCCGATCCAGTGAGGAGTACGTCGGCTTGGGATACGACCCGAACACCAATGAGATTGTCGCGCGCTACCCCGGATCGATGCGCATGCGCGGGCAGGGGGCGATGGGTGGCGAGGAAGCAAACCACGTCGTCGACAAGGTGGTTGATGTCATCTGCTCGCAGATCGTGCCCGGCGCAGATCCGATGTTGCTGATGAACGACGCCCGCGCCCGCATTGGTGCACCGGAGAGGAAGAAGGCGGCATGAGCTGGGGCGACTATCAGTATCCGGATGGGTACGCCCGCAAGGAAGCGTGTCTCGCGCGGCTGAAAGCGGTGGGCATCACGAAAGGGCAGAACCGCGCCAGCTCAGACTTCGCTTCGCAGGTTCGAGCTGTCGTCGTGTGGCGCGGCCATACCAACACGCCCATCGGCGATCTGCTCAAGGAATCCATCATCGCCTTCGGCGGTCACAGGACGAGGCGCTCATGACCCGCGTCATCGACACCACCGCCATCATCACCGCGTGGGACGGCCTGCACGGCATCGTTCAGCCGCTGGATGGCGCGCCCGACGCTACCATCGACGACATCACCGTGCGTGCTGGCGGCTGGTCGGTTGAGGCTCTGAGCGTTGGCGTTCCGCTGGAATGCCGCATCCTCCGGCACAGCAACGGCACCAACCGCGTCATCTCAGTTTTCAGTATCGGGGTAGCGTCATGAAGCCCCGCCACGAGCTTCGGAGCGTATCCGGGGGCGCCGATGGAGCCGACCATAGCCCCGGCGCAGACACGAGCCAGGGGCCCTGGTTGTCAGGTGTAGGGCGTAGACGAAACAGGGGACCGCTGAGCGGTTCTGTCATGCTGGGCAGTGCCCACGCGTTTGTTTGGATACAGGTACTGAGGGCTGGGAGGGCTTCGGCTCTCTCAGCCTGGGCCACCCCATGACGATGCCGTGCCCCGCCTGCAGCGCCGATAGCCGCGTAATCAATTCGCGCCCGAAGCGCGGGCTGATCTGGCGGGTGCGCGAATGCAAATCCTGCGGCGCGCGGTGGGAGACATACGAGGGGATGAGCGCTACGGCGTTCCCGACAAACCGGCCAGCAGCCCGCTACCTCACGCGGTTACCGACTGAGAAGGAGACCGATTGATGCCGACGATTCTCAACGTCATTCGCACGGTGCTGGGCAAGGGGGTGGTGACATCCTCCAGTGCTGCGCAGGCCGTAGTGGACGGTGCAGCAGCAGCCACGCAGCAGCAGCCGGTGGCCGTCGCCTCGACCACGGACAAGCCGGAGGGCCAGCAGTCGTGAGCGGAGCACCTGCGTATTGGACCAAGGATGTCGGCCGTCTCATTCACTATGCCGACCGCCGTCTTGAAGTTGTTCGCGCGCCAGATAAGCAGGTGATTGGCTCGAAGCCATCCGGATTATGGGTATCAGTGGCTGGCCCGGATGATTGGTCGTCATGGTGTCAGAGCGAGGGCTTCCGGCTGAGCCGCCTCGCGTACGCTGCCGAGATTGAGCCAGTTGGCGGCGCCCGCATTCTTCACCTTCGCGGCCCGTCGTGGATTGATCACTTCCACAATGCCTACGCCGTCAGCGAGCCGAGATTGCTGCGTGGGCTCACTATCGATTGGCCAACCGTCTCCAGAAAGTACGACGGCATCGTTATCGCGCCCTACGTCTGGAGCCGTCGTCTAGATGGAGACGCGCGGTGGTATTACGGCTGGGACTGCGCCTCAGGCTGCATCTGGAACCCGAATGCTATTGCCATCGCCCGTCAACTGGAGGTGGCCGCATGACGAAGAACAAGCTTACCAGAGCCGAGCGCATCCTGGGGCTCATCGTGGCCGCCGTCATCGGCCTGAGCGCCGTCGCTGCCGTTGCAATGCCCATGCTGCGCGATGTTGAGGAGCCGGGCATCTGGCACTGGTGCGAGCACAGGGCGGGCGCGAAGTATCTTGTGTGTGGAGAGCGAGATTGACCCAGGCATTCCCCCTGCAATGGCCTGATGGCTGGCCGCGCACCGCTGATGCAGCCAGAAAGAGCCGGTCGCCCTTCTATGTGAGCCCCGACAAGGCCCGCAAAGACCTGCTGCACGAGCTGCGGCTGCTGAAGGCCGGGAACGTGGTGCTGTCGACCAATATCCCCATCCGTCAGGACGGTCACCCATTTGCCGCCAAGCGGATTATCAGCGACCCCGGCGTTGCCGTCTACTTCACCCTCAACGGCCGCCAGCTCGCCATGGCCCGAGATGTGTTCATGCGCATCGAGGACAACATGCGCTCGTTGACGTTGGCCATTGCAGGCATCCGGGCGATCGAGCGGCACGGCGGCCAATACATGATGGAGATGGCATTTTCCGGCTTCATGGCGCTGCCATCGCCGCGCTCATGCTGGGACGTTCTGGGGCTTGATCCGCGCCCGAACCAGCCATGGTCGGAAGAGGCCATAAACAACGCCTATCGCAGTCGGGCTAAGGATTGCCACCCAGATATGGGTGGCTCGACGTCGGCCATGGCAGAGCTCAGCCAGGCACGGGATGAGGCGCTGAAGGCGGCCGGCGCATGAGGGGAAAGGTTGAGCTGCGCTGGCCCAATTGGATGGGGCGCGAGATGGTGGCCATGTACACAGACATGGCGCCTGGAGCCATCGATCAGCTTGTCAAGCGGGGTTTGTTTCCAAGGCCACACCTGATGGGAGAAGCGAAACGCTGGTCCCGCGAGGAGGTGGACTCGGCTATGAACGGAGACCAGAGTGACCCCGTTGCCACCCCCCAACATGAAGACCCCTACGACGCAGGGGCCGACCGTGCCGCGCAAATCTTCAATCCAGGTGGAGCTTCCGCCCCACGTTCATTGCGTTCGAGTTAAGGGGCGACCCTACTACTACTACCAGCCGGGCCGGAATACGAAGGGTGCAGCCAAGGCAGCGCGCCTGCCTGATGATCCACGCAAGCCTGAGTGGTGGGAGGCCTATCGAGCCCTCTCCGGCGATGCCCAGCCGCGCAAGAGCGCCAACGCCGTCGGCGAGCTGATCAAGGCATACAAGAAAAGCCCGGAGTGGCTGCAACTCAAGCCGTCGACGAAAGAGGGCTGGGGCATCTATCTGGCGCGCATAGATGCGGCCTGGGGAGCGCTGGAGGTGCGCGGACTGGAGCCGCGCCACGTGCTGCGGTTCCGGGACAAGTGGGCCGACAAGCCTGCTACGGCCAACGCCACAATGCGCTGCCTCTCCTCGCTTCTGTCCTGGTCGGTCCCGCGCGGATGGCGCACCGACAACCCATGCCGGGAGATTCGGCCCCTGAAGGGCGGAGATGGCTACTCGCCATGGCCCGATGACATGCTGACCCTGGCGGAAAAGGAGATGCGCACGGATCTATGGTGGTCCGCTGCACTGGCTCTCTACTCCGGCCAGCGTGAGGCCGACTGCATCAAGATGACCTGGGCAGACATCAAAGATGGCGTGATGCACGTCGTTCAAGGGAAGACGGGGAAGAAGGTGTGGGTGCCGGTCCATGTGGCTCTGAAGCCCATCCTGGAGCAGATACCGCGCCGGGCCACGACGGTGCTAACCAATAGTGATGGGAAGCCGTGGACGCCATCAGGGTTCAAGTCCGCCTGGCGGAAGGATCGGCCGAAGGTACTGGTTGAGGGGGGATACGTCTTCCACGGGCTACGCAAGAGCGCGGTGGTGAGACTTCTGGAGGCGGGATGCACGACGGCGGAGGTGCAAGCAATCACCGGTCAGTCGATTGAGATGGTTGAGCACTACGCCAAGGAGGTCAACCAGCGTAAGCTCGCCAAGAGCGGGATGGCCAAGTGGGAGAACGCCTCGGCAACCGCTATTGTAAAACCGCTTGTAAAACCGGATTCCGGTTCAGCGGCTAAGTGATGGTCGGAGCGGGGAGATTCGAACTCCCGACCCCTTGCTCCCGAAATATGGATGAATCGCCTAAGGCGTTGGTGCGCAATAAACTTGGATTTCCAAGTCGGTGCAGGAGGGGCCTCAGTTTGCTTGGCCCCTCACCTTCAATTGTAAAACTGTCAGGGACTGATGTCTGGCCGCTTCCTGGGTGCCGGCTGCGACGCTGGCGGCGGTGCCCCGCGCGCCTCGGCCGCCTGCAGGCCCTCGTACCAGCGCAGCATGTTCTCGCCGCATAGCTGCTTCTTGGCCCCCCAGGCCTTGAGGCCAAGCACCTTCTCGTCAGCGCTTGCCTTCTTGGGCTCCGGCAAAGGCTCCCGGAAACAGTTTCTGTAGGTAGGAGGTGGGGGCGGCAGGGGTTGCCTTTCGGCCGGGCTCAGGTACGCGACCAGGCTCTTTGGTTCCCCCGAGGCTCCGGAGCACGCTGTCAGAAAGGCAGCGCTCATCGCCACCGCTAGCGCCCTCGCGCACGCGCTCCAGCTCGTCCTGCATTTCAGTGATCTGGTCATGCAACTCTCCCGTTACCCTGCGTTCCGTTTCCAGTAGTGCCCGTGCCGACTGCACCTCGCCCTGGAGGCCAGCGACGGCTTCCTGGCGGATGCGTGCCTCCCAACGGGCGTCGCACTGCCGCTCGCCCCGCTCTACGAGGTTGCCCTTCCAGTTCTCGATGGTGAGGTGCGCGCCGGTGATCGCGAGCGCGCCGCCGACAGCGAGCGCGACATATCTCATCAGCGGCCCGGAGAAGGCGCCGAGGAGGCCGGCCAGAATGCCCATCATGTTAGATGCGGATGCCCTTGACGTAGGCCTGCACGCGCGCGGCGATAACCTTCCCGCGCGATCGCCACACGGCCACGCCGCCGATGATGGCGATGGCCCAGAAGAAGTTCTTGAAGCCCCAGTTGATGGCGATGATCACGGGCTCGAGCAACCCGGTCCACTTGGGCAGCCAGCCGAGTGACTGCGAGGCGCCGTCGAAGAAGCCTGCATCAGCCGCCTGCCGCGCACCCTCTACCGCGCCGCCTGCCGTGACGGCCGTGCCAACCCACTGCCCCTCGTTCGCGGCGGCAATCGTCGTCGATTCCGGCAGGTCGGCCTTGGTGGCGTTCTCGCGCCCCGCGTACACGACTGCCTCGCCCGTGTTGAGTGCGGCCCAGGTGAGCGGCCCCACCACCTCGTCCGGCTCCAGCGTCTCGCCCGTGCGCTTCTTGTGATCGAGCTTGAACGCTGCGACCGCGCGCGCCAGCGCCTTGCCGAATACCTTGTCGACGTTGCCGGTGGGGTAGTTCAGCTCTTTGAGGCGCCGTTGCAGAACCTCAACCTCACTGCCGTATGCCCCGAGCGCCAGGCCCTCGCTGTAGACCTTCTCCCCGTCGCCGAAGATGGCAACGGCGCGCTCTTTCCAGCGCTGGCGGTCAGCAGCGCCGATGGGCTCCAATGACGAGAAGGGATTGCCGCGGTTGATGGCGTTGCCGATGGCGCGCGTGTAGCCGTGATCCGCGAAGTCGTTGCAGCCGCGCTTCGTCCAGTACCAGACGGCGACCCGCAACCCGACTTCCGCGCGCTCGATCAAATCGGGTCGGCTTTCGAGGGGAAGCCCGAGCGCTGCGCCTGCCTCACGGTATGCCGCGCGGCCGGTGAGCTGGCAGAATGAGCCGCCGCGGAAGTCATAGCCGTCGTTGCCGCCCTGGTTGCCCAGATCGGCGCGCGCGGAATAGGCGAGGTTGGCGAGCTTCACCGGGTCACGGCCGGCTGCGATGATGCGCGGATCCAGCTTAGTCTTGAAGCGCGACGGCCAGATGCGGCACATCTGGTCGGGCGTCCACGTCGTTTTCTCGCGCACGATGGTGAAGCCGCCCGTCTCGTGCGCATGCTGGGCGAGGAATTCGCACACGCGCGCCGAGGTGTTGATGCCCGCGCGCTCCAGCTCGTGCCAGCCCATCGCGAGGGCGGTGATGTAGTCGCTGTTGGCGCTGGGCGCGAACTGCCGCAGCTCCTCCTCTGTCAGTGCCTCCATGCTCATCCCCTAGAACTCCGCCATCACATCGCGCTCGGTCTTCCGGCGCGCCTCGACAATCTGCTGGGCCAGCGCTTCCACGCTCACGTCGCGCCGCGCGGCCGCCTCCGCCATCATCGCCTTGGCATGTGCGGAGCCGTTGAGGGCCTGGAGCGCGACCTGATAGCGAATCTCGGCTTTGCCCCACTCGTCCGGTGTCACGGCAATCGGGCGCGGCGCCTCGTCCGCCATTTCCTCATCGACGCGCGCGGTAAGGCTCTTAACCCAGCCTGACGACGCCTCGGACGGCGGCGCGGGCGGCGGCTCCTCCACTGTGACCGGTGCGGCCTGCGCCTCATCCATGAGGCTGCGCAGCCCTTCCACGGCGAGGCGGCCGGCGTTCTGCACCGCCTCGATAGCGTCCGTCTCCGCCCTCTCGATCGCGGCCAGCTTGTCTGCGATGTCGATGGTGGGCACTGTCGGCGTCTGCACCTCGAAACCGGCGGCGGTGCTGAGCTGGGCCAGCGCCTGCTCGATGCGATCGAAGCGCCGGCATGTTGCCGGGTCCAGCGTCGGGTCGTGCTCGTGATCGTGCGTGGTTGTTTCGTCCGCTGCCATTGTCAGCCCCGCCGAATGATGACGCGCGTGTAGATCTCGTTGGCGCCGTAGTCGCTGTAGCGCCGCCCGACGCCGCCCTGGTTCTGCACCGAGAACGTCGACGCCTCTGTGATGGCGACGCGCGCGCAGCCATCCGAGTAAGTCATGGTGTTGCCGGTGCCGCCGCCCCACCGCCCGGCCGTGCCATAGGCGGCCACAGCGCCAGCCGTGCCGTTGTAAAGGCGGGTGCGGCCACCGCCGTAGTTCGCGCTGCGCCAGCCAATCTCGTAGGCGCCCGCCTCGCTGATGGTGAACTGGTTGGATGAGAGCGAGAGGATACCGCGGCGGTCGTACACCTCTGTATTGAGCAGCCGCGCCGCCCAGTTGATGGCCTCTGGCTCGTCGGTCCCCGATGACGTCTGGCCTTCCAGGATGCCCAGGAGGGCGCCCACCGCCTCGTCAGGGGCGCGCAGGATGCGCTCCAGCCCGGCGCTGTCCTTGTAGGCCAGGAGCGTCGCCCCGCTCACATCCTTGGCGTAGAGGCGCGCCGTGTCCGCCACCGGGTTGGAGGGCGTGTCCTCTGACAGGTCCAGGTACATGTTGGCGATGACGGCTGCCGGCGCCGTCGTCATGAACCAATAATCCAACGCCGTCTTGAACATCACCGAGACCGGCTGGCCCGAGATGATGTCGCCTGCCGCCAGAGGTTGGCCGTTGAAGCGGCGCAGGTCCTTCGCACCCAATCCATTGAGGTCGAGCGTGGCAGCGCCACTGATGGAGTGGTTGGCGGTGAACGTCAGCAGCGTGTTGTTGACGAGGGCCGCAATGGTGCGGTTTGAGGTGACGGCAAACGCGTTGCCGGAGCCGGATGCCGTGAGTGACCCGTTGATGTCGCGGAACCACCGGGCGACCATCCCCTCATCGGCGCGGCCGGCATCGTTGACCGCGCTGTAGACCATGTTTTCCGGCCAGCGGCCGGTGTTGTTGGCGTCTACGGGGTCTAAATCCTGGATCTCAACGATAGCTAGGCCCTCCTTGCGAACTCGCCGAATGCGCGCTCCGCGGCCGCCATGTAGGCCGCTTGTGCATCAGCGATGTTTTCGAAATGACCGAGGTGACGGCTGCGCCGGTCTACCGTGATCCGCGCTCGCCATTTCTGCTGTTGGCGGCACCAGTAGACGCCCTTGGCGCCGCTCGTGTTCGTTCGCCACCGCCTGGAATTGGCAATATTCTGGCTGCGGGACGCGAGACGAAGGTTCTCTATGCGATTGTCGCTCGGCACCCCGTTAACGTGGTCTAGCTCCACGGCCGGGGCGGCTCCGTAGACGTACTGCCAAGCCAGCCGATGGGCTCGAAGCAGCACCTTCTCGACGCGTATCAAAATGTATCCGTCTCGATCCTTGCTGCCGGCCACTTGGCCTGCCGCGCACCTGCTCCCGCTGCTTGCTCGCCACCGGAAGAGGCCTGTGTCCGCCTCGTAGATCAGTGCATCTCTAAGTCTTTTTGTGCTGATCTCAGCCAAGGCGTTCTAACTCCGTTCACTTGATGGGTTCTCGCCCACCCGCTACGGTTGCGGGATGGTGGTGAGGTGGTGTGATGCGTGTTTTGTGGATATTTCCGTGCGTCATTGCTCTGGCTGGCTGCGCGAACCCCTATGCGAAGGCGCGCGAAGCTCGCTTGCAGGCAGCCCACTACGAGGCGCTTACGGTCTGCGACCAGGCCGGGCAGACGGATGAGTGGAAGTCCAACTGCTACAAGGCTGTGACGACCCGCCGGGAGGTCGAGTATCAGACCGCCATGGCGCAGCAGCAGGCGCAGACCTCGAATGCGCTGCTGATTGCTGGGGCCAACGGGCTCATCAACCCGCAAGTGCCGCAGGTTCAACCCATCCAGCAGCCGACGCATTGCAGTACGCGCCGGATAGCGGGTAGCTTAGAGACGAGGTGCCAATGACAACCGAAAAGCGCATTGCCGCCGTTTCCGAAATCGTCGGTGGGTGGCTTTGTTGGGTTGGTTACATTGGTTTCGGTGTTGTCTTCTTGTCTTCTCTTGACGGCAAGACGGACCAATCCATAACCCTGATGATTGTTTGGTTTGGAGCTATGCTGCTGCTCGCGTTGCCGCTCACCGCGTTGTGGGCGACCCGGGCGTTTATCACTCTACGGACGGCGTGGCGGACCGGAGAAGCGCCCGCCGACACGCGGCTGGAGATGCGAGTGGTGGGGGGCGCCGAGGGGCGCTTGCGGGAGCCCGGAACCTTGCTGCATTAGTGCGTTGAGTCGCAACCGTTCCGCTTCCGCTCGCTGCACGTCCGGCCTTGCTGTCTGGTAGCGAGCAAATGGCGCTGCGCCGACATACCCAAGCCCGACCCCGCGACCGACATTGGCGCCCAACTCCCATAGTGCGGCTTGTGTTTCGGCTGCCTGCATGCGCTGGATATTTCCTTCGCTTGGGTCCGCCGCCACTGCCTTGCGTGCCTCAGCGAGTTCATCTCGCGCCTGGCTTGCCATCGTGGATGTGACGCCAACTTCTGCGCCAACACCTCCTAAAACACCTAGATCTCGAACTCGCCCGTATTCCGACATGCCGAGCGGTGATGGATATAGCGTGGTTGCCGCCGGCGCATTTGCGTTAGCCCTAACGCCGTTACGCGCTCGGGGAGAAACACCAAATGGGACCTCACTCGCTTTGCCTTCCTGCCAAAACCTATTCACCCCGCCTACGCGACTTGGAATGTCGCCGCGGCCACTTACCATCCTGTTTGCTGCATTCGCCGCTTCCGCGCTCGCCTCTCTATAGCCGCGAGCCATCGAACCACGCATCCGGTGGCCCATCAGGAGGCCTGGGATATAGCCAGCATACGGCCCATAGTCATGAGCGAGGCGTTGCCACGCTGGAGTTTCCTGCTGCAATTCTCGCAAACGCTCCTCGCCAGCCTGCCGCTCTCCCGCCTTGCGGGCTTCGACGATCTTGTCGTCCAGCGTGTTGAGCTGCCCGAGCAGGCTCTGCACATCATTATCGGCCTGGGTGAATATCGGGTCTTGTTTGGCGGATGGCGCACGCCCTTTTGGCCTGGCCGCCTCACGGCGAGTGATGGCGTCCTGGTATTGTTTTGCGAAATCTGCCTTTTGCTGCTCAAGCTGCTTTAGACGATCGGTGCCGCCGAGGTCGTTTTCCGCTTCTGCCGTGCCAGGGTTGCCGCCCAAGCCGAAGAACGCCCCCAAACCAGCCGCCGGTCCGATAACGCGCGGGTTCATGGCCGCCTTGGCCAGCGCCCCAGCTCCCGGAATGGGTGTAAACGGCGCCACCATCTCCGCGATCGGCTGCGTGTATTCCTGAGGTCGCTGCTGCGTGCTGATGGAACCCGCGCCCTCTGGCGTCAGCCCCAGTGTGGATAGCGGCGTCATCGGGCCGAGACCGTAGTCCGGAAGCTGGCCGCCAGAGGGGAACGCTGCGTTGTTGTAGCCTGCCTGCTGCGGAAAGCTCGGCATGCCCATGGGGCTCGGCGGCAGACCAGCCGGCGGAGGTGTTGCGCCACCCCCCTGCATCTGCTGCAGCAACTGCTCCAGCACATCCATGTCAACGCCGCCTGCCATTGCGTCTTGTCCTCCAACTGTTGCCGCCGCCCCAGCCCCGAGGCCAGCGGCAGGTAGCGCCCATAGATCCGGCACCGCTCGCACGCCTTGCGCGCGCTGCAGTGAGCGCTCCGCCAGTGCGTGCGGCCATACGAATGCGCGTGTCGGTGATTCCGGGTCGAGCACCGGCCGCGCGTGCCCAGGGAACGGGTTTTCGAGCGGCGCATCAGTGAAACCGCGCGCGTATCCTGTTCCGCGCGGTGCTGGGTAAGCGAAGTCATCAACCACCGTGGCCGCCCTTTTGGCGGCCGGCGCACGCTTCAGCCCCTCGATGAGCCAGCGCGGCAGCAGGCCCACGTTAGTGCCTCGTCTCCTGCTGCCGACCCGCGTAGCTGGCGGCGTTGCCCGACCACGCCTCGCCCAGCACATCGGCAATCTGCTTCAGCTTCGTTGCTCGCGATCGCCCGTATGTCATGGCGACTTGTCCCAGGAAGCGCGCCTGCTGCTGCGGGTCCGTGCTCAGTAACTGCTCGGCCAGATACCGCGCGCGCTCGCCCTTGATGGCAGCCAGCTTCTCTAGCTGGTCCGCCACAGCGTTGACCGCGGCGTTGATCAATCCGCCCTGGTCCTTGATGTACCGAAGGCTGCGCACCATCGCGCCCACGTCGATGGCGTCGATTGCCTTCTCGGCAGTGGATGAGTTGCCGAGCACCTTGGCGGCCGTCATCGACATTGATGTCTCGGTGCGCAGCAGCTCCTCGAGCTTGGCGCGGTTACCGCCAGCCTGACCGGCGGCACCGGTCGAACCTGCCCTGGGTGGGAGGATGAGGCGCAACTGTGCCTCTCGATTGCGCGTCCTGAGCTTGCCGGTGAAGTCTGCCGTTGGGCCCTGCGTCTTCCGGCCCGCGTCCTCCATGAAGGCGTCGACCCACGCGCGCCGCGCCATGCGCTTTTCCGGTTCCGACAGAGCTGCCCACTTCGACGCTGGCACCTCCATCAGCCCCTTGCGATAGAGCGCCCGCCCGATGTCGGCGGCATCGATCAACTCGCTTTGTGAGCGGTAGGTGTTGAGGGCCTCGCGGTATGGCTGGTTCTTGCCCCCGCTCGTCACCTCATCCATCAGCTCGTGCTTGAAGCGCGTGAGCACACGGCGATCGTTGCCGCGCGCCTGGTCGATCATGTTATCCAGCGCCACCTTGGCCTTATGAAAGCGCTCGATGTCGTTCACCGGAAACTGCGGATTGCCGTAGTTCCCGTACTTCCCGGACTGGGTGAACATGTCCGTTGCAGCCATCAGCCGGTTGCGCGTGGCTGGGTCGGGCTCCGACATGGCGCGCAGTCGGTTGCCTGCGAGCACATTGGACAGGTCGAAGGGCTGGCTGGCGTTTCGCGCCGTCGCAAACATCGCATCGGCCTTCGCTTTCCTGTCCCCCGTCAGGCGCTCAAGGGCCACCGGCAATTCCTCGTCGCTGACGTTCATCGAGCGGCGCAGTTGCTCGCCCATGCGTGCGATCTGCCCGGAGGCTTGGCCACCACGCGACAGATCGGTGACGCCAGCCTGACGCTGCGCCAGGAACGGCTCGATGATGTCGTCGGCATCCCCGCCCACCTTGATGCCGCGCAGAATGCGTTGCGTTGCCGGCGTCATGTCCGCGATGGTCTGCGGCAGCTCGACAGCTTTGTTCTTTGCGAACTGGCGCGCCTGCTCTCCGCTGTTCAGCAGCGACGCAATCTGTTGCTCATCGTGCCCCTGCCGGCGCAGGCGGTCCGCCAGATAGAGGCGGGCCGATTCCTCGTTGTCGGTGATGCGCGTTGCGGCGTTCTGGGCGCCACGAAACACGGGCGCAAGCAGCCTCTGCGCCCCAGGGATAGCAGCGCCGATGGCACTGCCAACCTTCACGCCTTCCTGCGCACGCTCCAGGCGGTTGGCCGCGCCGCCCTCTCCGGAGGCGAAGCCGCCCGCCGCACCGTAGCCCGCGCCGACGCCAGCCGAGCGGGCCGTTTTGGCGAGGAAGCCAGCGCCGCGATTGACGAGACGCGCAGCCCCAGCCCCAGGAAGCGCGAACCCGCCGGCGAGCTCCGCCGTGAGTGCGGTGCCAGGGTTCTGCTCACGGAACCGATCGAGCGCCGCACGCTCCTCGCTCAGGGCTTGGCTGTAGGGCGTGCCCCCGAGGGAGCGGATGCCTGCAACGATCTCGTCCCCGAAGCCGAGCGAGGCGCCTTGGCCCGCGGTGCGCAGTAGATCCTTGCCGTACTGGCCCCATCCCTCATAAGGCGCGGTTGCCGGCGCCTTCGGCGCGCGCGGACCATCGCCCCCAACCTTCTCCTGGAGGAACGCCAGCACTTCCTTCTCGCCAGCACCATCGGGTGCCGTGATCTGGTAGCGCTTTCCATCGGGCGCGGTGGCGACATAGCGCGGCATCAGTCAATTGCCTCCAGGGACCATCCGGACGTGTCGGGCGCGGCTGGGGCGCGCTGCCCGGCGCGCGAGTAGGCACCCTGCACGCCCTTGCGCACCAGGTGCTCGAGGTCATCCAGCGCCTTCATGAACTCCTCTTTGCTTTGTGCCGTCTCCAGGCGCGCGGAGGCCTCGCGAGCGGCCTTGCCCTCGGCATCCGACAGCGAGCCCATGCCACGCATCTTCTGGATCGAGGCGAGGAATGCCTGGCCGGAGAGCTGTTTCACCAGCGCATCGAATCCCTTCGCGCGCGGCGACAGGCTCATCAGGTTTGAGGTCCAGCCGGTGCCGGCGCCGAGCCCTGGGTGAGAGCGCGTCTGGTTGATGACGTCCAGCGCTGTCTCTGCATCAGCGATCGCGCCAGGAAGCTGCTGCTGCGCCTCCACCTGCATCTCTGCGCTTTTCTTGGCCGCAGCCACTTGGCCCGGGTTCATCAGGTTATAGAGCTGCGCCTGCTGCAACGGGTTCAGCGCCTTGTTGCGGCTCATGGCGTATCTGCCAAGGAAATCCAAGCCCTCCTCCGGCCCCATCGCCTGTGCCAGCGTCGTGATTTCCGCGGGCACGTCCTTGAGCAGCGGGTGCGATGCGGCAGGCTGTCCGTTCGGGAAGATGCGTCCCCACGCTTCCTGCATGCGCTGGCGCTGCTGCTGGGTCCGCTGCCACTCCTGCTGCTCCATCTGGCCACGCTGATTGGCTTGCGCGAGCTGGGCACCCGTGCCCGGGCCGTATCCACCAAAGCCCGTAAGGCCAGCGAGGAAGAGTGGGTTGACGGAGAGCCGGTCAAATAGCCCAGGCTGCTGCGCCTGCTGCGTCGGCTGGCCCATCGCCATCGGCGTCTGCTGTGGCATGGAGGCGGGCGCAGCCTGGGGCGGCGGCGCGGCTGTTGGCGACTGTGCCGCCATTGTCGGCGTCTGCGCTGACGGTGAGACCTTGGCATCCCATCCAGTCATCGGAGCTGCGGCCGGCATCTGCATCATGGCCTGCGTGAGCGACGGGATGCCTGGCACCGGCGCCACTCGCTCCGGTGGCGTGTTGGCCATTGCATAATCGCGCGATGCGCGGTTCCACTGGTCAACGATGTTGTCGAGGAGCCCCATCAGCCTCTACTCACGCTAGTGCCCGTTTCCCACGGCATTGTCGCGACGTTCATCCCGAATGGGTTGGAACCAAGCAGGCCGAACAATGAACCGCTGCCACCAGCGAGGCTGAGCGGGCTGGTCGCGCCGCCGGTCATGAGTCCGAGTCCCATCAGGGCGCCATTGGCAACCAGTGATGCCGTCGATGGTGTGGTTGTTGTCGTCGACGTGCCGGACGAGCTGCCACCCATCGAGCCTAGCCCCTGGAGGCGCTGCAGATATTGATCGAGGTACTGCGATCCGGCGGCGTCCATGCTCGGCGCCATGGCGGCGGCGCCCTGCTGCAATCCGCGCTCGGTATTGTACTGGTTGAACAGCGGCGCAGCGAGGCCAGACGTCATGCCTTGCGAGATGTACTGGGCCGCGTCGCCGCTATTGCCGCGTCCGGCGCGAGAGAATTGCGCCGAGAGCGACGACTGGATGGGGTCGGTGACCGCCTTTGTCAGCGCACCCAGGTTCGGGTTGGTGCTCGGGTCCAGGTAGTTACCCGAGATGACATTCGACAGATAGCCGGACGCCTGCGAGGTGAGGTTGTTGTTGGCGTTCGCCTTGTCGGTCGCGAACTGATTTTGCACGTCGCTCACGGCGGATGTGAGAGCGCCCTGCGTCGGTCCCCACGGGTTCGTGGTCGAGGATTGCGTTTGCTTCTGTGTGCTGTCGCCCATCTCAGATGCTCATCTCGATAACCGTCCTGACCTTTCGCCATCCATCGGCGCGCACGTATCGTTGCCAGCCGTCGCGGCCGGATGCCTCAAGCCGCACACAGCCTTCGCGTCCCGCCCATTCTTTGATTTCTGCAATGAGGGGCCGCCAGCGCTTGAAGTCGAGGCCGGCAACAATCACCAGACCGCACGTTTTGCCTCTGGCGCTGGTGTAAAGCTCGGTGATGCAGCAGCCGTGTGCCCGTCCATCGTCCCACGCCAACCAGAGCTGCATGTCGCCGCGCTCCAATGATGCGCGGATGACGTCGGGCTCCACATTTGCGTTGGCCTCATTCAGGGACGCCAACACCCAGGCCTCAATCAGCGGCCATGCCCTCGGTGTCAGGTCCGGCCGGATCGCGCGCGCCCTCACGGCTTGATGCCGATGGTGTAGGCGGCCCACGAGCGGCTTGAGCCGAGCGTGAAAGCCCCCGGAGACTTTGTCCCTGCCCGGTCCTGCTGCCACGCTGCGGCAACGGTGTTGAAGCCATTATCGTTGGATGCGTTGCGCTGCTGACCGCCACTGAACCCTGATGGATATGCTGATACCGTAGGCGCGCTCTGAAACAGACCGTTGCTATGAAACATGGCGAACCAAAGCGTGCTCCGCTTCCCCCACGATGGCGTCATAGCAGCAGGCGTCGGCGTCGTGCTTGATCCGGTTGCTGGCACGGACGGGGCCTCTACCGACTTGCCTCCGCTGATGCGCCACGCGATCGCGGCAAGGAATTGCGTCCCGCCCCCGTTGGCTACTGTTACGGTCGGCCCTTCAGACCCAGATGCGATCTTCCACAGCACTGTGCCATGGCCTGCGTTGGTGGGTACAAATGCCTGCACCCACCCGCTAGCCGTGCAGTTGAACAAGCTGCAATGGATCAGCAGCAGTTCCCCGGCGGCGATACCGGCTGGTAGGTTGACGTTGCCGCTGCTGACTGGGCTTCCGTTGTTGGTCGTGTTGCTGGCAACAACGGCAGGAAACTTTCCCCCGCCAATGATCCCGCACCCCAATGGCATCAGCATCATGGGTCTAGCGTCACCGTGCCAGCGATAGATACGCTCAGCATCTCGCAGTTTGACGTGCTCGACACGACAATCGCCACCGTGTCGCCCACGGCCACCTCATTCGCACTCGAGTGGCTCTGGCTCTGCTCTGTCGTAGATGCGCTGTTGGCAGAGCCGCCCAGATTGGTGCCGTTGATGGTGATGGTGACAGTGGCCGTGCCAGCCGTGCAGCGCGTCGTCGTCTCAGCGATGGTGAAGGGCCGTGCGGCCTTCTGGATGATGACGTAGGTCTTGTCTTCCGGCGCCTCGAGCAGCCAGTGCCCCGACGCCACCTGATTGACATTCGCCTTTACCCCGAGTGTCGCCTGGATGTCAGAGACGCCCTCGGTCAACCCGCCCAGGTATTGCCCGCGCCGCAGCTCCTTGATGAGGTCTTGCGCCCAGGTGTAGAGCTGCTGCAGGCCAGAGCCGGTTGGGTTCTTCCAGCGCGAATCGAAGGTCACCGGCCGGCCGTCGCCTGCGCCACGATATGCACCCCCTCAGCGCGCCGCCATGCAGCTCCAGCACCGACAGTCACCCGAGCTCGCGCAAATCGTGCATCCACTCGCTGCGGGCAGAAGCCAGCGCGGTTCATGCTCGTGGCGTTACTGGCCACGGAGGCAGCGCCGGGCAGGGACGCGCGCGAGACGACGGCCGCCGCCACATCGCTCTGCGGGAAATCGCCCATAGGCCATATCTCGGTGATGATGCCGCGCTTGCCCGGCAGCGGCTCGAATTCCTTGGTGTCGATAATGGCCTGCCGGTTTGGCCCGGTGAACAGACCCAGCCTGTGCGTGCCCGTCCTCACGCCTGCCAGATGGCGGCGGATGTCGCTGTAGACGGCGGAGTCGATGTCGTCGGGTAGGCCGTATAGCGCCTCGACATCATCATCCAGGTTGTTGCCTGTCAGAATGGCGCTGATGTTCTCCACCGTGTAGGGCTCGGCCGGTGATGCGAACAGATACTCCAGCCCCTCATCGTCGTGCGTCCACCGGTTGTCCTGGATGGAGTAGATCAGCAGCTCTGAGATGAACTGCGATGATCCGGTGGGGATGCCGAACACGGCCAGCTTGCGGCGCGCGTCGATCGCCACGCATATCTTGTGCCGGTACGCATAATTGACGTTGCGCACGAAGTACTCGTCAACCTTCCCGTATCCGATCGGGAGCGATGATTGGCCGTCGAACACATAGAAACCGTCGTCGGCGCAATAGAAGATGCCACGGCCGAACGGTGCGGCGGCGTTGCGCGAGATGCACCCGCGCGCTTTCTCCACGTAGTCCTGGCCGAAGTCCCACGTTACCGGCGGCCCGACATAGATGGCGCGGCGGATGGCGCGGTCCTGGAAGATGGCGGCGTAATCCAGGCCGATGATGGTCTGGATTTCCCCCTGCTCCTGGTCCAGCTCCTGGTTGCCCGCCTGCGTGCCGACATCGGGCACCCAATCGGCGCTGTTGTTGAAGGCTGACCAGTGCAGCGTGTGGCCGACGCCCATCATCAAGAAGTCGCCGACGCGGGCGACTGACGTAGCGCCGGATGGTGGCGAGCCAGCGAGGTCGCTGTACTCGGTGTCCGTGCCCATCAGATAGGTTTGCGGCTCGACGTTGCGCGACACGTAAATCACATTGTCGCCGAACTGCGCGCCCTGCCATGTGTCTGAGCCGCCGACCGCATAGCCGCCCGACTGCGATACATCCGTGGCGACGCGGCTCTGCAACTCGTACAGCTTCGCTGCATCGCCCATGAAAATGTGCGGGATGCCGGCGCTATCGTAGAAGATGCCTGCGCCCTGGCAGATGTCGGCCGTTCTGGCGTTGCCACCGTAGTCCTGCAATGACGGGAAGGGCGCATACTGCTTGCCGACCGAGATGACGCCGCGGGCCTCGCGCGTCGGGTTGATGCGGTCTGACGTATCCGGCGCCCACTCCGAGAACTCAATCGGCTTTGGATCAGGCATCTCGCCTCAGGTTCCCGCTGTTGTTGGCAATTGGCGTAATCGTTCCATCTCCGTCAGGCGCACGCCGCAGTGCCCCGCTGGGTGCGCCTACGGGGCGGATCGTGCCCGGTCCGTCACTCGCCCGGCGAAGTGCCCCGCCGATGCCAGGGATTGGCGTCAGCACTCGCGCCAGCCATGACCAGGTGGTGCGGAGGCCGATGCTGGCGGTGATGACCACGCTGACAGCGAACCCGATAATGATGTTGGTGGTGGCGGCAACGCCTGCGCTCAGCGTGAGCAGTAGGTGCTTGGTGTAGGTGGCGAGGGATGAGGACAGCAGGCCGGCTGCAATTCCCTTGGCGATGGCGCGGGCGAGGCCGCTCGATGCAGTGATGCCGGCAGTCAGCAACACGACGCCGCCACGCCCAATGACAGCGGCGAGGGAGATGCTGGCCGCGATGTGCTTGGCCACCGCCCGCTTCAGCGTCGCGCCTGCGTCAGCCCCGGCCGAGACGTGCTTGCCCATGCCGCGCGCCAGTAGGGCCGCCAGTGTGACGGCTGCCGCCAGAGCCACCAGGACGTTGCGTGGCGCGGCGATGGTGACAGCCAGGGCGATCGCAGCCGTGAGGCTCAAGGCCATTGCGCGCCGTGCCAGCGTGGAGAGTGTTGCGCCGGCGGCGATGCTTTTTTCGGTGGCCCGCACCAACATCGTTGCCGCCGTAATGTCGCCCGTCAGGCTCTTGGTTGCCGCGCGCTGTGATGCTGCTTCCGCTGACACGCCCGCGGTCACGCCAACCGGCGTCGTGCCGCCGAGGCTGCCCCAGCTATTGCCCCAGGCACTGCCCCAGCTATTGCCCCAGGAGCTGACCACTTACGCCGGCCCCCACTTTGTCGTGTCGCCGTCGCCCGTCACCTCGACGCTGTTCACATGTGTGATGTTAGCTGGAAGGGGGGCTGATGCGCTCACGAGGGCGTCATAGGTGCTCGCCGGCACAACCATGAACTCGCGCCAGACCGGCAGCGCGCCAGACTTCGAGACGTTGACGATCAGGATGCCGAGTGTTCCGGTGTCGGTGGTGTCGAGTGCGACCTCGTACCAGCCGTTTTCCTCGTGGGTGGCGGCGTTGCTGTCGTTCTTCTGCCCCCAGCCCGCATCGTTCTTCTTCAGGCGCACGTCTGCCTGGGCGATAGAGAGGCCTGTCTCCGCAGTCTTGCCGTCCGTGTCGTCGACGAATGGGCCGAGGGCAATGCTGACGGCGGTCGATTGCTTGAGCAGCGTTGCCATCAGATGCGCCTCTGTCGGTAGTGGTGGAACTTCGCCGCCACCGTGGGAGGCACCTCCCACGATGCCGCTACCGTTGCGAAATCTGAGCCAGACCCAGAGCAGGACACAGAGCGCGTGCCTGCTGATGATGGTTGCGCGGCCGCGGTGCCGTGCCTGTTGTTGCTGTTGAAGGGTATGTCCAGGTAGCCGGTCAGATTCGACCACGTAAGCGACCCGCTGGTAGTGCCTTTACAGCATATCCCAAGCACGATGCCGCCTGCGTAGTCGGTGATGTTGAAACTGGTGCCGCTATTGATCGCCGCGTTCGAGTTGCTCGGCGCCCACGGCGCCGTCACGCCGTTGAGCGACCACAGCTCACACGATACGCCACTGGTTGTGCCGTTGCACGTGATCACTACGGTGCCGGAACTGCCGGACGGAACCGCCGCATAAGCTACTGCCGCCTGCCTTGAGCCATCACCTTGCACTCTTTCGACAGTGGCGGCCACCCCGCCGATCGTGACAGACTGCAGCGTGTCGTTGTCGATGGCGATCAACGCCACCACGGTCCGATCAGCCCCCGCCGCACCGCCGTAGCTCAGAGACGACAGGGTGTAGACTATCAGGTTGGAAGGATCGTTGGCGTTCCCGCCACGAGTAAGTGTTGCCACTTACTGCACCGTCCCCGTCTTACCGCCGAGGGCTGCGCTCATCACGCCTGATCCAGCGTCACGCGCACGGTGAAGGTGATGCTGTCCCCGCTCGTAAGGTTCACGGCCGAGAAGTCGCCGTAGATCCCCATATTACCGCCAGCGGGCGGGCTGCCCGTGCCCGCCGCATCAAACGCCCCCACCTCAGTAATCGCCCGGTTCCCCGCCGCCGTCAGGGTGCCGATGAGCTGGAAGGTGTCTCCCGTGGTGTTCTCGTCCTCCTGGGATGGCGTCGCCTCGGTGCGCGCCTCAGACGTTCCCGTCTTGCTTGCCAAGTCCGTCGACGTGGCACTCTGGCCCGAGCCCACACCCCATTGCAGGTATCTCGCGCTCGACGCATAGGCGACCCACGCGGCCACCGCGTTCGCCAGCCCGAGGTTGGTTACAAGCTGCGCCATTTACGCAATCCCCTCATGATGCGCCACGCCAGCCGGCGGAGCGGGTTCCGATGCCAGTAGCTGATGACGCCTAGATCCTCGACGCGCCCATCTGCTCGCGTCACCACCGCAGCAATCTCGATCTGGGCCGGCCGCCCGCGCGCTACAGGTTCCATGGCCGCACCGTCCCCACCATTGTCTTGCCCGCCATCTTTCGCTTGAGCGCCCAGTTGGCCTCCTGCAACGCGTCCTTGGCTAACTTCATGCCCGTCTCGTCGCGCAGCAGGTTGCGGTAGATGATCAGCTTTGCCTGCTCGCGGATGAGCGTCTCGCCCTCTGTCATCCAGGCATTGGTGTGGTTGGCGTCGCTCAGCGGATTGGGCCCGAGGCGAGCGAGGCCGGAAATCGTGATGACATACGAGCCGGCATTCGGTCCGCCTGCGTCAGGAATTGGGAACAGCCGCAACTGGTTGCCGTAGATGCCGTAGCTGTCGGGCTGGCCGGTGTAGATGGCCGCCGGCGACTGGTATCGGTCGAACCACTGCTGCGTGCGCGGAGTCAGCGGATACGGCGTGTCCGTCACTGTGATGGTGATGCTGTCGATTTCGAGGATTTCCTCGCCGTCAGCCGTCGTGATGCCGTAGTACTCCTGCCCCGGCACCGTATCGAGCAGATAGCGCTTCTCATTGAAGTGGAAGCGCTCGCCTTCCCATACCTTGATGGCGTCGTTGATCGCCTTGTTGAGCTGGGCTTGCGTCAGGTCATCGCGCAGCGTGTCGTTGATGATCGTCGTGCGCATCACGCCCAATGTCGTCATGGTCGGCCCTCGAAGGTGGCGGGGGCGGCATTGTCCGCCCTCGCCTTACCGTCACTCAAGCTCATCGGGCCCGATGTACTCGATGATGATGGAGCCTGCGCCGGTCGTGCCGTCGCCCGTCGCAGCCGTCGTCGGGGCGAAGTAGACCGTCTTGTCCGTCGCGACGAACACATCCGCAGCCGCGATGTCACCTGCGTCGATGACCGGGCTGTTGATGTCCATGGCCGCCCCGATCTCATCGCCGCCGAGGGTGAAGCCCACGTCGAGATCATCAGCGGTCGTGTCGTTGAAGGCCGCGGACGTTACGACGGTCTGTCGCAAAATCCGCGACCCGCGCGGCAGGATACCAACCACGCCGCCGCCCTTTGCAAGGTCGGCGAACGTGAAGTCCTTGCGCAGGTAGGCCACCTGCTGCCCTACCGGCCGTCTGGCCGTTGAGCCCTGTCCCATTCTACTCTCCTATCGGGATTTCAGATCAGCCGGGGCCGGATCACGCCTCAGGTGCCGGCAGCGACGTGTGCGCAGCGGCATACGAGGACATGACGACGACGGCGAAGTCGTTGCTGTTGTAAGTCGACTTCTTGAGGCCAGCGATGCAGCCCGCCTTCACGCCGAGCTTGTTGCCGTAGTCGAAGAGCTGCTCGAACCAGTCGTAGGTGGACTTGTCGTGCCCCTCTCCGAAGCCGCACACGGCCGCCTGAGCGCCGCACAACACCGCGCGCCGCACATTCGCCTGCACCGCCCCAGAGGACGCATGCACGCCCTGGGTGATGCGGGTGGATTCGTGCAGCACCACGCCGTTGTACTCGCCGAGCGCGCCCGTGAAGATCGGGTTGCTGGCCTTCGACCCACCCTGCAATGCAGACTTGTGGATGTCGTACCAGAGCACCGGCTTCGACGGATCGGTGGACGTCTGCGTGCGCAGGTCTGTCACCTGGAAGGGGTGCAGGAACGCGACGAAGTAGTCCTTGCCGTCAACCTTCACAGGCCGCATCGGCGGGACGACGCCCGTCTGCCCAACCTTGGCGTTCTCCACGGCCAGATCAATCAGGCCGAGCGAGAACTCCATGCCCGTGGTGAGGCTCTGCTCGTTCGAGACGCCACCGGCAAACACGCGCCGGGTCGGTGCCGACGTCGGGTTCATGCCGGAGAAGCGCGGATCCACGACGGGCGTGTAGCCGCACACCTGGTTGAAGAACCACGTGTCCCAGCGATCAGCCCACCAATCGGCGAGGCCACCTTGCGCCTCGTCACGGATCGAGAAGGGGATGCGCTGTTCGCTCATCGTGCCTTCCGACCGAACCGCATGGCGGAGCTGGTTGATGACGACGTTATCCGTCCAGGTGGTGAGGCTCTCCTCGTTGCCCTCCAGGTTGGCGTCGCCCAGCGTGCCATCGCCGGTGAGCTGCATGCGCAGGGTCATGCGGATGCTGTCGCCGGGGTTCTTCTGCGTCTCGTTCTTGATCTGCACGATGGAATCGGCGCCCGATCCCATGAAGCGCTTCACATAGGTCTTCTTCAGTGCCTCTCGGGCCAGCTTGCGCGACCAGAGCTTCACTGCTTCCGGCGCGTTTGTGCCGTATGCGGTGTCCATGCACACACTCCATGCGCCCGCGCGCTATCGCGCCGGGCTGCGTTGCTACTCACGTTTGGGGTGCGCTCGGATTGACGCCTCTGAGCAGGCGAGGGCGGTTGATTACAGCTCAATGCCGAAAGCTGCCGGCCTTTAACGCGGGCCGGGCTCGAGGTCGTGTGTGCATCAGATGACGCCCTGATGCGCGGCGAAAGTCGTTAGCCCAGCTTGCCAGCGCGGGCCATCTTGTCCCACTCTCGGTCGAAGGCCTCGGGATCGGACGCGTAAAGCTCGGTTAGATCCGCGATGCTCAGCCCGTTGTCAGGACCGCCGCCAGTGCCGCCGCCAATGCTCTTGGCTGCCTTCTGCCCGCGGCGCGTGGCGTCCAACTGCTGCTGTGCCGGCGTCTTCTGCTGCCCGCCCGGTGCGGCTGGCTTGTAGCCTCGCTGCTTGGCGAGATTGTAATAGAGCTGCGCCGGCGACTGCCCCAGCATGATGGCCTGCTGCGCAACCGTAATGCGGTCCTGGTTGAGGATGGCCGCTCGCAGATGCGCTACGCTCGGCAGCCCATAGTGCTGCGCCATCGCGATCGCCTGCGGGTTGTCGTCGCCGTAGATCGCCTCTAGCTCCGCTACGCGCCCGGCCTCCAGATGCTGGCACGCAGCGTCGTAATCCGGCGTGGTGGCGCGAATGGCCACTTCTGACTGGGCAACAGTGTTGACGAAGGCCTGCTGCTGCTGCGACTGCTCGAATTGCTGCTGCGTCTGCGTGTTGCCGGTGCGCAGCTCGTCGATGGTGCGCTGCATCTGCGCAAGTTGGCCCGTGAAGTGCCCGATCGGGTCTTCCTCGATCGTCGGCAGCTTCGGTTCTTCCCGCTGCTGTTCCTGGGGCTGCTGGCGCTGGGTGCGCAGGCTGTTGATGAGGGCCGTGACGCCATTGAGCTGCTCGGTGACGCGCCGCTCGCTCTCGCGCGCCGCCCTGAGCGCCTTCTGGACGTTCTGGTGCTCCTCGTAGGCTACAGGGCCGCGCTGCTGCTGCTCACCACCTTCGCCCTCCGCACCGGCATCCGCGCCGCCGTCGCCTTCGCCCTGAGCGCCCTGTGCGCCATCCGCGGGCTGCTGCCCCTCGTCCGCGCCCTCATCTCCTTCATCGCCAAGCTCAGCCGCCAGGGCCGCCCAGCGAGCGTTCTCGGCCGCGTCGGCCCCACCATTGGCCTCGGCAGCGTTTCCACCTTCCACACCGTTCGTCATGCAGCTTCCGTCCTCTGCTCGGCACCGGGCTTCGGCAACATTGCCTGCTGCGCCTTGTGCTCGCTCACCGTCATGTCAATTTCGGCCTTGCGGGCCTGTTGGTTGAGGCTGGCCTCTGCCGCCTCGATCTTCGCCTGTGTCTGCATCAGCGTTGCTTGCAGCTTGGCCTCCAGCTCACGCAGGCGCAGCTCGTGCTCTTCGCGCTTCAGCGCCATTTCCTGCTGCGATTGGGCCGCTTCCATCTCGGCCTGTCCGCGCTGCATCTCCATCTGGAGCTGCGCCTTCACCTGTTCCAGCTCGAGCTGAGCCTTCACCTTCATCATGTTCGGGTCAGGTGGTGGTGGCTGCTGCGATGCCTTGGAGATCACCTGATTGATCTTCGAGGATACGGACGATGGCAGCGGCGAGTACTCGATGAGGATGGACCACACCTCCGGTGGCACGTTCAGCTTGGCCAGCATCGGCATCATGGCCTGCATCATCTGCCACGTTGCTTCCTTCTGGTTCGGCGACATCGGCGCCTCATCCACGATCACGTCATAGGTGGCCACGTCCTTGTCGCGCACCAGCGGCGCATACTTCACCGTCGAATCCTGCCCCTTGATGCGGATCAGACGGCCGTCAGAGATGTAATTCTGGATGAAGAACAGCCGCACGCGACCCTTCTCCTTGCGGTAGCGCCGGAGGCTGTCGAAGAACGCCGCCAGCACTGCATAGCCCGCCTTCTTGCGCTGGGCCTCCAGCACGCCTGCCTGCTCGCGGTCGACGAGCCCGAGCATCTCCAGGTTGATGCCTGAGGTCTGCGGCAGGTTGTTAAGCGCGAACTCCATCAGCCGGTCGAGGCCTTGCGGATAGTTCTTCGCCGTCCGCTCCTGCACCGCCGCGCCACCCGGGCGGGAGAGTGAGCCCGCTTTGAGCTCGATCGCGGCATCAGGCTTGGCCCAATCCTCCAGCGCCTTGCGCGGGTTCGCAAACGTTTCGCTCTCGTAGAGCAGGCCGCCCTTCGCGGCCGTGTTCAGGATGTGCATGATCTGCACAAAGAACTTGTTGCCCCACATCTGCGGGTCGACCATCGCGCGCACGGCGCCATACCAGGTGTTCCTGTTGCGATCGCGCTTGCCGGTAATGCACTTGAACGTGAAGGCGTTGGCGTCGATGTCGCCATGATCCAGGATCACGTCACCGCACACGATGGCGAACTTGTAGCGGTTCTGGGTGATCTTCACCGCGCGCGGCGGGCGCATGCCCTGCGCCAGGAACATCTCGCCAATCTGCTGCAGCTTCTTCTTGTCGACGGTGATGGCCTTGCCTGTAGCCTGATCCTCAAGCCGATAGGCCGGCTCTTTGTCGAACCACTGAAAGTGCCTGATCCAGACGCGCCGGCGGTCCGCCTCGTTGCGGCCATCGGTATCCACACCCTCGCCACGCTCGTAGTCGTCGCGTGGTCCGGTGTGCCCGGTGCGCATGTCGTCATCGTCAACGCCAGAGCGCCCCGTCCCGCTCGGAAGCCGCCTGCGCCAGTCCTCCGGCAAGTCGTCTCGATCGCGCCAGCGTGCTCGCAACTGGTAACGCCGGTCTGAGAGGCAGCGCTTGCGGGCATGCGGATCCCACCACATCTCGCCAGGGTCCACGCGGTGGTCGAGGAGACGCCCCTCCGGGTCCTCGTCGTAGTCCATCACCGTCTCGGTCCAGCCCATGCCGCAGATGACGGTATCTGCGAAGGCGTCCGATTCCTCGTCCTCGGTGTCGCCCAGCTCCCGCGCCCACTCGTCGGCGGCGGTGATCAGCTCGTTGACCTGCACATCACCAATCTCGCGTGGGGAGTAGCGCACCTCTTGGCGGTTGAGGATTTCCGCACCGCATACGGCATCCACCATGGGAGCCACGCGGTTGAAGGTCACCGGCTGGCGCATCTGGTCCAGCAGCGCGCTCTTGTCGTCGGATGACCACTGATGCCCGGCCACGAAGTCATAGGCCAACTGCATCTCCTCGCGCCATTTGGAGGAATGCGACTTTGAAGCCCGCTCCCACCGGTTCAGGCGCTTAAGCAGCTTCTCGTCCGCCTCGCTCAGCTCGAGCTTGGTCGCCCGGTTCTCGTCCTCGTCGTCGCGCTCGTCACCCCAGGCGTCGACGCTGCTCATTCTAGGGGCTTGCCTTTCGCCAGACGCGGGCGCCACGCGTGCCATGCGTACCTGGCTATCCGCTCTGCCTGCATGCGCACGTTGGCGTCATCCCTTCCTGCTGCTGCGATTGCTGCGCTCACCACCTCGGCCCCGTAGGCCTGCTGGGTCATGCTGTCCGGCGCTGGGAGCAGCGCACGGGCCTTCTCTCGGGCTGCGGTGGCGAATTCATCCACGGCGCACCCACCAGTAGAATGCCGCCATCCTGGTTACGTCCCCCGGCCTGCGGTGCTTCTTCTGGAACACGCGATTGACGAGCTGCCCCAGTGTTAAGCCGCCCATGCCGAGCCCCTGGAGCGCGGCCGTGCATACTTGTCCGTCGGCGGCGGCACATAATCCGGTGTGAACCCGCATGCACCCGTCATCAGCGCATCGGCGCCGTGCGAGGCCCAGTTGTGCAGCGGCTCGCTCTTGTAGTGCATGTTATTGGGATCCCACTCCTTGGTGTAGTTATCGAGGCAGCGGATGCCTTGCCCGCAGTACTCCTCGTCAATCCAGCACATCGTGAGCCAGTTGCGGCCCGCCTCGATCGCATCTTGCTTGTTGGGGATGCGCGGCACGACGATGAAGGGAATCCCCAGCTCGCGCGCCACGTCCACGACTTTCTTCTGGCCGGCCAGTATCCAGTGCGTGTTGTCGAGGTCGTGTGGGCCCAAGTGCTTGCCATATGTGAACCCGCGCTCCTGCGCCACCTCGCGCAGATACCGGGCGTAGAACTCCACGCCCTCGCCGCTGTTCTCGTAGTAGTGCACCAGGTGGATCATCTGGCCGTGCGCCTGGAAGAACCAGATGGCGGTGTTGTCGTCCTTGCCGATGTCCCAGCACGTATGCACCGGCCGTGATGGGTCGAGTGGAACGCGGCCGATGCGGCGCTGCTCGCGCGCCTTGGTCATCTGCGTCTTGAAGTATGCGCCCTCAAGCGACACCTTGAACGCCTCCTCCGGATAGCTCGGATACTCGCGCCACATATCGTCCGGCCCGATCTTTCCGCGCTGCACCGCGTACCAGGCGCGCTGCCAGTCATCGAGCTTCACGCCGTGCTTGGCCTCGATGTCAGCGAAGTACTCGCCCAGCTCCTTCTGGATCACGACCAGCGCAGGATCGGTGCGGTACTGCCGGCGCATCTGCCAGGGCAGGAAGATCAGCTTGAAGTCCAGCGGCGTCAGGTGCCGGCCTTCCTGCTGGGCGCGCATCGCCTCCATAGTGAGGTCGTAGAAGTCGCCCGCTGCCCCTTCCGCCGTGCTCTCGACAAACACCGTGTTGCCGGGGTGGATGGTGCCGAAGGCGCCCGTTCTGATCTCTCGCGACCGCTTGGGCGTCGTCGCTGCAATCTTGCCCATTTCCGAGACGTGCAGGATTTGCAGCGTGCCGCCGCGATGCGACGTGCCGACGGAGATGCTGGAGCCGTTCTTGAACTCCAACTCCGTATTGTTGGCCTTCTTGATCGGGACCGCCTTACGGAACTCCGCCGGCAGGTTCTGGTAGGCGTGCTTGGCCTTATCCAGCTTCTTCTCGGCATCGCCCAACGTGGCATCGACGACGCCGCACTGCGTGTTGGGATAGAACAGCGCCGCATCGAGCATCAGCATGACGATGAGCGTTGAGATGCCGTGCTGGCGCCCCTTCAGGATCAGGTTCCAGTACCAGACCATCCGCATCATCGCGGCCTGCACGTCATTCATCACGAA